>Ga0209611_10000691_pt1 | contig 52528 bp, 40 predicted proteins | sample S1TSphgellanicum_3_FD_187693 | JGI IMG/M metagenome (GOLD analysis project Ga0209611, IMG submission 187693) | Host-associated microbial communities from peat moss isolated from Minnesota, USA - S1T2_Fc - Sphagnum magellanicum MG (SPAdes) (version 2) | ecosystem: Host-associated > Plants > Peat... | reverse complement strand
CATTATAATAAATTTGTGGCTAAATTTGAAATTTTGCATTTAAACCATTCAGAAAATTCAAAGCTTGGTGTATTGCAAGGATCCATCTAATTTTGCCAAAACCTTATGCTCCATGACTTGCTTATACTTTTCTAGGCTAATTCCTTGCCTTTTCACAAAAGCACCATTGAAATATGCCATTGTGTGCTCCATAAAAAATGTCATGATAATTTCCTAGAATTGTCATGTGGTGATTCATTTAGGATCATTGTTTTCAAGCTTTTGACGCTTTTGGGTTTACGTCGATGAAATGCCTTCCCTACCAAACATTTTTACAACTCCTCATTTGTGCATGGTTGAAGGTGGGTTGTTCAAAGGTCTGGGGGGTAAATCCCAAATCATGAGTGGGATAACTTATTTTGGGGGTTTTGGTTAGATTGACCACCTGATGGTTGTCGATTCAACGGTGGTCTACTTGATGATTGTCTATCCAATTCTCCACTTAACAACATCCTTCAAATTTTGGATGACAAAAACCAAAAGTCTTTCCAAGCATTAATTATTAAAAACAATTAAAATTTCAAAAAGTTAAGGTTCAATGCAATCCAAAATATTCGCAAAATGTGAAAAAGATAGCCCTTCACCAAGGTTCCACCCATGGTTATAAAGGGGAAACTAAAAACACAAAATCCAAATGAGAATAGAGGTGTTAAAAAATAAATCATGGATTGCATTTTAAAACTCATATACCTTGAAAAAACCTTTTCCAAAATTGGTCAGCATCGGATGGCTGAGACAAATTCAATCACCATTTGATGTTTCTTAGATGGTGATAAAAAATGCTAGCAAATCCATATGGGGTGATCAAAATACATAGTTGCCATTGGATGGCAACCAATTTCATTAGGGCCATTAGATGGTGACCAAATTCAGTCATCACGCAATTGTGGCGATTGAAAACCTTTCAGTCACCACAATGTTTTTCACTTCCCCCCACCCCCCATTTTTTTTCCTTTCTTTGCTTTCCTTGCCCTTAATGGCAATTGAAACCCTTTTGATCACCAATCTTGTGTGATCCCTTCATAAAAAAATGGGGTTACTCATGGGAACCCATTTGGAATTTGAATGGAACATGTTGCGAACAAATGGAAAAATGGATTGATGTAATTTAATAACACACTTAAATAACTTAGGCTCTGCATTACTACGCACTACCATTAATGATAAACTTTTACACACATTTGGAATTATACAACAAAATTGCAATAAACATAAAACAAAAAAAAAATTCAAAATTTCAAGATGTAATGTGTTTTCCTCTTTTACACTATACAAGTAAAAATGAAAAGAAAGGCCATGAGTGTTATCAAAAAAAGAAAGCCATAGTAAGCTTCCAATAGGAAAATAATAAAGAGATTTCAAAAGATGTATGTAACAAGAATAAAAAAAACAAGAAACCCAAAAGGTTCCAACCATATAAGAGGTAGTTATATAAAGATATCATTTTAGTAGTTATATAACAAGTTTTGAGTTAGAATAATGCATTTTAGCCTATTATGGAAAGGAACATGGTAGGACGAAATATTATGGGAGCCTATTGTCATCCTACCTAAACCATCTCTAATGAAAATTCATTGTCACTAGAATTGCAATTATATGTTTTCCATTCATTCCAATCACATTATCATTATTGAGGTTCAATATTCAAGAATTGTGCGCCATATCTAATCAAATTGTCATCAATGAAGTTCAATATTTAAAAATTATGGGCCATATCCATTCATCCAATTCATTTTTCAATTATAAAACTTTACATATGATTGTAATTAACTAAATTTACATTAATTGTGACAAATTTTTAGGGGAAACAACTTGTTTGCCCATATTGTTGTACAAATATTTATTTTGTATAATATTGAGGCTACTCTATAATATACGTATGTTGCATCTAATGGCAAATGCCACCTCACCCTACTACTATAATCTATTATCTTTTCTGCTATTATTTTTTCCAATATTAATACCACATTGTCGATTAGCATGATTTTTTAGCTTCAGGGGTTTCCCATTCAAAATTACGTTTAACCTAGGAAGATTATTTATCTCCTTGAACATTATGACTATGTGAGGAGATATTGAAGTTAATAATGCAAAAACAACATCATCTTTCAAGCACTACCCTTTGTTAGTCTCTTCCAATGTCAAGTTGGCTTGGTCATTGGCCTAAAAATCACTTATGGTGAACCGGGGCCTTATCCCCTCCCCCATCATGTTGTACCAAACACACTTTAGATTTAAATTATATTCAAATTTATTGGTTCTTGAGTTATACCATCCCAAAACATTTGATAAAACCAATGGTGTCGTGTATCGGTCACTAATGGTGTCGCAACCCTACCTTGGGAAAGTGTGAGGATGAAAATCACACTCCCAAAGTTGGGAGTTGGGAGTCTTCCGGGACTCTCAAAATTTCAGTGCTTGATTGTAGGGATCAAAACACCTCGCATTGGGGTGTTTTTTATATCATTGGAAAGCTATTGAAGTGTAAATGTCGAAAATGGGCTCGCATGGGCCATTTGGACATTGGTAGCACAAGTTATGGCAAAAAGAAGGGCCAAAAGTCAAATTGGCAGTTTGACTCCCGACCACTAAAAGTCGGGAATCGACCCAACCCGAAGCGTGCAAGTGAAGTGCGACACACCGTTAGAAAGCTCTCAAAGAGAGCTACAAGTTTTTTCTCAAAGCTCATCCCAATCGGAGGTCTGAGCAAAGAGTTATGATCGCTCAAAGTCCCAGGAGTCCAAATCGGGACAATTTCGAGACTCTTCCTTGGGAGTCCCGGGACAAAAAGTCATTTGGCTATGGGCGCCACAGAGAGGCACATAGTATACTATATGGGGGAAGGTGGTGAGTCAAGTGAGTCTAGAATTGCTCGTGGCTTGTCTTAGCACCAAAGGTGCTCCAGAATGTGAACTAACCAACTTGTTGGTTGGTTTGATGCAATTTCGAGTAAGTGAATAGCTTGCTACTCTTCCTAGTCCCATCCCAAAGCTTCAGCACACCCCTCTACCCCTTTTAGTGTTGAGAGCTGGGAGCGCACCCCAAGTCCCCCACAATTCCGCAACTTGAGTAACTTAGGCCCAACTTGGGGCTAACTAGGGACTTGGGAGTGGCTAACTAGGGACTTGGGAGTGTATCAAATGGGTACAACAATTCATGTGCCTTTTGAATCATGGATTTGTCATATTGCCATTCATCATATCGACTCCCCCATGTTATAAAGTCATGCCAACATTCCAAATCCATTTCATGTTTGTGCCCCATGCTTGCGGCCTATTAGGTGTGTTAAACATATTGTACTTATCATGACTTTAGCCTTGGGTTCATGACTAAAGCAAAAGGCATGGAAAGGTGAAGGCCATAAGTGTAACCTGGGAATCACATTCACATTCCCAAGAGTGTGAGAGAATGAGCTCACACATTCCTAAATGGGCTTCCACTTTGGGAGTTGAAATCTTGAAGGATTCATGATTCTTTAGAGAGCAATTTGAAGGCTCAGAACTCATTGGGTTGAAGAGTCCCTTATACCATTGAAGATCTTTTGAGACTTAGATGTCTAAAATGAGCTTGCATGATCCATTTGAGCATTTATAACCTAAGTTATGGATGAAAAAGGGGTTGGGGTCAAAGTGTCAATTTTACTCTTGAACATTAAAAGTTAGGAATTGCCCTTAATTACATGCGTGCAAGGGGTGTACCACATATCATTGGAAAGCTCTTGATGAAGGCTACAACTTTGTTTAAGACTTCACCTCAATTGAAGGTTTTTTTAAAATAATTATAGGTGTTCAAAGTGGCGGGAGTTTCAATTTTGGGAGTTTCATGATTCCCAACTTGGGAATCCCAAGAGAAATGACATTTGTGTGCAACTTTCATGGCTAATCATAGAGAATACAAAAAGGGGGAAGGTGGTGGCTTCCCCCAAGCTTGCATTTTGGTGAGCCTTGTGAGTCCATGTATGCCCATGGCTCATCCGTACACCAAAAGTGCTCAAATTATGCACTAACCAACTTGTTGTTTGATTTATGTAGGTGCCATATAAGTAATTGACCCATTTGTCACTCATTTTATTCCCCATCTAGAGTTCTAGCATGCCCCTTTTACTTCCGAAATGTTGTAAGCTAAGGAACTTACCCCAACTCCTTTTTCTTTCGTTGTTTTTATTTTTGGACTCGCATTTGAATCTTTCAAGGAGTTTGGGGGTGTGTCAGTATTCCCAATGTTCTGGCATGGCCACTCAAGGACTGAATTATTCGTATAAACATTGATGAAATGGGGCCTTACATTGTGGACATTAAAGTGATTAGGCATTATGGATGGTACATGTGTTGGTAAATGCTTAAAATCCATGCTTCTTTTGGTCCAAATGGGGAACAAACAAATAAAGCATAATTTCCCATTTTGCGTGAAGGGTTGAGGTGTGGGCCACAAGAGTTTCCCTATTTTTTCTAACATAATGGTGACATATTCCCAATCCAATTAAGGATGTGTTGCCCAATTAATGCTTGCATTGTCTGCCATTTTGGGTAAATAATTAAAAAATATTTTGGATATATTGGGCCATGATGTCAAACCATGCAATTGGAACCTCCCATCTTCATGGTATTTTACTTACATTCTTACAAGCTTTGCTTCCATTTACGTAGCTCGAAATGCTACCAAAATACATGCAAGATGCATGTGGTTCAAATTTTGTTTGGTTGGTTTCACAAACATTTCAACATTTCTTCAATATTGTTCCTTCATATCAATTAATGTTTGATCGTAATGTTTAATGTTTTCCACGAAATTTAGCCATTTTTTTTCCGCTTCAACATCTCTTGCCAAATAGCAACATCTTGTTTTAACACAAGACACTCTGTTTGGCATGTAACTAATTCCCCATGCAATGCATCACATTCCAATGTCACCTCCCAAAGTTATGTCTATGTTATGCCCATTTCCCCTTGTAACACCTCCATAACATGTTCTACAATGTTGGCCCGTCTTATAGAAGTCAAGATGTTAACATCTTGTGCTAACCACCACTAACTGCCACAACCCTAACTTTAGGCTCATGGCCAAGGCAAGGGCTTGCAAATGTTCAGGCCAAGAGTCAAGCTCAAAAATCACATTTCATGTTCCCGGGAGTGTAGGAGAATGTGAGGGAATGAACCCACACATTCCCCAGTGAGCTTTCATTTTGGGAGTTGGAGTCCTAATGCACTTCCGAATCTTCAAAGGGCGACTGCAAAGGCCAAACTCATTAGGTTAAATAAATCTTTATACCATCGGAAGGCTCTTGAAACATAGATGTTTAAAATGGGTTTGCATGACCCATTTGGGTACTTAAAACATAAGTTATGGCCAAAAGAAGAGCCGGAAATCAAATTGCCAATTTGACTCCGGACCATTAAAAATAAAATATTGCCCTAATTTACTTGCATGCAAGTGGTATGTCACATACCGTTGGAAAGTTCTTTACAAAGGATACAACTTTGCTTTAAAATTCACTTCAATTGAAGGTTTGTGCAAGAAATTATGGGCTTCCAAAGTCACAAGAGTCCCGAAATTAATAATTTCGATAATTTTGGGACTTTCAACTTGGGAGTCCCAGGACAAAATGACATTTGGGTGTAGGCCATGTGACCAAGCACAAAGAATATTACAAAGGGGAAGGTGGTGGCTTCCCCCAAGTCCGGGTTGTGGTGAGTTTTGTGAATTTGTGTTTGCCCATGATTCATCTATGCACCAAAAGTGTTCCAACTACGCATTAATCAACTTGTTGTTTGGTTTGTGCAAGTCTGTGCGAATAATTGACCCACTTGTCACTTGTCCTAGTCCCATCCCGGAGATCGAACACGCCCCTTTACCCTCGAAATATTACAAGCCAAGAAACGTACCCCCAATTTTTTATCCTTTTGTTGTTTTCACCTTTAGATTCGTAGTTGAGTCTATCAAGGAGTTTGGGGTGCATCATTGATTGTCTACTATGTCAAATGGCAAGTAAAATGCCATTTAAACCACAACATCCAATTGTGCTACATCCATGGGGTTGTCCATGCTCAATGGTGATTGAAGAGGATTTTGTTCCCAAGGGCGCTAAACAATTCGATCATTAATCACAAGATCTAGATCTTGATTATAAGAAATACTTAGTGTTATTTCGAAAACAATCGATATTGGTGCTACTGATTGAAAAGAGAAAGGGGGAGTGATAGGGGTAGATTAGGGAAGAACATGGGGTTTCCTTGTAAAAACGAAAGGAATTGTTGTAGGAGGCAAACGAATTTCTAGAGGAGACAATGGATTTACCCAAATAAATTTATCCAATCCATACAATAACACATTATCGGTTTGGTTGCCTAAAATGGTCCTCCAATCAATATGAACCCCAAACACCACCTCCACATAAACCATCCGTGCCACAGTCAAAGGCGCCTAGTTTTTGGGGAAAAAATGGTTCCTTGTCATGGCCGTGTAAACCTCCAACATGTGTGCCTTCATATGTTCATCCAGGCAACTTGTATACTAAGTGTAATTATTCTTCTTGTGGGTCTCATGCCTAAAAGTGGCCATTTCTTGTCAATGTGGCCCACCACACATAGGAAGAACATAATGTGTATGACCAAGGTTGGTGAAAGGTCTTCCTTTCGCACAATGGCCTTTGACCACTCTCTTTCATTATACCCATCATCCATTAATAAATAAATAAATGTAAATTAGGGTTAAGGAAAAATTAAGGTTAAGGGTGGGATAAATTAAGGTTAAGTTCAAAAAAAGAAAATGCATTAAATTGATATGGGCTCCTCCAAGAGGTTCAACATTTGAATCCAACACACAATTGGTGTAATGAATTTAAAAGCCTTCCAAAGGACTCTCACTTTCTTCCAAATGTATGCATTGATTGCTCAGAGCAAAAAGTTCATACGTAAGGAAAAAATTACAAGAAATGAGAAAATTATGGGTCTTATAGTGGACCCACACATCCCAAAGCCCCAGGACTAGGCCCAAGCTTGTTTTGATGGCTTGCGGTTGCCATTGTATGCACGATATGGCAGCAGGCTTGGTCCAATAACCCAATTTTGTTCATGATTGAAATTTTTTGGTCACCATCCAATAACTTACAAGCATCATAGACTTAGTCGCGAGATGGCAATTGAAAATTGGTTCGGTCACCATTGGACCACTATACCATTGGTAATTAAAAATCACCGAAATAAATTTGGTTGCCAATAGTTGGCCAATTTTGGTCACCAAGTAGACAATTGACCAATTGGCGATTAAAATTTTTAAATTACCAACTATACAACCAAATTTTTTTGGTTGCTTTCATACTTGAGGAATGGTGACCAAATTTTTTTGATCGCTAACTATCCACACATCCCATTGGTAACCAAAAAAATTTGGTCACCATTTGATGACATTCAATAGCCATGTGTGGTTGGTACATGGGAATGTCATTGGATGGTGACCAAATTGTTTCAATCGCCAAATTTTTTGGGTGCCCTTAATTTTGGGGTACCTTTAATTTAACCTATATAAGGAGGTTTAGATTCTAATTTTCCCTCCTTTTCTTTTTGAAGTGTACAACTCTGGTTGTTTTGGACAATTGGTGCACAACATTTTAAAGAAAAGGGGGGGTAGGGGACTCCATGCACCTTTCTTGTTATTTTTGTGATTCCAACTTTCTTCACAAAACAAAATATGTCGAGCAATCAAGTTGAAGGAGAGATAATCGAGTAGGTTGGCCAATGGGACAACCACACCATTGTGACTTAGGTCTATGAAGGGTAGATGTCATATATTTCCTAGGCCAAGAAGAAGGTCAATATGATGTGGATATTTTTTAATTACTAGAAGACGTACAAAAACATACCATTGACATTATGTTAGAATTGTGAATATAGGATAGGGAAAATGTGTTCAAAGCCCTAGGATCACAATGGCACCAATGTCAAATATCTTCCATGTGCGTTCAAAGGAGTCTATGTCTTGGATGTCTCCAATTTGCTTGAAAACTTGTTGTACGAAGACATCTTGACAAAGTTTCATGTTTACGACACACAAGACTGTTTTGACACAATATGGCATTTGTTAATTTTTACTTGAATTCATAAATTAAAAAAGGAACAATTGTCTTTGTCATTTGAAGATCTAATTAAAAACTCAAAATTCATGGAAATGCCATTTTGATAGTGTATTATCAGGGTTTCATCTTTTGATAGATATTACAAATGATTCAGTTCGAGTAAACAAAATATTTTTTCTTTTTGTAATTTCTCATTCTCCTTTTAATACAACAATTATAGCTAAATGTTCCTTTACTTTTGCCCCATGGATCATTTTGAATGCCTTTGGAATTGAAAGTTTCCAATTTGAATTAATATGAAATTGTTTTATATGAAATACACCAATTTGAAATAGGGTCCCAAACCAAATGGTTACAATTTTATTACCAAAGAAATATACAGTTGGAAGAAAATATGTTTATGCCACCATGTGGATTTGCATATAATGTTCAACCTATGTGAAAAAATGCCAAATGCTTATGATTATGAACCCCTTACGATTCGTGACCTAAGAGGATGACTAATGGTAGAATTTGGATGTTGGGGTTGAGGCTTACGGTAGCCACTATCATTTGGGGCCTCAATTGCTTCATCAAGAATGTCGATGTCATTGTCATCATCATCATCATCATCATCATCGTTGCGCGCCACCTCCACTTTTGAAATGTTTGTCCCACACAAGGTTGTGATGATATTTTGGCCCAAACATTTTGTCATAACTCGTTTGGTGGGGTGCCATCCCTCAATATCCAAAATGTCATCATTGGTGTGTGGTTGTTCATATTATGTTCACCCACAAAAGCGATTGTTGTTTGAATAATAGGCCTCTTCCTTCAATTAATTTGACCTGTGGATGAGTCTTCAATAGGTGGCAAAAAATGATTCATAGAAGTTGTCATAATGACTAGTTTTGACCCCACTAAAACTTTGGGTATTGAAGGTCTTGGACGTCGTAAATACTGGCTGATTGGTGCGTGGTTAGAATCTGAGTCACCTTCTCCTGACTTTTTCAATCTTGCAACTTTAAGACTTAAAGGATTTAGATTCACAACTTGGGGTGCACTTGTGTTAATGATTGTATGTGGGCCCACACCTGGTTTAATGTAATATCCCTAATGCCATCAACTACAATACTAGGAGGATTGACAAGTGGGTCCATTTGTATGTCTGAAATGTTATTTAATGTTTGTTATGCATCCGGGTTCAGAATGATGATTCAAGCTAATGGTGTGTTCGCATTAATTGGGGGGGTCCATTTCCATGGAGCTCATTGATTGCATGGATGTGTCTTGACTTGGGGCCATTGGAGCATGTACAACCTAGGGGGGGTGCATCAAACATTTGAACATCATCGTCTAATAATGGCATGTTCAAATTTGCATCACCATTGTTAAACCTTTGAGCCTACCAAATCATCAAATCAAACAACAATCTTCAAAATGGAATTTTTTCATCATGAGGGAATTGAAAAGATCATGTTCGACTTCATCTTCATCCGACTCATCTAACGTTGTGGGGTCCTTGTTTGATGAGTCACTTTCATCTACACTTTCATCAACATCGGACATCGAGTTTTTAGAAACCATGTTCTTCTTGTATCATGCCATGGGGTTGGCGCTAGGTCGTTCTTGTAAAAGCTTACTATTAGTGTATATGTACACTAGGTCTTTTGTCTGACTTGATGTTAACTAATTTCACACTTTGCTATGGACAAATGAATATGAACTCTAATTTTGCTTGCACAATGATGTGAAACACACTTGCACCAAAATGTGATGGGCAATGGGTGCAAGTGTGCATCCATTAGCTCTAATCAAATCCCACCATTCATGTGGGAGCAAGTCTAGGTCCTTCACTGGGGGGGGTGTTAGAAAATGGACCTCGACTTTCCACAAAATTTGCAAAATGTTTTATAATTAAAGCATAGGTGGTCGAGGTACGAACTATTTTTCACAAAACTTTGTTTCCTTTGCATTTGCATCAGCATGTAGGCAAACTTCACCCAAAAAATAATGTAAATTAGTTGTCAACATCTTCCATTTTTGGTAAAATTGATTTTTAATCACATCTGTAAGGTTTGATGACAATTCAAACAAGCTTAATGGCAAGTTTGAACTTGAACAACCTTTCAAGCATTAAAAAATTAGTTATAAACCATGTTTCAATGGGGTTTAATAGCATTAAATTGGTTTCATAACAACAAAAGATTGTTAATGGCACATGGTGTTGTTGTATGAAAAAAACAACAACATTCACCTTTTTCACAATTTGTTTAGCCCATGTTGTTTTTCCCCAATCTTCCAGTAATAAATCAAAACAATGAAAAACACAACCTTGAAAATAAAGACTTGGAAAATGATAAATTAAAAGGTTAGTTGCACTTTTCATGCTCAAAGCATTGTTTGTACAAATTTGTACAATGTTATCGATTCCAATGGTTTCGATATATCCACTCAATGCATTACATATGTAAAGGGCATCCTTTTGTTCCCTAGTTATGTCAATGGAACCTATGAATACATCACCACTTGGACAAGTAAGCATTACATTCAACAATGGACATTGTGCAACGTTGTCCCAACCATTAAAATAAATGGTTATTCCATATTTGTGAATTGAATTTTGTGTCCTTTCGGTTACTTGTTTGGACACATCCACCTTGGATTGTTTTAACACAAATATGTGTGCAAACCATGGTATGATGGGCGTTTATAGTAGGTTCAAGATTTAGAGGTTGCTTTCATAATTTTTATGAACGTTGGGTGTTGCACAACTTTAAAAGGGATGTTCATTCCATAAAAGAAAGTTGCCCATTTCTTGTCCAAATCTTGTTTTTTGGCTAAATTCAATCCTTCGGGCAATGAAACTTGTCGAAAGGTTCAAGTGTTATTATCTATGGATTTGTTAGGACCTTCTGTGTTGTTTGTAGGGGGGTGAAATTTCAAGCCCCTTCTATTTGAGATGTTGAAGCAAATTCTCCTTCCACTAAAGGATTCGGTGTTTCCATGGCCACATCCTTTGTTCGCCCATCTGAGATATGGGTTAGTACTTCCATGTCATTTAATGGTGGAAGGACAAGTCCATCACATTGGGAAAATTTTGCCTTCATTTGTCGATGTGCTTTTGAACACTACAACTCCAACTTGCCCATTGCCATCATATCGATAGCCCAAATGGAAAAGCATTTTATCCATATGATATTAAATAACATTGCCGCAAAATTTGCATTCCACCTTCCCTCCATCGATAAAACAATGTACACAAGAATAATAGGCTTAATTAATATAAATAATGTATTCAACAATAAGATTAAACTCCACCTTTATGGCTATAATTGAAATTCAGCACCAATTGCAAATGCAATATGACAATCTAAAATTCAAACACCCATAAAGGTTTCACCCCTCCTTCCCAAGGTATATGGTAATGGTTGGTGTTAAATAACACAAGGCCCACACACCTCAAAGAAAAAAGTGAAAATTAACATGCAAGGTCTACATTTTATTATTAGGTAGACCAAACTTCATCGCCAAATCAATGGTGGAGATTAATCCATAGTCAATTGGATGACCCATATCCATAGACATGTAACAACTGAAAAAAATTCAATTGCCACATGATTGATCACAGAATGTTTTCAATCACCAAACTTGTGATGACCGAAAGCATTCCATCACCAATTGTGTGGTGATGGAAAAAATTTGGTTGCCACACAATTGGCGACGAAAAAATTTCGATCGTCGTAGGCTTGGCAATCGAAAAAATTTCATGACCAAACCTACAAAGACCAAAAAAATTTCATTATAACAAGCTTTATGGTGATTGAAACGGGCTGAATTTCGATCGCCCATAAGCTTACCTTGAACAACTCAAGAATCCTTTTGACCTAGGTTGACTTAGACAAACCTTATACTAACATGATGTAGGCGTGTGTTTGCGTCCAAATGCATCCATCGCATTGTGACAAATGCACGAATGTTGTGACAACCTTGTTTTTAATTTCCACAATTTCCTTCAACTATATAGTTTTTCAAATTATGTTTCATCATTTTTTCTTCATTTTTAGTTTCTAGATTTTTTTTAGTTTTAGATTGTAAATTAAGATTTACTTTAGACTCTTCTCCCATATTCTTTTGTTTCATGACAACTTCATTTATGAAAATATCACAAATTTCACTCATTTTGTCTTCATTTTTTTATGATTGTTCCATTTTGTAGTTTTCACAAAAGACTTAATAAAAGAAAAGTAAACAATTTTGCTCTGCAATAATTATCTTAAAAAGTGAATACAATTGCACAAACAAACAAATCAAAAACTACAATCCAATAAAATAAGGTTTGAAGGTTGAGAAAATAATTATAAACATTTACAAAGCAAAAGGGTTAAGGGTAAGAAAAAGAAAAAATATGGTGTAGGAAATGAATGAAGATTGTCTAAGATTAAGGTTTAAAGTAATGTTTAAGAATATCCATATGCAAGTCCAAGTGTTAAAAAACCTGCAAAACAAACAACCAAAAAATCAACTACATAAACAAGAAAATAAAAAAATGACAAACAAAACATACAAAGCACATACAAAAATGCAAAAAAACAAAAACATACAAGGAAGAAAAGAAAAATGCAGAAAAAAAACTTACCAAAATCTAAAGGTTGATGCACACATCTCCTATGTTCTATCTCTTGCACAAATAGGTAAGGGGGAAGTACCAAGCAAGAGGGCAAGCTTGAAGCTCAAAGCAAGCAAACAAGTGGTGAAACAATGAAGTAGGTGTTTGGTACCTGAACCAAGACATGGAAGCAAGTAGGTGACAATGGCAAAAGTAAGTAAGCAAGCAAAAGTAGGCATGACAAGCAAAGGAAGCAAAAGTAGACAACAAGCAAATAGGCAACATGTAACAAGTAGGTAGCAAGCAAGTAACAAGCAACAAACAGGCAAAATAGGTGCGAAGGAGGCGAGCAAGCAACAAGTAGGTGAAGTAGGCACAAAGGAGGCAATGATGAGGCAACAAGCAAGCGAAGCACAAGTTGACGGTGATGGAGGTGATTCAATTCAAAGAAAAAAAATGACTTCAACTAGCAATAACACATAAACACATAAACACAACAAAGAAGCAAAAAAAAATCCTTTCCAAGCTTGGAACATGCAAAGCCATTTTTTAGAGTTTTTTAATGAGAAAACAGGAAATGAAAGAAACAGGGAATGAAAGTGAGGTCGTTTTATTTTGAGATGAGAAAAAAACGGCAGTTGGGCACAGCCAAACCCTAAACCCTAATTGCATTGACTTCTTCCAGAAGCTCCTACCCAATTTACCACCTAACCCCTTACACCTACCACCTAACCCCCTAGTTGAGATGTGGATCTTATAAAACAAAAAACACAACCCAATTTTCAATTTTTTGAAAAAAGGATAAAGATCTTAGCCTTGATTCTCTGGTGAGAGAGAACCGAATGTCAGGATATCAATCAGGAGATCAGTTGAAGTGATAATTAGAGGTTTTCGATGGTTGATGCCCAGGTGATACCCAGTGCTCCTTGGGATACCCCCCAACACTGGACTATACCATAAGGGGTTGCATATATATTTGGGAGGGGTTAGGTGAGCAACACTTATTATGGCTAATTCACTTGCCAATGGTTGATTTTCCTTGGGTGATACATCATTGAGGATGTTTTATAAAAGAATAACCGACTGAGCAATTGTATTGTGAGATGACATACAAACTGTGCTAGGTGTTCAATTTGGACAGGATTTGGATTATTAACTTATGTTTGGTCATTAAAGATCAGGATGGGTTTGTCACAAAATTTCAAAAAATGACCAAAAATGTGTTTTTGGGTTTTTTATTTGAATTTTATTTTTAATTGCCAGATTGAATTGTGTTAAGTAATAGTAAGTAGCAAACAATATAAAAAAGTGCTTAATTTCTTTTAAATTTTCATATTCTGTTTATAGGCAGTTTTTTTCTAGATTATAGAATGTATGATCACCACTTCAGCAACATTACATTGGAACCAAAAAAAAGAAGTATGTTTATAATTTGAGTCCAGTAATGGAGGAGGATTGGAAAGGATATTTTATTTTCAAAAAATTCCAGTTTGGTGATGTGATTGAACTGGTGATCATCCATAAGGGGGTTTAGCCAAATTTGGCTATAAATGAGATATGAAAGTGAAAACATTTAAGCATCCTTCTATATTGTTGGCTATCTACTGGAACCAGGATTTTTTTGTTTTAAAAAATACAATTTGTGATATTGAAAATTTGGCCAGATTTTCCAAAACGTTAGCAAAATTAGTCAAATTTACAGTAGAAAAAAAATCCCAGATTCTCCCTACTTTATTGTAAAAAAAGAGAAAATTTTCAGGAAAAAATCCACTGACTAGACACTATCACAAATATGACGAGTCTATTATATATTTTAAAAATCAAATCTGGTGAAAACCCCTAAAAATCACGTATTCCTCACATTTTAATCGTACCATTCTTTTTTTTTAACCAGCTGGTTGGAACTTGGGTGTGCTTTGAATGTGCGGTTACCAGCCTGTCTACCCTTGTTAACATCAAGAGTCGAAGCTCCCATGAATGGACAGAGTAATGGCCGGGCCGGCCTGCCCGGGATTGAATAATGTCAAGCGCTACCGTCCCGAGTTCCCATGCAAACAGAGCTGCCCGTGACTTTGTGCCGCTGCTGCCGTGACGACGCGTAATGGCTGCCGTGGGCTGTTTCCTGGCGTGACAATGGCAACGCCGCTGCTGCCTGCCGCGCTCACAGGGACCAAGCTCGTCGTCCTCGTGTGTCGTCTCTGGTCCGTGCGGGGGCCTTTTTTCCTTTGAAGCACCGAATGCTCCCAGCAATTGTCGCAAACAGACAACAAACGTTTTGAGGATGATGAATAAATGATGCCAGGGATCTATTCTCCCTTTGTACCGTCATCTTTGCTGCCACAGCAAAATGCGCGGACGCAGACACGCACACCACTCCAACTCACACACACACCAACGCGTACATGAATTCCACAGTTCAATGGTGTTGCAGATTGAGCTGCTGTTAACGAGCTCTCGGGAGAAATAACTTTGGTAGACACACACACAGAGACAGAGAGAATTTCACAGTGATATTGTTGCAGATTGAGCTGCTGTTAATGAGCTCTCATGAGAAATAGTTGAGAGAGAGAGAGAGAGAGAGAGAGGAAAGCACAAGAGGTGGGGGAGCATATGCACTGGTGGTAGGAGTCACGACAGCCGAGACAGAAGAGACGGTTGTTCTCTAGAGAGCGTCAAAGTTGGTCGTGGGGACGACCGGGAGGGAGTGAGGAGAATGGAGGTTGTGGGAGGAGAGGCTGGTGGAGGCGTGATGTAGGCTGGAACGGGCTGCAACTCATGTGCGGATCAATATTTGTACCAGCAGCTAATTGCAAATTATAAGCTAGGGAAAACGCTAGGGATCGGGTCGTTCGGGAAGGTGAAGGCAGCGGAGCACGTACTGACGGGACTTCAAGTGGCCATCAAGATTCTGAATCGGCGCAAGATCCGATCCATGGACATGGAGGAGAAAGGTACACAAATTGTACACTAGAGTTCTTAGAGCTGTTTAATTATTGATCACAATGCGACCCTTTGCTAGAAAGTTGCGACGGTCACCGTGAAGATCCCATCTCCTCCTTCCACCTCCTGCTCCTTATAGCAAAGTCTGGTGAATCATCATGTAGATTCTCATTTCGTTCTTGTGTGCATGCATGCATGAATGAATGAGCTTTGGGATTGATTTGCTTAATATGTGAAATTGTACGTACAGTGCGACGGGAGATTAGGATACTGTGCTTGTTTATGCACCCACACATCATCCGCCTGTACGAGGTCATTGAGACATCCTCAGACATCTTCGTGGTCATGGAGTACATCAAGTCCGGCGAGCTCTTCGACTACATCGTCGAAAGGGTCGCTTACTAGAAGACGAGGCCCGTCGCTTCTTCCAACAGGTAGAGCTTTCTGTCTGTCTCATTCTTCCCCCATCGTTTACATCCTGAAGTCATTGTCAAGCAACCTTCAAGCACCCTTCAAGCACAGTTTTACAACAATGGGTATTGTTTTCACCACATGAAACTGAAATATGTTTGTATGTATCTCTTGATCTATCGGGAGGAAGGAAGGAGTGATGGGTGTTGATGGACTTTGACTGGTATGGCAAGCTGCTGCAGATCGTGTCTGGAGTGGAGTATTGCCACCGGCACAAGGTGGTGCATCGTGACTTGAAGCCTGAGAATCTGCTGCTTGATTCCTCCATTTGCAATGTTAAGATTGCTGACTTTGGGCTCAGCAATGTCATGCGCGATGATGGCCACTTGCTCAAGACCCGCTGTGGAAGTCCCAACTATGCAGTTCCTGAGGTAGCTAGATTTTTTTTAACCAATCAGATGATGAAACTTCCCCCCTGAGCTCTAGTGAGATCTCAGCTTCCTTCATGAGTTTTCTGGATGGTAACAGCTGCTGGAATTGAATCAACTGTGAATCCTCTTTGTCTTCAATGGTTTCTAGGTGTGCAAGATTGGGGCTTGTTAAGAATTGTTGGAAAGGAAGAGATTTGGGTGTGGAGAACTTATTTCAGTAGATCTGCCGATTGTTTGGAGTCAGTTTCTATAAGGGTTAGGTCACACCGTCTACTGTTTCAGTTTCGTACAGAACTTGGCTTTTTTAGTTGCAGGTAGCTGCTCATCAAACCATGGCTATTGAACAAGAGTCAAGAGTGAGATGGGACTTTGAGGGAGAGATGATGCAATCATTCATTCATCGCATCTTGTTTGCATTATGATGTGTGTCATGCACCTGTCTGACATGCCTGCAGGTAATATCAGGGAAGCTGTATGCAGGGCCAGAAGTAGACGTGTGGAGCTGCGTTGTGATTCTATATGCACTACTGTGTGGGAGTCTACCATTTGATGATGAGAATATTCCCAACTTGTTTAAGAAGATTACTGCATTTGGTTTGATTTTCATGGGAGAAAATATATTGGGTTTTTGTTTCTCCTCTGCATGCAGTTAGCAGTGGTCCTGCTTGACAAAAATGAAAGGTGGAAGTAGTCTACTGTAGTCTAGCTCTTGCGGTCAATGAAAATCTATTTTCAAGCTTCTGGATTTGGTGCTACTATTCACTTTGTGCTCATGAGGAGTGCAACAAAATGCATATATATCCCTGCTGCTGCAACAGCAATTGACCCACCTGGTGGTATCATGACTTTCTTTGTACAAGCCAGCATTTACATGCTACCTAGTCATTTGTCACCTGGAGCAAGGGATCTGATTCCACGCATGCTGCTAGTGGATCCCATGAAACAGATCACCATCCCAGAGATTCAGCAGCATGCTTGGTTCTGAAATCATTTGCCCCACTATCTTCCTGTTCCACCACCTGATGCCATACAGCAAGCCAAACACTTAAGCCATGCATAACAACAGTTCTTTGGAAGTGCATGGAAATAGTGAGATTTTGAGCAGTTGGGTTATACACAAAAGCCAGTAGCATTGTGCTTGAATTCGAGAGCTGTAGCTGCTGCCTCAGGAATATGTGAGCATGCATGCTTTCAGCTGTGAAAATAATAAAGGTGTATCTCTTGAGGAGCAAGGTCAGGCCCTGGTCAGACAGTGCACTGTTGTATATTTTCTTCTATGATCTCATGTGACAGCCAGCGTTGATCCTATCATGTAACATGGTTTCCTGTCGCAGTGGATACATGTGTGGCAAATTTATGTGCAGGTTGATGAGGACGTTCTTCAGGATGTTGTGTGCTTAGGCTTTGACAGAACTCAGCTTGCTGAGTCCTTGGTGAATCATGCACAAAACAAGGTTCTGATGAATTACTGGGTTTGATTTCCTCAAACTTTTTAGGTGCAAATCTTTATGTTTCGATGAATGTGTACCATTTTCAAGGGTGGTTTGACACAGTTTTCTGTCTGTCACAAGAAGTTGTCATTTTTTGGATAGCTGCAAATCAATGTAAATTCTATAAAAGAACACAAGCTAGGATTGGACATATATGGGGCAAGTGTCACGATGGATATTCTGGGATGTCTTTGTACAGAAATGGAAATGTCTTCACAGCCAGGTTTCTTGTTACAGGTAACTGTTGCATACTATTTGATCCTGGACAACTGTCAAAGCATGACCAAGGGGTACCTTGTAGCAGAATTTGATGAAGCAAAGGTCAGTTTGCCACACCAGGGCACATTGCTCGTTCAACTATGATATGGAGAGAGCATTTTGCTCACCAAGCTGACAGACATGTTTGGTGTGAATCTGTTGACTCAGCTACTTCAGATATCTGAGTATCATTAGTTGCAGAGCTGGTGTAGATTGTGGTATCTCCAGATCCCCATTTATCAGAAGGTGAATTGATCTGAGAAATCATCAGCATTAGGAGCAGCCCCACCCAGCATGAACAATTTGGAAAAATAAATAGGTACTGAGAAAGTGTCAGTTCCACATATTGAGAAAGAGTGGGATTTTTTGGAGCAACAGAGGATTGTCATGCAGAATTAAATGAGACCCAATCTCTCTCCCTCATGGATTCCATGAATGCTACACCATTGGCAAGGTCTCCTCTCACAATACCGGTCCCCAATTCCTAGCATGAATTGGAGGAGTAGTTACACTCCTGTTTTTGACCAAAGGGTTACTGCAGAGATGAAGTGGCACCTTGGCATCTTTTCCCTCCTCATGCTTGACTTGATTCTAAAGAACAGACGAGGAACCTGTTGTGATCAATGCGTGTAAAAACCAAATGACTATCTGTTAGTCCTTGTGTTTGTTTTGTTGCTCCTCATTTTTAATTTCTCTTCCTGATAGTAGAAGTGTTGTTTGCAGTTCTGGTCTCATCCCAAAGAGAACTTCTCAAGACATTTGGAGATCTTGACATGGGCTGGAAGAAGACAGCCAGGGCATTTAAGGTAAAGTGTCAGTGGGTGGCACTTGCATCAAGTGCAGGTGATGTAGCTCCTGCAACTGGTGGCCTCACCAATTCTGTGATGACCAGATCCATGCATAAGGCAACCATTGGAATGCTCAACCAAGGGATAACAATGAAGATGGCATACATACAAAGCAATCTTCTCAAGTCTAATTGGGTGGTTTCTATAGAGCCTTCTTCATTAATACTTTGCTTGTGATTGCCTGATGGTATTGAACTCCCATACCTTCTTTAAGAGCCTTGAGGTACCCACAATCCCTTGATTGCAAAACGACAAATAACAAGCAAGATTGTTGGAGGATGGTTGGCAGCTCTATAAAATGCAGGAGAGAAATACATATTCTCAGGTTGCAAAGAGTGGAAGTCCCTACTTCCTCCTCCTTGATCCCCTGCACATGCTTTGATGCAGAAGAGCTTCATGTTTGAAACTGCTATTTTACTTCAGATAATTTACATTGTACATTTAGACAATCTAATGCCATTGTCTCCAATTGAGAACAGTTTTGTCTCTTTTTTTTCTTTAATCACATGTTTTGATTTGAAAACAAATCTGGTGGAACAATTGATTCTAAATTTCCTCATCAATCCATCATACACAACTTTACAACCTGTTTCTTTGATGTATTGCACCATAAGCTCTTGTGCAAAACTAGTGAACTACATTTCTTCAGCAACTGATTTGGGTAAACTGTTGGCAGCATAAAGAACCCCCAGAATTTTAGTAGTGCATGTAAATGGTGCCTTACCCTTGGTAAAATTTCTGGGTCAACAGAAGATGGCACCTCACATGTAAGGTTCCTGATTTTTACCTTACTCATAAGGTGTCTGCCCTACTCTCAAACAAAATCACAAAAGTCCATCTTACAAGCAAAATTCTAGTGGTTCTTTCTGCCTGGTAAGGATCTCAAAATTGTAGCGGTTCTTTATGACTCCTAAGGATCTCAAATGGGCTGGCTCTGGGAACCCAGGTCCCACATTTGGCTCTCACCTTGCACCAGGCCCTCATTCCCTCATTCCGACAACAGCCCCATTCTCAGTCCTTAACCTAAATGTTCTATGTTTCTTCAGCAAAATTGCTTGCAGCATTCACTTTATCCGTGTGTCATTTTTCTTTGATCTCTCCAATCCATTTGCAGAGACAAAGGAATGCAATAATAAAATTTCAATTTCTAGGTTTCTAATAAATCAGTTTTTTCCAGTTTCTGCAGAGCGGTTCCAATGCCTTCTACTGGACAACTGAGAAAAACCGAACCCTACCCAATACAAAGCCATCTCTTATTCTAGCAACATTTCCAGTCCTGAGCAACTCTAGCCTGAATGGACATTGAAATACTTTGGTGGTCTGTATTGAGTACATAACATACAATAACTCTCAGGAGTGTCAAGAAATCTCCATACTCAAGATTAAGGAAACAGTTTGTGTACTTAGTTTCTGTTGCAAGTCTGGAGGTGAAGGGAAAGACCAAGCCATCACAGTGGCTAGCACCTAACACCACAGAAGGGCGCACTAAAGAAAACACAAAGAGAAAAAACACAAAATGATGGACAGTACAAAACATAATAGACAAAAGGGGGAAGACAAACAAGGACCTAGTGGGCTTCCAAAAAGCTCCCATTTACAAGACTCCATACAAAGTCATTGGAAGACCTCAAAATCAGAAATCTTTATATTTCTCCTTATGCAGGAAACTGTAATCCCCTTTAAGAGAATCTTTAGAGGGTCACCTTCCTTCTTCAGCAGGACAATAACAAAAGAAAATTCTCTTTATGGAGAAGAAAAGCTCTGGTCCACTTTCAGAGAATCTTTCGAGGGTCACAGGCTTCCTTCTTTGGAAGGACATAAGACTGAATCATCTGAGAAATGAAGAGAATTGAAGAAAACTTCAGAAATACAAAGCCTCACAAACCTGTAAAACTGACCATTGATAATGCCCAACTTAGCATATGAACTTGTGACACATATGGTTCAAGTCAATACCTGCATACTATGGTTGAGAGCATTTATATAGGATATCACAGGAAATACTTTGAGAACTTTAGTCTAATGCTAAAACATAGAATACAAGTGCTATTAGAAGTACAGTTCAACTCACAAGATGTTTTTGGTTATATGCCACTGCCAAAAGAGTGTTTCTCCAGGTACATAAAAGTCTCAAAGTCTGCGAAAAAAAAGATCAACCACAAACAACAGATAATCTCTGAATCACAACAGGGCAGGTGTCAAACTTGAAGAGATGCTTCCAAAAATTGAACACACAGGAAAAACAGGAAGAAATTTGCTAAAAAATGCACTCTGTCTGCAGTACAATTTTGTTGACACCATACATGTGTAGCCACATACATATACATTAAACTCATACAAAATTTACAGTGATGAAAAACAAAAGTGTCAAGGAGTGCAAACCTTCATTCTGGGCCAATGACTGCTAAAAGTTTTGGACAGGCACATCTATGTCCAGCACCTTCTTCAAGGCTTGCTTCTTGAGAATCTAGAGTCTTCAAAGACACCCATTTGTTAAATACATAACTGCTCTCAAACCTTTTCTATTCAACTACTCACAATTCATTGCCCATAATGGCATTTGTGTCCAGTGCAAGGCAATGAGATTCTCATCCACTGATGAAACTGGCAATAATTACAATCTCCAAACTCCTCATATCTGAAGAAGCTTCACAAAAACAAGTGTTTCCTACTCAGCTCATTAGGGTTGCTTAGTTCTCATGGGGTACTGCAAGGGCAGCTGGCTCATCCCGAGAAGGTGGAAGGATGACAAAAACATTGTGAACATGAGGTTTGCAGATAACTCCTTCATCCTTATCCATAGCATAGCATATGTACACTGTATCCACAATGTTGCTCAGGATACGACTGAAGAGTGAAAGCACAAGGAGCAACATCACTGAACTTGAAATTGTTGCAATCATCTTTGTGCTGTGGTCAAGGCTTGCAGTGAGAGACAAAATCCAATATAGCTGTCAAAAAGCAATACCCCTCTAATAAATCAGTAATCAGAGCATAACAAACCTAAGACAATTGGGAGCAGATTCCTCATGCATAAAATTGTGTGAGAATAAAACTAGTGGTCAAAAGTTTCAGGGAGAAGGAAATTACAATAATGCCATAGACCAGGGTCAAGGCCACCATGACTACTGCTAAAACTTTATCAGAAATAACCTCCACAAGTACAGTCGAGAGCAAATTCCGCTTGAGGAGATTCCAGGTCATGATTGCAGAGGCACAGAAGCTTTCTCCTGTGATGGCAGCAAAATTTGTAGTAAACTTTGTCAAGAACTCCACAGCTTGCAGTATTGACTCCAGGCATGCCTGCAGAAAAATTGTAAGGGCACCTGGCTGTCCTTGTTCAGCATTTGCCTTGTTCATCAAGCTTCGAACCAGTCGAACAAATGCAACTACAAGCCCAGCCAAGCACATGGTCCCAAACGAAGGGCCAAGTGCATGTCTGCCAAAAAGTAAAAAAAAGGCTGAGATGAGAGAACTGTATCCACTCTTACAAATGAGAATCATAAAGAAATTGCATCATCAACACATATGTTGCACAAGATAGCTACTGTGGATTTGCAGTGTTTAAAAGGAGGGTACCCGAGAGATCTTAGTATGGCAACTCCAGTTGCAAATTGGCCTCTTCCAAAGTACCATTGTGCAACTGTACCACTTATAGTGAAGACTTGAACCTGTGCTGTGATCATGGCTGCCCAAAGAATTGCAAACCCTGAGAGATAAAGATAAGGAACTACCCATCCTGCGGGTTCCCACACACAACATGGGTGATCAGTGCCTCTCCCACAAGGCATCTGGGGATGATTAAGAATGTCTGGGTTAGGGACAAGTTTGCCGTTGGTATATGCATACACCATGAAAGTCGCCAATGGAGTGCACAAACCGATGAGGGCGAAGCTTAGGAGTGGTAAAACGAAGAGGAGGGTTAGGTTTTGATACAATGCCTCTGCAGCAGTCTGGACGACGCGGATGGTGAGTTGGATGCGATCCCAATTCGAGTATATCACGTAAATCATCAGCCCGCACACGAGAAGAACAAACAAGAACAAGGACAATTGTGCTGAAAAATCGAAGTTGCGACGGCACTCCACGTCCCGTTGACAGCCCACAAACCATGTCACGTTCAAAGCAACAGGGAGCAGAATAAAGACGGGCAAACTGGCGTACACAAGCTCCTTGGTTTTCTTCCGAAGAAGCCATAGCATACACAACGCAAATGGCGCACTCAAAACAACAGTGATTGCGATGACGAGAGAGACGGCTGTTTCAGCACTACCACTCACTTTCTGTGCAACGATCGAGTTGAGGAGGAGCTTCTTGTTTTTGTGCAGCCAAAACTGATTCCAAGCTCCTCCTCCAAATTGTTCTTGGACATGTTCAGGAACAGAACAGGCCCCTTTGTCAGGTTCATAATGTGCAGATTCAATCCACTCGTAATCAGGATTGGAGTTGACGACCCCGTAGATCCCGAAACCGATACTCGCAAGCAACATCAGAACGAAAATGACAGAAAACGCAATGTCTTGGTAAGGTCTCAACCCATAGTTGTAGCCAAATCCCGCAGAAGCTCCATCGTCATCACCGGGAGGAGCAGCAGGCACATTTATGGCTCGTTCTCCCTCCTTGTTGCGCCGATCTCTTCCATTTGACGCTCCTGTCTTCTGCAACAACGGCTCTTTCATCTCATCGGCATCTGCGTTGCCCTCGTACTCAGACGATCCGCCTTCCACTGCCATATCTGCCTCAGAATTTGTGTGCAAAAAACACGGTTGAGTGCTCTCGAAAGCTCAATGCCTCTGAGTCCTCTCATACAGGCATACAGTATGGTTCTTCATCACCCCTTCCCAAGGCTCGCAAGCCCCAGAAACCCTAACGCTAATTTGGCTGTGAGAAGAGAGAAGAGAGAGTACAGAATCATGAAGACTGACTTCAGTTTGTCCCCACATTTTTTGAGGCATGTTCACCAGGTGTTTCTTAGGCAGGGTTTCTTTCTTTCTGTGTTGTGCAGTTATTTGAATTTTATAAAGAACTGTCAGTCCTGGATTTTTTATAGGAAAACATATTTCATGATTAGAGAACCACCGATTTTGGATCTTTGGGAAAAATGAAGAATCTGAGAACTGTCAGTTTTGGTTAACTTTTTTAACTGGAATCGCAGAAGCACATTTTCAGCTCTTTATCTGCTTCTTGCTAGAGGAGGGAGGTTTGGGGTACTTGATTTGTTCTCCTTCCCTTAGTGATCCGGCCTCTTTGAAGGATTCTTCATTTGCCTGACTTGGGTCACTTTCTGTGCTGTCAATGTCCATTTTAGTATGGATGTACTGCCCAGAGCAAAGTCACAGTGTGAAGCAATGGTGAGAAAAGCATTACGCTTTCGAACAGGCCTTCGAAGAGCCCGTTACCACCGAACGAACAAACAGGCAGGTGTCTCTGTTGTTGGGCTCATCACATTTCTAGGTAGAACTAGCCATAGGAAGTTAAAGAACCAACAGTTTTCATAAAAAAGCACCTCAAGAACAGGTTGTTTTATGTGCAGTTGTTTGATTTTTATCAAAAAAATTGTGAACCATGATTATTTATATCAGAACCAAACTGTTTATGAAAAACTGTAGTGATGAATCCTAGGAACTACCCTGATAACTGTCCAGGATCTATTATTGCATTTAATAATCACTTGACATTGATTTCTTCTTTTCTTTAATTTCTTTTCTTGATTTTTGTGATGTTGAAATGTGATCATCCAGTGTTTTTTTGGTGTTTTGAATTTTAGAAAAAAAATTATTTTTAGTGGAATATTCTGTCATAAATTCCCTATTTTTTTCAATAAAATTTTTTTGTCAATCTTTGAGAAACGTTTTATTGGGGTTTATGCTAATAAGGGGGAAACAACAATGGTTGGAAAACACCAAAGAATACTATTCAACACTAAAAAAAACATCAAGTGACATCAAAAAAACATTTCTAAACACTAGGAAAAGATAAATTTGAACAAATAAAATAAAATTTGGTAAATACATTTTTTTTTAAAACACCAAAAAGGGATTTTAGGGATGTCCCAAGATGTCCATTCTAGCAACATATCATTTTGGATTTACCACCCAAAAGGTTATGAATTGGTTGTCTATTACTTTAGGTGTATATTTTATCTTTATTTCAATTGAATAACTAGTCAATACAATAAGTGCATTAAATTTAGTGTTCAAGGTCTTCCCTATCAAGAATTATTTCCTATTGAAGGTGGCCATGGGATATTTACATTCATCATTTTTGTAATAAAAAATGGTGCAATTAAGTCTCATGTATATGTTGAAAATTTAATTCAATTAATTAAAATTATTGTTCATGGAAAATAATGGTGTTGTAACCAAAAAGGAGGATCCAGAAAACCCGCAGTAATGACGCGACCTCCCACGGACCCTGGTTCTCACAATCTATCAATCCACCTCAAATCCACAGACACTTAACCTTTCCTGACTCAGACTATCTTATTGCCATCGCTCACCGATCTACTTGCAACTTGAAGATTGACAGACCCAGCAACGCATCGCTCGACATAACACACAGCTCTGATTATACATCACACACAGATGCCTCTGAGGAAAGACACTCGGACATCATTCATGGATTGTATACATAGGTCCGAGAGCGCAAGCACTGCCCTCGAACACAATTTCTTACAAAACAGGAGGCGCTGATTGTCCCTCCAATTCTTCTTCTCTCTCTCTCTCTGTGTCCTCCTGCAGCAATGAGCTAGACCACATATCAGACGCAGCGGAAAAATCACGATCCTGGCCAAAACTCTCTGCTACCGAGCTACTCACTCTTCTCCTTCTACCAGCCTCCTCATAACATTTTCCCCCTTCTCCAAAAACAGACTTCTGATCTCTTCTTCAAGTTCTCCGTTGGCTTCCTCCAGAAGCTCCTTCCAAATTTTCCAACGCCGTTCCATTCCCCCCGCGCCGTCCTTAGCCTTGTCACCTTTATAATTCGAGCTTCATCAATGCCAGCCGCCATGCCCAACTTTGCACACACCACACAACTCAGAAAATAAGGCAACCATGCATTTTCATGCAACAATGATGGAGCGCCGTCACAACAAGACGGTTGATGCAATTATGCCTAAAATCCAGGATTAGATCAGATTGTACAATAGTTAGACAATCTCCTTTCACATTACAGTGTTATCTTCAAGGATAATTCCATTTCCTTGGTTTATTTAAGTTCATTTTTGGGTTCAAGTAATTTAGTGGTCAAGTTTTTTTATTCAAGTGATTTTGTTCCATTAGGTTATTGCAAGTTTGTGTTTTTTTTGTTGTTGGAAAATGAGAATCTAGGATGGTTTTTTTTTTTGTCAAATTGTATGTGTCAAGAAAACATTAAGACATTGTGTTTGAATCTTACAATAAAAACATTGTTCCTCACATTTGGTGTATGAATTTGCAAGTTACATTGTGTATTTTGTGCATTTTTTTGTCTTCTTCTATTGCTATCCAATACATCATAGTCCTAGCAATCATGATGGGATTCTAATGTCATTACATCTGACCATGAGTATCCATCAATGTGAACTTTTTAAATGTGGGCACAATCCTAAAATCTAAATATAAATGCAATAAGTTTTGGCACATGATCTCACCTTGGTTGATAAGCTAGAGAATTCAAGTAAAACTTAATTCACACTTCTAAAAATAATATATGACCAAACACCACACATCAATCAATAACACAGAGTGGCTTGATACATTAATTGTTGTATCACATGTCATTTAGCTATTAGAATTTAGATTATTTAGTTTTCCTATGAAAGATACCATGGCTAATGTTACATAGCATTTCTACATTTTATAGCATAAGATTCATAACATAACATGAATAAACTAACATTTTATCACTCTTCACTTCCATATTACAACATTTAAACAAAATGGGAACTACATCCAAAAACATGTGTACAATACAAAACAATGCTAGCACTTAACTTCACACACACATGCCAAGGTATTAAAAATAATTTAGAAAAGTTCAACCCAAAGTAATATACATTAGTGTTGTGTAGGTAAATGTATATACATTCCACCCATTGTGTAAAACCAACTAAGTGCCATGTAAATAAGTTTTTTACACTTACATTTACATGGGGGAATTTTTTTTAATTCATTTACATTTTACATGGCCCCATGTAAATGTAAGTGTTTGTATCACATAACATTATAACCTGAAATTCATATTAACCTTTAAATTTCTAAGCTCATTGTACAACCATTTTACCTCTTACATTTGAGGTCTTAGTTAAATATTTCTTTCAACATATTCATCCATGAATTGGATTACAAATCCAATCTTTAGATTGAAAGTTTACACTCTCATAGTTTTTTGACAAAAGATTTAGCCAAAATCAAGCAAAGGATGATGAGATAATAAGGCTAGATTGAGTTCATATCATTTTGAAAAAGTGATGCCCAAGGTTGGATTTGAAGTTTCATAAGCCAACAAAAACTTTTATCGTGGACTAATGCATGTAATATAATATGGCCCTCTATTAAAATCACCCAATAATATCCTAAATTTTGAAGTAAACAAAATAGGAACATGGAGTGAAATATATGCTTGCAATTTCATAATGATAAATAGCCACTACACAACGCCAAAATGTGGTTTTGTTGATTAGGACATTTTGCAACCAATGTCCAAACATAGTCATGTAGTCATATATGGTCTTTAGTTATTAATATCTTAATGACTTTGGTCAAAATTATGACTACATGACTATACATACGACTATAATTAGGACTAAAAGTAATTATGATTAAGAATATGACTACACAACTAGTCTATTCATATTGAAACAATATTTGAATTTAAAATATAACCAAATTCAATTTAATTTGAAATGGACAAACAAATGTTTAAGTGGTCTAATTTAGTTTACCAAAACTTAAATTGACTTACGTTAACACAATTTAATTTACTATAGCTTAATTTAGCATAATTTAAACTAATTTAGACTAATTTATCTTAGTTTAAATATCCTAATTTTAACTTAGAAAAATATAAATAACTTAGTTTAGTTTGGTTTAGCCAATTTTAGCTGGTTTAAAAAAAACCAAATTAATCAAATTGAAACAAAATTAACTAAAATTAACTTTTTTTTCGCCATGTTTTGCCAAGTCTATTCAAGTTTAGCCTAAATAGCCATGTTTAACCAAATTTAACCAAGTTTAACATCAATACCCTATTTTAACTTAACTTATCTAAGTTTTGACAAGTCTAGCCAAGTTTAATATAAAAATAGTCATGTTTAGCCAAATATAACCTTAATACCTTAATTTAACCTAATTTATTTAGATTGTGCCAAGTCTAGCCAAGTTTAACCTAAGTAGCCATGTTTAGTCATGATTAGCCTCAATACCCTAACGTAATTCATCCAAGTTTTTCCAAGCATAGTTAAGTTTAACCTACATAACCATGTTTAACTAAGTTTTGCCAAGTTTAACCAAGTTTAACCTAAATAGCCATGTTTAACCATGTTTTGCCAAGTTTTACCACAATATCCCAGTTTAGCCTAATTTTTTAAATTTTTGTCAAATTTTGTTAAGTTTTATTAAATCTAACCAAGTTTAACCTAAATAATCATGTTTAACCAAATTTTACTAACTTTAACCTAAACAATCATGTTTTGCCATGTTTTGTCAAGTTTATCTTCAATATTCTAATTTAGCTGAAATTTATCCAAGTTTATCCTCAATATTTTAGTTTAGCCGAATTTATCCAAGTTTAGCTTCAACAATTGTGTTTAACTTAATTTAATCAAATTTAGCTTATTTTACCTTAGTCTAAGTCGATGTTAGTTTATGGTAAATAGGCCTACATTTAAGTTAGGAATGCTTAAATTAATCTAAGTTAACCATGTTAACCAAGGCTAGGCTTAAATTAATTTAGACCAACCTAGGTTAGCCTATGGTGAGTTAGGTTAACTTGAGCTAAAAAAATTATTGTTTATAAATTAATGGTAAGTAAATTTTATTATATATAAATAATGTGGTGCAATGGTTAAAGACTTGTTCCCCAAAGTGGAGGTGGGGAGTTCAAATCCTCCCACTTGTAAACCTTGACACCTAAGCACTTAAACACCTTAACATTTAAATGTCTAAATACTTTAGTGGCCTTGCCTAGCTTGTGATGTTTTTTTAACGCCTAGGTTAAGTTGCCTAGGGTAGGTTTTTTAGGCTAGGTCCCTTACGTTAGAAGCTAGCACATGACAATATTTAATTAGAAAAAAAAAAAAAAAATGGTTTTTAAAAATATTGTGACACATGGCACTTTGTGAAGTTGCCATGTGTCTCACTAAATTTAGGACTATGTCCTTTGAGACTATAATCATGGTGAACCATAATCGTTAATGTGGCTGCGATTAATGTAACTAGTGAGATTTATGACATGGTCATTTGAACTAGGTAGTCATGCAGTCAACTCTAGTGATAGATGGCACATACAACTAAATTTTTGTAGTCATAAATGCCACGTTTTGACATTGTGACTAAAAAAAAATTAAAAATTAATAGTACAAATATATTATTGAGTTCCTTTCAAAAACTTCAACAAAGCTAGAAAAAATAATATTAACATTTGAACATGCAAATATTTCAATTTTCAAAACAAATATCACTTCAAAAGCACAAAAACAAAAAGCTTTAATGAAAAAAAAAACTTCAAGAATACAATGACTTGAATTACTTAACATCAAAAATATAATGAACAAGGTCTTCCAACATAGGGATAAGGATCAAAACAATGATCCCACCAAAAATAGGTAAAACATTTAAAATCAATCTATAACTAAAAGAAAATCTAATCTACCTTTTGAAAACCTAATATGAAAATTTAAATCAACTTTCTAATTTTTTGGTACTAAAAATATGCAAACGTTTTTGATAACTCAATTTTGATAGTGAAACTGATAAAAATCTGATAATTAGATTTTGTGTCCAAAAATTCCTAAAGTTTACCTTAGCCTTTTAACACCTTCACCATGTCCAAGTTAGCTACCCATTCATGAAAAAAAATTCAAGCCAAAATGTGATGTTTCAAATAAGATACAAACATTGCAAGTTTTGGAATGAGAAGGTGAATGTGAGGATCCTTGAAAGGGAGCAACAAATTCAAAAAGATTGTTGCTATTAGAACTCCTTAGTTACATAATAATTAGTTACCAACATGGTTAGCGCAAGAAAAGAAAAAGATTTATTGGGGATGGAATCCAACTCTAGACTAACTTTCTTCACATGTGTGAATTATGTTAAATGACTTTCTTTGGAACAAAACCCACCCCCCAAAAAAGTCTCCATGATAGATTTCAACAATGCATCATTGGAAAAATATTCTTGGCCAACTAAACCAAAGCAAAAAAAATCAAAAATATGTAAATATTTATCTTTTAAAGGCATTTAAACTTTTTTTTAAGGCTAGATTTGGCAATTTAGGCATTAGCATCCCAAAGTTCGATGTTTTCTTTTTGCAAAGACCCACTTTGATTACCCTTCATAAAAAAATCTTTTTTTTTAATGATCCCAATATTTGTTACCAACATGCTAATCGTGAAAAGACTCACCTTTAGCTTATCTATATATAATAAAATGGTTTTTATGGATTTCACAAAGAGTAAACATGTGGCCTTTACTTTTTTGGAGTATTTCAAATTATTCACAAAACCTTAAATTGGTGGGGTGAAGTTAATTAGCAAAATGTATGTTGTTTGGCTACTTAACCAAATAGAATTTCTGAATTTGAAGTGGTTGGCAACAAATTTAATGAAGCAATAACCAAAATGTGTTGTCAAATTCAAACAAAATCAAATCAAATTGGGTTACATATAGAAAATGCCCATGAAATTGTAAGTTACATATAATTAAATAAAACCCAACTCATAATAATCTCAATTGTTGAATTGTTGATTATTTCATAATACACAGTAAACACAATGTTTTTCTTTACTATTTTATTGGGTCTCCCCACTAATAATGCTAATATGTAGGTCTTGATGATTATGGCCTTTTGTTGCTATTCATGTGATGTTTTACATATCATGAATTTTAGACTTGAATCATGATCATATTTACTTTTGGTAACAAATTAGATATAAGGAACTATTCTAGCATGTAACCATTGTTTAATTTTAATTGAGTAAGTCATTAGTTAAATTGATGTTATATTTTTTGGATTAATTTATACAACAATAATCTTAATGTATTATGGGATCATTTGAAATAAATTGAAATACATCTAAAGAGTACATGGAATAACCAAAAACACTTTAAAAATTGTAACCAAAGTTTTTCATTGTTTAAAGGACTTTTTAAAAGACTTCAAATGATTTGAAAATGATTTTTTATAAAACATTATTTATGCATACCTTTACATTATAATACAATCCAACATCTTTTTAGGTCGTAACTATTAAAATTATTTTTTTGATTTGCAAATTATGATTTCAAACATATTTTACAAAATATTTTATTTTTAAAGATTCAATCTTCTATTTTGGTGGCACTTATTACTGAATTTAACTCGTGTTTCAATTAACTAATTATAAAAATCACAATATATAACCACCAAGTTTTATGGTTCTTTCAATTCAACCAAGGTATGATGCAAACACATAACTCGACAAGATCAAATAAAAATATTGTAGAAATCACTCTTATGACAATAATTTTCCAAACTACCAAAGTGCATTAAACCCAAAATGTTAGTGTTCATTGCTTCCAAAATATCAATTTTGAAAGAAAGTACATGAGTTGTTCAATTATGGGTCCAATATGAAAACTAAAAGGAAAAAAAATTGGTGAAAACAACATTTAATTGTCACATTACCATTCTTTAACAACCTTTTAAGAATCATATGCAACATCATAAAGGAATGTTTGTAGGTCATAGAAGGGTTGGTATTTCATGCCCACTAAAATTAATGAATGCATAATCAACAAGTTGTGCAACTTTGTTTTCATGAAATTCAACATATTAAAAGTGTTTTCATCTCGTACAAATCCCAAGACTATAGCAATTGCCATGTTTACAATTATATTATTATCTGACAATTGGTGATGCAAATGAGAGTTCTTAATCATGTGCAACTAGATTTAACAAATATTTTAATCACTAGATTAATTTCAAAGGGTTTTTGCATCATTGCAATCACACTAGATTGCATTGTTAATTTGAACAATTTAACTTGCATGTGAAATGTTACCAATGATAGGATTGGGTCAAGTTCAACAATTGGTTTAAACTTGTCAACAGTAAATAATTGCTTGGAATATCCATATTGTAGTTTAATTATCTAAAGGTGAAAAGCAAAATTTCCCTTGCATTATGGATTTAACCAATATTGTGGATAGATCATGCGAGATGGATCCACATCGTGTGTGGTGTTGGAAATTGTGAAGAAAATTTTGCCATCAATGACAAAGATTTGCATTTACAAAAATAGACTATATTGAGCAAAACCAAGCAATAAAAAAGATAGCTTACAAGATCAATTATTTAAAAAGTATCATAGGACCTAGTTGCTCACACTATTTGTGATTTTTTTGGGGGCAAACTTTTGCACTATGGATATGAAAAAATTGGAATTCTTTTGGTTGTAAATTTGAAAAGAAAAACCAATATTTCAAAACCAAAAAAGTAAAAAAACATTGCACAATATCATGTGGTCTTTATAATGACTAAAGTAGGAAGTTCATAGGTTGTTGCAGCTTTGATTTCATTAATAATTGCCATGTATATCTCTTTCATCATGGGATTAAACATCTTCACTATTAAACCTTGATGAACAACATGGATGTTATGATCAACAACACTATGCCAAAACATGTCTTTCATGGCTAGGACAATTTATGACTAGATGTCTTAGTTTTAGTCATCTAATCATATTTTGTTTAGTCATTTAACTTTAATCATGGTTGTGACTACATTATGACTACCCTATGACTACACAACTACATGTGTATAATTTATAAAACAACCTATTAGTCAATTACCTTATGAAGATATTAAAACCCATCAAACCAATTTAGAGAAGAAATTAATCTACTTTTAATTTTAAGACAATTTTAATTTCTCAAAAAACATTGTTTATAAAACAAATAGGCTACTATGAATATTGATGGATAGTATTCATCCACAAATGGTAAGCTCCAACTTTATAAGGTTATTATTATGTGTGTTCCCTTTGGGTTATAATTTATTGCACTCAAGAAGAAATGGGTGTTGAATTAACTTTTTTTCGATAATGTTTTGTACAACCTTGAAATGTTGTTGGGTTGTGTTATAACAATTGTTATGTAAAGCATTATAAGGCTTGCATGCTCTAAGGTGTTATGCACATCAACATTGTAATTAACATACTTGTCAGCATGTGCATAAATGGGTAGGCATTGTTAATACACATGGAGGCCAAGCTTCTCCTGCCATGGTTTTGGAGGTAAAAGTAGGCTTGTAATGTTGTTGATAAAATGTGTAATTAGTCTTTGCATTGCGCAAGTGTAGGATAATGCTCAAATTGAAGAAACACTTGCATACATGTTACAATTTCATAAACATTATAAAAAGGTCAAATTGAAGCAAATCTGACATTATTCTTTCTTTTGATTCATGGTGTTAATATATCAAGTTCTTTCCTCTTCTTTTTTTAAATACTTAGCATCTAGGTAAAATCAAAGTCAAAGGAACCACCTAGTGAATGGACACTTCTTAAAATTGCATTTTTGTATGTTTGAAAAATCACAAGGGAAGCATAATAATTTGGATTGTCATAATGTTTTTTGGAATATTTTCCATTAATTACAAAGTTTACATTCTCAAAGCTTGACACCAATCAAATATGTTTTCACATGTTCAAAGCACTCAAACTTCAAAAATGGACACTTGTTTTTTCCAAACGTCCTTTTTTCTACCAAATGTGCATAATTTCTTTTGAAAATTGAAGAGGATTTTAACATTGACAATTAGAAGGACAAAAGGATTTGAACTAATGAAAATTGTTTTTATAATCCATTTGAACACATTTGGCTCAAAAGAACTTTTGACCTTCAAAATTATGGATTTTAAAAATGTGGTTTTAATAAAAGTTATTTATATATATGTGATAGAGGGCATGCATGCATAATATACATGATATCAAGTCAATTTTTAGTCAAAATATATTTATATTTAAAATACATTGTTAAATGGGGTATCTGAAATACGTAATTTTAAGTTATAAACCAACGCAAAAATAACACATGTCATGTGTAGTCCTTGGAAAAGGACTTTTACCTTGGCAACCTTGGCTCCTTTGACCATCATTTCACCCGTATGGGGATAATTCTTTGGGTGTCATATCGTAAGGCTAAATTACAAGATCGTTAGGGTTTTAGTTTAAACTTTAATTACAATGCATATGGAATTTGAAGCAATGCACACATTAAGAATCAAATATCATGTTATGCATAACACATGTGCAAGGCAATGTTCAAACTACTTTTAGATATCATGCACACCATTCATTTTTTAGACACACTTGCAAGATGATTGCATTGAAGTAAGTACATTGATTTCATTTGTGTTCCTTATTGTATCAATCTCTTTATTTTTAATTATACAATACATTTAATTGGGTGTCATGGAGAGCTAAAGGAATTTGAGTTTCATTTTTTTAATGGAATTACCTTTCCATTTCACTTTCACTAAAACATGTGATCAATTTTTTGTGTGTTAACTAGGGTATGATTGTTCTTGGAAATTCTACATGAAATTTAACAATTTTGTTCATGCAAGTTTCTACATTAGAACTCATGGTTCATAGATTTTTTGTCTCATGAAATCCAACTAAAAATTACAAGTATTTTGTTCATGTTCTTGTCACGAAAAATGTAATTGATGGGATCCCAAGCATGTTGAAAATCTAGTGTGATCCAAAAGTTGATAATACCATGTACAAAAATAGACCTTCTAAAGGAATAGGCTTCTACCCACCTTTAGGATTGTGGATGGTATTTGGATTGCCCACATGAATTCAACTCCATTCTTTGAACACAATTTGAAAGGGGTGAATGTAAGGTATGGTGGTTCACTTTTCAAATCATAGTAGCAATTTTTGAAGGGTGCCTTGTGTTTAAATGCTTATGGTGAATAATTTAATCTTAAATACATTAAAATTTTAATGATTTATTCTAGACTAACAACTTGATTAGGATGGCATTTGCACGATTGTTTTTTGCAAATAATGTGTTCATTATCAATAATGGACTTTTGAAGTCAAAAATATGGATTGATCAATTGATTGAATTATTAAGAAATTCAAGAATTCATATTGAATTCCATTCCGAATTTTTTATAGCACGACTAAACATGGGTTGAAAAATGAAGTCATGAAATTAAATGTGAATTTTCTTTTGGGTGAAACTTTAATCAAATTGTAGTCATCAACTTTTAAAGGGTCAAAATTGGACCTTATTTTCAGATGTCCTTTTGAAATGGATTTTTTTTCATTTGTCAAAATTTTACTAGTTAAAGATTACACTAATGAAATCTTAGAACTTAAAATTATATCCATATGGATCATTTATAAAAACTTGCTTGTGACTCCATTCTCTCCTTTTCAATGCCTTCACCACCTTGTTCACCACCTTATCAAAGTTTACATCAATCATTGAATCTATTCATCTTGTGTAAAAGTTTCATTAACAGACTATTGGTCTATTCATTGGAGAAGTCATCTCCAATTTGTCAATCACATTTGTTTCCAATCCTCCATCCATTATCCCAACTTGGGATCTCCATTTGGAAAATTATATCTTTTCAATTATCAAGTTTGCCAACAAGTTTTTGGATCACTATGGTGGGATATTTGTTGTTCCATGATAATGATCTAGAAAGATCTAGGAGATCAAATCCTACCTAAAAAACACCCACCTTAGAATCCATGGAAAGTAGGCCCCAATGAACACAAGGCCAACATGGAAACAAGAAAAAATAGGTAAAATTCTAATCCTTCTCACTTTCTAAAATTCAAGCAATGGACATTCTCCTTCAAATTCTTACTTAAAAATCATTGTAGATGTTCTTGATAAACTCACACTTCTTGTTCGAAAGGACAAAGGATTTAGTTTTGTGCCAACCACTTCCTGAAATCTCTTCAAGGAATGTTTGTGTGGAGGAAGATGACGTCATGTATAACTGGACCAACCAGTTGAACAGATGGGGAAATCAAATTCGAGTAAGGTGTTCCAAGCAAGGTACAACATACACCTTTGTTGAAGGTAGAAACTTATCGAAATTAATTATTGGATTTTCTTTATTGAAATATGTTACTAATTTTTCATTCTCAAAATGTGTTACTAAATGTTCCTTACCAAACTTCATATTCAACTAGATTTACTTACTAGATTCGAATGATTAATGTTAAGATTGAAATTTTTGGGATTAGGCAAACTATTTGATCCACCGTTTTAGAATAGTTTTCTTGAAGGTACTTAAAGTTTTGTACCTTTGAGGACTATATAGGGGGTTTTTGGAGTAAAATAACTCTAGGTCCTATTCTTGTACATAGAAGTTCTACTAGTTGTTTTCTCTTCGTATGTTACAAGTATTTTTTTTGTGGATAAGGTCTTTTTACTTGTATTTATTTTAGATTTTTTTAATAAAGGTTTATGAATCTATCCTACTAATTTTAACAACCATTTTTTTTTGTTTAGCTTTTTGCTTATCCAAGGAAAAAAATAAAATTTTATCTTTTATTCCCCAATTTATTATTTCCAAAGCCCGACAATTCACCAGATGGCCTTAACATTTGGCAACCATGCCATGGATATTGAATCTAAATTTAAGGTTCAATGTCATTCCTTTTTGGACAAATATTGGTTAGAACTATTTGACTCTACCACGAATATATGATTACTTTTTGACAATAGAATAAAAACCAAAATAACTTGTAGTTTATAAATTATTTGTAATTCTTTACAATATGCCAACAATGTTGATAAAAGTATGAAAAAAAAATGGAGCAAGTTTTGTAGGAAAGTGTTGAAGTAGGGCACACATGCAGCTTGGAGAGATTTGAGCTGCCAAAGATTAACATAGAGGAGGCTATGACTTTTCATAATGGGGAGCAAAAAAAATTGGAGGACATTACTAAAAATACTAAATTGGAAATTGGACGACCTATTGAAAACAATCCATCGAAATTGTGATGTATCACGACCAAACTAGAAACTTCATAGGAATCGATTTGGGACCCTACCTAAAATCAAGTTTTTTGGTACCATGAGATTATTATGACAAGTCCACATGCTAAATAGAATGAAATTGATTTACTCCAAATGTGCATTCATGAACTGTGACACTTTCAAGGGAAGGAATTTTTCAATGATGTATGAAGTGTAGTCTTTAAGGATGAGTATTTCAGATGAAAAGGAGTTCCACCAAGAAATTTCGGTAACCCTTGTTTTTAACATTCATGCTTCTCCTCATTTGTTTCTAGCATACATTTTTTGTTAAGGTTTAAATCACAAATTAGAAAATTGTTGTTACCAATCCAGTCGAGTTTTGCCAACACAAATAATACCAACTGATTATATATACTTTATTCCCTATCAATACATGTTCAAAATTTTGTTCCAAATGTTCAATAATCAATTTATCCTTCGACCCTACTAGAATCACCTTGTAAATAATCATTTATTCCACTTGTTTATGTCCCCATTATCAAAAATATCATTGAACAAAATTTGATAGGTTTTCCAAATTCAATGTCTCTTCCTATTGGACCATATACACTATATTTTGGTTTTAGTTATAATGGCATAAGGAGTGTTCCTGCAATGTGGCCTCCAATTTCTAATCCCTTTGTTAACATTACTACAACACCAAAGTTAGTTTTGCAAGTTGCACAAGCTAGGTTGTAATAGATCATGGGGAGCCTTCAGATGATGATGATAATTCTTTTGAAAGGAAGCACAACCCTAGGATGCCATGAATACTTCTCACTAGAAAACCATACAATGAAAAAAAGGGCAGACCGTCTTCAATTGGAGACAAATTAAGCAGATGAAAATTTGTTGACCGTTTTTTTTCAAGCATGACTACAACCGTATCTTCGAATAATGACAACAAGGATGAAGAAGGACACTTGTTTGTGCACAAGGAAGCTACACTTACTTGTGAAGAAAGTATGGGCGATGCAAATGAATACCGAAAATTGTTGGAACCAACCAAACATGAAAAAGTTGTCAAAGGAAGATGGAAAAATATGATCTACAACCATGCAATAAGCTGGGACATTAGAAGGAGCATTGTCATTGGAATCTTGACAAACCAAACAACAAGCTTAAAGACAAAAAAATAGATAACAATGAATGGAATTTTGGCATAATCTAATGGAGGTATAAAAATTAAATTTGGAAATAAAGGTAGCCAAAAAGAAGTGAATAAATTTGGTTCCATCATTTATCAATGCTTCATCTATAATTCCATTAAACATAAAATCTATGACTGTCCCCATAAGGATGCAACTTAGGCAATGTTCAAGGAAAAGAAACAGTGGTCAAAGCTAAAAAGGAAGACGTTGTTATCGACATGGTCCTAGCAATTATTACCCGGATGAAAACATGGTAAAATATACCAAAAAAAAAGACCCAAAAAATCATTTAAATAAAGGTAATTTCTCACGAAAACAGAAGAAAGTAGATTCAAATTTTACTTAAATTTCATTTTGAAACTATTGAACCCTCATTTGGGTTTATTGTAAATCAACTACAAAATTTCAAAAAAATTGGAATAATAAAAGTAGAAAATAAGCAAGTTTGAAATTGATTGGTCAACATGGTGTTCAAACCTACTTTTTTCATTAGAAAATTTAATGAAATATATATGTATGAAGTAGGTTTTAAAAGTTATTTGCATTTAGAAAAGTCTGCTTGAAACCTACTGTTACAATGCAAATTTTAAAAATAATGCATAATAATGAAAAAAAATCTTGTTATGGGTGAAAACACACTAAGCCCCCCCAAAATTGTAATCACACATATAATATTTTTGTAATTAATTTCTTTGGTAATGTATGGACATCACATCTTAGATTGTTTTACTTGTTTTAAGTATATTTCATTAGTTTTAGACTTCATCTAATCAATTATTTTGACAAATTCAACAAACATTAAAAAATTTGAATGTTTAGAATGTATTTGTGACAAAATAATACCCATCACAAAGTTTGAAAATTTGAATATATACTTCAGAACTAAAGTTGTGGATGGAATTCTTGGGTGAATTTTTTTATGATGTATGATATTGATATACATCAATTAAATCTAGGACAATTTAGAAATTTAAAGTTTCTGGATGAAATTCCATTCAAAAAATGTGTTTTTTTTTGCATTTGTTTAATAATGAATGCTTAATAATATCTTATTTTTAAGAAAAAACCATTACCATATCAAAAAGGAGGAGATTTTATAGATGGGCATTGCATTATTTTTTCAATTTTCTTTTGATTGGTAACGTTTCATGAATCATAAACATGAGGCCCTATGGCCATTGAAAAACTATAAGTTATATATTTTGTGTACATTGATTTTATCCAATCCTGCTCATCTTATCATTGGATCAAAATTAATTTTGACTCAAAATGAACTTTGAATTCAAAAATGTTGTTGTGCAAATTTTAAAGTTTTTTACTCGTGTTTATGATAACCAAAGGATGCCATCAAGATTTTAACTTATTGCGTACTATGATACTTATTATACATCACCGTTTTTTGAACAAAAGTGGTTCACCCTTAGTATGTTTTCACCCTTATTTATCATTCAACTAAAAAGATCAAATGTATAACAATTTTGTGATGGGTTTTGGTCCTACTTTTTGTTCATTTGACAAGTAGACTAACAAGTATTTTTAATTGTACACTTTATCGTGCTTTCACCCACTCGTAGTCAATTACCAAAAAATGTGGTATTCAAGGAGAAAGGACCCCATAAGAACAAGAGTTTGGCAAATTGGCAAGAAGAGAAAAAGCTTCAACAATCGTCTGAAGAAGGTATAAAAAACATGTAGTAAAAAGAACCTCGAATAAAACTACTTAAAGCTAGTATGCAAACTCTTACTAGAACTAACATCACTAGGAGTTTTAACTCAAATGTCGAAAACCCTAATCCAATTGCACCAAAAAAAAGGACCACCGGAACCATTTCGGTCCTAGAAGAAATAGGCCATCAACTATTGAAAAGTAAGCATATGCTCACGTTGGGTCAACTTTTCAATATTGTTCCTAATTTAAAACAATATGTTGCTACCATGTTTTTTCCCGACAGAAAAAATATCATTGCAATAAGACCAAATTCAATTATCACATCGATGGTGATTAACCCTCACATGGTTGTGATACAAGTTCATGTTGGCAAAAATGTCATTGAAGATGTCCTACTGTATGGAGGATATAACATTAACATCATGATGGAGGAACTATAAAAGTGATTAAGGTTGCCCAATCCTAAACTAACACTATACATTTTGGATGGCAAATCAAACCATCACAAAACAAGTCAAACTCTTAAGGATCTCAAAATCCAAATCCATGGAATTCCATACATTGTGACATTCACAATAATTAAAAACAATGTTTTGGATTCACTTATTCCATGTTGTTAAGCCAACCCTAATTGCATAATGCATGCATCATTCATGATTAGGGAAACAATGTGATCACCATTGAAGGCAATGGAACGATACAAACAATATCAATAATTAAACATTTGGATAACAACACCAAACATCTTGAGGTTTTGTTGTGTTATGATCTAATGGAAAGGTGTTATAGACAAAGAAGAAAAAAATATTTTGTATGACAAAACCATATTTGTTTATAATCCAAACCATCATTTTATTGAAATCCTTAGTGTTGCAATTTTTGGTGCAGAAATCAATACTAAAGACTCCTCAAAGTGGAGGTGAAAAGTTCAAGTCTTCACACATACAACATCGGCTATGTATGGCTTAAATAGTTAGCCTAGGCCTCCTACACAAGTTGGTATAAGGTTGGCCATCTCGCCTAAGGGCATTAGGCTAAATAATGTAGGTAGGTAAATTATTTTATTTTATTTTGTACATTAAATATTAAGTAATGTAGGTAGCTAGATTTATAAATTAATAGATTTAATAAATAATTATATATACTATAATATAATAATATAATATAATAATTATTTAAAATATAATTATTATATATTGTTGAATAATAATAAAAAGACAATAAAAAAATCTAGTAACAAAAACCAAAAAGACCACAAAAAAACCCCAATCAAAGTGGCCATGTCGAAAAAGACTTGTCCAAGTTGGCACCTTGGTCAAGTTGGACAAGGGGCATTTGGGGTACCTTTTGACTAATTTTGCTAATAAAAAAACCTTGTTTTCTTGTAGTGGAAACTAAATGCATGTTTATTGCCCATCATCGTGGTATCGAAAAAACTTCAAATTTGCATGAATTTTTGGTCATTCAATGCTGCAACCAAGAAATATTCATATCCTTTACCATTTATAGAAGAGGTTTTAAACAAAGTAGTAAGTCACAAAGTTTATTCATTTTTGGATTGATTTTCCTATTATCACAAAATCATTATTGCCCTTGAAAATAGGTACAAGATTGCATTCACCACAAATTGGGAACATTCATTTGGGTAGTCATGCCGTTTGAACTCAATAATGCTCCACCAACCTCTGAACAGGCAGTGAATACAACCTTTAAAGACTATCTTGGAGTTTTCATGAAACTATTTATGAATGACTTCAATGTGTTCAATGATTTAAACACTCATTTAATAAAACTATGATTGTGCTTTGATAAATATAAATAATTTAGTATTAACTTGAATCTTGAAAAATGCATGTTTCTCATTCATTTTGGGTCCTTTTGGGTTACATTGTATCCAAAGAAGGCAATCTACAGGATTTGAAAAAAAATCCAGCTATTGTCCATATGCCTAAAGACATTCAAGTTTTCAATGCCATGGCACAGTACTACAAATGTTTTTATTACCTAAATTTTGTAATAGGTGACTTAATAGGTGACTTAATAGGTTAATGTATTTAACAAGTGTTAAATGTAACATGTTACTATTTAACCTAACCTGTGACCTAACGTAACCTATGACAAAACATAACCAGTTATAGAATTGGACAAGTAACATTACACTACGTTAACAAATAGGTTGATAGATAGTTTGTTGGACAAGTAGTTAAACAATCAAATTATTGAATTTTTTTGGGATTGTTACTGTTTATATCGAGTAATGATTGTTTGAATGATCCATTTGGACCATTTAAGTTTTGAATTAGTTTGTATATAACTAGGAGGACTTCATATTTTGATAATCACTTTATCACTTAACCATTTTGTTTTTGTTCCTACTTCAAATAATGAGGCGACTATTTCTCTCAATTCTAGTTTTTAAAGTTTTAACAGTCTGATTACATGTTGTAAGAATTGTACATAGACTTTTTTATTTTCATATGTACTTGTTATTTTTTTTAGAACTTGTTGTTGAGAAACTTAAGAGTTAAAAATTGATGGGAATAGAAAACCCATTAACATTTGGTGACCACACAATGGATTAAAATTTAGAAGCAATCATGCTTAGAATTTTTGGTTAGATTCATTATTTTAGTAAATCATATTTGAAAGCGCTAACACTTCAAGATTTTGTTCTATATCACATTTTCTATTGTTTTGCGTACTTTTTAGGATAAAGGTTTTTATTTCTTGATTTACTTTGAAAGCATTAGAAAATAGGGTGAGGTTGGTGTAAATTTTTTGAAGTAAATCAAACAACCAATCTATAAAAAAAAAATTTACAAATTCATGACTACTAGGAAGGGTCATTGTAATTTTATGTTCAAAAATAATGCAAGGGCTTTCCTACAACCATTTGATTTCAAAAGATGTCAAAGATGGTCACTAGAAGTCTTACAAAATAGTTAGAACATGTTACACATCAACCTATTTTAGATACTACACAAGAGTATGATGAACAACAAGTGCAACCTATGGGAAATGAATTGGTGAATGCACCAAACACAAATGCAGAATATAGGGGAGAAACCAATCAACAACATCAAAAAGTAGCCAAACCAATTGTGCTAAAAGACCCAACCATGCTCTTAACCACTCACCAAGTGAGACCACAAACATCTAACCCAACCACAGGTAGTGAACATGTTCACAATGATGACAATCATGAACCTATTCAACTTGATGAAGTTGTCTCCACATGACAACAATGGCAATTTCCAACCTTAGGTTACTACCTACCTAGAACATATGCACTTACACCAATTGCAATATTTATTGGGTTTCAATACTAACAACCAAGTCCCAACATCGATTTGGAACCCACTAATTTGGAGATAGAATAATTCCAACTACTCAATAGGTTGGAATAGCTTTGACACATCAACATAAGGCCTTATCATCAATTAATTTCCATACCACATCTAAAACATGTTGAACTTCAAGCAACACCCACAATTGTTCAAAACTACATAACAACAAAACACCTAGCCAACTAGATTAGTTCATGGTCAAGGTGAAAGACCACAAGTTCCACACCACATACTAGTTTCAAGAAGAAATTAAAATGTTAGACACAATGCCAAAACATGGCATTTATGACCACAAAACTAGTTGTAACTGTCATTAATCGCTAAGATGGTCACAATTGTAACCACCATTACGATTACACCTATGACTACAAAATATTATATTATATGTGTGTGTGTGTGTGTGTGTGTGTGTGTGTATAATATAATAATTTATAATAAATAATAATAATATATTATTACATTTAAATATTTTTTCGAATATTTTTTTACAAAATAATTATTCCTTTAATTTTTAATTATTTACATATCGTATATGTACAATTTGTACACAAATCATATATAATTTATATACGATCATATAAACATGATCGTATTATACATCATTATACCTACTATTGGTCAACATGGTGGGAACAAGTATTGATTTTTAGACCTCATCAAAATGGTCTATGACCTTTGCCATCCACCTACCATATTACATGTGGCACAATTTTGTCACATAAGAATTTTATCATAATCTAATGTTTGAATGTCAAAAAGTAGAGGGTTTAAAATTTAATTTCTTTTCCAATACCTACTCAAATGAAAATATGAATATGAATTATTCAACTTTGGAGCATTATCTACATATGTGAACCAACTAAAAATTCAAATAACGAGTTTGTACATAGAAACTCATTTTTGAAAATTTAAAATTTTGACATATCTATTATGTTTCAATACATGATAAACTTTAATAAATATATGTATAATTTGAATATAAAAAATTGAATATTTTATTTATTTTTAAATTCTGAAATATGAATATAATATGAAATTATATATATATATATATATATATATTTATTGAAATAAGTTTTAAATATACACATAATATAACAAATATTTTAAAATAAAATTAATATAATATTTTATATATTATATTTTTTCTGAAAGGTCATATATAAATTTAATATGTTGTAAATTTATGAATCTTAAACCCATAGATAAATTTGGTAAGACTTTGTTAAATTTGGTTTAAATAATATGAAATTGCTTGAATTGTGTTATTTTTGTTAAACTAATTTTTTTATTATCAAAACATGATATTTAAATTAAACTTGGCTAGATTAAAGCTAAAGTTAAAATTATGGTTAAAGTAATATAAATGAAGCTAAAGTAGGTTATTTTGGCTAAAATAGGATTTTAAAAAATATTTGGATAAACTTGGCTAAAACTTGGTTAAACTTGGTTAAATGAAGATAAAGTTTTGTAAACTAATTGATTTAAGCTAAATTTGACTAAACCTAACAAAATTTTAATTAAACTTGGTTAATTTGTGAAATTGAATAAATTTGGTCTAAACCTAGAAAAAAAAAGTTAAACTTGGTTATGTATTTGGTTAAATTGTGTTAATTAATTTAAGTTTGGTTAAATTTGGAAAAAATTAAATGTTGTTAAAATTGGTTACATTTGGCTAAACTAAATTTAATTAGTTTACATATGTTAAAATATATTACATTAAGCTAAAATATAAGATTAATTAAAATAAATTAGGTTATTTAATATAAATTAGGCTACTTAAAGTGAAGTAAGTTAAATTAGGCTTCCAATACAAATTTGACCATATTGATATGTATTTTAATTTTTTTTTAAAACTTGTTTAAACAAGGTCAAATAATTATTTCATTATGGTTACATTAGTCTTGTAATCATATATGTAGTCATAATTACCTCTGATTGTAATCATAGTCATATTTATAGTTGTAGATTCACAATTATGACTATGGTTGTCAAAATGACTGTGATTCAATTCCACTTACGACTACATGATTATTTTGGGTAGTAATTACAACATGTCCTAGTCATAGAAAACACATTTTGGAATAGTGGGAACTATAACTTGTTCTTATTGTCAGCGTGATGAAAACAAGAAAAAAAAACCAAAAAGTGTGTGGACAATCCTTTAAAAAAATTTGAATTTTTGAAAAATCACCATGGGAACACTATATATAAAAAAATTCATAATTTTTTTGAAATAAACTCTTAAATTTTCAAAGTTGCAACTACAAAATTTTCATGAAAATTCACCATGTTTCAAGAGTCTTTTTGTATGTTTAAAACATTCAAGAAAAACATGTGGATAAGTGGTTTTTTTTGTTTCAAAACTCTTTTTTCCTTATCAAATGTTCACCAAATCATTTCAATTTTTTTGTGGACTTCAATATATTCCACAACAAGGGATCCATGTGTTCAAAACATTCAAAAATAAAAAATACATATACCCTTTTAAATTTTGATATTTGAACGTCCTTAAACACTATTATAGTTTTGAATTTGTGATCATGCTTCAAGGTAAAGTTATAGATTTGAATATAATGTAAGGCTTGATGCAAAAAAATTGAATTTTTATCATGTTTATGTCACATTTGGCTTCAAATTTGATATTCAATTTGAAAAACTATGTGAAAAATGTAATATAAACAAATAAAAAACTACCACATGGAAAATGTAGTCCTTGGAAAAGACTTTAACCTAGCACAACTGGTTCTTTTTTCCATGTTTTCAACCAATAGGTGGGACATTAATTCAATCATTGCCCCCTTGTTGATGATAAGTTAAGGCAATTATTGAAGGAAGAGGTGATGAATGTTCATCAACTTGTCATTCCAACCATTAAAACAATATTACCCAATGTGTATGTAGTAGGAACTTGAGCCATGAATTTTAGTACTGGTCATACAGTAATAGTTATTAACTATCAGCCAACTTGGCAACTTGTTACACCAATTATATTAAATAAAACCAATTTTTTACTTACATCCACATACCCATTGTGGTATAATGTCATGCCCCTTTTTTACCTCTAAATCCCAATTTGTATCTAGCATATCTAATTGGGACAAACAAATTTGATCCTTCAATATTTAGGAATTATATAAGTTGTCGCAACCCTAACCTTGGGCTCGTGGTCGAAATAAGGGCTTGCAAGAGGGCGAGACAAGAGGGAGATTTGGGAGGCACATCTTATATTCCTGGCAGTTCAAGAGAGTGTGAGAGAATGAACCCTCACACTCTCAAGGCAACTCCCACTTGGGGAGTTGGAGTCTCGAAGGACTCCTAAATCTTTAGAGAATAATTGTAGGAGTCAAAACCCATTGGATTGAAGAGTTCTTTATATCATTGGAAAGCTATTAAAACATACGTCTTAAATGGGCTCGCATTAGTCATTTGGACATTTGAAACACAAGTTATGGCCAAAATAAAGGCTGGGAGTCAAATTGACAATTTGACTCCCGGCCATTAAAAGTCAGGAATCGACCCGATTTTCTTATGTGTAGGTGACATGTGACATATTGTTGGAAAGCTCTTGACAAGGGCTACCACTTTTTTTGAGACCTCATCTCAATCAAAACTCTACACACAAAGTTATGGGGCCCCAAAGTCGTGGAATCCCAACTTTGGCAATTTTAGGACTCCCACTTGGGAGTCTTGGGACAAAAAACCATTTGGATGTGGGCTTCGTGGAGAAGCACATAGTATATTATAAGGGGGAAGGTGGTGGCTTCCCCCAAGTCCGGGCCATGGTGAATCTTGTGAGTCCGAGTTGCCCGTGGTTCTTCCTAGCACCAAAAGCACTCCAATTATGCACTAACCACCTTGTGTTGATTTTGTGCAAGTTTGTGTGAGTAGTTGATGCTTGTCAATCTTCCTAGTCCCATTTCGGAGCTCCAACATGCCTCTCTACCCCTCAAAGTGCTGTGAGCCAGGGAGCGTGCCCCGATTCCTTGTTTTTTTCAATGTCTTCAATTTGGACTCACATTTGAATCCATCAAGGAGCTTGGGTGTGCGTCATAAGTCATGTACATGGATATGCGTATCCACTACCAAAACAACCTATTATGCCACCCACATACATACAAGTCCAAGTACATTAAGAGGAGCCAAAGGATTGTGTTGACTACATTAAAATCATTTACCACGAGTTTGAAACATCATTACATGAGTTTCAAACATTGGACTTTTGTGAGGTTTGTTGCATATTGTTTACTTGTGAATTTTGAATCCTTTGGTTTTTTGTATAATTTGAAGATGTTTAACTAGTTTTAATTTGAGTACAAAGTAACAAGGATTGTGTTAACTATTGCTTTTAATTTCAAACTTCCTTAAAGTTATGTTACACTAATCCATTTATTCGCAAATTTCATAGAAAAGCACATTTTGATGACTATGAGGCCTTGGTACAAAAAAAAACTTGGAAACATGATATAGTTTGGTGATACACTTAGTGTTTTGAACATGTTTTTGAGAACCCAAAATGCATAATTAGGAAAGCTTCCATAAAGGAGAAATGTTTTTCCTTTGTAAGGAGGGCCTTAGTTATAATTCCTAGCAAATTTGATGCATTATGTATAATTTAAATTGCTTTTGATTTTATTTTTTTGTGGAATTGGAATATTGTTAACAAAGGATTGCAATGATCCTAGTGCCTATTATGCTTCGGAAGGTTCTTAAATGTATTTTAGAAGCAAATAAAAAAAAAACCTATAAAGAAGTTCAATTATGTATAAAATCCATGTTGAACTCCTTATTTTCAAGAAAAATAATTTACTTATTTGTAAATTAACAAATGAAAACTTCGATCATCCATGTATAAACAAAATGAATAATGGATGATTGTCCCAATATGGATGATTCTAAGACATTATAATGACTTGTGACATTACAATCAAGGAAAACAAGTAATTTAAAACTCTTAGATTTAATAGCAAGCATTATCACTTTGCACACTATTGGTCGCCATTTTTTCTTCTACCTTGTGCAATGCCACCATAGAACTTTACTTGCAATCTTTCCATGCTCAATGAGGTGATTGCCACACGCGCGCATTTGGGGCCTCATAGAAGCTAAACCCACCATGGAATCATTTCTACCATGCTCCTTATCAATCCAAGTAAGAATGTCTATTGTGCAATGTTCGAACTTTGTGACATTATGTAAACACTAGTACAAAAACCCTTTTTTAAACTAATAGTTTTCAACTACACGATATTTGCAACTATGTTTCAACTGGGCTTTTTTTAATTTTTCAAATAACATTATGGAAATTACCAATTAAGTAAACTTTGTTTATTATATTGATATATAGTTGAAAGCATTTTTCAACTGGGTGGTCATTTGCCAGATATTCCTAACATCAACAATGTCTCTAACTTGAACACCCAACTATGTTAGTAAATAGTGTGAAGCATGTTTCAACTATTTGGTGTTATTTTTGAAATATTCTTGGCATCTAAAGTTCTTTAATTGGCACATAATCAAGACATTGATTAGTCCAACTATTTTGGTGACACCATCAACACAAATGTATGGATGATAAAATGTATTAGAAGATGGAATATGATATGCAATCTTATTTGCAACTTCGTTACAATTATTATTTTTCAATTAGGCTAAATAACTAGTAGGCAACTTTAATTTTATACATATAATATTTTAATATTTTAAAAAATTATGATAACATCAAATTACATTGTAAATTTTATTTGTAAATATGAATGGTTTTTTTGTGCATATCAATATTAAAGTTTAATTCAAAATAAAGTTTAAGGAAAATCTAAAATATATGTTAGTAATAATGTTTTTGTACGATAAACATGTAATTTATTAATTCTATGTAGATCATTACAAGATATCACATAATGATACATAATTAATTATATTGTGCAACTTTAATGTTTATTCACTTTTATACACATGATATCTTAATATTTGTTTAAAATTATGATAAAAACTCATTCAACATTAATATACCCTATGTCATTAGCCCAAGTTTAAATGCATTCAGTTGAATTTTCCTTCCAAACTTCGTTTTGCAATTTGTTTGAATTTCCAACAACAATACCCACTAAAAATTCAATAATATTGTTCGCAATTTAAGTCTCAAAATTATGAAATCAACTTTATTAAATCAAATGTGGCGAGGGCTTTCCAACACCCCCAAATTTAGTTTTGAATCTTGGTTTTTAAAAAAAAAATCCAATGAAAAAATGGTTCAATAATCAAAGATTCCACATCATATCTCCAAACATTCTAGACCAAGTTGGTGCACCCCTATTCATTGAGAACTTTTTGATGATAAGTTCCATAGCACAACTTAAACCATCATGTTTCGGAAATACCATTATGACAAAACAAAACAATCTACCTCCCTTCATGGATAGATAACATAACATGTGTTGTTGGCCCCAAATGTGAACACATTCAATTCATTTTCCCTTTTGAACCCATTTTTTGGTAATTTGTTTGAATTTCAACAACAAAATTCATTCAAAATTCAATATCTTTCACGCCCTAAGTATGAAAATTATGAAATAAACTTCATTAAATCTAACTCAACTACTACTTTCCAACAACACCAAGTAGACCTTTAGATTTGATTCATAAAATTTTAATCTATGATTTTATTAATATTTATTAAAAATTGGTTCAATAATGAATAACCTTTGCATCGTAGCTCCAAAGATTTTCAACCCAAGTCATTGCACCCTTACTCATTGTTTGGTTTTCAAAGATATCAATAGTATTGCATGAAGCAATTTGGTTTGGGAAATCTCAATATGATAAAAAAAAACTATTTACCTTCATAAATAGATTAAATTACATGTAAATGTTTTTTTAATAAAATGAATGGTTATGTATGATGCAAATATTTTTTTGTGCATATAAATAGTAAATTTTGATTTAAAAATAAAAATTTGAAAAATGCTAAAATATAGGTTTGTAATATTGTGCATGTTCAATACACCTAATCTATCATGAAATAAGGTGGTTTGTTTTGATTTGTTTTGTAGTTATGAGACCTACTAAACCAAGATGCTTTAGATTGTGTTCTTGGTGTTTTTGGAAAGATCTTGATGAGGAGGGGTGCATGGGCTTGGTTCCATGACATTTGGACTTGCGATGCAAAGGTTCTTGAATATTAAATAATTTTTTCATTAAAAATTAAATTAAATTGTAGCTAATTTTTTTGAAAGAATTGGATGTGCTTTTTTGTGTTGTTGGAAAAATATTAATGAACAAGATTTAGTGGAATTTATTTGGTAAGATTTGGATTCAGAATGTGGGAAATATTGATGTTTAAATGATTTATGCCATTAAAAATTCAAATAAATTCCCAAAAAAACTAGGTTTTCAAAGGAAAATTTAGTTTATGACATGGTAACATTTGGGCCAACGACATAGGCCACGTAATTATTTATATGTAGATTGAATTTTAGTTACAACATATCAAATAATGATACATAATTTAATATTTTTGTGGAATTCTAATGTTTATTCATTTTTATACACATGATATTTGAATATTTGCTTTAAATTGCAATAAAATTTCATTAAACATTAAATTACATGTAATTTTTATTTGGGTAAATGAATGTTATGTATGATGCAAATTTATATAAATTTCAAATTAAAATTTAAGGAAATTCTAAAATATGAGTTTATAATAATGTTTGTTTAAATATATGTATTTTATTATTTCTTTGTAAATCAAATGTTAATTTACAACAAATCATGTAATGAAACTAGTAGATGTGGATTAAATCCTTGCAGACCTAATCCACACTTATTGTAACAACAAATTTGCACTATAATATGCACACATTCACAATTCTTGCATTGATTCTAAACACATCTACCTTTACAATTCATTAAAATATCAAATTCATGGTTATTTCATATAATCAAAATCTATACTTCAAGATATAATGTAGAAAGTCCAGAAACAAAATTACACTTCATTTTGTTATGTTTTGATACTATATAGAAATCACTCAATAAACAAAATATAAAAATCACTGCAAAAGTTTGTATTTATCTTATTTACTAAAAACTTCAATAAAAAAATACAACAAAAAGTCCCATGTTTTGTGAAATGAATCAAAACAACAAAATTAAACGTGTGGTATTTCCAAAACATAATTTATAATTTTTGTTACAAAGTCTTTACATCTATCCTCATTTCTAAAACTATGTGTATATGAATGAATATTTTTTCGCCAGAACTTTCATCTTTGGGCCATCCCAAAACATAATTTATAATTTTTGTTACAAAGTCTTTACATCTATCCTCATTTCTAAAACTATGTGTATATGAATGAATATTTTTTCACTAGAACTTCCGTCTTTGGGCCATCCCGAGTCACCATCAACATGATTCAAAACCAAACAAGAATTCAAAATTTAAAACGTCCAATGTCCAATGATCAATCCCTATCCTTAATGCCTTATTCATCCAAAACAATGTGATTAGCCTACCCCTTTAACATTACCTCCTCTAAACTCTAGATTTTGTCCCTTAAATCCTTGTGATATGACAAAATAAAATGAAAACATTATGCAACCTTCTAAGCTTTTGGTTACTCAACTATAGTTTTTGTAGTTTCAACTTGTACATCAACCAATGGTTATGTACCTACCTCTGAATATGCAGTTCTGATTCCCTCTTCCACTAACTCAATATATGGTTCTACTTCTAGGGATTACATCTTCGATTACTCTATCTCTAGTTCTAAAGTAGTTTCCACCTATTCTTGTCCTTGAGTTATCTGTGGTTCTCTCTTTTCTTGGCCCCCTCCTTTGAGTTCTTGTGGTTCCTAAGTTTGCACCTCCTCCTCCTAAGCTATCCTTATGGCCCATACTTCAACCTCTTCATCTTGGCCCAATGTCTCTGCACTTGTTGGACTCCCACATATAAACTCTAAAAATCTTTTATGATATATCTCCAACTTGTACTTAAGGATCCTCTCATTAACTTTATGCTGGTCTAGATTCTTCTCCAATTCTT
>Ga0209611_10000690_pt1 | contig 52547 bp, 42 predicted proteins | sample S1TSphgellanicum_3_FD_187693 | JGI IMG/M metagenome (GOLD analysis project Ga0209611, IMG submission 187693) | Host-associated microbial communities from peat moss isolated from Minnesota, USA - S1T2_Fc - Sphagnum magellanicum MG (SPAdes) (version 2) | ecosystem: Host-associated > Plants > Peat... | reverse complement strand
GGCGGCGGAAGCCAACGGCATCGGCTGGATGGCCTGGGCGTGGGATGACAACGATCTGAGCGGCGGCAACTCGGACAACAACTGGTTCAGCATGACCTACCATGGACCGGGCACGTATACCCAACCCTCGGATCTGACGATCTACGGTCAGGACGTCGTGCTCAATCCAACGTACGGTCTGTCGGTGCTGGCCACGCCGGCGACGGTCTTCTAGATGGCTGCGGTGGCCCTTCGGCCGCGACCGTCCCGCCTGCCGGGCAGCCTACGTCAGGCGCCCCACGGGGTGCCGCGGTCAACAGCGGCGGAATTACTGCGGATGGTTCTCGTAAAGTTTGACAAAATCACCGAATGTGACGGGAAATTTAACTTCGTCCGCGACGTCGAAGGGATCGAAGCCGAGGGCCTCCTCCAGACGCATCACAATCAGCGCAAAACTCAGCGAATCGAGGCCCGAATCGAGGAGTTTGAGGTCGTCGGACAAGCGAGCGAGCCGCCTTTTCTGCTCGACGGCCACCTGTTCGAACTGCGACGTGATGGTTGATCTGATCGACATCCTAAAAGTCTCCTTACGAATCCAAGTGTTCATAATATAGCGAATGCAGGCTCGGATAGCTTGAACCAAGCCGCGCTATTGAAGTCGCACGATCACGGCACGCAGTCATGGCATAGTAGCAGGTCGACAAATGCCGGCGCGGGTGCGCGGGTAAACTTACGCCGCCGCCCCGGCTGGGGTATCATTTCCGTCAATTTGACGCCTATCGGCGGTATGCTCAGGGACATGTACGCATGCCAGTCTCAATTTGCCCTCTTTTTGCAGGCGCGCCGCTGCTTGCAGGGCCAGGTGCGGGCAAACCCATCGCGATGAACGCTCCGCTCGCGCAGTCCGCCGCCAAAGCCCAAGTGGAGCAGTCCCGCGACCGGTCTGACCCGGTCTCTGCGCATGCTCTCGAGATCGCGGTCATCATCGTCACGTATAAATCAGCCGATCTTACGATCGAATGCCTGCGGTCAATCGCAGGCGAGCTTGGCACGCCCGGACTCAACATCAGGGCGATCGTCGTCGATAATGCGTCGGGAGATCTACCGTCGATCGGCCGTGCGGTGGAGAAGGAAGGATGGTCGGATTGGGTCAGCCTCGTGCTCTCGCCGAAGAACGGCGGCTTCGCGTACGGCAATAACCGCGGCATCGAACGCGCCTACGCCATCGGCGACCCTGCGTATCTTTACCTCTTGAATCCCGACACGCAGGTGCGCCCCGGCGCGATCGGCACCCTGGTCCGCTACCTGGAGCAGCATCCGGACTGCGCGATCGCCGGCAGCGGCATCGACAACGAGGACGGCAGCGCATGGCCCATCGCGTTTCGCTTCCCCACGCTGATCGGTGAATTGAACGCCGGGCTGAATTTGGGACTCTTCACCCGGCTGATCGGCGACCGCGTCGTCGTAAAGCAAATGACCGATGCCACCGAACAGGTCGATTGGGTCAGCGGATGCTCCATGATGGTCCGGCCAGCAGTGATAGCCGGCATCGGCGGTATGGATGAAAATTACTTTCTGTACTTCGAGGAGACCGATTTTTGCCGGCGGGCGAGGAACCGTGGGTTCACCACCTGGTATGTGCCCGATAGCCGCATCATGCACATCGGGGGACAAAGCACCGGCGTCACCGATCTCTCCGACGGGCTGAAGCGTTTGCCCGGCTACTGGTTCGCATCGCGACGCCGCTACTTCGCAGTGACGTTCGGCGTGAGCCGCGCGATCCTCATCGACATCGTGGCGATATTTGCCTATTCACTGGGCTGGCTGAAGCGCATCGCGCTGGGCCGGACAAACGCGGTCGTGCCGTACTTTGTCCGCGACTTGCTGCGAAACAGCATCCTATGGCCGCGCAACCGGAATTTTGCAGCCGTCAAATGCGACCTCACGGGCCCTGCCGCGCCGCGCACCGGCGTGGATTATCGGCAGAGTGACGGGGCGCAGCAGACCACCTGATTCCGCTCTCCTCCCCGCGGACCTCTGGAACTTATTATCGGCAGAGCGGCGGCTGCAAAAGCCTCCTCTGAGTCACGCGCTCCGTTCCAAGCGCGCGCCGATCGGCGCAACGCGCTCGGTCGCGGAAAACAGCTCATCGCTCAAAATTTTCCGCAGCACCGCCCGAGGGGCGGCCTTGCTGAATACGTGATCGGCATTGTCGATGATGTGAACTCTGCATTGTTCACCCAGGCGGCCGACCGAAGATCCACCCTGCAGCTTGAGAAGCCCCACCCCGGGCTCGCCACGGGAGAATACGAAGACGACGTCGATCCCGCGCGCGGCGATCTCCTCCAGTTCCCATCCGAGATCGCTCGGCAGACGAATGCGCAGCCGGCGCGCCGCCTCCCGTCCGGCCGACTCGAGAGTCAACAGCGCGCGGCGCAGGTACAGCATGATCACATAGCCCACATTGATGTCCCCGGTCAGCAATCGCTTCCAGGTGTCCGCGAAGAAGAAGCGCTGCCGGTAGACGGAAACGTTGCTGACGAGTTCGGCCACTTGCATGCCCGTGATGGTCATCCCCTCCTTCCAAAAGAAGTTTTGAGGATTGACCAGCATCACGCGATTCACCGGCAGCGCGGCCGCGGCCCCGCGCAGCGCGTGGTACGCACCCGAGCACACGCCGCAGAGCGTGAAGTCGCGAATCTCATGGTGGGCGCTCATCCATTCCAAGGCGGCGCGCATGTCGTCCACGGCGGCTGGAGGAAACACCTCTTGGTCGGCCCTTCCCGGCCGCGTCGCGCTATCGCCGATCCCCGCAAAATCCATGCGCAGCACGAGAAATCCCAGCGTAGCCCAATAGCGGGCGAGCCCGACATAAATGCCGCTCGCGCCGATGTGAAAGTCCGCGCCCGCATTCAGCAGAATGATCGCCCGGCGTCGATTGTCCGACGGCCGCGGTTCGGTGACGATGCCGAACAGCGCGACGTCGGTGCCAAACCAAACCGGTCGCTCCGTGACCGAAGCCTCCCGGGAAGTGCCCTCATCGGACAACAACAGCAACTGCTGCGTCACAGCAGCCTGCGCCGGTGCGGGCGCGGCGCCGCCCGCGCCTGCCGGGGCGGCGGATCGAACCTCGCCCAGCCAGTCGCACGTCGCCGCAATCATCTCCTTCGGAACTGCGGCAAGCTGCGGCGCCGTCATCAGCATCTCGATCAATCCGGGCAATACCGAGTACCGCATTGGAACGCCGGCTTCCTGCAACTGCGTCGCCCAGGCGCGCGCCACCGGCATGCTGCTGCCGTCGACGATGAGCATCTTCTGGCTGGGCGCGGCATCGCTTTTCAGATCGACTGACGCCAGCGATGCAAGCGTGGCCGCGGAGAACAAAAATCCGCTGACTTCCATCGAACCATCGTCTGCACCGGCGTTGGTGGATGCTTCCGGGTTGTGCATTCCCATCGAGGCCAGGCGGGTGGTGCGCATTTCACGCACGTAGCGGCGGCCGCTGATCACCGGGGATATCAGCGCCAGCCCGACGACTGCTTGGCATTCGCGCGCGGCCAGAGTCGCCAACAGGGCACCTAGCCTCACGCCGAGCAGGCAAACACGCTCGACGCCGGTCTGCCGTTGCAGTTCGGCCACCGCAGCGGCGACATCCCGGGTCCACGCGGCCAATTGGTCCGCCCGCGGTTCGATGTCGGCCGAATCGCCGGTGCCCAGATAGTCGAATCGCAGCGCCGGAATCCCCGCCGCTGCCGACGCTTCGGCGAAGCTGCGCAAGCTGCGGTGCGCACAGATGGACTCATATCCGAACGGCTTGCAAATGACGAGGCCTACACCGCCCGTTGCGGCGTCTGCTCGATGCAACCAACCGAACAATCGCTGCGTTCCGGAATCGAAGTACAAAGCTTCAGCCAAAATAGTCCGACCTCGTGCATGCTCGAACAGCTTGCAAAGTATAAGCGACGGAAGGCGTTGATGAGTGCCGGCCAGGAAATTCCGAAGCTTTGCGCGCTACCTTAAGGAATTGGCGCCGGTTAAGTATTGTATTATGGAGAATATGTGAAATTGGTCACGATTTGCCGGAGATTCAATGCACTGCGCGCTTGACGGCATCATGCTGCGCTACGAGAGCGCCCGTTCCGCCGCATGAGCGCCCATCGGGGTTCAGTCGGCATCGTCGTCATCGGGCGCAACGAGGGGCAACGACTCGAGCGTTGCCTGAAGTCAGTGTGCGGAATGGGATTGCGCGTGGTCTATGTCGATTCCGGATCCACGGACGGTTCCGCCGCGTTCGGCCGCGAGCTCGGCGCGGCAGTCGTCGAACTCGACACGCTTACACCGTTTACGGCGGCGCGCGCCCGCAACGCGGGTTTCGAGCGCCTTCTGCAGGATCAGCCGCAGACCGACCACGTGTTCTTCGTCGACGGCGACTGCGAGGTTGCGGCCGGCTGGGTGGACAAAGCAGGCAAATTTCTCGACCAACATGCCGACGTCGGCGTGGTGTGCGGCCGGCGGCGCGAAAGGTCTCCGCAGACATCCGTGTACAACATGCTCTGCGACATCGAATGGGACCTGCCCGCCGGAGAGACGCCGTATTGCGGAGGCGATGCGCTGGTGCGGGTGAGCGCATTTCAACAAGCCGGCGGCTATCGTGCCGATCTCATCTGCGGCGAAGAGCCGGAATTGTGCGTGCGCCTGCGCGGCGCCGGCTGGCGGATCTGGCGCTTGCAGGATGAGATGACGCTGCACGACGCCGCGATGTACCGCTTCGGACAATGGTGGCGCCGCACGCTGCGCGGCGGCTACGGGTTTGCGCAGGTGGTCGCCATTCATGGCGCCCCCGGGGGGCTTTGGGTTGCGGAGACACGGCGCGTATGGGCTTGGGCGTTCGCCTTGCCGCTGCTCACCGTCCTGCTCGCCTGCGTCGCGGGATGGAGCGCGCTGCTGCTGCTTGCGGCGTTCCCGCTGAACGTCATCCGCTTGGCCCGGCGCGGCAGGCGCTCCAGGGCCGAGAATTGGTGGCACGCGGCGGCGTTGGTCTTCGGCAATTTTCCCGAACTGATCGGCCAGATGAAATTCATCGTGAGCCGCTGGCGCAACGATCCGCAGCGGATCATCGAATACAAATGACCCGGCACCCCGGCTGACCGCTCATGGAAGTGAGCATAAAAGAGCTGGTGGTCGTATTCGCGCTGTCCGCGGTGATTTTCCGCCTGGCGAGGCCGATCGCCCTGCGCTACAGCGATGTTCGGGATTATGAGCGCCGGCGCAACATCTGGTTCGTGCTGACGCCGATCGCGTTCCTGAGCCCGAACATCTGGATATACACGGCGGTGGCCCTGCCGCTGTTCATTTGGGCCGGCCGCAAGGACCGCAATCCCGTCGCGCTGTACCTGTTGATGCTGCACATCGTGCCTCCCGTCGGGGTGTTCATCCCCTTCCCCGGGATGAACGGGCTTTTCGACCTGAACAATTACCGGCTTCTTTCGCTGTGTGTTCTGATTCCGGCGGCATCCCGTCTTCGAAAATCGAAGGACCCGGAGCGGATCCGCGGCACGACGTCGGTCGACGTGTTGCTCGTGCTGTACGGCCTGATCCAGGCGCTGCTGTTCGTGCCGCCCAATGTGCTCAACCAGCAGACGATCATTCAGGACTCGTTCACCAACGATATTCGCAATGCGTTCCTTTTCTTCATAGACGTCTACGTCCCCTATTACGTGATCAGCCGCTCCTGCTCGAGCCGCGCCGCGATCAGCGAGGCACTGGCGGCATTCTGGCTCGCCTGCCTGCTCCTCGCCGCGACGGCTGTGTTCGAAAATCTGCGCCATTGGCAGTTGTATACGGATATGGCGGTGCGCTGGACCGGCGACCCCTATCTGGGTTTCGCCAAGTTCCGCAGTGGATCGCTGCGCGCCCAGTCCTCTTCGGGCAATTCGCTGGCGCTCGCCTACATGTTGGCAGTCGCCTGCGGCGTCTGGGTGTATCTGGCATCGGATGTGAAGTCCAAGATCACGCGATGGGGCTTCACGTTGCTGATCTGGTTCGGCCTGCTGGTCACCTGGTCGCGCGGCCCCTGGATCGGCGCCGCGGTGATCTACGTCGTGATTCCGGCGCTCGGCCCAAAGGCGCTGTCCAAGCTGGTCAAAGGCGCCGTCGGTGCGCTGTTGCTGTTGCTGCTGGTCGCCCAATTGCCGATGGGCGACCGCTTCATCCGCATGCTTCCCTTCGTCAAAGGGGGAGGCGACGACGACACGAACTCCACCATCGCTTATCGCCAGCGATTCGCGGAAAAATCCTGGGAGCTGATCCAACAACACCCGTTTCTGGGCGATCAAATGGCGCTGCAGAAGCTGGAATCGTTGCGCCAGGGCGAGGGCATCATCGATGCAGTGAATACATTCGCATCGGTAACCCTGTTTTATGGGTTCATCGGTGTCACGATATTCATCGGGATCATCCTCATCCCGACGTTTGGAGCATACCGGATGGTGCGGGCGAATTTGCAGTCGGATCCCGAATTTGCGCGGCTCGGGGCGGTGCTGATCGCCTGCATCGTGGGCACCCTCGTCATGCTGGTCAGCTGCAGCTTCATTCTCGCACCCGCGTTGTTTTACTATGTGTTCGCGGCGCTGGCGGCTGCCTATGCGCAAATCGGACGCCGCCGTGCGGCCGCCGTCCGGCGCGCACCGAAGACGGGCTCCTAGGTGGCGAAGTTCAAGCCGATCGATTTCAAGGGCGACCTGTTCGCAACGGGGTTCAGCTTCAGCGCCCAAGCCTTGATCCGTCTCGCCAGCAGCACGATCCTGACGCGCATTCTGCGGCCCGAAGCGTACGGGCTGATGGCTATCTTGTTGTCGATCATGTTCGTCGTCGAGTTGCTGGCGGATATCAACGTCAACCTGTTCATCATTCGCGAGCCCGATGCGGACCAGCCCAAGTTCATCAATACCGCGTGGACCATGCGTCTTTGCCGCGCGGTGCTCAATACCATCATCGTTCTGGTCGGCGCACCGTTCCTCGCCAATACCGTCTACCACACGCCTGAATTGCTGGTGCCGCTGCGGGTCTTTTCAGTGTCCTTCATCATCAGCGGTTTCGAGTCCATGGCTTTTCCGGTGGCGATGCGCCACAAGCGGTCGCGCATCATGATGTACACGGAATTGGTCGCGACATTCGTCTCGACCTTGTTCTCGATCGTGTATTGCCATTTCTCCCGCGATTATTGGGGGATGATATACGGCATCCTGGTCTACCGTCTGATGATCACGGTCATCAGTCACCGGTTTTATCGCGAGCTCCGGCCGCGGTTCCAATTCGACCGCCAGGCGGCCCGGGCGGTCTTGAAATTCACCAAATTCACGATGCCCTCGAGCTTGCTCAGCATCGCAATATCACAGTTCGACAAGGTGGTGTTCTTGAGGCTGTTCGATCTGCGGCTGCTCGGGATTTATGGTCTCGCGTCAAACATCGCCGGACCCGTCGAGTCGCTGATCGCCAGGATCAGCAATCAGGTGCTCTATCCGCGTTGCGCACACAATTTCCGCAGCGATCGCGGCACGGTCACTTCAAAGTACTACAGCGAGAACGTCAGGCTGTTCATCAGCATCTTGATCATGCCGGCGCTCATCGGCGGCGGCGCCCGCCTGGTGATCTCGCTGCTCTACGATCCGCGCTACGCGCAGGCGGCCGCCGTCCTGCAGGCATTCATGGCGCGGGCGATGCTGATGGCGTTGGCGACCCCGTCGGAAGACTTGCTGATCGCCGCCGGCGCATCGCAGGTGATTCTGGTCGGCAACATCTTCCGCGGGTTGTGGGTGTTCATCATGAGCCTGGTGGGCTACCACCTGTTCGGCTTCATGGGCTTTACATATTTCACCGCGCTGAGTCCCCTGCTGCCGCTCGCCTACTACTGGCGGCTGCAATACAAGAGCGGGATGATGGTCGTGAAGTACGAAACGGTGAAGCTCGCATTCGCGGTGGGCGTCACGATTGCCGCCTACATCGCGTGCAGCATCATCCTGGTATTCTGGCCGGGGATCCGCCTCGGCATCCACCATTGAGCTTTGCTTCGCCGCTCAAGATCCGGCGTGAAAGTCATGCCGCTCAACGGCCTCGATGGTCCACTGCGCGCGCTGCCGATACCAATATTCGGAACTGTGCACGGCGGCCGCATCGCGCGCCCGACGGGAAAGCTCCGCCAGATTTCCGCGGTTGCGATCCATTTCCAGCAATATCATCGCCGATTCGTCGACTCCGTCCCGCGGCAGCACGATCGTCGCCCGCTCCTGTGCTTGGCGTTCCAACACGTAGCCGATCGCGGACGCGACGAGCGGCAATCCCGCGGCATAACCGTCGAAAATCATCCGCGGGGTATCCTCCGCGGCGGGCGTGAAGAACAGCGCGTCGTACCCGGAAAGCCGCCTCAGTAGATCCGGGTCGTAGGGAAAGGCGCCGAGGAATCGCACCAACGAGTTCACGCCGAGCGACCCGGCCAATGCCTCGAGCGGCGCACGCTCCTCGCCCTCGCCGATGATGTCGAGCCGAACGCGGGCGCCGAGCGCCGCGGCGCGCGCCAAAATCGACAGGCTTGTGTCGATTCCCTTGCGTCGCGCGAGCCGGCCGCAATAGACGAGCCGAAGCGGTCGTGGGTCGCTCAATCCGGCGAGCCTGCGCTCCAGGTCCTGTTCGGAAACGATGTCGGACGCGAAGTACGATGTGTCGTGAAACTCCCGCGCATTTCTCGCGTAAGCCGCATAGCGCCGCATCAGTGCCGAGCCCTTCAGCAAGGACAGGTCGGCCCGCGCCACGCTCCATCGAGTCACCCGTTCGTAGATCCATGAATAGCCCGCGGCTTCGGCCCACGCGGCAGGACCCTGGTCGGCGGCGAGTTGCCGGTGCTGCACGACGATATCCGTGTCCTGGACGAATACCAGCGGCTTTTTGAGACGCAGCGCGAGGCGCACGCCTTCGAATGCGATCGGCCTGTAGACGTCGTCGAAGCCGCCGTGAACGACTCGCGCACGCGCCACCACGCCGGCCAGTTTCGCCTGCCACGCCTTGCGGTGCTGCAGCCAGTACTGCCGCGCGCGGCACTTGAGATCGAAATCCGGCAGCAACACGATGTCGCCGGACGGATCGGCCACTTCCACCAACGTTTGGGAGTTCGACAGGGACTCCATCCGCAGGCTGGGCGACACGACGGTGACCGGTCCATAGCGGCCGGCGAAACTGTCGCGCAACAGCTCGAGCGCCCGATACCAGTCGGCCGCGACCAAACAGCGGCTGCCGTCGACATAGATGGGAACGTGGATCGGAACGACGTACAAACAGTACTACCGACGAAGCGCCCTAAATTGCATGGTTCACGCGGCAGAGGGACCCAGGTCCGGCGGGCTGCGAGGAGTCTGTCTGAGCCGCGACCGATCTGGGTGGGACATGAATGTGTTAACTACCTAACATTATGGGGAAAATCAAGCTGTTCCGCCGGCGGCACACTATACACTCGGATTTTGGCCACAACGATTTCTCTCGCCGCACACGTGGATTACATGCTGCTATTGTCTTGTGTCTCGGCCCTGCTGCTGCTGCCGGTGACGATATTGTTCGTCGAGGTGCTGTTGGCGGTGGCGCCTCTCGCAAGCAGCCGGCCGCCGGCGGGTCATCGGCCGCGCGTCGCGGTTTTGATACCGGCGCACAATGAGGCGACCCTGATCGGCGCCACCGTGCGGCGCATCGTCCAGCAGCTGACCGCGTCGGATCGGCTGATCGTCGTCGCCGACAACTGCACGGACACCACGGCCGCGGTCGCAGGCGCTGCGGGCGCCGAAACCATCCAGCGCACCGATCCCGCGCTGCGCGGCAAAGGCTATGCACTTGATTTCGGCGTGCGGCATCTTGCCGCCGATGCACCCGAGGTGCTCATCGTCATCGACGCCGATTGCGAAGTCGCCCCGGGTGCGATCGACCGGCTGGCTCGCGCGTGTCACGCAAGCGCAAGGCCGGTCCAGGGACTCTACCTCATGCACGGCGCAAGCGGCGCGGCGGCGATGCAGCGAATCGCTGAATTTGCCTGGAAGGTCAAGAATCAGGTTCGCCCGCTCGGCTTGCACCGCCTCGGTTTGCCCTGCCAATTGATGGGGACCGGCATGGCGTTTCCGTGGCAACTCATCGGCGGCGCCCCGCTCGCGACCGGCCACATCGTCGAGGATCTGAAACTCGGCATCGATCTCGCACGCGCCGGCGCAGCACCGATGTTTTGCCCCGATGCGCTCGTCACGAGCCGATTTCCGATTTCCGACCAGGGCATCCAAGACCAGCGCGCGCGCTGGGAGCACGGCTACATGAGCGTCATCTTGAACGATGCACCGCGCTTGCTGTGGGCCGGAATCGTCGGTCGAAACGTCGGTCTCGCGGCCATGGCGCTCGACCTGTGCATTCCCCCGTTGGCACTTCTGACGCTGCAGGTGGCGGTGGTGTGGTGCGCAGCCCTCGCCGCTTACTTGCTCGCCCACACGCTGTTCCCGATCGCCGTCGCGTCGGCGGCCGCCGGGCTCCTGACGATCGCGGTGCTGCTGTGCTGCGCGTTCTACGGGCAAGGGACCCTGTCGGTCGGCACGTTGCCGCTGGCCGCTCTGTATGCGCTGCGCAAGGTCCCGTTGTACTCGAAGTTCCTGGTGGCCCGGCAAACCAGCTGGGTGCGTTCGAAGCGCGACCGGGAATAGACCCGACCCTGCCCGGGCATACCCAGCCCTACCCGGCATACCCAGCCCTACCCGGCATACCCAGCCTGCTCGGCACTGCCCGGCCCCACCAGGCTCTCCTCAAAAAGTGATCTGATACCTTGTCTGCTCGAGGACTTGCATCGACAATCAAAAGCCGTATGGGGAATCAGCAGGTGGCTTAGGTGATCGGAGTCGTCGTCATCGGACGCAACGAGGGCGAGCGTCTCGCTCGTTGCCTGGAATCGGTGCGCGCACAGTCCGATCTGCTGGTGTACGTCGATTCCGGCTCGACCGACGGATCCGTAAACCGAGCGGCGGCGTCGACCGCTGCCGTCGTGGAATTGAACATGCGCATCCCGTTCACCGCGGCTCGCGCCAGAAACGAGGGCTTCCGCAAGCTGCTCGAGTTGCAGCCCGACCTAGAGTATGTGTTCTTCGTGGACGGCGATTGTGAAGTCGTCGATGGCTGGTTGGATAAAGCCCGCCGATTTCTCGACCAGCACCCCGATGTCGCGATCGTTTGGGGATTCCGTCGCGAGGCGTATCCGGAAAAGTCGGTTTACAACATGCTGTGCGATATCGAATGGTGGGACTATCCCACGGGCGAGACGCCGATATGCGGCGGCGACGCCGTGGTGCGGGTCACCGCCTTCCGGCAAGTAGACGGCTATCGGGACGATTTGATCTGCGGCGAGGAGCCCGAGATGTGCGTGCGCCTGCGCAAGTCGGGTTGGCGGATATGGCGGCTCAAGGAACCCATGACCATGCACGATGCCGCCATCTATCACTTCGGCCAGTGGTGGAGACGAACATTGCGCGGCGGATACGGCTTTGCACTGGGCGCTGCGCTGCACGGCGGCCTTCCCGAGCGTCACGGAATTCGCGAGTCGCGCCGCGCGTGGATCTGGGGGCTCGGCATTCCGCTCGGCATCGCGGTGCTGGCGTTCGCGGTCAGTTGGTGGTCCGCGCTGTTGCTGCTGGTCTATCCGCTGCAAATTTCACGCATCGCGCTGCGCGGACGCCACTCGGCGCGGGCGAATTGGTTGCGGGCGGGCGCGTTGGTGATCGGCAAGTTTCCGGAAATGCTCGGCCAGATGAAGTTCCTGCTGGATCGCTGGCGCCGCGTGCGCTCGCCGTTGATCGAATACAAATGATCCCAAAGTCTTGAAAATCGCCTACTTCGTCAACGATTACCCGAAGGTAAGCCACAGTTTCATTCGACGGGAGATCCTCGCCTTGGAGCGCCGGGGATTCGAGGTGTTGCGCATCGCGTTGCGCGGTTGGGGCAACCCGCTGCCCGATCCGGAAGATGCCGCGGAGCGCGAGCGAACGCGCTATGTGCTGCGCGGCGGTGTCTTCTCGCTGCTGATCGCGGCGTGCGCGGCGCTGCTGCGCTCACCCGGCCGATTTCTTGCCGCTGCCGCGCTCGCGGCCAGGATGGCCCGCGACTCGGACCGCCCGCTGCCTTATCACATGATGTATCTCGCCGAGGCGTGCCGGATCGTCTCCTGGCTGAAATCATTCGGCGCTCTGCGGTTGCACGCGCACTTCGGAACGAATTCCACAGAAGTGGCGATGCTCACCGAAATGCTCGGCGGCCCGCCGTTCAGCTTCACGGTGCATGGCCCGGACGAATTCCTGCGGCCCATGGCGCTCGACGAGAAGATTCACCGATCGAACTTCGTGGTCGCGATCAGCTGCTTCGGGCGCAGTCAGCTGTTCATGCGCTGTGCGTACGCGGACTGGCCCAAGGTCAAGGTCGTACACTGCGGTATCGAGCGCGCGTTCTATGAATCCACCGCAGAACCGGTGTCCGCCGCGCCGCGGCTGGTATGCGTCGGGCGCTTGAGCGAGGCCAAGGGCCAGCTACTGTTGCTCGAGGCTGCCGCCCGACTCGCCGCCAAGGGCAGGCAATTCGAGTTGGTGCTGGCCGGCGACGGTCCGATGCGCGCCGAGCTTCAGAGACTGATTTCACGCCACGGCCTGGACGGGCAGGTGCGAATCACCGGCTGGCTCAGCAGCAGCGACGTACGAACCGAAATTCTGGCCGCCCGCGCCCTCGTCGCCCCGAGTTTCGCAGAGGGGCTGCCCGTCGTGATCATGGAGGCCATGGCCCTGCGCCGGCCCGTGCTCGCAACCTACATTGCAGGAATTCCGGAACTGGTCCGGCCCGGCGAGAATGGCTGGCTGTTCCCTGCCGGCTCGGTCGAGGAACTCGTGAACGCAATGGAAGAGTGCCTGAGTGCCCCGCTCGAGACCCTGCGGACATTGAGCGAAGCCGGCTACCGACGCGTGGTGGAACGCCATGCCATCGACACGGAGGCGGGCAAGCTGGCCGCGCTGTTCCGCGCGCAGGCCTGACTGCCCGACTCAGCGCACAGGGCTGGCCATCTCGGAGTCAAATCAGGTGCTTCAGGCGGACAAATAGCGGGGCGGGAGCCCCCTCTGAGGCGCCGGATGCGCGCTAAACGGTCGCGGCGAGCAATTGTTGTGACGCGCCTCGCATTTTTGTACACTTCCGTTCGCGTCCGAACACGATCTGCCCGTCCACCGGGCTAAATCTTGAATTTGTGACGCGATCAATGCCAATACAAGGACGCATCGGTCGTTTGCCGCAATATACTACTCCAAGGAATGATGTCTGCGAAGGGGTCGGCAGTCAGGCATCAAGTACCGGGAGAGATTTGGAATCATCAGTCGTGCGGTCTGCGATATGGCGGTATTCTGCAAACACATGGTTAACGTTCTCGACATCGACAACTACGACCTCGACGGGGCGCTCAAGGTCGTTGCGGAGTTCGGAACCGACCGGTACGGCTATCTGGTCACACCCAATGTCGATCACGTGATTCGCCATTACCAAGACCATCATTTTCGCACGCTCTATTCGCATGCAGCCTACGTGCTTCTCGACAGCCGCTTTCTGGCCCGCACCTTAAGCGTCTTCAAACGCCAGGCGCTTCGCGTGTGCCTGGGGAGCGACCTGACGAGCGCGGTTTTCAGCTCGGTCATCCGACCGTCGGATGTTGCAATCCTCGTCGGCGGCACCGCGGCGCAGGCGCAAACGCTGAGAGACCGGTTCGGACTCAGAGCGTTGCACCACATCGATCCGCCGATGAACATGATCCGCGATCCGGCCGCCATGGAGGATTGCCTGCGCCGCATCGAGGCGTTCGGCGCGTTCCGCTTCTGCTTTCTGGCGATAGGGTCGCCGCAGCAGGAAATCATCGCGAAGTCACTCAAGGACCGGGGTGTGGCGCGTGGGCTCGCTTTGTGCATCGGCGCGTCGGTCAATTTCCTGACCGGAGTCGAAAAGCGCGCGCCGAAATGGATGCAGCACTGGGGCTTCGAATGGCTGTACCGGCTGATTCAAAACCCGAGACGGTTGGCGAAACGCTACCTGGTACGCGGGCCGATCATCTTCCTGCTGCTGCGGCGAATCGAGATGCGCGTGCGGCGCTCGTCGTCGATTCCGCCCAGACAGGCGATGCAGGCGAACGTCACGGCATCGAGTCCCGGGCCTCTGTAGATTCGCGCGCGGGCTGCTAAGGTTCCCTCACCTCGGGAGCCAAGAAACTCGCAACGTAGGACTTGGGAATGCCGAAAAGGCGCTCAGTCGACAATTGGGCTTTCGGAAACAGTGTCCGCAACTGGCTGCGGTCGATAAACCTCGTGCCTTCGATCATCTCGGTCCACAACGGCAGTTTGCGACGCCAGCGCGATATGAAGTACCGGCGCAACGCCTGCGGATAGAGCCACCAGAACGGCATCCCGGAATGGGCCTCGATCGGAAAATATCGGCTCGGAGTTTGAATCCAGTATGAGCGCCCGAGCCGCATCACTTCCCGCGCGAAGGCCTGCAGCTTCTCATCGTCACCCACGTGCTCGATGACGCTGTTGCTGAACACGATGTCGAAGCTGAGATCGGGATATGCGTCCACATTGCAGGCATCGCCTTCGACATAGGTAATGCTGTGCGACGAGGGGTAGTGCTGTTGTGCGACTCCCGGAAGATTCAGAATGGTGAGGTTCAGCTTCTTGTCCACGCTCGACCAGATCATCGGTTGACCGCCCAAATCCAGGATGTTGGCGTTTTCCTTGACCTTAAGCTGGGACAGAAACGCGGACATCCGCCGCGCCCGCGCGAATGACTGCACGGGCCGCAATACCGCTTGCCAGATATGCAGCCGCGCATACTTGAGATTGAACAGCACCCCTCGGTAGAGACGCACCAACGTTGCCGGTTTTGACGTTGTGTAGACGGATTCCTGCGGCATCGGACGATTATACCGCCGCAGTACCATGCGGCAACTGTGAACTCCTCACCCGAAGCTTTCCGTTAATTGCGATAGAGTCGCAAATCAGGCTCCTCACGGCCGCTACAATCCGAACGTGACTCAAGCTTCAACGGCAACACCAGTATCGCCCACGTTTCGGCCCGGCCTGCTCGTCCGCTGCGGGATACTCGCCGCGTTGCTGCTTGCGGAAAAGATCTTCCTCAACGGGTTCGTAGACTTCGACCGGGCGCAAGCGGCTCAAGGTCTGGGCGCGGCGGTACGTGTGGCCCAGCACTGGGGCTTTCGCTTGGTGGTGGCCTTTGCAGCCGCCGTCGCACTGTTCGTCTATGTCCGCGGCGGCCAATCCATCCGAACCATCGATGCCTTGGGCCGCGCCGCACCGTTTCGCGTCAGCCTGATGCTGGGACATTTGCTGCTGATCGCGGCATTGGCGCCCTTGAGCTATGTGCTGTACCGCCACACAACCTCCGATTTATCGCTGGCTGCCGTCGTGCTGCTGTGGAGCCTCGTGGGATTCGCCGCCGTCGTGGCCGCGCTGCGGGCAATGGCGCCGCTCGCCTTGTGGGTGGAGGCAGTGCGCGGCCTCGGCCTCCGCGCCATCTGGCCGTATGCGGCGCTCGCCGCAGCGGCCGGCACCGGGGCGATGCAGTTGACCCAGATGCTGTGGGAGCCGACCGCGGCGCTGACTTTTTATCTGGTACAGCACCTGCTCGCGCCATTGGTGCCGGAGCTCCGCGCCGATTCGGTGAGTTTGATCCTCAGCACCAACCGATTTGCCGTGCAGGTTGCCGAGGTATGCTCGGGACTGGAAGGCGTGGGGTTGATACTGGCTTTCTCCGGCGCTTGGCTGATCTACTTCAGGCGCGAATATGTGTTTCCGCGCGCGCTATTGCTGATTCCCGTCGGTGTCGCGGCGATATTCGCCCTGAACGTGGTGCGAATCGCAGCCCTTGTCTTGATCGGCAACGCGGGCTTTCCCGATGTTGCGATCTATGGGTTCCATTCGCAGGCCGGATGGATCGCCTTCATTGCGGTGGCGTGCGGCTTGGTGCTGCTGAGCCGCCGCAGCGTCTGGCTCAATCGCAGCGCCGCGGCCGAGAACGCCGGGGTGGCAGAAACGCGCAATCCCACGGCTCCCTATCTCATGCCCTTGCTGGCGATCCTTGCAGCCGGCGCGGTGTCGCGCGCCATGTCGGGCGGCTTCGAATACTCGTATCCGCTGCGCGTCATCGCGGGACTCGCGCTGTTGACATACTACCGCCGGGAACTGGCGGCGATCGATTGGCGCTTCAGCTGGCGCGGCGTCGCCGTCGGAGCGGCGGTGTTTGTCATGTGGATACTCGCCGCGCGATACCTGGCGTCGCCCAGCGCGATGCCCGATCAACTCGCGTTGCTGTCGCCGCCCGCTCGTGCCCTCTGGGTTGCAAGCCGGATCGCCGGCGCCGTGCTCACGGTGCCGATCGCCGAGGAACTCGCCTATCGCGGCTATCTGATACGCCGCTTGATGAACTCCGATTTCGAGTCGGTCTCCTACCGCGCGATCCGATGGCCGGCGTGGCTCGCCGCCTCGGTCTTGTTCGGCTGCGCACACGGCGACTTCTGGCTGCCCGGCACGCTGGCCGGTCTCGGCTTCGGCCTGGTGGTCATCCGCCGCAGCAGCTTGGGTGAAGCCGTCGCTGCACACGCCACGTGCAATGCGCTCATCGCAGTGTGTGTGCTGGCGGGCGGCCAGTGGCAACTGTGGTAGACGTCAGCCCGCAGCTCGCAGTGTTGCGCGCCGCTGCTGCTCGCTGCGCACGTCGGCATCCGTGAGTCCGGTGTTGACCGCAATGATCTCCACCAGCCGGTGAGCGGGGTCTCGCGGCAGCGTCACCTCGTGAATGCGCTCCCAGATCCGGATGCGTTCCTCGGCACTCTTGAGCCGCGAGGATTGATCGGCCAGATCCATGCGGCGCCGCTCTGCGGCCTCCGCCTGCTGGTGCACCAAGCGTGCGCGAAAGTCCATCATGGGATCGTCCGCGGCGGCTATGCCGGTGCGGCCTGGAGCGGAGCTTGGTTTGAATTCATTCACGCGACTCTCCTCACAATTGGCGCCCACTGTTCTAAGGGTGACCAGCGGGACGCCCACGGTATCACTAATCAGACCCGCGCGCCGGTTTGCCGGCCAATTCAGGCCCGTGACCGACAAGGTTGGCGTGCCGCGGGATTCAGACCCGCACGCATGACGCGGCGCGGTTTGCGGCCGATTTTGGGCCGGAACGGACAGACGGAGGTCCGCGGGATTCAGACCCGCGCGTGCGCTCGCGGCGCGATGCCGGCCAGTTTGGGCCAGTGAATGATGTAGTCGGCCTGTGCCGCGGTCTGCGGCACTCGGCGCCAGGTTGCGGCGCGTTCGCTCTGCAGCCAAAGACGGTTCAAGATTTTGAGCGCCGCTTTGCCGTTCGCTTCTTCGTCGGCCAGAAAGCAGCCGATGATCAAACCGGTGCGGCCGATGCCGGCACGGCAGTGCACATACAGGCTCCGGCCGCGCTTCAAGGCGTCACGCACCGCAGCGAGTGCCTCTTGCGTCTGCGACACGTTGTTGGGCACGCCGGTGTCGGCGATGGCAAAACGCCGGTATTCGGCTTGCGGCGGGAGCCATTGGCGGTACGGCGGCAGTTCACCGTCCTCGGTCAGATCGATGAAGCTGTCGATACCGGCCTCGTGCAGTCGCTGCAATCGTGCCCGCGCCTCGGTGTCGTGTTCGTGTCCAGGGTACTCTCCGGCCAGGATGCGCTGCGGGATCACCCAATAGGTGTTTGCGAGGGGTCGGTCCATGGTGCTCGAAGAATGGTAACAGCGTGCATTTTACGAAAGGAGATACATCGCACGACTCGCGTCACAATTTTGAGCAACGCATCTCTGCGCGGGCGTGTCTCGGCGGATTATATTCACTTGTCTTAACATCGAATCGATCAATATAGGCAGCCTGAGTGCAGCCGAGGTAGTATAAGTTGGTGAGCGGTGCCAAACCTTTGAAATCGTGGGGATTACTGCGATCTTTGATGCTCGGGCTCGCGGTTGTCGCGTGCGCCGCGGCGCCCTCGCGCAGCCGCGCCGAGGAGCCGGCGCCCGCCCCCGGCGTTTCGGAGAATTACCTGATCGGTCCGGGGGACACCCTGCACGTGTATGTTTTTCAAAACGACGAACTGTCGGTGACGGTTCCCGTGCGGCCGGACGGCAAGATTTCAACGCCCCTGGTCGAGGATATGGTGGCGGTGGGCAAAACCCCGTCGCAGCTGGCGCGCGACATCGAGAAATCGCTGACCGAGTACGTCAAGTCGCCCAAGGTGAACATCGTCGTCACCGTGGCTCTCAGCGTCTACAGCCAGGTGCGCGTCATCGGTCAGGTGAAGACGCCGCAGTCCCTGCCGTTTCGCGACGGCATGACCGTTCTCGACGCCATGCTCGCCGTCGGCGGCCTGGGGCAATTCGCGGCCGGCAACCGGGCTCACCTGGTGCGCACTGAAAATGGCAAGGTGACCGAGATCAAGGTGAAACTCGATGCTCTTGTAAACAACGGCGATATGAAGCAGAACCTGCCGCTGCGTCCGGGCGACGTGCTGGTCGTGCCGGAATCGCGATTCTGAGCGCGGAACACTGCCGATGAAGCAGGAACTCGATCACATTCTCGACGAGCTGCGAAGCGCCTGGCGCTTTCGCTGGCTGGGGCTCTCCGCGGCGTTCGTCGTGGCCATGATCGGCTGGGCCATGGTGTTCGCGCTACCCGATCAGTTTGCTGCGGATGCGCGGGTATTCGTCGACACCCGCACCGCCTTGAAGCCGGCATTGCAGGGTCTCACCACCGACCAGAATGTCGACGCGCAGATCAATTACGTGCGCCAATCGCTGCTGGAAGGCCCGCAGCTCGAGCAGATCGCCACACAGACCGGCGTGCTGGATGCGAGAGTCACCGACGATCGCGTCCGCAGCAAGATCCTGGACCGATTGAGCGATCGCATCACGCTCACGGTGCTGAGCGCCGGGACTCAGGGAGATGAGCGCTCCACCGCCGGTACCATCTACAGCTTCCATTACACCGATACGAACCGACTGCGCGCCCTGCAAGTCGTGGAGACATTGCTGCACACCTTCGTCGAAGAGACGTTGGGCGGCAAGCGCGAGGGCTCAGAGCACGCGCAGCAGTTTCTGGAGACGCAGATCAAGGACTACGAGCAGCGCTTGTCCACCGCCGAAGACCGGCTGGCCGCGTTCAAGAAGAAGAACGTCGGGCTGATGCCGAGCGAACAGGGCGGCTATTTCGCGCAATTGCAAAATGAAGTGGATGCCGCCAAGAAGGCGGAGACGGATCTGTCGATCGCCATGAGCCGCCGCGAAGAGCTTGCCAAGCAATTGCATGGCGACGAAGCGATTTCCTCGGCCGGCGGCGGGCTGCCCATGATCGGCGGGCGAACCGGCAGCGGCGGCGATACATTGAGCAGGATCCAGGAAGCGCAGGCGAAATTGGATGAGTTGCTGCTCAAGTACACGGACAAGCATCCCGACGTGATCGCCGCACGAGCGACGCTCGCTGAGCTCAAGCGGCGGCGCGCCGACGAACTCGAAAGCTTGAAGCGTGGCGACGCCACGGCGATTGCGTCGAGCGGAGCCGGCAACAATCCCGTGTACCAAACCATTCAAACCGAGCTCAACAAAGAGGATGTCGACATTGCTGCGCTGCGACGTGAATTGGTTCAGCATCAGAATACCGTCGCCGAACTGCGCGAGCGCCTGAACAGCGCGCCCCAGGTCGAGGCAGAATTCCAGCAGCTCAATCGAGACTACGACGTGAACAAAGCGCAGTACACGGCGCTGCTCGAGAGCTACCAGAAGGCGCGCCTCGGCCAACGCGCCGACAATGCCGGATCGGTGCGGTTCGAAGTCGTCCTGCCGCCCACGGCGCCCGTGGCGCCGATTTCGCCGAAGCGCGCGGCGCTGCTCGCCGCAATCTGGCTCGCCTCCATGGCGTTCGCCGGCGCCGTGGCATACGGCATGAGCGTATTCAGGCCCATCGTAAGCTCGGTGCGCACCGTCAATGAGATCACTCAATTTCCGGTGCTCGGCGTCGTGGGGGTCGGATTTCCCAGCCGCCGGAAACTCGAGTTTCGCCGCGATATCAAGCGCTTCTCGGCGGCATCCGCCGGCTTGACGATGTGCTTTGTGATTGCCTTGGTGTTGAATTCCTTGGGAGCCAGATTGACGCTTCATGCGCTGCGCTCGCTGGTGAAGATATGAGTCTGGTCGAACAAGCGATCGCGCGCATGCGCAATCAGGCCGCAGCGGCCAAGCCACGCACTGCGGAGCCGGCATCGAAGCCCGCTACGCCGCCGAACGTCGGGGGCCAGCCGCCGAACCTCCCGGTTCCCCCGCCGCATGTCCCGGTTCCGCCGCCGGTCAATGCGAAGCGGATGACCATCGATATGGCGGCATTGCGAGCCGGCGGCTATCTGCCCGAGGAGAGCGAGGACCGGCAGTTCGTGGATCATTACCGCAGGATCAAGCGTCCGCTGGTCGACAAAGCCCTGTCGGGGCAGGGTGCCGCGGGCGATCCGCGCATCATCATGGTCACCAGCTCGCTGCCGGGCGACGGCAAGACCTTCACCAGCATCAACCTGGCGCTCAGCATGGCGCTCGAGCGCGACATGTCCGTGCTGCTGGTGGATTGCGACGTGGCGAAGCGTCACATCACCGAAATCCTGGGTCTGAAGCAGGAAAGCGGGCTCACGGACGCATTGCTCGATGAGTCCATCGACTTAGAGTCCCTGGTGATGCAGACCAACATAAACGGCTTGGCGATCCTGCCGTCGGGACGGCGCGTGGACGGTACGGCGGAGCTGCTCAGCAGCAACCGCATGCGGCAGCTCATCAACGGCCTGTGTGTGCGCAATCCGCGGCGCGTCGTGCTGCTCGATTCAGCGCCTCTGCTCATCACCAACGAAGGCCGCACTTTGCTGAAGATTGCCGGTCAGGTCGTGCTGGTGGTGCGGGCCGGTTATACGCCGCGCAACGCACTCCAGGACGCTCTTGCATTGATCAATGAGAAACAATCGGGCGGCCTCATCTTGAATCAATTCGCGGCCGCCGCCGATGAAGAGTACTACCGCTACGGGCCGTATGGTCAGGATGAAAAAAACGATGGCAATGCGAAGACCTAACGGCGTAATGCGGCGTCTGCCGATCATTGCCGCCCCCTTGCTCGCCCTGGCCCTCCCCGCCGCGGCGACCGAGACTTTCAACTATGGCGTCGATGCCGGTGTGGCCGAGACCGACAACGTGACATTGGCCGCCACCAACAAGGTCAGCCAGACGGAGGCGGTCGCGGATCTCGACTTCGATCTCAAGGAGCAAACGCGGCTTCTCGACCTGGACGCCAAGGGCAATTTCTCGTACCTCGACTACTTGCAGAACGCCTACGGCAATGAGCTCATCGGCCGCTTCGACGGCGCCGCTCACATAGCGATCATTCCGGAGCGCCTCACCTGGGTCGTCCAGGATGACTTCGGACAATCGGCCTTGGATCCGTTCACGCCGACGACGCCGAATAATCTCGAGGATGTGAATTATCTGAGCACGGGTCCGGATCTGGCGCTGCGGCTCGGCGGCACCGGCTTTCTCAACATGAGCGCGCGCTATGCCCGAACCACTTATGAAACCAGCCCGTTCAACAGCAATCGGCTGCAGGGCAGCGTGGGGCTGGGCTTGCTGCTGTCGGCGCGCTCGAGCGTATCGCTGAACGGCGATACCGAGCGGGTGCTGTTCACCGACACGGCGCTCAATACGGACTTCGACCGCACCAACGCGTTCCTGCGCTATTCGCTGCAGGGCGCCCGCACGGACTTGACGGCGGATTTGGGCGCCACCCGTGTTTCGCAGGCGAATACCACCCTGAACGGTCCATTTGCCAAGCTCGATGCGTCCCGCAAGCTCTCCGGCGCGGCGAGCCTGAATCTTTCGCTCGGGCGTCTCCTGACCGACGCGTCCTCGAGCTTCAGCAGCCTGCAGAGCGGAGCGATCGGCGTGGTCGGTACCGCACCGGCTGCGGTGACGGCCAACAGCTATACCACCGACTATGTCTCTCTCGCGTGGAAATACGAGCGCGCGCGCACCCTGTTGGCCTTGAGCGGTCGATGGGAGAAGGATGCGTACAGCACCGATCATGCGCTCGACGTGACCCGTGGAGGCGCCGAGCTCAAGGTCGAGCGCAAATTGACCCGTTCACTGACCGGTCAGCTGCTCGGTCGACTCTACAGGACGGACTACCTGAATGCGTCGGCGGTGGCGATCGTCGGCAGTCCCACTTACGATGACCAGCTGATTGCCGGCATCCTCAGTTGGCGGCATGGCCGCGCGCTCGAGATCAAATTGCGCTGCGAACACGACGCCCGGGTGACGTCGGCCACAGCTTTCGGATACAAGGACAATCGCGCCATCTTGACCATCGGCTATCGCCCGGAGCCTCATGCGGCGGCGCCCGACCTCGGCCCGGCGATCGCGCCCACCGGGCCGGGCGCCTGATTCGCCTAGTGGGAAGGCGCCTGATTCGCCTAGTGGGACGACTTTCTGCGGCGGCCGCGCAATACCGTCAATCCGCCGGCCAACAGGGTGAGTCCGGTCATCGCCGACGCCGGATCGATTTCCGGGGCCTGGACGGGCTGACCCGAGTTCGGCGGGCAAATGTTCATCCACAGGACCTGCATGCAGCTGCCGGCCGGCGTTGTTCCCGCCGATGCAACGCCTGCCGCGCTGATCAATACCAACGTCAAACCGATTTTTCTGAGCACGTTTGCCTCCTCGTATTGAGATGAATATCGTGGAGGAGATGCTAGCCAGGCGGGGTCGGGCCGGCAAACGGGTTATCGCAAATCTCAGGGCTGATTAACGGTTTGCAGTAGGTTATGTCACGCTCGCGATGCATCGAAGATCGAACAGAAACCAGAGCCATTCCGGCTGCCGCATGATCGGACATAGTCTCACTTAGGTACCAGTTTAGATCCCTGGGTCGAAACCCACGTCGATCACGCCGGCATCGCGCAGAAACCCGAGCACGCGCGCTGCCGCCGCCTCCGGGGACATCAGGGTGGTATCGAGGCGCAGCTCCGGGTTTTCCGGCGTCTCGTACGGCGAATCGATACCGGTGAAGTTCTTCAATTCGCCGAGGCGGGCTTTCTTGTACAGTCCCTTGGCGTCGCGCGCTTCCGCCCAGCCCAACGGCGTGTCGACGAATATCTCGATGAACTCACCCTCCTGCAGCAGGGCGCGCGCCATGCGCCGCTCGGAGCGGAACGGCGAAATGAAGGAGACCATGACGATCAGTCCGGCGTCGACCATGAGGCGCGCCACCTCGGCCACGCGGCGGATGTTCTCGACCCGGTCCTCATCGGTGAATCCGAGATCCTTGTTGAGTCCGTGGCGCACGTTGTCGCCGTCCAGCAGGTAGGTGTGCCGACCCTCGGCGTGCAGCTGCTTCTCCACCAAATTGGCGATGGTCGACTTGCCGGCGCCCGACAACCCGGTAAACCACAGCACGCAGGGCTTTTGGTGGCTCAGGCGCGCACGCGCATTCTTGTTCACGTCCAACGCCTGCCAGTGCACGTTCTGCGAACGACGCAGCGCAAAATGCAGCAGCCCCGCGCCGACGGTGTTGTTGCTCATGCGATCGATCAATATGAATCCGCCGAGGGTCCGGTTGATCTCGTAGGGTTCGAAGGCGATGGCGCTGTTGAGTTCGAGTCCGCACACGCCGATGTCGTTGAGATCGAGCTTCTTCGCCGCCAGGTGCTCCATGGTGTGCACGTTGACCCGGTACTTGATGGGCGCCACCGTCGCAGTCACCGTCTTGGTGGCGAGCTTCAGCAGATAGGCTCTGCCCTGCAGCAATGGCTCGTCGTGCATCCAGATGATCGTGGCCTCGAACTGATTCGCAACGGCCGGCGGTGCATCGGCTGCGGCGAGCACGTCGCCGCGGCTCACATCGATCTCATCGGCGAGCGTCAACGTCACGGATTGACCCGCCACGGCGGCGGTCGACTCGCCCTCGCCGGTGAATACCTTCGCGACCCGGCTGGTGCGGCCACCGGGCAGCACTCGCAGCGCATCGCCCGGGCGCACCGTGCCGCTCGCGATCAGTCCGGCAAAGCCGCGGAATTCGGCGTTCGGCCGGTTGACCCATTGCACCGGCAGGCGAAACGCTGCGCCTTGCACGGCGTCGGGTACGTCGACGGATTCCAGATACTGCAGCAGGGCGGGACCGGAATACCACGGAGTGTTCGCGCTACGCGAGGTGATGTTGTCGCCGGCAACGGCGGACACCGGAATGCAGGTGATCGCGCCCTGCGAGAGGTGACGCGCGAACTCGCGGTACTCGCCGTCGATGCGGCGGAAAACCTCCTCCGAATAGTCCACCAGGTCCATCTTGTTGACCGCGAGCACCACGTGGCGGATGCCGAGCAGCGACGCCAGATAGCTGTGGCGCCTGGTTTGCGTGAGGACGCCCTTGCGCGCGTCGATCAAAATCACGGCGAGATCGGCGGTCGAAGCGCCGGTGACCATGTTGCGCGTGTACTGTTCGTGACCGGGGGTGTCGGCGACGATGAACTTTCGCCGCTCCGTATTGAAGAAACGATATGCCACGTCGATGGTGATGCCCTGCTCGCGTTCGGCGGCGAGACCGTCCACCAGCAGCGCAAAGTCGGGCTCCCCGCCCCGGGTGCCGGCCTTCCTGGAGTCCTCGCGCAAGGCCTCGAACTGATCGTCGAACACCATTTTCGATTCGTACAGCAATCTGCCGATCAGCGAGGATTTGCCGTCGTCCACCGAACCGCAGGTGATGAAGCGCAGCAGACCGCGCTGTGCCTCCGTCGGGCCCCGCTCCGCCGTCGGGCTCCGCTGTGCCGCCGTCGGACTCAGCTGTGCCGCCGTCGGGCTCCGCTGTGCCTCCAGCGGGCTCAGCTGTGCCGCCGTCGGGCCCGCATCCGCCACAGGGCCCCGCACCGCCATCAGAAGTAGCCTTCCAGCTTGCGCTTCTCGAGCGAGGCGGCGCCGTCCTTGTCGACGCCGCGTCCTTCGCGCTCCGAGGTTCGAAATGTCAGCATTTCGCGCATCACCGCCGGCACGTCGGCCGCGTCGCTTGGAGTGGCGCCCGTCAAGGGATAGCAGCCGAGCGTGCGGAACCGCACGTTAAGGGTTTCGATCCGGTCGCCGGCAGACAGTGGCAGCCGCTCATCGTCGACCATGATGAGGCGGCCGTCGCGCCGCACCACGGGCCGTGGCTTGGCAAAGTACAGCGGCACGATGGGGATCTGCTGCGCATGGATGTACTGCCACACGTCCTGCTCGGTCCAATTGGACAACGGGAACACGCGGATGCTCTCGCCGCGATGCTTGAGCGCGTTGTACAGCGACCAGAGTTCGGGACGCTGATTCTTCGGGTCCCAGCGGTGCTGCGCGGAACGGAACGAAAACACACGCTCCTTGGCCCGGCTCTTCTCTTCGTCCCGGCGGCCGCCGCCGAACGCGGCGTCAAACCCGTGTTTGTCCAACGCCTGACGCAGCGCCTCGGTCAGCATGATGTCGGAGTACGCGGCGCCGTGGGTCCACGGTGTGACGCCGGCGCGGGTGCCCTCCTCATTGGTGTGCACCAGCAGATCGAGCCCGAACTGCCGCGCGGTGGCATCGCGAAACTCCAGCATTTCACGAAAATCCCAGCCGGTGGCGATCTGCAGCAGCGGAAACGGCGGCTTCGCGGGCGCGAACGCCTTGCGCGCCAGGTGCAGCATCACCGAGCTGTCCTTGCCCACCGAATACAGCAGCACCGGGCGTTCACACTCCGCGATCACTTCGCGAAAAATGTGAATGCTCTCGGCCTCCAGCCGCTGCAGATAGTCCAGAGCGGACATTTACCCTGAGTATTGGGCCGGCGTCTTGCGGCGCAATTCCTCGGCGCTCACGCCGGGCGCCCGTTCCACCAGCCGGAAACCATCCTTGCGACTCGGCCGCGAGAACACCGCAAGATCGGTGATCAACATGTCGACCACATTGGCGCCCGTGAGCGGCAATTCGCAGCGCGTCTTGAATTTAGGATCGCCGTCCTTCGAGGCGTGGTCCATGACGACCACGACGCGCTTGACGCCCGCCACCAGGTCCATCGCGCCGCCCATGCCCTTGACCACCTTGCCGGGAATCATCCAGTTGGCGAGATCGCCGTTCTCGGCCACCTCCATCGCGCCCAGCACGGCCACATCGATGTGTCCTCCGCGGATCATGCCGAAGCTGTCGGCGGAGGAGAAATACGAGGTCAGCGGCAGCGCCGTCACCGTCTGCTTGCCGGCATTGATGAGGTCGGCGTCCTCCTCGCCCTCGAACGGAAAGGGTCCCGTGCCGAGCATGCCGTTTTCCGACTGCAGCACCACGCTGATGCCGGCGGGAATGTAATTGGCGACCAGGGTGGGAATGCCGATCCCGAGGTTCACGTAAAAGCCGTCGTCCAACTCGCGCGCCGCGCGAGCCGCCATCTCCTCACGCGACCACGGCACGGGCCTGCTCCTCGCGCTTGCGCACCGTGCGCTTCTCGATCATCTTGGTGTAGCGCTTTCCTTGAACGATGCGATGCACGAAAATACCGGGTGTGTGAATCGTGTCCGGATCGAGGGTGCCGGTTTCCACCAGGTGCTCCACTTCCGCGACCGTGATGCGGCCGGCCGTGGCCATGTTCGGATTGAAGTTGCGCGCGGTCTTGCGGTACACGAGATTTCCCTCGGTGTCGCCCTTCCATGCCTTGACCAGGGACACATCGGCCACCAGGCCGGTCTCGAGCACGTAGGCTTCGCCGTCCACGAGGCGCGTTTCCTTGCCTTCGGCGACCAAGGTGCCGGCCCCGACCTTGGTATAGAACCCGTAGATGCCGGCGCCGCCGGCGCGAATCCGCTCCGCCAGCGTGCCCTGCGGATTGAACTCGAGCTGCAATTCGCCGGCCAGATACTGGCGCTCGAACTCCTTGTTCTCGCCCACGTACGAGGCAATCATCTTGGCAATCTGGCGGCTCTTCAGCAGCAGCCCGAGTCCCACGCCGTCGAGGCCCGCGTTATTGGACACGACGGTGAGATTGCCCACGCCGGACGCATGCACCGCATCGATCAGGTTCTCCGGAATGCCGCAGGCGCCGAAGCCCCCGCACATCATCGTGATGCCCGGACGCAGCACATCGCGCAGCGCGGCCGCGGCATCGTCATAGACCTTGGAACTCGTCTTGCGGCTCATCCGGCGATCACCCCGCAGCCATGTCAATAACGATACTGGTCGGCTTTGAACGGTCCCTGCTTGTCGACTCCGATGTAGCGCGCCTGTGTGTCCGTCAATTCGGTCAGTTGCGCCCCGAGTTTCGACAGCTGCAAGCGCGCCACCTTCTCGTCGAGGTGCTTCGGCAGGACGTAGACGCCGACCGGGTACTGCTTGGTGTTGCCGTAGAGCTCGATCTGCGCCAGCACCTGATTCGCGAACGATGAACTCATGACGTACGACGGGTGACCGGTGCCGCACCCCAGATTGACCAGGCGCCCTTCGGCCAGAAGAATGATCCGCTTGCCGTCGGGGAAAATCACATGATCGACCTGCGGTTTGATGTTGTCCCAGGTGTACTTGCGCAGCGCCGCGACCTCGATTTCGTTGTCGAAATGCCCGATGTTGCACACGATCGCCTGATCCTTCATGCGCCGCATGTGGTCGTGCGTGATGACGTGAAAATTGCCGGTGGCCGAGACGAAGATGTCGGCCTTGTCCGCCGCATAGTCCATGGTGACCACGCGGTATCCCTCCATCGCCGCCTGCAAGGCGCAGATCGGGTCGACCTCGGTCACCCAAACCTGGGCCGACAGCGCGCGCAGCGCCTGCGCCGATCCTTTGCCGACGTCGCCGTAGCCGCACACCAGCGCCACCTTGCCGGCAATCATCACGTCGGTGGCGCGCTTGATGGCGTCCACCAACGATTCGCGGCAGCCGTAGAGGTTGTCGAACTTCGATTTGGTGACCGAGTCGTTGACGTTGAACGCCGGAAAAGCGAGCTGACCCTCCTTGGCCATTTGATACAGTCGCTTGACGCCGGTCGTGGTCTCTTCGGTCACGCCCTTGATCTTGGAAAGGCGCACCGAGTACCACTTCGGATCGATTTTCAACTTCGCCTTGATCGCAGCGAACAAGCATTCCTCCTCTTCGTTGCCTGGGCGTGCAATCAACGACGAGTCCTTTTCCGCGCGTGCGCCGAGATGCAGCAGCAGCGTCGCGTCGCCGCCGTCATCCAGGATCATGTTCGAATAGCCGCCGTTGGGCCACTCGAATATGCGATGCGTGTAGTCCCAGTACTCGGCCAGCGATTCGCCTTTCACGGCGAACACCGGCGTGCCGCCCGCGGCGATCGCGGCGGCCGCGTGGTCCTGGGTCGAATAGATGTTGCACGAAGCCCAGCGCACCTCGGCCCCGAGCGCGTTCAGGGTCTCGATCAGCACCGCCGTTTGGATGGTCATGTGCAGCGATCCCGTGATGCGCGCGCCGCGCAACGGCTGCTGTGCCGCATACTCTTGCCGGATCGCCATCAGACCGGGCATCTCCGTCTCGGCGATCTTGATTTCCTTGCGTCCCCAATCCGCCAGCGCCAGATCCTTGATCAGGTAATCGTTCTGCTGTTTGATTGCTGCGTTCATCGATGAATTCTCCTTGAAGATTGAGGCGTGCGCGTCAGGCCGCGCGCGTTGCTTTGAACTCGGCCGCGAGAGTGGCCGCCTTGTCCGTGCGCTCCCATGTGAACTCCGGCTCCTTGCGGCCGAAGTGGCCGTAGGAGGCGGTCTTTTGATAGATGGGCCGCGAAAGATCGAGCATCTCGCGCAGGCCGAACGGCGTGAGATCGAAATGCGCGCGCACCAGCTGCGTAAGACGCGTATCGGGCAGCTTTCCCGTGCCGAACGTCTCCACCATGATGGAGGTGGGCTCGGCCACGCCGATGGCGTAGGACACCTGTACCTCGCAGCGCTCGGCGAGGCCGGCGGCGACGATGTTCTTGGCGACGTAGCGCGCGGCGTAGGCGGCCGAACGGTCGACCTTGGAGGGATCCTTGCCGGAAAAAGCGCCTCCGCCGTGGCGTGCGAATCCGCCGTAGGTGTCGACGATGATCTTGCGGCCGGTCAGGCCACAATCGCCGACCGGGCCGCCGATGACGAACCTGCCCGTCGGGTTGATGTGGTACTTGGTGTGCTTGTCGATCCATTTGGCCGGCAATACCGGCTTCAAAATTTCCTCGATGACGGCCTCGCGCAATTGCTTGGTGCTGATGGTGTCCGCGTGCTGCGTCGACAGAACCACCGCTTCGAGGCCCACCGGCTTGTCGTTTTCGTAGCGCAAAGTGACCTGACTCTTTGCGTCCGGACGCAGCCAGGGCAGCTTGCCGCTCTTGCGCACCTGGGCCTGGCGCTTCACGAGCCGATGCGCCAGGGTGATCGGCGCCGGCATCAGAACGTCGGTTTCATTGGTGGCATAGCCGAACATCAAGCCCTGATCGCCTGCACCCTGTTTGCGCTCGTCCTTGCGATCCACGCCCTGCGCGATGTCCGGGGATTGCTTGCCGATTATGTTCAATACCCCGCAGCTCGCGCCGTCGAAACCCATGTCCGAGGTGTCGTAGCCGATTTCCAGCACCGTCTTGCGCACGATGGCCTCCACGTCCACCCAGGCGCTGGTCGTGACCTCGCCCGCGACGATGACCACCCCGGTCTTGACCAGGGTCTCGCAGGCCACGCGGCCCTTGGGATCGAGCGCGAGGATGGCATCCAGCACGGCATCCGATATCTGGTCCGCGACCTTGTCCGGATGACCTTCCGACACGGATTCCGAGGTAAAGGAGAAGGTTTTGCTCATATGATCATGCTTCCTGAACTTCCAAAATTCTCTCGATATCGGCGCTCGAACTCGGCCTTCGTGAAGCGGTGGTTCTGCGGTCCACGCGACTCGATTTTGATCGCGCCCATCAGGGAGGCAATCCGTGCGGTGGCCTCCCACTCCAATCCATGCAGCAGACCGTGGATTAAACCAGCGCGATAGGCATCCCCGCAACCGGTGGGATCGACGACCGCCGCGGGCTTCGCGCAGGGAACGGCCAGGGTCCGCCCGCGGGTATGAATGGTAGACCCTTCCGAGCCGCGAGTGACCACCAGAGCCTCGACCTGCGCCGTGATGTCGGCAACCGTGAAGCCGGTCTTTGCCTGCAACATTTCCCACTCGTAGTCGTTCACCGTCACCCAGCGCGCCTGCGCGATGAACGTCCTGAGCTCCTCGCCGCCGAACATCGGCATCCCTTGACCGGGATCGAAAATGAAGGGAATATTGGCCGCCGCAAATTGCGCGGCATGCTCGATCATGGCCTGCCGTCCGTCTGGAGCCACGATGCCGAGCGCAACTTCTACACTCAAGTCCGATATCCGATTGAGATGCGCGTGCTGCATCGCTCCGGGGTGGAACGCCGTGATCTGGTTGTCGTCGAGATCGGTGGTGATGAAGGCCTGTGCCGTAAAAGTCCCCTCCACCACTTTGACGTGCCCGATGTCGATGCCGAGTCCCACGAGGCGTTCGCGGTACGGCGCGAAGTCATCGCCCACGCTCGCCATGGGCACGCCGCGGTCGCCCAGCAATTTCAGGCTATAGGCGATGTTCGACGCGCAGCCGCCGAATTCGCGGCGCATGTCGGGCACCAGAAACGCGACGTTCAAGATATGAATCTTGTCCGGAAGAATATGGGACTTGAAACGGTCGGGAAACGTCAGAATCGTGTCGTATGCGACCGAACCACAAATCAATGCAGTCCGTACGGACTGCGAATCCTGCACCATCTAATTTCCCGTTGCTTCAAAGCGCCATCCCGAACGCCCATTCTACACGGGCCGCGCCGCCGCGTGAGGGCTTCGGCACGGCACGGGGGATCAACCAGGCGATTGACGAAGCGGGCTGTCATATCCGGCCGCTGTCATATCCTGTCTTCCACGAACGCACGGTCTTTCCCGGTCCATGCCCGCTGTGCACGACTCCCGGAAGTTTCCCATGAATGAGTCACACTTCTGATACTCGGCCGGCAAACCTGCGGCGATTGGGACGAAGCCAGCCGCCGTGAATGGCTGGTCACCAATGGGCTCGGCGGTTTCGCCTGCGGCACGGTCGCCGGCGCCAACACACGCCGTTACCACGGATTCCTGGTCGCGGCCCTGCGGCCGCCGGTCGAGCGCGTGCTGATGGTGGCGAAAATCGACCTCGGCGTGCACTACCTGGGTCTGACGACGGACCTGTCGGCCGACGAATTCGCCGGCGGGCGCAGCGGTGCAGGATACGAGCACTTGGAATCCTTCGCCGTGCGGGACGGCATACCCTGCTGGCGCTACGCGGTCGCGGACGCCGTGTTGGAACAGCAGATCTTCATGGCGCCCGGAGCCAACTCGAGCTATCTGCGGCTCGAGCTGTTGCGCGCCTCGGCGCCGCTCTGCGTGACGCTCAAGCCCCTGCTCGTCTACCGCGATTATCACGCTCAGAATCGCGGCGCAGAGCCGCTGCGGCTGGAGTCGGACGCCCGCGAGTGCCGGGTCCAGGCCCCCGGCCCCGCCCGTCCCTACCGTCTGTCGATCAGCCACGGTCAGTTCAACGCCGCACCCGTCTGGTACTGGAATTTCCGGCACCGCGTCGAGACGGAGCGTGGGCTCGACGATGCCGAGGATTTGCTGATGCCGGGGGTGTTCGCGGCCGATATGCAGGTGCATCTGCCGCTGTACCTGGTGGCGACGGCCGAAGCGGCCGCGCCTGCGGCGGGCGAGACCGTTCGCAGCGCCGTCACGGCAGCCGCGCAGCAAGTGACCTCGACGCTGCCGCCCTCCGCGCCGTCCTGGGTGCGCACCCTGGCGCAGGCCTCCGACCAATTCATCGTGCGCCGGACGCTTCCGTCCGGCGCGTGCGCACCGAGCATCATCGCGGGCTATCCCTGGTTCACCGACTGGGGCCGCGATACCATGATTTCGCTGCCCGGCCTTGCCACCGCCCTCGGCCGCCACGATCTCGCGTCCGCCATCCTGCAGACATTCGCCGCCTTCATCGACGGCGGCATGCTGCCGAATTGCTTTCCGGACGGCGGCGAACCTCCCGCATACAACACGGCGGATGCGACGCTGTGGATGTTCCATGCGCTCGACGACTATCTGCAGGCGCGCGCCGATCCGGAACTTGCCGGCAGGATGTTTCCGATCCTGATGGACATCGTTCGCGCGCACGTGAGCGGCACCCGCTACGGCATTCGCGTGGATCCGGCCGATGGACTGTTATGCGCGGGGCAGCCGGGCACGCAACTCACCTGGATGGACGCGAAGCACGGCGATGAGGTGTTCACGCCGCGTGTCGGCAAGCCGGTCGAAATCAGCGCATTGTGGTTGAACGCCCTGGATGTGGCCGTGCGCCTCGCCGCGCAGCGGGGCGATGCAACGGCGCGGAGCTACTGTCAATCGCTGCTGACCCGCGCCAGCCTGGGTTTCGCCCGCTTCTGGAACGCGGCGGGAGCCTGTCTGTACGACGTCATCGACGTCGACGGCACCGCTGCACGCGATGCACGGCTTCGGCCGAATCAAATTCTGGCGCTGTCGCTGCCGTACTGCGTTCTCGACGCCGCGCAGATGCGCGCCGTCGTCGATCGCTGCGGCCGGGAACTCCTGACCAGCTACGGTCTGCGCAGTTTGAGCCCTGCGGAGCCGGGCTATCGGGGACGGTATGAGGGCGGACCCCGCGAGCGCGATGCCGGCTACCACATGGGAACGGTCTGGGGATGGCTGCTGGGCCCGTATGCGCGCGCCCACTACCGCGCGCACGGCGATGCGCGCCTTGCGCAGTCGCTACTCGAGCCCGTCGCGCAGCACCTGAACAGCGACTGCCTCGGCAGCTGCAGCGAAATTTTCGATGGCGACGCGCCGCACGCCGCACGCGGCTGTTTCGCGCAGGCCTGGAGCGTCGCCGAGATCCTGGGCAGCTGGATTTACCTCGAGCGAAAGATAAACCCATGAACACCGAGCGTGAGCGTCTGCTCGCCAACGTGCCCGGCGAGCACGGCTGGCAACATTGGGGACCGTACTTGAGCGAGCGCCAGTGGGGCACCGTTCGCGAGGACTACAGCGAAGCGGGCACCGCCTGGGAATACTTCCCCCACGATCACGCGCGCAGCCGTGCCTATCGGTGGGGCGAGGACGGCATCGCCGGCGTCTCGGATGCCGGGCAATTGGTGTGCCTGTCGCTGGCGATGTGGAACGGGGTTGATCCGATTCTCAAGGAGCGCTTGTTCGGCCTGACCAATGCCGGCGGCAATCACGGCGAGGACGTCAAGGAGCACTACTTCTACCTCGACGCCACCCCCACGCACTCGTATTTGAAGATGCTCTACAAGTATCCGCAGCGCGCCTTTCCGTATGCGGAGTTGACGGCGGAAAACGCGCGCCGCGGCACCGATGTTCCGGAGTACGAGCTGCTCGACACCGGCGTGTTCGCCGGGAACAGCTACTTCGACATCTTCGTCGAATACGCCCAGTCCGAACCCGGCGACGTGCTCATGCAGGTCACCGCTTGGAACCGCGGCGGCGGTGGCGCGGTTCTGCACCTCATACCGCAGCTCGTGCTGCGCAATACCTGGACGTGGGAACCGGGCTCCGCGATGCCACAGCTGCGCTGCCAAGGCGGTGGAGCGATTGGCATCGAGCCGGATGCCTTGGGCATGAGCCGCCTGTACTTCGACGGCGCCGCGGACCCGCTGTTCACCAACAACGAATCCAACGCCCCGCGGCTGTGGAATAGCGCGGGCGGCGGCTACTACAAGGACGCCTTCCACGAACGCATCGTCGAAGGCCGGACCGAGCGCGTCAACCCCGCGCGCACCGGCACCAAGGCGGGGGTATGGTTTCAATCCACCATCCCCGGCGGCGGCAAGCAAGAGTATCGGCTGCGCCTGTCGCGGCGCGCGCTCGACGCGCCCTTCGACGATTTCGATTCCTGCATGAAGACGCGGCGCGCGGAAGCCGATCAGTACTACGCCGACCTGCAGACGGACATTGCGTCGCCCGACGAGCGCCTCGTCCAGCGTCAGGCCTTCGCCGGACTGATCTGGAACAAGCAGTTCTACTATCTGGATATTCCGCGCTGGCTGAAGGGCGACCCCGGTCAGCCCACGCCGCCGCCGGCGCGGCTGTCCGGGCGCAACGTCGATTGGCGCAACCTCAACAACGCCGACATCGTGTCGATGCCGGACAAGTGGGAATATCCCTGGTACGCGTCCTGGGATCTGGCCTTTCATTGCATCCCTTTCGCACTGATCGACGCGGAATTCGCCAAGCACCAACTGGTGCTGTTGACGCGCGAATGGTACATGCATCCCAACGGGCAGCTTCCGGCCTACGAATGGGCGTTCGGCGACGTCAATCCCCCGGTGCACGCCTGGGCCGCCTGGCGCGTTTTTCAGATCGACCGCAAGCGAAACGGCGGCGACGGCGACCTGGAGTTTCTCGAGCGCGTATTCCACAAGCTGATGCTGAATTTCACGTGGTGGGTGAATCGCAAGGACCATCTTGGCAGGAATATCTTCCAGGGCGGATTTCTGGGACTCGACAACATCGGCATATTCGACCGCAGCGCGCGGCTGCCCACCGGCGGCTACATCAATCAATCGGACGGCACCAGCTGGATGGCGATGTATGCGCTGAATCTGATGCGCATCGCGCTGGAGCTGGCCGAGCACAATCATGTGTACGAGGACATCGCCAGCAAGTTCTTCGAGCACTTCCTGAACATCGCCGAGGCGATGGGCAGCATGTACAGCGCCGACATCGGACTGTGGGACGAGCAGGATCAATTTTTCTACGACGTGCTCAACCTGCCCGATGATGCGCGCGTTCGACTGCGGATCCGCTCGATGGTGGGTCTCATTCCCTTGTTCGCGGTCGAGACGCTGGAACCGGAGCTGTTGGAGCGGCTGCCGGGATTCCGCAAGCGCCTGGAATGGTTCCTAAGCCACCGGCCGGACCTCGCCGGCCTGGTGTCGCACTGGGAATCGCCCGGCCACGGCGAGCGCCGTCTGCTCTCGCTGCTGCGCGGCCACCGCATGAAGCAACTATTGCACCGCATGCTGGACGAGTCCGAGTTCCTGTCGGACCACGGCATCCGGTCCGTGTCGCGGGCCCACCTGGCGGCGCCGTTCGTGCTCCGGGTGGGGAACGTCGATGACTCGGTGAGCTATTGGCCCGCGGAATCACAATCACGGCAGTTCGGCGGCAATTCCAACTGGCGCGGCCCGATCTGGTTTCCCGTGAATTTTCTCATCATCGAGTCGCTGCAAAAGTTCCATCACTACTACGGCGGCGATTTCAAGGTGGAATACCCGAGCGGCTCCGGCCGCTTTCTGACTCTGCTCGATGTGTCGCGCGAATTATCGCGGCGCCTGTCGGGAATATTCCTGAAGGATGAGAACGGGGAGCGGCCCGTGATGCGTCATCAGCCGCAGCTGCAGAAGGATCCGTACTATGCCGACTGCGTGCCGTTTTACGAATACTTCCACGGCGACACCGGACGGGGCATCGGCGCCTCGCATCAGTCCGGGTGGACCTCACTGATTGCCAAGCTGCTCATGCCCCGCCCGCATGAGTAGTCGGAAGCGCTGGGAAATATAAGGAGGCGCCGGGATTGGGAGGGGATTTCCCGGGGCGTGAAAAACAGGGATGTTTTTCCCGCAGCCCCCATGGATGGGTTCACGGCGGCCCGGGAAATCCCCTCCAATCCTGGCGCCGGAGCACAAAACAGTCATTCTTCACGCATGCGCGCTAGGATTTCTTGTGCTCGGAATTCCACTTCTCGACGGCGGACATCGTGTTCCCGACATGCTTGTCCGGATCGAGGGCGGTGTATTCGTAGATGATCTTACCGGTCGGCGCGATCACGTAAGAGGTCCGATTGGCATACTCAGGCTTGATCGCCAGCACGGCGTCGTAAGACTTGGTGATGCTCTGGTCGGCGTCCGAGGCCACCGCAAATTTGTTGCGGCATTCGCTCACGGAGAACTTGTTGAGCGTATCGATGGGATCGTGCGACACGCCGATGACGGTGGCCCCCAACGCCTTGAATTTGTCGGTGGCCTCGGCGAACTCATGGGCTTCGACCGTGCAGCCGGGCGTGAAAGCGGCCGGATAAAAGTACAGTACGACGGGGCCTTTCTTCAGCGCCTCGGCGAGGGAAAAGGTAAAAGGTTTGCCGGCAAGCGTCGCTTGCGTGGTGAAATCGGGGGCTTGGGCACCGGTCTGCAACGCCGCATACACGGGCGCGGCAAGAACCGAACAGCACAGCGCAACTATCGATGAATGCTTCATGGGGACGTTCCTTGGCAAGAAACCGACGGAACGGCAGTCTGCGCCAACCCTGTTTCGCCTGCAAGGCGCGCCGCGCCGCCGGTCGGTGACGGCGCGAGGGGTGGGTCTCCTCGTGACGGCGCCCATGACGCTCAGTCGAAGCGCCGCTGCCGGCAGCGTGAACGCAAGACATCCCTTCAAGGGGAACTTCGTGAAACCAGAAACACGCCGGCGCAGATGAGCGCAATGCCGAGCGCCTTGCCGGCACTCATGCTTTCGCCCATCCAGAGCACCGAGATGGCACCCACCACCACATAACCCAACGACAGCATGGGATACGCGGTGCTGACGGGCGCCTTGGACAAGGCGGCGATCCACACACAGACACTGGCGGCGTAGCACAGCATGCCGGCCCAGAACGGCGGGCTCTTGGACAAGATGACCACGCCGGCCGTCAGGCTTTCCGCCGTGAATTGCAGGTGGCCGAGCGGCCCGGCCGCCGCCTTGAGCAGCAGCTGCGCCGCGGCGTTGAGGCCGACTCCCGTCAAAATCAGCGCCCACGTGACTGCGCTCACTGGCGCGCCACCAGCACGTGGGCGCTGTTCTCGGCGATGAGGCGCATCGGGACTCCGCGGGCTCGCAGATCGTCGAACATCGCCTTCTCCATCACCGCGAACATCCGTGCCGGTGGCGACCAGCGCTGCACGAAATCGGCCACCCCGGCGATGTAAGCTGAAGGCGCTCGGCGCAATCCATAGTCGAGTTCGCCGCGGTAGCCGACCAGCGTGACGCTGCGCCTGAGATAGAACGTCAGCGTTTGATCGTACGTGCCCACGCTGTAAATCGGCGCGTCGCGATCGGCGGCCGGCACGGCGGCGGCCAGATCAACGCCGGAGTATACCGGCGCCACCAGGGACGCGGCGCGCACCAGCAGCAACCAGGCGAGACACCAAGCCCCGCCTAGAAGCACGCAGACTCGCGTCGCGTCTCGTGTACCCGGCAGCGACACGACTTGCGCCCTGCGTGTCCCCCGCAGCAACACGAACGCGCCCGCTGCGGCGAGCAGCAGCGCAACCGGGAGCAGGTGTTTCGCCAGAGGCAGGAAGTACGCTTCGTGCCTGGACCCGGCAAGCAGGCTCGGCCAATAGGCGCTCGCGGCGCCCAAACCGACGCCGGCCACCAGGGTCAGCACCGCCGTGAACGGAATGGCGCGCTGCATGACCTCCGCCGGTTGCGCCCCGATGAGCAGTGCGAGCGCCGGCATGGCGGGCAGGATGTAGGGCATCAATTTCGAGTCCGAGATCGAAAAGAATACTCCGATGAACATCACCCAGATCCACAGAAACAGAATGGGATTGAAGGACACCGGCGCCGCGCTGCGCCGCCACCCGGTCCCGAGCACCCACGCTGCCGAGACCGTCCACGGCATGCTGCCGGCCGCGAGTACCGCAATGAAGAACCACCACGGTTCCTGCCGATCGGCGCTCGGCGTCAGATACCGCGCCACATGCTCGTGGACGAAGAAGAACTGCAAAAAGTCCGGCAGCCGCCGCGCCGCAAGCCAGTGCCACGGCACCGTGACCGCCAGAAACAGCGGCAGGCCCCATCGGACGCACAGCCGGCGCCACGGCGAGAAATCGCGCGAATAAACGCTGTACAGAATCAGCACCGCCGTCGGAATGGCGGCGGCCACCAGCCCCTTGGTGAGCACGCCGGCGCCGGCCGAGGTCCACGCCAGCAACATCCAAGCACCAGGCCGCGGCGAGCGCTGCGCCAGCAGAAACGCGACCAGGCTCAACGTCAGGTAAAACGTCAGGCTCATGTCGAGCGTCAGCAGCTGCCCAAGGGCGACGAACATGAACATGGCGCCGAGGACGGCGGCGGCTCGCCAGGCGGCGTCGGGGTTCCACAGCTTACGGGCGGCGAGTCCGATCAACCCTACGGTCGCAAGCGCGCTCAGCGCGCTGTACAGGCGCGCGGCAAATTCGCCGGTGCCCAGCAATCGGTAACAGAGCGCGGTCGCCCAGTATTGCAGCGGCGGTTTCTCGATGTAGTCGAGGCCGTTCAAATGCGGAATGACCCAATCCCCGCCGCTCAGCATCTCGCGCGGAATTTCCGCATAGCGCCCCTCGTCCGGATTGAACAGCGGCCGCGCGGCCAGGGTCGCGAGCCACAGCGAGGCGAGCACCGCCGCCAGCAGCCAGTAGGTTCGCGAATCGCGCGCAACGACTCGCGCGTCACTCACGCCGACATCGCCAACAGGCCGGAGCGGCCCGCGATCTCACCCCGCACCACGACCTTGGGCGGCAGCGGCCGGCGCATCGCGAAGTCGTGGATGGTCGCCATGCGGGTCAGCGTGGCGCCTGCATCCCGCCACTTTTTCAACAGCGATTCGAAAGCGTCCCGCAGCAGCATCCCCTCGAGTTCGGCGTGCAGGGTGAACACCTGCAGATCGACGTCATGCCGGGCGTCTGACGCGGACGCCGAGCGGCGAAACACCTGCTCCGCGACGGTGGATTCGTCGACGCCTGCCACACCCAAGAGCTCGTCGAACGTGGGCAGGGTGGTCGGCAGTTGCGGGCAACCGACGCCGTGCGCCAGCACCGGTGCGAAGGGCACCCCGCCGCGGGTGTCGCTGGCATAGCGCAGGCCGTACTCCCGCTCGAGCTCGAGGCCGTGCGCATTGATCTGCCATCCGGCGGCGGCATGCGACTGCGGCATGAAGCCGAACACCCGTTCGAAGGCGGCCATGCCGCGCTCGAACTCGATGCGCGTCCACGCCGCCGAAGCGCCGGCCACATGATCCTGCCAGCGGACGTGATCGTAACTGTGCAGTCCGACCTCGAATCCGGCATCGTGCACGCTGCGCATCAGCGCGCCCGCCTCCCGGCCGATGTCCGGGCCCGGCAGCAGCACCCCGTACAGCAAGGTCTTCAGCCCGTAATGCTTGAGCACCGAGGTGCGCGCGACTTTCCGCGCGAAGCCTTTGCGAAATACCCGGCGCATGGCGCGCCCCGTGTGATCCGGTCCCACCGAAAAATAGAACGTGGCATCGATCCCGTGCTCCTTGAGCAGCGCGGCGAGCCGCGGTACGCCTTCGCGCGTGCCGCGCAGAGTGTCCACATCGACCTTGAGGCCGATGCGCGTGCGCTCAAGCATCGCGCGACAGGAGCGCCGATGCCGTCGGCAGGCTGTGGGCGTAGGAGTCGAAGATCGAATCGAGCGCGGCGCGCATGTCGGTCGTCGGTGTCCAGCCGAGTTCTGCCACGGTGTTCTTGATCGACGGCAGCCGCGCCGGGATGTCGGCATAGCCCTTGCCGTAATAGTCGAGCGAGGAGATGTCGACCAGCCGGGTGTTGCGCGCGGTGGGTGCGTATTCCGGCCGCGACAGCGCGATCTCCAGCATCATTTCCGCCAAGCGACGGATCGAGTATAAATTGCCGGGATTGCCGATGTTGTAGATCTTGCCGTCGGCAATGCCGCCCGGGTTCTCGATGATCTTGGTCAGGCACACGATCGCGTCGTCGATGAACGTGAAGGCCCGCGTTTGCGTGCCGCCTTCCACCAGCTTGATCGGCTCGCCGCGGACGATGTGGCCCAGGAACTGCGTGAGCACCCGCGAGCTGCCTTCCTTGGGATCGTCCATGCTGTCCAACCCGGAACCGATCCAGTTGAAGGGCCGGAATAGCGTGTAGCGAAGACCTTGTTGGCCGTACGCGTAGATGATGCGATCCAGCAGTTGCTTGACGCAGGAGTAGATCCACCGTTGCTTGTGGATCGGCCCCAATACCAGCTCGGAAGTTTCCGGGTCGAACTCCCGGTCCTTGCAGGCGCCGTAGACCTCGGAGGTCGAGGGGAATACGACCCGCTTCTTGTACTTGACGCAGTGACGGATGATCGGCAGGTTGGCCTCGAAATCCAACTCGAACACCCGCAGCGGCTCGCGAACATAGGTTGCCGGCGTGGCGATGGCGACCAGCGGCAGAACCACGTCGCACTTGCGCACGTGATACTCCACCCACTCCCGGTTGATGGTGATGTCGCCCTCGACGAAGTGAAACCGCGGGTTCTCGAGCAGCGTGGCGACGCGCTCCGATTGCAGGTCCATGCCGAAGATCTGCCAATCGGTATGGGCCAGTATGTACTTGCTCAAATGATGCCCGATGAATCCGTTCACTCCCAGAATGAGAACCTGCTGCAAAATTAGCCCCTCTAAAGTTTCAGACCAGCATCAGCGGCTGAGGTTGCAATGCCGGCGGCGCATCCTCAGGGGTCACCGGTCCGCCCTCGATGGCGAGGCGCAAAATCTTGAGCCGCCGTCCGTCGACGCAGTCCGCGTACCAGTGTCCGTCCGAGGCATACAGACACGGCGCGCGGCCGGCGTGGAGCGCCGGCTGCGGATCGATCCGCGTCTCGAGTATTGCAAGCCTACACCCGTTCACTTCGGTGAAGGCACCCGGAAACGGCGGGGCCACGGCGCGCACCAGGTCATGCACCGCGCGTGCGCCGCAGCGCCAATCGATGCGCCCATCTTGCGGCCGCCGCCGCCCCCGATAGGAACCCTGCGTGAGGTCGAGCGGTGTCGCGGCTGCGGTTCCGGCGATCAGCGCCGGCAGACTGCGGCGCAGCACCTGCTCGGCGGCCCCCGCCACCTTGAGCGACACGTCGAGTGCCGTGTCGTTCTCCAAAATGGGTACCGCCTGCTGATCGACCAGGGCGCCCGCATCCGGTTTTTCCAGCATGTAGTGCAGGCTGGCGCCGGTCTCGACCTCGCCCTCCAAAATAGCCCAATGGACCGGCGCGCGGCCGCGGAATTTCGGCAGCAGCGAGCCGTGCATGTTGAGCGCGCCCCGGCGCGGAATTTCCAGCCAGGCTTTGTCGAGCATGTGCCGGTAGTAGAACGAAAAGAGAAAATCGGGTTTCGCAGCGGCCCCCTGGGCCAGCCATTCAGGCTGATTGGGATCCTCGGGAGTCCGCACCTCGAGATGATTGTCTGCCGCCAATTGCGGCACGCTCGAAAACCAACGGTTTTCGCCCGGATCGTCGGCATGGGAGAACAGCAGCGCGATCTCGACGCCTTGCTGCAACAGCACTTGCGTGCAACGAACCCCGACTTCGCTGTAGGCGAACACCACCGCGCGGGTCACGGCACGGCCGCGCGGCTCGGCGCCGCGGAGATGGTCCGGTCCGGCGCCTCCGCCTCGGCGCCGCGGTCTTCCAACACGGCCTCGACGCCGCGGTCCTCCAAGACCGCGTCGACGATGTAGCGCGGCCGCTCGCGCACCTGCGCGTAGATACGGCCGACGTACTCGCCGAGCAGACCGATGCCGAACAAGGCGACGCCGATCAGAAAGAACACCAGACCGAACAGCGTGAATACGCCTTCGGCCTCCGGACCCACGATCAGGCGGCGCACGAACAGATACAGCACGAGACCCGCCGAGAACACCGAGATCGTCATGCCCACCATCGAAAACAGCTGCAGGGGCACCACGGAGAACCCCGTGATCAAGTCGAAATTGAGCCGGATCAAGCTGTACATCGAATACTTGGAACGGCCGGCGAAGCGTTCTTCGTGGGCGATCGGCACCTCGACCGGCCGCATCGCAAACAGCGACGCCAGGGCGGGAATGAAGGTATTGACCTCGCGCGTTTGATTGAGCGCCTCGACCACGGAACGCGCGTAGCCGCGCATCATGCAGCCTTGGTCGGTGATCCGCACCGGCGTGATCATTTCACGCAGCCGGTTGATGCGCCTGGAAAACCAGCGCCGCCACAGGGAGTCCTGGCGCTGCTGACGGATCGTACCCACGTAATCGTAGCCCTGATCGAGCATGGCGACGAGTTTGCCGATCTCTTCGGGGGGGTTCTGCAGATCCGCATCCAAGGTGACCACGTAGCCGCCGCGGGCATAGGCAAGACCCGCCATGACGGCCGAATGCTGGCCGAAGTTCGCGTGGAACAACACCACCCGGGTCTGTTGCGGCCGGACGGAGAACTGCTGCCGCAGCAGCGCGGCCGAGCGATCCCGGCTGCCATCGTTGACGAACACCACCTCGTAGGCGATGCCGAGCGCATCGAGCGCCGGATAAAGCCGTGCGAACAACGTCGGCAGCACCGCCTCTTCGTTGTACACCGGAACGACGACGGAAAGCTTGGGAACGCCGGACATCCGCGCCGCTCAGTGATCCGCCGCCACCGCGCCTTGCGACTGCAGAAACGCGAGTAATTCCGCGGTTTTGTCCCGCATGAGCTGCACGCTGCCCCGTGCCTCGACGTTCAGCCGGATCAACGGTTCGGTATTCGAGCTGCGCAGGTTGAAGCGCCAGTCGGCAAACTCGAAGGAGACCCCGTCGGTACGGTCGAGCACGCGGGCCTGCGGCGCATAGCGGCTTTCGATCAGCGCCAGCGTCGAACGGGCATCGGGCACGCGGTAGTTGAGTTCGCCGCTGACCGGGAACCGGGCGATGCGCTCGCCCACCAGCCGCGAGAGCGGCAATCCGGATTCGCTCACTATCTGCGCGACGATGAGCCAGGGGATCATGCCACTGTCGCAATAGGCGAAACGCCGGAAGTAATGGTGCGCGCTCATTTCGCCGCCGTAAACGCCGTCCACTTCGCGCATCCGCTGCTTGATGAAGGCATGGCCGGACTTCGACAGCACCGACACCCCGCCTCCTTCCTGGACCACCTCCATGGTGTTCCACGTGAGGCGCGGATCGTGCACCACGTGTCCGCCGGGGTGGCCGCGCAACAGCACCGAGGCCAGCAGGCCCACGATGTAATACCCTTCGATGAAACCGCCTTGCTCGTCGAACAGGAAGCAACGGTCGAAGTCGCCGTCCCAGGCGATGCCGAAATCGGCGCCGTGCCGGCGGATCGCCTCGACCGTGGGCGCGCGATTCTCCTCGAGCATCGGATTCGGAATGCCGTTGGGGAAATGACCGTCGGGCTCGTGATGCACCTTGATGAACTCGAACGGCAGCTGCGCCTCGAGCCGATCGATGATCAAACCCGCGCCGCCGTTTCCCGCATTCACCACCACGCGCAACGGCTTGAGCTTGCCCAGATCGACGTACGACAACAGATGCGCGACGTAGTCCTGCATGGTGTCGACGCGCCGGCGCTCCCCGGGGCGCGCCACGGCGGCGAACTCGCCGCGTTCGGCGAACGCGCGGATCTCCTTGAGGCCATTGTCGCCGCTGATCGGCTTCGATTGTTCGCGGACGAATTTCATGCCGTTGTAATCCGCAGGATTGTGGCTGGCGGTGATCATGATGCCGCCGTCGTAACCGCCGTGGAAGGTCGCAAAGTAGACACCCTCGGTGCCGCAAACGCCGATGTCGTAGACGTCGACGCCGCTGTCGGTCAGCCCGCGGCTGAGGGCGTCGGCGAGGCCGGCGCTCGACAGGCGGATGTCGCGTCCGACCACCACGCGGCGCGGTTTCAAGAACTGCGCGTAGCCCCGCCCAACCCGGTAGGCCACCTCATCGTTCAACTCATCGGGGATGCGGCCGCGTAAATCGTATGCCTTGAAACAGGTGATCGCGGTCAAGTATTGGTTCCTTGGCGGCCGTAGTTGTCCTCGAAGCGCACGATGTCGTCCTCGCCGAGGTACGATCCCGATTGAACTTCCACGATGTGCAGCGGCACTTTGCCGGGATTCTCGATGCGATGCGTCGCACCGATCGGAATGTAAGTCGACTCGTTCTCGGACAACAGGAACGTCTTGTCGTTGCACGTGATGCGCGCCGTTCCCTGCACCACGATCCAATGCTCGGCACGATGATGATGCATTTGCAGGGACAGAACTCCGCCCGGTTTGACCGACAGGCGTTTCACCTGGAAGCGCTCGCCGTTGTCGATGCTGTCGTAGCTGCCCCAGGGCCTGAACACCTCGCGGTGCAACGCGGATTCGCTGCGGCCGGACTGCTTGATCTTCGCCACCAGATCCTTCACATCCTGCACACGGTGTTTCGGCGCGACCAAAATCGCGTCCTTGGTCTCGACGATGATGTGATCGTCCATGCCGACCGCCGCCACCAGGCGGCTGGTCGAATGCACATAGCAGTCGTGAGTGTCGTGCACCAGGACGTCGCCCTGCAGCACGTTGCCTTCCTCGTCCGCCGGCAGCGCGTCGAACAGCGACGACCAGGAGCCGACGTCGCTCCAGCCCGCATCCAAGGGCAGCACCAGCGCGTCCTGGGTCTTTTCCATGACCGCGTAATCGATCGACACGCTGCGGCACTTGCCGAACTCGGCCGGATCGATACGCACGAAATCCAGATCTGATTTCGCGGCTTTGAAGGCCGCGCGCGACGCCTCGAGAATGTCCGGCGCGAGCAGCGCAAGTTCCGCGAGGTAGCGTGCGGCCTTGAAGACGAACATGCCGCTGTTCCAGAAGTAGTCCCCGGAGGCGACGAATTCAGTCGCCATCTCGAGCGGCGGCTTCTCGATGAACTGTGCCACGGGGTATGCCGGACCCTCGCCTTTCCCCCGGCGGATATACCCGTAGCCGGTTTCCGGCGCGTGCGCCACGATGCCGAAGGTGACGAGCTTGCCGTTCTGCGCCAGCCGCGCGGCCACTTCGGCCGCCGCCTGAAACACACGCGCATCCCGGATCACATGATCCGCCGGCGCGACCACCAGAGTGGCGTCGGGATCGATTTGCAGCGCTTTGAGCGCCGCGAGTGCCACGGCGGGCGCCGTGTTGCGCCCGGCAGGCTCGAGCAGGATGGCGCAGCTCGCGACCCCGAGGGCGCGGATCTGTTCAGCCACCGTGAACCGATGCGATTCGTTGCATACCACGATGGGTGGCGCGGCGCCCGCGATTCCGGTCAGGCGCGTCACCGTATCCTGCAGCATGGTGCGCTTGCCGGTCAGCGCCAGCAATTGCTTCGGATACATTTCGCGGGACAGCGGCCAGAGCCGGGTGCCGGCACCGCCAGACAGAATGACCGGGATCAAAGGGCTCACGATCCGCTCGCTCGAAACTCAACCGCCGGATGGCAAATGCGGCTTTGGCTGGTCCCGGGGTACTTAAGTCCAGTCTGCATCAATACATCCCACTCCCGCTCACAGTTGGTTCGTCATGCATGCACTCATGGGCGCTTGCCGCGCCCGATCGCATAGTAACTGAAGCCGGCGCGCGCCATTTGCGCGGGGTCGTAAATGTTGCGGCCGTCGAATATGGTGGGCGTGAGCAACGTGTTCTTGATGTACTCGAGGTCCGGGCTGCGGAATTCCCGCCACTCCGTGACGATGGCGAGCGCGTCGGCGCCCACCATGACGTCCGGACTCGCCTGGCAGAGCACCAGATCCTTGCGCCGGCCGTAAATCCGTTCGCACTCGGGCATCGCGACCGGATCGTATGCGCGCACCGTCGCACCGGCGGCCCACAGCGATTCCATCAACACGCGGCTCGCCGCCTCCCGCATATCGTCCGTATTCGGCTTGAACGCCAGGCCCCACACGGCGATGGTCTTGCCGCGCAGGTCGCCGAAATGCGCCTTGATCTTGTTGAACAACACGTGTTTCTGGCGGTTGTTGACCCGTTCCACCGCCGTGAGAATATCCGCCTCGTAACCGACCTCGCCGGCCGAGCGCTGCAGCGCCTGCACATCCTTCGGAAAGCACGAACCGCCGTACCCCATGCCGGGGTAGATGAAGGCGTAGCCGATGCGCGGATCGGACCCGATGCCGATGCGTACGGACTCGATATCGGCCCCGAAGTGCTCGGCCAGATGGGCCAATTCGTTCATGAAGCTGATCTTGGTCGCAAGCATGGCGTTGGCGGCATACTTGGTGAGTTCGGCCGAGCGTATGTCCATCACGATCATGCGGTCGCGGTTGTGCGTGAAGGGCTCGTACATGGCGCGCAGCAGTTCGGCGGCGCGCTCGGAGTCCGTGCCGACGATGACCCGATCAGGCCGCATGAAGTCATTGATGGCCGCTCCCTCCTTCAGAAACTCCGGATTCGAGACCATGTCGAAATCGATGCGGGCATTGCGCTCGGCGAGCGACTTGCCGACCGCCTCCCGGACCTTGTCGGCGGTGCCCACCGGGACGGTGGACTTGGTGATGACCACTTTGTATTCGCTCATGTGTTCGCCGATGGACCGGGCCACATCCAGAACGTAGCGCAGATTTGCCGAACCATCCTCATCGGGCGGGGTGCCGACGGCTATCAGCTGGAACAACCCGTGCTGCACGCCCTCTTGGGCACTGGTGGTGAAATGCAGCCGCCCTGCATCGAAGTTGCGCTTGATCACCGTGTCCAAGGTGGGTTCATGAATCGGTATCTCGCCGCGCTTGAGCATGGCGATCTTGCGCTCATCGACGTCGACGCAAACCACCTGGTTACCCGCATCGGCCAGGCACGCGCCGGTCACCAGACCGACATAGCCGGAGCCGAAAATCGTGATTCGCATGACGTAATACTCTGATTTAAATCAAGAAAAGTGGGAGGAGACTAGCGGTTTTACCCACTCAAGTAAAGCCGCTACACCCAGGGATCGCCCTGCAGCTTGCGCTCCCACGCCAGGGAATGCGTGACTATTGCGGTGAGGTCGTCATAGCGCGGTTGCCAGCCAAGTTCGGCGCGGATACGGTCGGCGCGGGCGACGAGATACGCGGGGTCGCCGGCGCGGCGGGCCTCCTCGCGTATGACCAGCGGCTTGCCGCCGACGGCCTCGACCATGCGCAGCACTTCGCGGACCGAATAGCCATGGCCGTACCCCACGTTCAGAGTGGTCGATTTGCCGTTGCGCCGCAGGTAATCGAGCGCGTTGAGATGCGCCGCCGCCAGATCCTCGACGTGCAGGTAATCGCGCATCCCGGTCCCGTCCGGCGTGGGATAGTCGCTGCCGAATACCGAGACGTGCGGACGCTTGCCGACCATGGCTTCGCACGCCACTTTGGTGAGCAGTGTGGCGCCCTGGGTCGATTGGCCGATCCGACCGCCCGGATCGGACCCCGCCACGTTGAAGTAGCGCAACGCCACATAGCGCAGCTCGCCGACCGCGGCGACGTCGCGCAGCATCCATTCGCTCATCAGCTTCGATGTGCCGTAGGCGTTGATGGGACGGGTCGGCGACTCTTCGTCGGCATAGCCCTGTTCGGGGATGCCGTAGACCGCGGCGGTGGAGGAAAACACGAAGTGCTTGATGCGGTTGTCGACGCAGGCCTGCAGCAGCGACCGGGTGGCGCAGGTGTTATTGCCGTAGTACTTGAGCGGCTGCGCCACGGACTCCGGCACGATGGTATGTGCCGCAAAATGCATCACGGTGTCGACGCCGTGCTGCGCCATCAGCGACGACACCAGTGCAAAGTCGCCCACGTCGCCGACAATCAGCGTGCCGGCAGTCACCGCCTGCCGAAAACCCCGTCCCAGGTTGTCGAGCACGATGACCCGTTCGCCCGCCTCTCCCAGCTGCCGCACCACATGGCTGCCGATGTAGCCGGCACCGCCGGTGACCAAAATTGTACCTGTTTTAGACACGCCAACACCCAAGAGCTAAGAAAATCCGCGGATCCGCGCCCGATCGGTCTCCCGCCGCATCGCGACGATGTCCCTTAGTCAGGCAGGCTGCCAGGACCGACTCATGATGCACCTACTGCGGCCACCCCGCACCGGCGTCTTTCTCGATGTGTGACGCCGCCCTTAAGTCCGCGGGGCGCCGAGGAGCCTGTCGGACCTAGTTCCATCGTCCCTGGGCCCGAAGGCTCCTAAGGGTGGGCAGTATCGGTGGGTCCTGTATTTCTTACAATACGGCGCGGCTTCAGGCTGGTGACCTTGCGATCGTCGGCGGTCATCGCCGTCTGGCGCGCCCACACCAGATCGTGGGATTCCGGTGCCGGCTTGTATTCCGCGACCACCTCGCCCAGCAAGTGCAGCGCACGATGGCAATCGAACCGGCTCATGGCGACCAAGATCTCTTCCAGCAGCGACTGCACCCGATCCCAGGGCAGGGAGTGCTCGATGGCCCGCAGGATCATGGGATGCTCGGTACCCGTGACGTTGTTGCCGATCAGCAACTCCTCGTACAGCTTCTCCGCCGGCCGCAGGCCGGTATAGGAGATTTCGATGTCCCCATCCGGGTGCTGCTCGTCGCGGACCGTCAGTCCCATGAGATTGATCATCCGCCGCGCCAAGTCGCCGATCCTCACCGGCTTGCCCATGTCGAGCACGAACACGTCGCCGCCCTCCGCCATCGAGCCCGCCTGGATCACGAGTTGCGCCGCTTCCGGGATGGTCATGAAGTAGCGGATCACTTCCGGATGGGTCACGGTGACCGGGCCGCCCGCCTTGATCTGTTCGTTGAACAACGGTACGACCGATCCCGAGGAGGCCAGCACGTTGCCGAATCTGACCATGCAGAAGCGGGTCTTGCTGCCGCGCCGATGCAGTCCCTGCAGCACGATCTCGGCGAAGCGCTTGGTGGCACCCATGACATTGGTTGGATTGACCGCCTTGTCGGTCGAGACCAGGACGAAAGTCTCCACTTCGGTCTCGTGCGCGGCCTCGGCCGCGTACCAGGTGGCGATCACGTTGTTGTGAATGCCTTCGATGACGTTCTGCTCGACGATGGGCACGTGCTTGTAGGCGGCGGCGTGGTACACCGTCTGCACGCGGTAGGCCTGCAGGATGTCGCGCAGGCGGAATTTATGGTGGGCGTTGCCGATCAGACCGATCACATCGACGGCCAGGGCATGCTGAGAGGCGAAGGCGCGCAGCTCGCGCTGAATGTTGTACAAGGCCAATTCGGACATTTCGAACAAAACCAGCCGCTTCGGGCTCAACCCGATGATCTGCCGGCAGAGCTCGGAGCCGATCGAACCGCCGGCGCCGGTCACCATCACCACGCGATCACGGATGCAGGCGTCGAACAGGCCTGCCTTCGGCGGTACCGAATCGCGGCCCAGCAGGTCCGATACCTCGACTTCGCGGATGTCGCCCACCGTGGCATTTCCGGTCACCAATTGCTCGAATGCAGGCACGGTCTGCACGTGCAGACCCAGTGGCTCGAGCTGACTCAAAATCTCCCGCCGCCGCCGGCGCGACAGAGACGGTACCGCCAGCAAGATCCGATTGATGTTCTTGGTCTTGATCAATTCGGGCAGCTTCTCGGGCGGATACACCTTGATCCCATTCACCATCCGGCCATTCAGGTTCTTGTTGTCGTCGATGAATACCAGAGGATCGAATGCCCGGGTGGTGGATAGGGCGGTGGACAGGCGTGCCCCCGCATCCCCCGCACCGTAAATCGCGACGCGGGCGACAGTCGGCTGCAGATAGCGCGTCAGCAGATAGAAGCGGACCAGGAAACGGGACCCCGCCACATAGAGCAGCGAAAGGCAGGAATAGATCGTGACGATGCTCGGCGATAACAGGGGAATCTTCATCGCGAACCCGATGAACCCGAGGACGGCGGCGCTTAGCGCAATCGCCAAGGCAACGGCAAACACCGCGTTGTGCCCGAGAAAACGAATCACCGCCCGGTACAGCCCGAGACGGACGAAGATGGGAATACTGACACAGACCACCGCCAGATAAGCGGGCCAGTCGTTCAGGGAGAAGGCCGGGTAGCCCAACTTGAGACTCGAGGCAGCCCACAGGGCCAAGGGCATCATCAGCGTGTCTGCAATGACCGAAATGACACGTTTGGTCGGCCGCGGCAACTCGACGGTTTGTCGCAGGTAGTTCTCAGAGCTGTTCAAGGTCGTCCGTCCAATGTGAGCTCCCCCGCACGCCACGGGGACCAACACGACTCAATTTCGTCCCAGTTGAGGAATCTTCAGTCCCCCTGCACCCTTAAGTGTACCGACTTTAGTTTAATATTGACCGCACGTGTGGAAAACTTACGCTGAGTTAATCAACGTAACGCGCAAACCGACTTCGGGTTGACGACGCTGGTGCGCACTGTTGACGAAGCCGATGTCGGCCGTTGACGAAGGCTGCGACGCTAGAGTCGCGCGTCGGCGAAATGGTCCAGAAACCACGCATAAGTTTGCGCGATGCCGTCCCTCAACTTGATTCGCGGCTGCCAACCAAGATCGGTCAATCGCCTGGTATCCAGCAATTTGCGCGGAGTACCATCGGGTTTGGTCGGATCGAAGCTGAGTTCGCCGCGGTAACCGACCACCGCCATGACCATTTCGGCAAGTTCCCGGATGGTCACATCCTCGCCCCAGCCGATGTTCACGATGGGTTCGGCGTCGTAGGATTGAAGAAGATACAAAATGGCGTCAGCCAGGTCGTCCACGTGCAGAAACTCGCGGCGCGGCGTGCCCGTACCCCAAACGGTCACATTTTCATCCCCTCGCGCTTTCGCCTCGTGGAAGCGTCGAATCAACGCGGGCAGCACGTGCGAGTTCTGCAGATCGAAATTGTCGCCAGGACCGTACAGGTTGGTCGGCATCAGGGAGATCGCGTTGAACCCGTATTCACGGCGCAGCGCTTGACACATCTTGACACCGGCAATCTTGGCGATGGCATACCACTCGTTGGTGGGTTCGAGGGGACCCGTGAGCAGGTAGTCTTCTTTGATGGGTTGCGGCGCGAGTTTCGGATAGATGCAACTCGAACCCAGGAAGACGAATTTGGCGACGCCGGTGCGCTGCGCGGCATCGATGACGTTATCCTGGATCATGAGATTGTCGCGGATGAATAACGCAGGCCGGGAGTTGTTCGCATGGATTCCACCGACCTGAGCGGCGGCCATGATGACTGCCTCCGGGCGTTCGGCTTCGAAGAAGTCTCGAACCGACCTTTGGTCCGTAAGATCGAGCTCCTTGCGGGTGCGAAGCACGAGATTCGATTGCCCGCCGCGCTCCAGCGCCCTGACCACGGCAGAGCCGACCAAACCGCGGTGACCGGCGACGTAAATGCGGGAGGTGTTGGTTAATTGCACTTTTTGCTCGTGGTGGTTGTGCTGGCTGTGACTGTGCTGGCGGTGGCTACGCTGGCTATGAATGTGGCTGTGGCTTTGCTGGCGGTGACTACGCGGGAGTGGCTGTGGCTACGCTCGCTGAGGCTGTGTTCCTCCGCTGTGTAGGGCCGTGCTACTCGTGGTGCCGATACACCTTGTAGCCTTCCTTTGCCACCAAGGCATCCCGCTTGGCGATTTCCGAATCGGACTCCACCATCTCCTTCACGAGTTGCGAGAAGCTGACGTCCGGAGTCCAGCCGAGCTTTTCCTTCGCTTTGGTGGCATCTCCCAACAGGGATTCCACTTCGGTGGGCCGGAAGTAACGCGGATCCACCCGGATCAGCTGCCTGCCCGACACCGTATCGACACCCACCTCATCGACGCCCTTGCCCCGCCACTCGATCGTCATGCCCAGTAACGCGCCGGCTGCCACGACGAAATCGCGGACCGAGTATTGCTTGCCGGTGGCAATCACGAAGTCCTCGGGCTCCGGGCGCTGCAACATCAGCCATTGCGCCCGCACATAGTCCCGCGCGTGGCCCCAGTCCCGCCGCGAATCCAGGTTGCCCAAGTGCAGCGTATCCTGAAGTCCCACGTGAATCCGCGCCAGCGCCCGGGTGATCTTCCGGGATACGAAGGTCTCGCCTCTGAGCGGTGATTCGTGGTTGAACAAAATGCCGTTGCAGGCGAACAAGCCGTACGCCTCGCGGTAGTTGACCGTGATCCAGTACGCGTACACCTTCGCGGCACCGTAGGGAGAGCGGGGATAGAATGGCGTGGTCTCCCGCTGCGGGATCTCCTGGACCTTGCCGAACATCTCCGACGTGGACGCTTGGTAGAACCGGGTTTTCTTCTCCAGGCCGAGAATCCGGATGGCCTCCAGGATCCGCAGTGTGCCTACGGCGTCCGAATTGGCAGTGTACTCGGGCGTTTCGAACGACACGCCGACGTGGCTTTGCGCCGCCAAGTTGTAGATCTCGTCGGGCTGAACTTCTTGAATGATGCGGATCAGATTCGTCGAATCTGTCAGATCGCCATAATGGAGTTTGAGCCGCACGTCCTTTTCGTGAGGATCCTGATAGAGGTGATCGATCCGGTCGGTGTTGAAGGACGAGGCGCGACGCTTGACACCATGTACCGCGTAACCCTTCGAGAGTAGCAACTCCGCAAGGTAGGCACCGTCCTGCCCGGTGATTC
>Ga0209611_10000689_pt1 | contig 52565 bp, 37 predicted proteins | sample S1TSphgellanicum_3_FD_187693 | JGI IMG/M metagenome (GOLD analysis project Ga0209611, IMG submission 187693) | Host-associated microbial communities from peat moss isolated from Minnesota, USA - S1T2_Fc - Sphagnum magellanicum MG (SPAdes) (version 2) | ecosystem: Host-associated > Plants > Peat... | reverse complement strand
AGCAAAAAGGAAAAAGCTTAAAGACTTTCCTTGATTATCTAAGTGTTTACAAAACATTATATTATGATGAAATCTTGTTTGACAAGAGATTCAAAACAAGTTTCCAAATCCTTCACATATCCAATTCTTAGTTTCTTTCATACTCAATCACTTGGGTATTCCACTATTGGATTATTGATAATTTTTTTACAATATTTAAGCATACTTGCATCTTAATGAATGATTTTCACACCATTGGATGCTTTTTATAATTAAAATAATTTCATTATAAGCATTTTTCAATGCATCATTTGAAAAATGAATTTTCTACAATGATATACATCTATCAATGTGGAATTTGAAAAAATGTTTTGGATCATGTAACATGCTTTTAAGCTCACTACGTTAAAACATGGCATCCATGATTGATCCTTCTCAACTAGGTTAGTCATTCATACCATTTCTAGTCAAATTGAACCCTAGTTTAATCATGGATGCCATGTTTTGGCATAATGAAGGCAAGTAAAACTATGAAAATAAAAAAGATCACAACATTGGTCAAAGACAAACAATTGAATAAATCAATTAAAAAGCATGAATATATTTGGTTATGCGGAAGGGATATCATGCTATTGAATTTTCATGGGTGAAGGGATTTGATATGGACCATAACCAAAAGGTGATTAATGTTTTCCACATCAACTAACAAGAAAAATTGTTGATATGTGATGAAGTCATTAGCTCATTCTTGGCCAAGGATGGCATATAACACAACTAATTAAAAACTATTATACGCCAAGTTCAATGTAAATTAAATTTCAAAACTTTATTCTTTGTGAAAATTGGATTGATGGTGTAAAAAAGTCATAAATCTGTGACATAAACTACCCTGTGTATGTTCAAATCAAAATCAAATACCTTTTGACAACTTTGATTAGTTCAATGATAATGTTCATTTTGTTAAAAGGTATTTGATTTTGTGGGCTTTGTATATAAATTAACTATACATTTTGACAAAATGAACTTTATCATTGAATTAGTCAAAATTGTCAATGTGTTGTTATTGGGGATGTTTAAGTTGAGTTAAGATGAATTTTGACCATAGACACCTAACGTGTTTTGACCATGGTGATGAAAAATTACATTATGATTGAAAGGGATTAAAATGTTGTGCATTACCCTATCAAGGTTTTTACATCCATTGTGTGGTGAAAGCATGATTAGGGAGACAATTTGTTCTATCATATTCATATTTTAAATGATTTTAAAATGTCATGTCATATTTCACATGAACATTATCAAATTTTTAATCAACCATGTTGCAATATATTTTATTGGGAATCCCATTAAATGAATTATAAGATAAGAATGGATTCATAGTGGATTTTGGAACTAATAACATTCTTTCGATCATAAAGTACAAATTTAATATGTGAATTCTAAAAGTATGCCATGGTAGGGTCAATTTTTTTAATTAAAAAGTATGACAACATCAAATGAGATGTTTAAAAATAAGAAATGCATTAGAACTTTCACTATATTAATTTTTTTATTTTTAAATTTTTAATTTACATCATCATATGTTATTAATCCATTTTCATGGAATTTTTGACCAATTATATATTTAACCATGTACAAACTTGGAGTTACCCATATTTTTGAATGCATAACATAAGGAAATGTACATTGAACACATAAGTTGTTAATAATGAAAGTGGTGTTAAGACTAAACTTTAAAAAACCAAAACTAAACCACCTAACCATGTTTTCACCTTATTATTTTCAACAACAAAGTTCCATTTGTTTAAGGATGATCCAATTAGGTTTTTCCATCCTACATAAACACTTCGCTCAAGTTTCATTTGCAAAAGGGCAAATCCCTTGTTCATGACTTAATATTAAACTCTTACTCTTGGTTAATCCATCCAAAATGGAAGATCTCATTATGGTTGAAATTCTCTCATGGCATCATGTAGGTGGAGGTTAAACCTTCAAATATGAAAAGTAAAAAAATCATCATCTAATAGGAAACAATTTAGGTAGTGGCCACCAATGCACCCTATTCCATTGGAAACATGTCATGATTTAATTGGACATGAACTTCTAACTTACTTGATCACATCAAGTTGCACCCTAGTTACCTATTTTCTACAAGATAGGTCTTGTATGTAGGAAGGTTTGATAAAAAAATGGCTAATAGGAAATAAATGCATGTAAATGGTTGGTTCATGTAGGTAAGAACTATCACATGTCATTAATATGTAGTTAATTAAAGCAAAAACTTGAGCCAATATGGTTAGTTGGTGAATTAGAACCCAACGTAAAAATGTTCTTTTGTCCATCCACCATCCATGCATCCTTTGTGTTGCATTCATGTTATTGGTTCATGATTTTAGGTGCCGTAATGTAGATGGATATATGGACCTTTGTGGATGAAAATAATGGAACATAATTTCATTAAAAAATAGGACAAACTAATCCAAGTATTTCAAAGTCTTGTTCCCTTTGGTAATATTTTTGGAAAAGTCACTATTTTTTAATGAATTTCCATCAAAGAATTTTGCTTATTGTTTGGAGGTGGCCCAATAGTAAAGGGAAAATGTTCTTTTTGGTGTCAATGTTGCATAATACAAGTGGACTATAGTTGCATTAATGACCAAGATGTTGTAAGTCTAATGACAAAATGATGTTTATAAAAAATTTGACATTGTTTCCTTTTGCACAATTCAATCACTATGAATAAAAACTCCATCAAAACACCAAGAAAAATATGGGGTGTGCACATACATGTTTTTTTCTTTGCACAAAATAATTTTAAATGTTTTCACAAACAACTATACTTTAATAGCTAAAGGTTTTGTTACCCAATTCATAATAATGTTTTTGCTTACATTTTGCCATATGTTGTACTTCTCCCTCAAGTCTGACTACATTTAATAATCTCCAAATAAATGGATTGAGAAACAAAAAAATAAAATTACACTCATCTAATTAAATATTTAAGACTTAACCTTTTAACATCATGAAATATAACAATCTTTTTTTTAGTAGTACCAACAAAATTATATTCATGGGTGAAAGCATGGTAAAGTAGATCACAAATGTTCCTTGCAACATAAATGAAAAGTAGCTAAAAAATATGTTTTGAAATATTATGAAATTCAAGGATTAATATGAACATTTTTTTCAACTTTGTTAAAAATTTAAATAAAAAAGTACATGTTTAAAGTAGGTTTAAATATATTCATGGGAATTCAAGCAAATGTCATTGTCTACTTTATAGCCCTTATGTAGATCATAAATAGATGATATATTACATTTTTAAAATTTTTGAATAAAAGGTGCCTAAAATGTATTTATGGCTTTTCATCTTTTTCACATTCTAATAAAAATATATCTATCCTATAAGGTAAAAGTAGGTTTGAAAAAAATATTTACTAGTCAATTTCAAACCTACTTGTTACCCACTTTTATTATACTATTTTTTTTTCAAATTTCATACTCAATTTACTACAAACCCAATGTAGGCATGGATGTTTTCAAAATGAAAAATAAAAACTTTCCAATCTATTTTTTTGTGTTTTTGTAGAAAACTATCATATTTTAAAATGAGATTTTAAGCGAACTATTTTTTTTGGCCTATTTTAGCATGCTTTCACCCTCATTTAACTTTAACTTTTTACATTTATCATCAAACTTGTTCTTTCCATGATTAATTAATTCAATAAATTGTTAATCATCAACAAAAGTTACAATAGTCACAAACTTTCCAATAACATGATAATAATCACAAACATTCCAAAATCACTGGCACTCCATACTTGGGTTTAATTGTCACCTTATCGTATGGTGCATGACGATAATTTGGTGAAAGATGAAAGCGAAATCGTTGAAGTACTAGAACCAACACTAGTTTTGCTTCCTCCAAAGCAAATCCTTGTCCCACACAAAACCTTGGCCCAAATGAAAAAGGCATAAAAGCAAATGGGTTTTTGCTTGCATTAGTAATACCATTGATGAATCTTTCTGGCTTGAATTCATGTACGTCTGTTCCCCAAAACTCAGGATCATGGTGAATGGCAAGCCTAGGAAAATATAAGTTCAATCCTTTTGGGATGTGTAGGTCCCCCAATTTTGTATCCATTGATGCTTCTCTGCTTTGACCTGAAAATGGCGAAAATAGACGAAGAGTCTCATTCAAAATCATAGTCAACTGCACCCACATCCAACCGCATTGTAAATAATCAAATTTGTGCAAAGATGTGAGATAAACAAAACTTCAAATGGGTTGACTAAAGATTCAAAATACCGTTTTCAATTTGTTGAACATGTTGACATCAATTGCATGATCACCATGTCCACATACTTTTATGATTTCTTCACGAGCACGTTCTTGCCAAGTTGTGTGGGATGCTAACAACATCATGGCCCATGTGAGAAGAGTTGCTGTTGTTTCATGTCCTGCTATGAAAAAAGTCTTACAATTATCCATCAATGCTTTCATGCCGAAATGGACCTTTCCACCCTTGATAGTAGTTTCTTCTATTGTTGCACCAAGCATGAGACCCAACAAGTCATTTCCATATGAAGTGTTGTCAGCCATTTTCACCATATCCTTTCGTGATTGAATAATTTGCCTTAAAGAGCTTGAGATGGCAATTTGGGTCAAAATTATTTTGATGTTTAATGGCATTGGAAGAAGACTACAAACACACAAAACAACAAATTTAGGAATGGAACAACATAAGAAAACTAAAAACCTTGCACTTAAAGACTAGTTTTTTTTAAGGTTTGTATGGTGTTTAATGTTTTTTTATTGGGCCAAATTTCTCCTTTTTGATTGAAAAATTCATGAATTCTTGGGAACTTTTGTTTTTCTAGTGTAAATTCAACTAATTTTTCTTCTACATTTTTTTTTTGTTAAAGTTCATGACATTTTCAATATAAAATAATATTTAAAAAATTAATGGTGTTTAAAACATCAACATGATCATATCAATGGTATAAAAGATATTTAGGGAATACGACATGAATGAATGAATGAACCTGTATCCTGGCATTGCACCAAATCGTTGTCTCCTTCTTTGACCAAGAAGATTAATGAGTGCAACTTGTTGTTCAAACACTTTTTTTCCTTTTTCATAACTACTACCAAAGGCAGTATGTGAAATTATATCAGCCGTCACATGTGTCATGTAAGCACCCACTTCAAGCTCCACATGGCCCCCACCATCCCTCACTTTCTTCTCCCATTCATCTACCATAGATGATGCACTCTTTTCCATTGCTACTACCATTGCCTGCAAATTAATAATAATATCCATGCCATGCATGAACCCATCAAGTTTATATACTAGTATTTCCATTTAGACTAGTTGATAAAAAAAACACTAAATGCCAAGTTTTCTTACAACATAGCCCTATCCAGAAAAAGTTTGAACTTGGGTGGGTGGATAATTTCAAGGATTTTCATCAATGTTGTCAACATTACAAAATGAATCTAAATACTTATGAAATAGCTTGGAAAAAACAATTGACACTCTACAACATTGTTTAAGTTCTAGATTATTAGTTGTTTTTTGACTTTTCAATTCATAATAGTTCTAAAATATTCTTTCCAAAGATTTGTCGAAAACATTTGTAGTGTTGTTTTTGTTTGTACCTTGAGATTTTCATGATGGAAGGCAGGGCTTACAATTCGACGATGGAGAGCCCATTCCTCTCCATCAGTTGTCACCAACCCCTTTCCAATAACTGGCTTTGTAGATCTAATCATTATTTGAGACTTTGTAAACACATGATCCTTGTTTGTCAAAACTTGTTTAATGAGATCAAGGTCTGTTATTGTTATTCTTGGCTCCCATCCAAACCACCACAAATAGCTCTTTCCTGGCATGCAAAACATTTAATAATTTTTTGTTCATGACTTATTATCGACAAGCTTCATCATGAAGAGATGTCTAGATTCACAATCTCAAACACAATTGTCCCCCATACGCCTAAAAGACACATTAGAATCCTTACCAAAAAGCTTTGTTATACAATGAAACTTCACAAAAGAGAAAGTAAGCTCTAGGGCACTCAAAACTCCATTCTTACTTTGATATGACTCGGTTTAGGCAAGATTGCAAATTCTAAGTTTCTTGTAGAAAATTCTCAACATAACCATCACCCTATTGTGGATGCTCCCTCCTCTTTCCAAAAACTATCAAACCCTAATTCTAGAGATCAATCATCAGTACTGCAATCCTCAATTATAATTGCAAGATAGGGAGAAATGAAAATACCTAGTACAATTGAGAGAGATGAAAATTTGGAGCTTAGAGGAAAAAACTCACCATAAGCTTGGCAATTCTGAACATGAAAAGGCAGAATATGAGATACAATATCGTAGTCACCTGTCTTCATGTCCTTCTCTTCTTCAGCCTCGGCAAGTGCAATAAGTTCGGGCATGTTTCCCAGGAACAAATGAGAATAGGGTCCTTTCACTCCTTGTCTATTCATGATACTCTTGATCCTCATGGGAGTAATCACAAACTTGTCCACCATCCCCACAATGATGTAAGCAACCCACATTAGGAGTACTGTGAGTAGAGATGTAGACAGTGTGGACCATATCTGGTGGTTCCCCAAATAAATTTCCATTGAATTTATGAATGGCAACTATGATGATTTCTTCAATACTTACACTTTCACAGCTTTGCCACAAAACTATAACTCCCCTCTAATAACCTCTCTACTCCTGAAACGGGTCTGCAAAGCAAAACCCAGGCAGAAAGAAAACAATCAAAATAGTAAATGAGGGAAGGAAATTTTAGTTACAAAATCAATCAACCCAAAGACAAAAAATCCCCAAGTCTCCAAGTGAAACTGAAACGGAGACAGAACCGTGGCAGCAGAATTCTTTGATTCCCAGAACTGACTCTCTTGCTTTCTGGCCGTTGCAACAGAAATCACAAATAATGTCAATTTAAGACGCAGAGCTGAGAAAAAAACTCTTTCAGATTTGTGAAGCTGAACAAAACCTCTTCAGACTTGTCAGCTAGGGAAAAAAATTCACTTGAGATTGAATTGAGAAACCAGCCGGGGCCTTATGTGGAACTGGAACCAGTTACACCAAAATCTGTAGAACTCAATGAGCTTTCAAATGGAACACAACGATCGGTGAAACAGTGCGCGAACGATGAAAGTGCGAAGTGCCCGGATGCTATTCTTCCCCTTATAGATGCTCAAGTATTTCTTAAAACGAAAGCTTCTTAGAAGCGCGTAGCTCTTCTGCTAACGATGCAGTGCCCTCCACGCAAGCATGGTCAACCAGCACCTACATTGATACCTTCACCTTCTTGAGTGAGAATTGGGGAATGTTAAATTTGGACTCAGAGACCCTGCTTTTGTCTAAGGACCCTATATGTATATTGTTTAGAAGCTGCCCCAAAAACTTTGGGATTTTTACACCAGTTTATACCCTTCCTGGTTCACCCTAGGCCTCCAAGAGGGCCTGCACAAGAGGAAATAACAAAGAACTATTTTTTTGATTGGCCAGTCACGCACTTTACACTATTTACGTTTTCATGTTTGATTAGTTGGGAGTGCCTTGCAAGTCCAACTTTTGTTTTTGGCAACGAGCCAATTTGATTGGCCCATCGCAAAAAAAAAGGAAAAAAGGTTGAAACTGTAGAGGCTCCCCAAAATAGAAGATTCTATGGATAGATGGAGTGTATCCCCCTTTGGCCCACCTATATAGGTGAGAAGGGGAGGACTTTGGGCAAAACATAGGGGATCAAAGCAAGGTACTATTGGGAACACATTGGGAACACATTGGGAACTTAAAGAACATATTGGGAACAAAGGAAAAATGAAAAAAATGCTCGAGGAATCTGCAGAGTCTTCAGATTGGGTGGGTAGGAAGCTCCGAAGCAGCCACCCAAGAACGAACCACGAACTAACAACAAATAAACCCTATCCGCAAGATGTCTACACTTTGCTGGGTTGCCACCCCAAACTGAGTCTCAGACTGTCTGATTCCTGTACTTCATCCAAAAAATAATGTACACTAGTGTGGCCTGTGCCGTTGGGCCAAGTGTTACCACATCCTCAACTGATTTTTCCTTACAAAACCTGGTTTTTTGGAATTTATTTGAATTTTGAGTGGCAGAAATCACTTTAAAATCAATATCTCCCACAGTCTGCATCCAAATCTTACCGAATAAATTCCATTAAATCCTGCTCATCAAGATCATTCTAACAACACCAAAGGCACATTCCAACCCCTCCGAATTTTTCAGCTATGATTTAATTTAATTTTCAGTGAAGAAATCATTCAATATTCAAGAACTCTTGCACAGCAAGGCCAAATGTCATGGAACCAAGCCCGTGCACCCCTCCTCATTGAGAGCTTTCCAAAGACACCAAGAACATGATCTGAAGCATCCTAGTTCGGTGGATCTCATAATTACAAAATGCAACAAAACAAAACAAACTACCTTCCTTCATAGATAGATAGTGTGGCCTATGCTGTTGGCCCAAGTGTGAACTCATTATCTGGAAATCTTAAATTCCATTAAATTTGAATTGTCAAGATCTTTCCAACAACACCAAGGAACATCACAATTCCTTCTACTTGAATTGAAGGGTAGACAGTCAAGTGTCCTCAACTAATTTTTCCTTACAAAACCTGGTTTTTTGGAATTTATTTGAACTTTTAATAGCAGAAATCACTTTTAAATCAATATCTCCCACGCATTTCAATTTTTAGTGGCAAAAATCATTTAAAAATCAATATCTCCCACACATTTTGAATCCAAATCTTACCAAATAAATTCCATTAAATGTTACTCATCAAGATCTTTCCAACAACACCAAAGGCACATTCCAATTCCTCCAAAATTTTCAGCTATGATTTTATTTAACTTTTAGTGAAGAAATCATTCAATATTCAGAAACTTTTACACCACAAGTCCAAATGCTATGAAACCAAGCTAATGCACCCCTCCTCCTTGAGAGCTTTCCAAAGAGACCAAGAATGCAATTTGAAGCATCCCAATAAATTTCAAAACAAAACAAACTACCTTCCTTCATAGATAGATGTCACTTTATTGTTGTGGATCGAAAGGGCCCCACAACAACAAAGTGATTTTGCTTTTTCCCCTTCTTGATCTTTCATCCTTGAAAAGTTTTACAATTTTTTTTTTTTTCATTTCATTCATCTGATCTTTATATGTTCATATTTTGTAACTTGATGAACTTTGAATAATTATTTATATACTAGGTTGCAACCTAGAATTTTGTGTGTATATGTTTGTAGTTGGGTCCGTGCTTTTAGTGAATAATATACATGTTGTGTGGATGTATATGTGTTTCAAATTGATAGTTTGTATGTGTAATGTAGTTTTTTATACAATGCAATTTGGTGTCTACATCAATAAATAATTAGACATCTCAATCAAACTTGACATACCATGTCACATCAAATCAACACAACTATTTGACATTTTAGTCAAATTGTATGCCAATTGGAATTGACATCATCTAGAATACTAAACAAGTTAGTCACAATGGACATGCCATGTGGGCATCCACATTAGATAGGAAGTTAGTCACCTCTATAAGCATGGACAACTACACATCAATAGGAATTATAGACACTCAAGTTATAGTGGACATGCGTAGCTGGACATAAATGAGCACTTCATCATAACAAATTTAGACAACTTGGTGGCTAAAATGACTAGTCTATTTTGACTGTAACCAAATCTGTCAAATGTATACTATGACTAAAAATTCAATTACAAAAACCAACATATAAACACATATTTGTAATAATGAAAACCTCCAAAATTTTATTGAGTGAATCCAAAATACAATCATGAGGTTATTTTGCCCCTTGTGGTTTAAACTCCCCTTTGAAGATTTTCAAAAACATCAAATTCACAAAATTAAGTGATTCTAACTTTTTAGTTAAAACAACCAAGTTAATTCTAACTTTTGCCAACATAGAACTATAATTCACATCTAAGTTCACTAACTTAAAACCAACTTTGGCATAGATTCTCACCTTATTTCTGCTACGGAAGATGTCTATTTCATAGGCATTCAAAAATGTGTTTCCTAGAATTCCATCAAAATTATCTTTAAATCACACAAGGTGAAGTTCTCGAAAAGTTGAACTCCCATGCAAAACAATTCAACACTTAATGCTACTTTAAATTAAGGTCTAGTACGCCTTGTGCCAAATGCACCTTGATGGGATCTACTAGTAATTCGGTTTTGATTCCCAATCATTCCATCGTCTATGAAATCGTGAATGAATTTGTCACTCTTGAATTCAAGATACTACACAAAAACTCATTATTCATTTTACATCTTAATTTTAATAAATTAGAAGCTTTGCTTTTGTTGGCCCTTATTTCGACCACAAAGCCCCCTTGGAAAAAAAAATTACCTCTAGAAATTTAGAAACTTACAGGAGGTGGCTTGGGATAATTTTTCACCAAGTGCCCATGATCATCACAATTGAAACATTTGACCTTTGAGAACATTCACTTTGCATTTTTGGAAAACTTTCACAATTCTTATTAGCTCCTTGCCTTGGTGCTAAGGGTAGAAATCCCTCGGATATTTAACACCCATGGGGCATCCTAGTAATTAGATAATTATTAGTGGTAAACTTATAGTCCTTTACCAAAAGGTGAAGCTAATGGGGGTTAGTTGAATCCACCAATCATTTAAGGATTAGGACAAGAAACTATTTTCATGGAGAACATATGGGCCTTGTATGTGTGGTCTTGTGAGGGAGGGGGATGAGAAGGACAAGAGGAGGGTTGTGATATTATTGCATTGTATTCTAATTTGGAATTTTTGGTTATGATATTACTCTCTTGTGAAGATGTGTGTGACATTGGAAAGAGGAAAAAAAAATGGTAATAAGTTGTATTTTTATCCTTGTAATGGAAAATGGTCGAAGGATTTTCATGTATCTTGTTGGTGTTTTTTTTTCACTTAGAATATGATAAAATGTTGAGGAAATTAGTTCATATCATATTCTATGGAGTTTTGTTGTATTCACATATTAGTTTTGCATTTCTTCTTTTAAAATGATAGGATATCCACTCTCTTTTTAGCTTTTGGAATAGGATGCATTTTATTGTCATAGGATGGTGACGGGCAGTAAATGGTAATAGAAACGAGGTAGGCTTGAAAGTTGAAGTCTATAGGGCGAAAAAATCTATTGTAGATAATAGGCAATAGCCATAAAAAATCAACAAGTGTTACAAACGAAATGCAACAACCACAAAAAGTTTGTAGGCATTGTAGATGATAAGAAACACTCATAGAGGGTTTGTAGTTGTCATGGACGAAAGACAATAAATGTTGGAAACTTGTAGACCCAATGAATTGGATTATCCATCTTTGAAAGTACTTTAAAGGGTTTGGAACGTAACTACTTCTAGACCCCTTTATCTTGTTCTTATGTTGAACTCCTTCACTATGGGTTTCACTAATTGGATTAATGATATGTCTAAAGAGTAGGACTATCCTCAGAAGACATGTTTTTCCTTTTATTTCATTTTACATGAAATGTTACATTATTAACATTTGAGTAGTTGTAATAGAATTAATACTTGTGATAATAGTTCTTTTGGAAGGTGAAAATCTTTTAAGGTGTACCACACAGGACAAAAAAGATCCAGTCCTTACTACAATTATTTTTTACCCTATATTTTAATCTCCATAAAAATAACAAATAAAAAATGTCAAATATTTCATACGACTGTATTTTAAACCACTACAATTATAGATCCCATCACAATCATCCATAAATGTGTTTTTATATGGTAAAAAGAAAACTAGGTAAAAAACACAAAAAAGGTGATGTTGTGATAAAATTTTGGTACACCTTAAAGAATTTGGACCATGGAAGTAGAAGTGACTTGCATTTATTGTCCCCAACATTTCATTCATAAGGATGATAATGCTTGGGGACCACATTTCCATGTTTTTACACCTACAACTTCTCCTTTTTGTCATGAGGCCCCAGCTTGCCCTAGTCCCACTTTTGCTTGTTCTAACCCATGTTCCCATTAGTCAAGCCAACATTCAATTTATGGGTGACCTTGCTTCCAGTTTCACCATGGTAGTGCTGAAGGCTTTTGTCTTCCATGCATTCCACCGTCTTCATGAGGCTTTGACAAGTGTTCGGGATGTCCACCCTTTGGTAGAAGATCTTTCGGACCTATGGTTTCAATCCATGAAGGAGGGCCAACTTCTTGGCAAACTTTCCATTAAAAGGGATGACAACTAGCTTTGTGTTGAAGTCTTGCACATAATGCGCTAATGAATTTGTTCCATCCCCTTGGGCAAGCTCCAAGAGCTCCATCCCTTCCTTTAGCACTGGGTGGTGTGGTGTGAACCTTTCATTTAAACATAACTTGAATTCCTCCCAAGGGAGGATTTCTAACAAGTTGGGTGTCTTTAGTTTTTGAGCCATCCACCAATCCCACACATGTTATTTGAGGAAGGTTTGAGTGAAATGGATCCACACTTTATTCGAGTTGAATAGTTGGGTTTCCAAATAAACCTCAACTTGGTGCAGCCACGATTGCACTTACTTTGTCTTGATCTCCTTCCCCGCCAAGGAATTAAACAACCTTGCCTTGATTGCTTTGGCAAAACCCAATTCAGGGCAAAAACCACCAACCCAACCCTACCACCACTTGACCAAAGGCCATCATGGTTTGGTTGTGTTCTAGCATGAGAACCTTGAGGGATTTTAGGATGTCCAGAAGGCCTTTGGGCACATTGCCACCACCTTTTGGTTCACCTCTTCCTCTTACACCTTAGAGGCTTTGTCCACCTTTTCATTGTGTTAAGTGGCCTTTTTGCCACCCTTTCCCTTTAGAATTGCATCAAAGGCGACTATCAAGGAGTTAGTTTCCTCTTAAACTCTTCACTAGAAAAGTGAAAGTCCACATGGTCTTTTACTTTTTCCATTAGGCTTGGAACTTTTTCCTTCCCCTTGTTATTTTTCAGAGTACAAGTAATTTTCTTCACAATTGAAACCTTGTTTGGCCTAGCCCCCTCCTTTTCCTTTTTCTTGTTTTTGTGAAGAGGCTTTTCAACCACCTCTTACACAATTTCCCTCGAGCTATTTTCTTCACTTGGGAACAATTTTCACCCCATCATGTATTTTCCCAAGGCAGAGAACATTTGAAATATGACCTCCTTAGCATCTTACTCCCTCTCCTTTTTGGTGTTGTACTATTTTTTTCAAATCAAAACAAAGAAGCATCAATGGACATGAAATTGGGGTACCTAAACATCCCAAAAGGATTGAAATTATATTTTGCTAAGCTTGCCATTCACCGTGATCCCGAGTTGTGAGGAGTAGATGTACATGAATTTAAGCCAAAAAGATTTGTTGATGATATTGCTAAGGCACGCAAAAACCCATTTTCTTTTATGCATTTTTCATTTGGGCCATGGTTTTGTGTGGGATAAATATTTTCTTTGCAGGAAGCAAAATTAGTGTTAGTTTTGGTCCTTCAATAGCTTCACCTTCATCTTTCATCAAATTATTGTCATGCACCACATGACAAGGTGACAGTGAAACCCAAGTATGAAATGCCAATGATCTTGGAGTGTTTATGATTACTATCATGTTGGAGAGTTTGTGACTATTATAGCTTTGATAATCAATAGTTTTTGTCACAATAATTAAATATTGAAAAAATAAGTGGGGCATACTTCGAAACTTTGAGAATAAATGTAAAAAGTTCAAATGTCGTGGAAATAATTTTGTTGACATTTCCAATAAAAGGATTGTTATTGTATTTCATAATGTTAATTTAAAAGTTAAATCTTAAGTTTTTTATTGGATTAGTAAAAATAAAATAAAAAATCCTCCGCCCATGTATAAAGGATTATTAAAAGCCAAACTTGAAGGACAAGTACAACATATGGAAAAAATGTAAGCAAAAGCATCATTATGAATTGGACATTAAAACCTTTAGCTATTTATGGTTTAATTTTCTATAAAAACATTTTAAATCTTTCAATATAGAATAAAAAACATATATGTGTTTACCCCATAATTCTATTGGTGTATTGATTGGAATTTCTATGCAATGTAATTGAAGCATGTGCGTAAGGAAACAATTTGTCATTTTTAATAATATTATTATGTGGCTAAAATTATATTAAAGGCCACTAATACATGGTGAAAGCACATTATAGTCCCCCAAATTTGTTTTCACATAATACAAGTTTATTCATTTCAATTATAAATGATAAGATGTGTATGGTTTTATTTGTTGTCATATTGTGAACTTTGGGAAAATTTAAGTTTGGAACTTGACTTAATCAATTCTTCAAAAAAAATCAACAAAAGGTGAACACTTTGTATGTGATGAATATATTTGAACCAAAATAATACCCGTCACAAAGTATGAAAAATGGGAAATATACTTCAAAAACAAGGTTATAGGACATATTCTTGTATGAAATTTTAGATAAAGAATGAAAATGATGTAAGAAATGATAATCCACCAATTTTTTTGAAATTTATTATTTAAAAAATTATTATTCAGAAAGATAATTTTTCAATGTTGGTAAGCCATTAAAAATTCCAAATGAAAAAAAGGAAGATCCTAGAAGTGGACTTTTATTTTTATTTTTATTTTTTCATTTTTTTTCCCTTGTCAATGGAACATGTCACCCAATATGACACCTTATGGTCATTAAAAAATTGCACATTGTAGGCAACATGTACGTTGAGTGTACCCAATCCTTATAATTCGATTGTTGGATCAAGGTTAATTTTGAGTCAAAATGAGTTCTTAATTCCAAAAAAAATTCATGCACATTCCAAAAGATTGCCACCAAGAAAAAGCTCATTATGCATTATCATACTTGTTATACATCACCATTTTTTGCCTAAATTGTCTCACCTCTATTATGCTTTCACCTTACATGACTAAAGTCCACTTGTATTATGGAAGATTCATATAAAAAAAAATTTTGTCCATGTGTCATATGTAACAACTTCCTTTATAGTTTGACCACTTTCAAGCCATTAAGCACCTTCCTTTGGTGGAGATTCATCAACAAGCACCATATGTGATGAATCTTGCAAGAATATTACCAAAGGGAATAAAATTATGAAATGCCTAGATTGCTTGTCATGATTATGCTTCATTATGTTTCCATCCACTAAGGCCCTATCTCCACCTAAATATTATGGTGCCTAGTTCATGATGAATTGACATAGTAGTGTTTGTCCACATGATGGATGCATGGATGGCAAATGAATAGGGAAAAAAAATTCCATTGGGTTCTCATTCACTAACTAACCACACTAATTACCTCAATTTTTTTTAAATAATTTATGTATTAATAACCCACCAATCTTTTACCTACATGAACTAATCACATGCATATTTGTGGCTATTGTGTTGTGCCTACCTATTTGCAAGACCTATCCTTTAGGAGATAGATCACCAAGGTGAAACCTTTAATGTGATAAACTTAGTTAAAAGTTCATTTTCATAGTTCACCTAATTGCTGACAAGTTTCCAATGGATGGTGTGCGGTGGCCACTACCTAAACATCCCTTTTTAAATGAAGTTAACGACATCTTGTCATATTAAATGCCACCTTATAGAAAAACTCATAAACTAGGATAATGCAACTTTTCAATGTTAAATTTCATCACTCTATTGCTCCTCACCTATTGGCAATTTTAGCATTCACATTCATCTTTCTTATTTTGTTATATTGTGATAGAAATATATGTGCTTCACCTCCTTCAAAATTCTCATTTTTCCAAAATGCCTTAATTCTACACACGAATGTCTAGTATCACATTCCTCCTCTTAATTCTAGGGACTAATAAATCTTTGAAATATAGGTCTTTTCCTTCCCAATGACAATTTAGGATTCTTTTCCATATTCTTTCCAATTATGTATTTGTGATCCATGGGTATTATTTTTCCATTCTTCTGTGTTGATGTCACATCCTCCCACATATTTAGTATACCATTATCGTCTTCATCAAAGTGATTTGGCATGTACCTAGTTGGCCCTCCAATTGTTATCAAGGTGAATACATGTTATGGTGTACATAGAAAAATGTCACAATTTGATAGTTTTCAATACCTATCCAAGTTTCATGCATCATGGTGGAAATTCGGAAAATAATTTTCACTAAAATTTTGTAATAAATGATGGTTTATGTCCCAATATATGTTGTGAAATCAACATGCACAAGTGAATGGTATATTAGTCCAACAAAGTATTCTTATGATTTGCATAATAGTGTCACATTTTTGCAATTCCAACAAAAGGCCTAAAAAGTACTACATTTAATGATGAATTTTCCATGAATTTTTCCACATACATTAAAAAAAACCATAAAGAATAATCCTTCCCACCAAAGTTTTCAATTTTTCTTAAAGTTGTGGAATTTAGATCGGATGATTTTCAAATGTCTAGTAGTAGATTATGGTATGATAATGTTGATGATTATGATTTTTTTAGGTTGAAAGATGTTATTCCATTGAATATTTATTTGGGCTAAGTATTATTTTAATCATTTGAAAAAAAAACTTCGAATTTTTAAAAAGATGAAAAATTGCTATCAAATAAAGGGTTTTTAAAAACTTTTATTAAATTATTGGTGTACATTTGGGTGAAAGCACACTAAAGCCCCCGAAAATTGTAGTCATAAGTATAATATTTCTGCAAATTTTTTTGTAATGTATGGACATCACATTTTGAAATTTTTTGTTTTTTTAAAGTATATTTGATTAGATTTTAACTTAATCTAAGAATTTTTTTAAAAAATACAAAAAACAATGAAAAACTTGAATGTATGGAATATATTTGTGACAAAATAATACGTGTCATAGAGTTTGAAAAATTGCATATATACTTCAAAATTAAGGTTGTGAATGGAATTCTTGGGTGAATTTTTATGGTGTATGATATTGATATACATGAATTAAATCTAGATTTTTCATATCTCAAGAATGCATTGGCCACCATACGGGAAACATCAGCACTGTCCATGTTTTTGCTTATGTTTAGATAGCCAAAGGATACCATCAAAATTTTAGCTTACTACGTACTATAATATTGGTTATACATCACCTTTTTTGGTGAAAAGTGGCTCACCCTTAATGTGTTTTAACCCATTTACTCAAATGTACAATTATGTCTCAATTTCATATTCATGATTTTTGTGATTTAAAAAAAAATAAAAAAAAATATGTGATCTTTAAAATAATTCAAAGTGAATGAAATCTTACGTGATGCTACTTTTGATACTATATATGTAGTTCCAAATTTCCCTCAAATTGTGTACACCATAATGTGCATTCACCCATCACCACCTTGCATTATGCAATTCAAACTAAATTGTAATGTCCATTTTGATCCATCCACATGTTTTAAAAAATTTATAAGGGAATTGCATTTATTGATTTCACAACATTAAATAAAGGGGTATGCACTCTAAGGTGGTTCATTTTTGGCAAATGCTCCATTCCCTAAAAGTCCATATGGCAATCTCGAAATGTCAATCTATTTTGATATCATTAATTTAGTGGGGAATTATATGGTGGTTAATGAACTAAAAAGTCCATATGAAGAATAACCATTCTAAACAAATTTTTAATGTACATGTTAAGAAAATAAAAATTGAAATCCACTAAAAATGATTATGAGATGGACTAAATGGAAATATGGTTCATTTTAGGCCATTCAAAAGTTCATAACTTTTTTTTGGTTAATTTTTTTCTAGCAATGTTTTTGCACATTATTTTTTTTGTTTTAACATCTCATATATTGAGTCCTTATCATATATCCCAAATAAAATTCATACACAAAAATGCATGTATATAGAAACACAAATAAGAAGTCAATCCATATTTTTCAACTTCAAAAGTCCATTACTATATATTTGGTGCATATATGTTGCAATTATTTTTTATAGATGTCTTCTTCTTCAAGTTGAAAATTTAAATCTAGCCACAATTTTTTTTAATTATTGTTTTTATGCCATGTTAATAAAATGTAAATGAATGCCACTTTGCAAAAAACTAAATTGCGACACAAAAAGTGAGCCACCCTACTTTGCAACCACCCAAAGACATTGGATCCTCCTTTAATTGCATCCTAATACTCTCCTCTTATCCATCTTCAATTACTCTATGATCTTCATGACTCAAAACATACACAAGTATAACCACTAAAATTTCTACATCACACATCCTTTCATGGTTGATACCAAAGTAGCAATCCACATGAATCCACTTGTTGCATTTGCTCAAACCTCTAGACCTTAAATGGTCAATTCTCCGTCCTTTCCATTCAAACATAAAACCCTTAGCTCATAGATGGCAAAAACACATATATCTTGATTCTTGTCATAAAAAATTTCTTCATTCGCTCTCCCACTAGGTTGTAATTCAATGCATAAATATGGATTTGCATGTTTTGTGCCTTGATGATGCATGATACTGAAAATCTTGCAACAAATTGATCCACCTACCTTATCACTCATACTCTAATACTAAAGAAAGTCATTCAAGGGGCTTATGGTCAATCCTTAATATAATATGTTGCACATGTGTAAGTATTGGCAAAAATGCATAATACAACATATTAGGGCATAATGTTCACCTTCGATGGGATGATACTTCTTCTATTCATGAAAAAGGGAGTTGGTATTAATATGCTAGGTTTAGTTAGGTAAGTTGTAGGTAGGTGGATGGTATGTACATTTGAGTTTGGTAATAGGTAGGTACGTTAGATAGGTAACTAGGCTAGGAAGGTTGTTAGGTTGGGTAACTAAGTTAGATAGGTTAGGTTACATTCTATAATTAAATTAGATACACTAGAAGAAAATTTTCATTTTGCGACTAGTCCCTTCACCCAATTTTTAATCATAAGCAATATATGTTACTAAAATCCAATTTCATGTGACCATAGTTGCAAACAACATGGATTGTGGATTAAAAAAAGTCAACAAAAATAGTTTCATCCTTTGACTAGCCATATATGTATTTTCATTTGTGACTATTGTGTAATTTATTTGGTGAACAATAAAAGTGAATGAGGTATTATCACATGTCAACATTTTTGGATATTTGAAAAAAAAAAAAATGTGATCTTGAAAAAATCCATATCATCCATTATGGATGGTGTTAGATCATGAAACGTGGCATAATAATAATGTCGCATAAATTTGCCACATGGGATACTAATCGAAGTTTTTCCAAAATATATTTAAAATAAATATTTAGTTAGGTGGGGTGGGTAGGTAAGGAGGTAGGCATGCACCTAAGGTAGGTAGGCTAAGTAGGTAATTGGTGTGTGCGTGTGCATGTGCACACGTGTGTGTATAGGGTTTGGCCTTTAAGGTCAAGCCACTTTGATTGGCTCATTGAAAATGACATTTGTTATTTAATGTTTTTGTGTTTTTTCAATGTTTCAAATGTATTTTTTTATATAATGTATAACCTTGAAAGAAAGGACAAATGATATGGGATATATTTTATAATTGCAACTTAGTCATACACTAACCTAGTGGCATATTAGTTTGTGATTAGGTTATGACCATAAAAAATATATCCAATATATATATATATATATATATATATATATATTCATGTAGCAAGGCATTTTACTATTAGTTATGATAAGGTGACAACAATTGATAATCAATCATAGAGTAACATCTTATGGAGGCTTTCAAGAACATATTGGTTTTGCCAATTTGATGGCACAACCGATGACCTAACCAATGTGATCATGAACTCATTGCCAATCCATGGGGGCTTAAATTGTGGAAGAGATCAACAACAAATTAATTTGCTTTGGTTCTAAAAATATAATTTGTCTACAAGTGTCCATAGTGGTGTGACAACATAGATATGCACAAGAGTAGCTCCTTTCATGCTTATTGTCCAATCTGTTTCATATTGGCCAAATTTGGCAATGCAAACACTTTCTAACTAACCCTTGGTACAAAAGTCTGAAAGTTTTTTGTAAACAACATACACTTATTTTCCCTCTTCATTTAAAAGGCCCTTTGAAAAATGCAAGCTTACATAATTGTTGGAGATAAAAGGTAACAAATTGCTTGCAATTTAAATATTAGGTGGATTTTTGTTGTCTTTTGCCAAAAGGGTCCTTACAAAGTATAAGCATTATGTTGTCAAAATGAATTATGATCTCCATGTTGTCAAAGCTATGGTAATCTTGAGTTCTTATGTGATGTTGAGGTTGTCATGGGCCTCATTTGAATCATGCCCATGGTGTATGGAATTCATGAGTTCATCACATTTGCTCAAAGCCATGACATTTTAGAGTGTGACTTTGTGAGAGCTATGAAATTGTGTTGTGCATATTTGCATAGACTTTATTGTGATCCAATAATGAGCAATTCAAGGATTTTACAAATTTCGTGGGCCACAATAATGACATGCTACTATCAACTTAGTGGACTAATGTAGTCACAAATATATAATAAGTTTTTTTTTACTTCTAGGGTCAATCATACAAGATCCATTGCAAGTGATCCTCAATAGGGGTCTTTGCTATGGGCACCCATGATGATTAGTATGTTGTTGATAAAGTGAAAGTGCAACATGTTCAATTGCAATTGCCAACTTCAATGAAAAGTTTGTTCAAAGGTTTCCAATCCAAGAACTCATGAATGTTATTGGGATCATCTATCCACGATATTTGTTGAACTCTTATGCAAAAGAGCACATTGCTCACCCATCTAACCTTACTAAAGGCACAATATTGCTTTGAGGAGTTTGGTGATGAGGGCTTGAAGGTACTTGCCCTATTGAATGAGTAGAAGCTTGACATTGGAACTTCCCTTTTCAAAGTCATTATGCAAGCAAATTGTAAATAGGTTTTGGAGCCTCCTTTGACATGTAATCATGTGACCAAGATGTTGTTGAAACTATCCTCTAGTGTTGTGCTGTAACAACATTTGTTAGTGTCTTTCAAGTTGGTAAAAAAAAACTTTAGTGATAGTATTGGGGAATGTGGAGGATGAGTAATGCTTCTCAACCATGTCTTTTACAAAATTTCTAAGCTTAGAAATAAGTTGACAAATCACTTTGGTTTGGTCATTAGAATGTTTGCTTAGAATCATTGCTCCATAAATACTTTCCCATTTGGCAATGTCATCAAAGATTGGCAAGATAGGAAACAAAGGTATTTAATGAATGCTTAATTTATTTTGCACATTGTTTTGAGCTCTTTGCAAGTTGTATGTAGGTAGCTAGGCAAGTAATGAAAGCATTACAAGTTTTGTATTTCGACCACATTTTTATCTAGTTTTATTTTATCCTCTTGACATGTTTTTTGTGTGATATGGATTTCATAAGTTCTTTCAAGTGTCTACTTGTTTTTTTGTGTTTTTTTTGAATATGCACAGTTTTTGTTGTTTGATTTTTCAACTTTTTCCTTGACCTATCCTGGCTGTAGGGAAGGGTTTAAGGGGTGTGCTTGTGTAGATTTGACTAGGTTGCAATGTGTAGGAACTGAGAAGATAGGGTTCAATCCCTCCCAAGGTCTCCAATCTTTAAACAGAATCATAATTTTTGAAGACAATTTATCAATTGCAAGTTGTTGCAACATTTTATAGTGCATTTGCATTGACTGTAAGCTGTTGTTGCTACATTTGTACACAAATGTTGAAATGCTCCCCAATACACATGCACAGATGCTGAAAGGACTGCCAGATTTCTAAATGGTGAAAACAGGATGTCACCAATCTGCCATACTTGACAATCTTCTGTGTCACAAATTCTATGCTATCATGAATTTCTCATGGATGCCAAAATCCTTGTTGCATCTAATACAGGTTGCCAACTGTACTAGCAAAAATTCAGACTAATTGCCAACACTGCCTCCAAGTTGGAGACCTTGGGCACATGAAGAAAAAACTTGCAGACACAGTCAGGTCACTTAAGATCTACTTGTACCACCCTCACTCCACCCAAGAAGCCACAAATCTGTAAACTTCAACAAAATGATTTTGGAGTTGTTGCAAGCCTTTATAACAATTGCAAAAACTGGTCTAAACAACTCACCCGTCTAAAACTGCATACCAATCCTAATGATGGAACTTATCCTCTGATCTACTACCAGCCTGAGTTTGGTGATGATATGGTGGGTTCTGGAAGCTCTGACCACAGCTAATTCACAATGACAAAATGTTAGCCAGCACAAGGTGCCAACATTTCCACTCAATTTGAGCAAAAAAATGATTGTTCCAATCACCAATTTGGTCCTAAATCTCATACGTATAGCACCAATTGCAATGTCACAACTTACATATAACTATGTAATGGTGATTGGCCATGCAAAGAGGATCCCCTTCTGGCTGTTAGAACACATAAAATCCTTCAAGCTGTTGCAGAAACAATGGTAGACGGCATCAAATTAGTTTTTGGTTCAACTACCCAAGAATCTTCATGTGATGGGAGAGTTTCCTCATCATTTAACTAATTTCCAGAACATTCTAGGACCAAATAAACAACACCTCAGACAGTGTTGGGCTTGACATGTTCTGATGACTTCAGTGCAATGTCACTTGTAAGGAAAGCTTGCATATGAATGATTGAAGATAGAGCCAACTACTTATGGCAGCTTGATTACCTGAAGGAAGCATTTCCAGCCTGTTACACATGAGATAGTCTCTATCTCTCTTGACCCCTTGCATCATGTGATACAGGTGATGCATTGGAAGATGCAGAGGGATAGTCTTTACCTCACTCAGTCCCTTGCATCATGTGGTACAGGTGATGCATTGGAAGATGCAGCAGGATCTCTTTGATCTTTGACACCATTCCCATTTTGTGAAGCGAGAAGCTCTCGAGGCACAGCTGGAGTGGATAATTCATCATCAAGGGACAGTGACCGTTTGGGACCATTTAGGGCAACACCTAGGACAAGATTTTCTTCGACTGATGGCGGCATGGACTGTGGTCTTTCGGTACTGTGCTTGAATGAGGCACCTGCTGGTTTCCGCAGATTGTTCTGCCCATCAGTGCTTGCAGGTGTAGTATGCCCAACCATTGGACCAGATTCATCATCTTGACCTACCTTGGAGGCACCTGCACCCACCACGTCTGGAGACTTCCCAACCACTCGTTCAGCCCTGGTGGCTTTATTGGTGACAAATGGCTGCTCAGGAACAGTTCTTTTCTCACCCTGCTGTTCAACAGGGGCATCCACAGGACCCTCCTGGATTTTTGCAGGGGGTTTCTCTTTCAGTGCAGCCCCCAGGAGTGTAATGTCATTTGGGTTCAAACCCATTGAGTCCAGACCATCTAATGGTGGCTTTGAAGTTACTGGTGATGATCCAGCTGCTGTACCAATGGCTTCTGCACCAACCAGTCCCCTCTCCTTATTATACTTCAGTTTTGATTTGGAGTCCTTGGAGTCCTTGGAGTCAGGTAAGTCATTATTTGTATTATCAATGGCACCATCACCCCCATCAGCAATTCCTGTAGTTGCCCCTTTCATAGCTTTGGCTATGTGATCCGCACTAAGATCTGAGATGTCATCACTGTCATCCATGTCGTCATCATCTTCCCTTGCTTGCGCCTCAATTAGAAGGAATGGTCGGCCAGGAGCCTCATCTGTCCTCCTAATGTCACGGAAGGGGGAACTCCTCTGCTCATTTTCATCCAAAATGCGCTGTACTGATCTTATGGGAGTGGCCAAGCGTGCATTGTGGTGGCTGATCACCTTCAGCAAATCCAGCAAAATTATCTCCTGCAAAATCCCCAGACAATGCCACACTCAGCTCCTGATTAGCAATGTAGCAGTGCCCTTCTAGTAACAGGACAATATAATACAATTACAGCATGCATCAAACTCTCTGCCACTCCTGAGAAAAACTTGCCTTGACACGAAGGTACTCCTCAAAGTGTGGTGTCTTTACGAAGCATGAAACCAAGATCTGCAGATTCAGGCCAGGCCCAATTATAAGTTCCATGTTCCTTGCAGATTCCAATGAATATTATGTTTCATGTAGGACTCAAGTTCAATCACAACTTACTAGGAGAGCTTGATTCTCTGCCTCAATGTTGTCAAAGAACACTCGACGATGCAGCCGCTGTTGTTCCACATGTGTATGTTTTGCCAGAATCTTGCGCATGTCTGAGACAATGGCCTGCACAATAGTTAAACCTTTCCTTTACTCAGCCACCCTTAGTGAATTGTTAAAAAACACTGAAGTATTACATAAACCTTGCCAGATGAAGCTAATAAAGGAAGTTCTCATTCAGAAATATGACAGAAAATGACAGACTGGTTTGACAGAAAGAAAGTTTTAGAAACTGAGCTACAGTCTCCACCAATCTAATTTCTTACAGTTATCTTATTGACATCAAGATGGCTTATTCCAAAGTGTGTCTTGATGCGCCAGTGGGTCTTCTGTGTCAGATTTCGTACAACACTGACAGTGAACTTATGGTTTGGAATGTGTACAGCCTCACGGTCATCCCCTCGTATTACAGTCGGAGACCACCAGCCAACATGCTGCAAGTATTTCAACTAAAGAACATCATTCCAAGTAACTTGCACAATCGCACTTTTCACCAAACAATTAAGAAGCAACAAATTTCAAACCACAAACTGGAATATCTGAAGCAATAGATTAAATCACCATTCAGGCAGCATGAGCTAACATGCAAAAATAAGTTTTGCGGGCTGATATGTAATAAATTGGAGTTTAAAAAAGCACAATATAACTCTATGCACCAATTTTTGACTTAGACCTGAATACTAAGGGAAATGCAAACTAAGAGTGCCAAGAAGATGATTAATATGAGCGGATGTGCAGCAGGAGTTAGGTAGGTGGGGTACATGAGGTTAGGTAGGTGGCCCTGAGGGTCATGCCAAGAACCTAAGCTTCTAGACAGCATCCCATTTCTCTGCCTGCCCTCTCTACAGATCATTGCAGCACAACTGGGACATGATCTCTCTCTATAAATGAGCCCTTGTTCAGTACTTAACTCAAGACACATCTCATCATTCCTGGTTCTGTCTATAAATTCCCTATAAGTGTAGCCATGGTAGACAGCAAGAGAAAATTCCTGGCATGTTGGAGCAATTACAAAGAGCTGGAAGAGGGGTAGGAGCAAGAAGTGGGTTGTGAAGCTTAGACTCTTGGCATGTCTCTGGGGGTCACCCTTGAGTTCATAGGGCTGGGGAGAATGTACGCAATCTACCTGATTCCTGCCAGATGTGCTTACCTCAACAGTTCCTGAAACTTCCTGGCCCTCAATCTTGGTCTGAATCCATTCATTCTCCACAAAAGGCCTTGTGGCATGGATCATGACACTTGACAAAAAATTTGTGAAAATCTGCCAGAAATCCAAGGCCCAAAGAGTGAGCTTTGTTATTGAGTGAAGGACTACTAGAAACAAGATGGATTACAGAAGACATGATGACACTGTCTCCTATGATTGCTATTCTGAAAAGGAACCCTGATCCCAACCTTCATGGAAACTAACAGAACCTGAGTAACAACTCAATCAAGAGTAACATATGCATTGTTAACCTCTTCCCCCCAATGTGCAGAATCCAAAATATGCTGCTGTTAAGAAGGCTGGACTGAACAATAGTCAAAATTGGTACCTCTCGGCCTGCAAGGGTCAAAAGGACAGTCCCAAAGCCTCCAGCTGTGATCCATTTCTGCGTGGAGAACCCTAAGAGCTCCATAAATAGACAGACAGCTGCCACCCAAACAGAGGCATATATTGAGTTGCCGATAAACTGTATGCCCACCTGCAGTAAAAAAGACAACTGGCTCAGTACTGTGATCCATAAAATACAAGTTTTCCACCAGTCATTTGAACTTGCACTCACACTATGTAAGTTGACCTTCTAGCAGTGGCATACCATATCCCTTGTTCTATCAAACTAGCAGACTTTATACCAGAGAACTTACCAGCAAATGAGCTAGCAAATCTTCACTATGTCACCATGTTGTTAAGTGGAACTGCTATATTAGCATCCATGACAGACATGTCAATTAAAAAACTGTCCACAATGAATAAATGGAGGTGTATTGCTGTACATTGCGAGAATCCTCTGATTTGTTGTTGTCCATCATGAACTTTTGCACCTGCTGTGTCAAACTGCACAAAACCCAAATTCCAGGATATGAATTGCATAAGCAGAAACTGACACACAATCCAAAGACATTGCTGATATGTGAGAACCAGCTAGAGACAACTTTGCAGATAAATTACCTTGCAGTGCAGAAGGCAAAAGCAAGAACTGTTGCCAGAGACTGCACAAAATTGACAAAACGCTGCTTGATTGCATGGCTTTCCTCTGTGGCCAGTACAACTGGATCAAATGCTCTGTTCCAAACACACCATAAGACTCCTGAAATTAGGACGTGTGGAAACCTAGATTCCAGCAAGGCAATATATCATTGTCCAGGATCAGAAATAGATTTAGGCAAAATCCTGCACTATACCTGCAAATAAGGATAATCCCAATCCAGAGAAGCACAGGCCGCATGTAAGAGAACATAATGTTGTGAGTTTGGCTCTCAAGCCACTTTCTATCATTTCTCTGGAAGCACATCCAAGACACAGCTTCTTAGCATTTGTGGCATGACAATACATGGGAACATTAGCAAAGTATACGGGACAGAGAACACTTCTGCGGAAGTGTCCTATAGTCTGGCCAAACCAATCTCCCATTGCACATTTACCTTGAAAATTTTTCTTCGAATCAGTCGCACTGATGGGCCCAAGCCCCAAATGGAAAATAAGATAAGTCCCACTCCTGATGCACTCTGCATAACCAATGGAGGACAATGCTGTAACACTGCAGCACTCCTGCAACAAGCAACAAGCAAGACATGCTGAGTATAACCCAAAGATCAAGAAATCCACATGTCAATGGGACTTTTGATTTATGAAGGGTGTTTCCACCCCCAATTCAACCTCCAGGAGTAAAAAATTGCACTCTTGGAGCTTAGACACCCCTTGTATTGACTCATCCTTTCCTACTTAAGAAACCTTTAACCTTCAGACCAACCACTTTTCTTGAATATTGAAATGGAGTTCAATTAAGAACTCTTGTAGAATCAAGAACTCTCCATACCCACAATTGAGAAAGCCAGAAAAAAGGTTTAAACTTTTCCTTGAAGCTGAAAAAAAACTTACAGAGAACAACCAAAGAACCAGGAAGAAGAACCACACAGAAGGGTATAACCAGAACAAAGAACCATAAAACTAGCAGTATGAACAAAATTGATGGTCTCTTACTTGTTCAGGGACCATCAACAGAAAAATGTATGATAGCAACTTATCTATGACAACTTACCCACTAATTTCATCCACTCCCTACAGTGGGTATAGGCTAGAGTAACCACTAGCCTACGGACTCAATTTCTACCACAAGTTGAAATGGGGGTTTACTACAGTACTCTCTTGTTCACTGACACAAATTCCACTGCACTGGCAAAAAAATTCTCAGCCCACAACAACCATGCCTTAAAAAAAAAAATCTAGAGTTGCAATCCTGCAATTGTCAAAACTGACAAACTGGTCAAGAAAACAGTGCAAAAAAACCTGTTGTGATCAAGGCAATACCTGGTGAAGACAAGTGCTGCAATTTTGACAAGCCCAAAGACTGCATTCTGGAACTGTGGATTTATGGCAGGCACTGAGGTTGCCACTATTGGCAGTTGCACTGTCTGCAGCTGAGGAACAACTGGAGGAGCCACTCTCAGGTGACTCCACAAAGCACCACCCCATGCCCCTTGTCCCAATGCCCTCCCCTTCTGCAACACCTGTACCAAGTTTAACAAGGCATGTAACTCACAGGCTCCATAACATGCAAGCACTGGTATAGACTGTGAAAAGTGACAAATCTGCAAGAAACCCACAACACTATGCAAAGTTTTGTGCTTGTATGAGTAGTTTAAAACCCACTCCAAGACAGCAAGTGGGGATTACAACAATCTCCATGCCCTGAATTATGCATGTTTTCAACAAAACACAATGAAGTCAGTCAGACATACCCAAACATGTTGGTTACTCCTCAAACCGGATGATTGAGGTAGATAGTTTTTGTGCCCATATCCTCTTCTATGTTGTCGTCTCTGGATTTCAGATCACAGCAACCACAAATTGGAATGACACCTCTGTCACATCTGAGCCCATATATGACCAAAAATGATTCTCAAGCAGGTGTGAATAGCCCAGAATACTTACCAAAATTGCAGATGAACTCACATAATGACCATCCACACCAGATATGCACCGAAGTTGCAATGATCCAAAAGTCGCCATCATCCACAACCCTCCCTCATGCCCGGTTACATGGCAAAGTCAACCGTTAGAGCCGTCTTTATGTTGGCTGCAGAGCAGCAACAAATGCTGAAAACCTTCTCTGAAATCTGCAATGACCTATTTCCTGATACATGTAGGTGGCTCCAGAGATACTTTCTCTTCCAGGCAAGCACTGCTCTTCCACGTTAAATGTTCACACGCCTTTGTTGCAACCAATTCGGCTCCTTTCTTCTCTGACTCTAAGCTGCTGCAACCAAGGGTTTTCTCGAGATCCTATGTGGGTTTCCCAATGCCTCTACACTTCGTCCGACCTCGTTTGCACTCCGTTTCAAAAGCTTCTTCAGCTCCGCAATATCGGCATGCTCTCTAGAAGCATGCGGCACTATCGGACCCTAAGCTCTCTCATCACCTGCTTCTCGAGATGGCTTCCTACAGCCGTTACAAACCCTTGACTGCTGCGTTACGGATGTGTGTAAAGTTCACCCAAGAGAAATTCCTCACCCCTTCTGCAAACATACCAGAGATTGTTAGAGCTAAAGTTTCAACCGGGCACGAAGTCCGTCGTCAAACAAAGATATGCTCCTCAATGACCAGACCTCAAGACCGCATAAGAAGGGTTTCCGCCCAAACCCTCCTTACAGCAGCTTACTTCCAGTCACGAAACCTAGGCCAGAAAAGCAACCAGGACGAGTTCAAGAAAAACCTCATACCTCTTTCTCAGAAACGGCCACACAATCCACAAGGAGCCAGGCGCCCCGCTCTCCGAACCTCACCTCTGAGTCACACCGCTAAAAACTGTTGCTTAGCCTCCTGAAGAATCCACGGCCCAAGGCGGGTAATAGCTCGCTCGAAAGATGAGAAGCAGGCCGCTAGGAAAACATGCGTCAAAGATCGAAAGCCAAAACACGAAACAGTCCAATAGAGAGGTTGCAGAGAGAAGAAGCGCAGCAACAACGACAACAACCTCGGCACAAAAGCGCTTCCAAAACGCATCATCAGCGTCTCGCACCTCCGATTTGGCAAACGCTGCCCTGTATCATCCTCCACCTGGCGACCCTCCATTGGCTATACCTCCCGATCATATTCACACGGGAACGGGAAACTTCGCGCCCTATTAGATGCCACGTGACCCAATAACGTTACGAAATCCGAAACGTACTTCTCACTTTGGGCCAGACTGAACCAGCCCCCATGACTGTACCAGTTGGCATTCCGTCCATAGGATGGGCTGTGTTTTTCATCCGCCTCTTTACCCTACGTTAACCAACATTCTACTACAGTCAATCTTTTTTGGCTGCTGACCTTTCACCATTTTGTTGTTGTTGCTAAGTTACCAACCTTGACCTCGATACTACCGTCCCACCTAGCTATCCTACTGACCTACATCTTAGTCCTGCTTACAAACTAACAACTGACCCTTAACCTACCTTTTATCTTTCGACAAAACATATATTTATTTTGGGCTAAATTCTTATTTCCTCTTGGCTAAACTTTTATCTCTTGAAAAAACTTTTATTTTTTCTTGGCTGAACTTTTATCTCTTGACAAAACTTTTATTTTTTCTTAGTTAAATTTTTATATCTTTGGCAAAACTTTTATCTTTTTTTTGGCTAAATTTATATTTCTTAGCAAAAGTTTTATCTTTTTTTGGCTAAACTTTGATCTCTTCGCAAAACCTATATCTTTTTTTGGCTAAACTTCTATCTCTTTGCAAAACCTATGTCTTTTTTGGCTAAATTTCTATCTCTTAATAAAACCTATATCTAAACCTAAATATTTTCTTGGTTAAATTTTTATTTCTTAACAAAACCTATATTTTGTTATTGGCTAAACTTTTATCTTTTGACCACACTTATATTTATTTTTGGCTAAATTTTTTTTTCCATTAAATTTCTGTCTTTTGGTAAAACCTATATATTTTTTAAGCTAAACGTTTATATCTTCTTGGCTAAACTTATATCTCTTCTTGGTTTAACTTATATTTCTTATTGGCAAAAAAATTATCTTTTGACAAAACCTTTATCTCTTCTTGGTTAAGTTTTTATCTATTGGCAAAAACCTATATATCTTCTTAGCTAAACTTATATTTCTTCTTGGCAAAATTTTTATTTCTTGGCAAAACCTCTATCTTTTCTTGGTTCAACTTTTATATCTTAACAAAACCTATATTTCTTCTTGGTTAAATGCTTATCTTTTGGCTAAATTTATTTCTCCTTCTACAATTTTATTGCCTTTTTTTGTTATAAAACATTTTAATATTCTTTTTTTTTTAAATTCTTCTAACTAAAAAAAAATTCAAAACTATCATCATTTATTTTTTAATCGTTAAGAATGGATATGTTATGCGCAACATTTGGGTATTGCCTAAAACATAAGAGGTACAGCTGAGATTTTATGCTTCAAATGCAAATATTACATAGTTTTATTCTACTTTTTCTTCTTTTAAACATTTCTCATCACAATGGCAAAACTATGGTTGAAGATATTCCATACATTGGACCAATCATGATGTGATGAGACTTGAATGACAATGGACCAAGTTTCTATTATACTCTCGTGTTGAAATGGGGCACTTATTATAAAATTGAAATGTAAATCACCCAAGTCCTTGCAATTCCCATATCATTTTAGGTCATAAAAACATTAGAAGATGCAAATATTGCAAATATTTTCTCATCCACCTCCTAGGTTAGGGCAACTAGAAAGTTCAAGAAACTACAATACCCACATCGTCAATATCTAATATAAATGTCTAAGTCTAGGTCAATGTAATTCCTACACAATCAATTGCATCAACCCTAAATTATGTAAACATTTGAACTAATGAAACCTTAACCCTCATCTAGAAACTAAACAATTTTGTACAAATGACCAAAAAACCTTTAACCTAATTTATAAATTTTGTTTGCATAAACCACAAATTATGTAAACATTACAACCTAATGGGTGCATAGGCTTAAATTTGAAAAACTAAGTAGACCTATACAAATGAACCTTAAAATGTTGAATTCAAACATTTTTATGCAACAAAAAAAACCCTTACATTGACCCTCACTTAAATAAACACAAAAAGAATTGGTTACATAACTTTATTGTTAAATTTTAACAATTTTTTTACAACTAAGTGTTAAACCTAATTTTAGAGTTATTTTTGCATAACCTTAAATTGTGTACAAACTATAAACATTGGATACATAATTGTAATAAAAATATGAAAAAAATTTATATAAGTACCAATAAAACTTGTGCTTTAAACCTGATTGGGGGGGGGCAAGGAACCCCCAACCCTTAATAAAATGTAAACAAAACAAGTGGGAAGGTTTATATCATTCATACATTTGTCATGGAATCACTTTCATTTTCCTTTCCTTTAATAGATGAAAGAAAAAAGAAAAACATGAACCTTTTTATATATATGTGTATGTGAATACAAAAATTCACCTTTAAAATATTTCACAAAAGTAATATAAATGTTAGCAAAAAATTTACCTTAAACTTAATGTCCCCCTTTGTTTATTTGAAACAAATATTAGCCAAAAGTTTAGATGAGGGTAATGTAACATGAACATGGTTCAATTAACGATGTGAATATTGCAATTTGAAGGGCTTTTGGATAACCCAAACCATTGAAAATAGAAGATCAAAAGTTTATAATAATCGCATAAACAAATTGGTCTATGCACCAAGGGGTCATTTCATGAAGGCTAAAAATATGTTTTTTCTTTAAGGTTATTGTGTGGGTATTTCATGTTTAGGATAATGGGAATATTGCATAGTTAGTCATTTTAATTATGACCTTCAACTTGCATTCATGAAAACATTGCTTAAATGTTTTAGCATGGCCATAATGACATGCTCCCAAGTCCCTAGTTAGCCCCAAGTTGGGACTAACTTGCTCAAGTTGTGGAATTGGGAAGGACTCAGGGCACACTCCTAGCTTCTAGCATTAAAGGGAGTGAGAGGGGTGTGCTGAAAGCTCCAGGATTAGACTAGGAAGAGGGACAAACTACTTAATTATTCGGTCCTGCATCCAATTCCAACCAGCAAGTTGGTTAAAACTCATTCTACACACTTTTAGTGTTGGGATTAGCCACGAGCAACCTTGGACTCACTTGACTCACCACGGCCCGGACTCGAAGGAAGCCACCACCTTCCCCCATATAGTATTCTTTATGTGTCACCGCCGCACTTGCATCCGAGTGGCATTTTTTCCCGAGACTCCCAAAGTGGAGTCCCGAAACTGTCCCAGTTTGGACTCCCGGGACTTTGGGCATTCATAACTTCTTGCCCCAACCTCGGATTGGAACACGGTCTAAAACAAAGTTGTAACTCTCCTTGAGAGCTTTCCAATGGTGTGTCGCACTTCACCTACACGCACCAGGATTGGGTCGATTCCCAACTTTTAGTGGTCGAAAGTCAAACTGCCAGTTTGACTCCTGACCATTCTTTCGACCATAATTCGTGTTGCAGATGTCCAAATGGTTCATGCGAGGCCATTTTGGGTATTTACACTTCAAAACATTTTCAACGATATAAAGAACGCCTTGATGCGAGGTGTTTTGACCCTTACAATCGCGTTCTGAGTTTTCGGGAGTCCCGAAGGACTTTCAAGTCCCATTTTCGGGAATGTGAGTGGCGACCTCACATTTCCCTCAAAGTGGGGTTGCGACACATAAAATGTGTTAACCGTATTAAATGAAGTTATTGTTCATTTGGTTTATGGTAAATGTAATCCATTCGTGGTGAATGGGGGTATTGCATGCAACATGGCATAAAGTGATCCCAAAATCTACAAATCCCAAAATTAAATTTCAAAATTAAAACAATTGGATTGATACAAAAATGTTCAAGTAACCACAATACCAAAATGATGGTGACAAAAAAAACCATGTCAAGTTAAACTATAATGGTTTGATACAAAAATGGTGGGTACATGCATTAAAGTTTCATTACAAGTTCAATTACAATGACACATTTATGATTATTCATTTGAGGAGGATGAATAAAATGCAATGCCCATAATAGTGCAATAATTTGTTACAGCTATGCAGCTTTTGTTGCATCATGATGAATGAACAATTAATGATGTTCAAGCGTAAATCAAATTGCATTGAACACAAATGTTTCCTTTGCTATGCTTTGAAACTTAGCACAAAAAAAATGTTAAAAAAAATTAGATTTTAATTAATAAATGCAAATAATGTTAATAGAAAAAAACAGTTTAAATATGCAAACATACCATCCATGAATAAATTTTGAACCATGATACTTTGATATTACATCCATTTCTTTTGTTTATTTACACTTATTAAATTTTGATGTCCAATTTAGAACACCCCACGCAACTTTGAAAGGTTTTGCATAAGCAATTATGCTTGTTCAAATTCTCTCAACAAGGTTCTCATCTTTCTCAAGTTGTGCCCATGCACTTTATGGGATGAACCCACCACCCATGTTAAAATGCCAATGATGCTTACTAACATGTCAAAGGTTAAACATACCACCAAAGATTGTTGTACCTTTTGCATTTGTTGTGCTTGGGTTTGAAGCTCATCCCATTTAAATTTCGCTTTCTTTTTTACTCGAACAAAGGCCTTCTTCTCATTCCATTTCTACCTTACATGCAGGTTATTCAAAATACAAACATTCGTAAAAATGTGGTCTTATTGCTTAAAACCCTCAAGATGAATATATGGATGCTCAAATCTATTTAGTTACATTTGAAGGCCATGTGTTTGGTCCAAGTGTTTACGAAGCGACCATTTGGCCGCATAAGAACTAGTGCATGCATTCATCTTATAACACCCTCTTAAGCCTTCATGAACCCATTCATTTTCTTGCTTTGCATCTCCATGCTCATTTTGCATTGGAAGAGGAACCTTTTGAGGCGCAGAATTTGGGTTTAGAATTGAATATACAAAAAAATCCAGCAAAAAAATTCAGTAGGTTTAACATAAACATGATGAAAATATTGCAACCCACCATCATTTTGAAGTGATGAGGGTATTTGCAAATCAAAACCTATTTAGTAACACAAAGAAAACAATGATGAGCAACGCAATTACTCATTGTTGTCTTTTGTACTAGGGTAACACGAAGAGGAAAATGATGACGAACTATTCGTTGTCATCTTCTATAGCACAATGCAAAGTAATTTTTTTTTTAAAAACTAACAAAAGGGGGTTGGGTGTAGAATTTACATGGAAACATAAGCGATGGTGATGGCATGATGGATTTCACATTAGAACAAATGATGGCAATGGCACAATGGAACTCACATTGGAATGAATGATGGCGTTGGAGATGGAGTTGTGTGCATTATTCTTGGAAACACTTGGCACTAGAATGTTGGGCCCACCAAAAATGTAGGAAGGGCAAGAGGAAAACAGGTTGCACACCCTAAAATGGGGTTGGTAGCTTTGTAAAACATGTTTGGGAAAAAAAAGGAAAAAAAAAGGGATTTTTTTTTTTAACCCACCGAAAATGAAATTTTTGTAGGTGGTTGGCCAACCCAAAGTCAATGGATGAACTGCCCTCCATCCAAAATAGGACTGGTGCAATCATAGGGGCTAGTTCACTCAAGCCCTTATTGTGGCAACCCTATTTTGAAAGAGCGTGAGGATGAAACTCACATTCCCGAAATGGGGACTTGGGAGTCCTTCGAGACTCCCGAAACTTCAGAGTTCAATTGTAAAGGTCAAAACACCCTCACATTGGGGTGTTCTTTGTATCATTGAAAAGCTATCAAAGTGTAGATGTCGAAAATGGGCTCGCATGGGCCATTTGGACATCTGCAACACATGTTATGGAAAAAACAAAAGGCCGAGAGTCAAACTGGCAGTTTGACTCCTAACCACTAAAAGTTGGGAATCGACCCGATTTTGGTGCGTGCAGGTGGAGTGCAATACACCATTGGAAAGCTCTTGAGGAGAGCTACAAGTTTACTTTAGAACTCATCCCAATCGAAGGTTTGAACAAATAGTTATGACCTCACAAAGTCCTGGGAATCCAAACTGGGACAGTTTCGGGACTCCTCTTTAGGAATCCTAGGACAAAAAGCCATTTGGATGTAGGTGTCGTGGAGAGACGTAGAGAATACTATATGGGGGAAGGTGGTGGCTTTCCCCGAGTCTTGTGAGTCCAGAATTGCCCATGGCTTGTCCTAGCATTAAAGGTGTTCCAAAAAGTGAATTAACCAACTTGTTGGTTGGTTTGATGCAAGTTCGAGTAAATAACTAAAGCTTGTCACTCTTCCTAGTCCCATCCCGGAGCTTCAGCACGCCCCTTTACTCCTTCTAGTGCTGAGAGCTGGGAACGTGCCCCAAGTTTTTCACAATTCTGTTATTTGAGTAACTTAGGCCCATCTTGGGTCTAACTAGGAACTTGGGAGCGTGTCACTTACATTGTTTTTGGTAAATGCCCTTGCCTTTGGGCTTTACCCTACACTCAAAAGACTTCTTCAAATTCTTTTAATGTACTATGAGGCCATGATACCCATTGTATTTTTTTTTCCACTATTTGGTGGGATGTTTTCGTTCTCCCCCCTCACCCACAAAGGGTCCATTTCCTAACTTGCTAATTGTTTTATGCAAAGGTGATTCATATTGATGTGAATATTGTTTTTTCCTTTGTTAAACAACATGCGAAAAAAAACATGTTTTTTGTATTAGAAAGGTTGGTAAGGAAACTTTGTATATAGGATGGAACAAATAATTAATCAAATTTGAAAATGTGAACTATTATTTGTGAAATCAAATAATGAATTTTTCTTGGCACAAAGGAAGTCAATCTTGTTATTATACCAACCTTTGAAATTATAATTTAATTTCGAATCAATTTTATAAATCAAGCTTGGCGAACATTTTTTAAAGAAGTTCAAAATAAAAACATTGGATGTTGATATGAAAGATGTTATTTTATCTCATGTTAAGTGAAAGAATCCTTGGCATTCTTCATTAACAAATTCATTGTACACATCATAAATTATGTTGTAGAAGTCAATGAAGATGGGAATGAGGTTGTAAATGATGTTTTGCATACGAAATATAAAATTCATGAACTTATTTTAAGATATGATAACACCTTTGTAAGAGAAATGGACATATTGGTTAAGAATCTTTTTTTAGACATCATAAATTATGATGTGAAATGGTTAAATGTACTAAAACTTAATATCCTATAACTTTACAAGGTGTGTTCAATTGTTGTGTGAAGAACATATTTAGTTTTTATATGGAATTCATCACAAAAATTTGATGCCCATCCACATTCTAAATTGCATTATAAAAAATTAATTGAAATGAAAATATTATATAAAACATGTATAAGAGGTTCCACTACACAAAATGCCCATGAAATTGAAGTTATGGTTATGTTCAATGATGTTGATATTCTTGTGAATGAAGGTGAAAAATTAACATGGTATTTGGTACATGTATAAAAAAATATTTTAAGTTATTGATAATGGTACACATGTTGGTTATGTAAAGCATGTTCAATTCAATAAATAAGGGATAAACATATTATTAAAATATTATAAACAAATGGAAATATTGATTATTCATAAGTTGGTTACAATGGCCACCATGTGAAATTAAATTTTTCAGTTTGAATTATATCATATGTTTCATCAGTTTGAATTTTTTTTTTAAATGAATAAATAATGATAACAATACAATATGGCCTCCATTAAATAATCCTCCCAAAATTGATAACCTATTTAATTTGATAAAAATCTTGTCCATGGATGTTGTTCCTATTATCCTAAATGATATGTTTTAATTTCTAATATTTAGTAATTTTTCCAAAAAAAAAATTGTTTAAAGAGCTCTAAACATTTGTGATGAACCAATCATTTAAAATTTTTTGTCTTATCCATTGATCCTGAAAACTATGTTGAAGTTTTTGGGGCACCATATATGCATCCTATTGTGATGGCATGGACACATCCAACATTGCTACAATTAAAGAAATGGCCTTTAGTTTTTCAGCCATGGTTGTTGTAACAACAATTCTCCCATCCTAATTATCATTCACCTTTTCTCCCGCTTTTCACCTTCTTAGAAAAGGATTTTGAAATATTTTTATTTTCATATCTAATATGTAACCAAATTTGGTCAATTTTTTTATGAATGATTGCCACCTTTGTTACATCACAAAATCTATCGCAACCTTAGCTTTGGGCTTGCGACCAAGGCTAAGGGGGTTGCAAGGTTGCGGGCCAAGAGGAAGGAAGCCCAGGAGTAAAGGCAAAAGCATTGCAAGAGTGCGGGTTAAAAGGAAGCCCGTGAGTTAAGGCAAGAGGAAGCCCGGGAGTCACATCACATATTCCCGAAGTGTTGGAAAATGTGAGGGAGTATGAGGGAGTGAACCTTCACACTCCCAAAGCAACTCCCACTAGGGGAAGATGGAGTCTCGGTGAACTTCCGAAACTTCAGAGAGCGATTACAAGGGTCAAAACTCAATGGATCGTGGCGTTCTTTATATCATTGGAAAGCTCTTCAAACTTAGATGTCTAAAATGGGCTCGCATTGCTCATTTGGACATCTGAAACACAAGTTATGGCCAAAAGAAGGGGCTGGGAGTCGAACTGCCAATTTGACTCTCGACCACAAAAAGTCGGGAATCGACCTCTTCCTGATGTTCGATTCGGGAGTGCGACACGACGTTGGAAAGCTCTCGACGAGAGCTACAACTTTGCTTCAGACCGCATCGTGATCCGAGGTCTGCTCGCAAAGTTATGGGGCTCCAAAGTTACGGGAATCCCATTTGGCGCGATTTCGGGACTTTTGCGCGAGAGTCCCGGGAAAAATAGCCATTTGGATGTAGTCTCCGTGGAGAACTACAAAGTATACTATAACGGGGAAGGTGGTGGCTTCCCCCAAGTCTGGGCCGTGGTGAGTCTTGTGTGTCCGTGTTGCCCGTGGCTGGTCCCAGCACCAAGTGTGCTCCAACTTTGCACTAACCACTTTGTGTGGGTTATGTGCAGGCCCGTGTGAGTGACTAAAGCTTGTCAACTCTTTCTAGTCCCATCCCGGAGCTCCAACACGCCCCTCTACCCCTCAAAGTGTTGTGAGCTAGGGAGCGTGCTCCGACTCCTCCTTTTCCGCTGCTTTCTACTTGGGCTCACATTTGAGCCCTTTAAGGAGTTAGGAGTGCGTCAAAATCCTTAACAAAACCACTAATCCTGGAAAAAATATATATTAGATTGTCAAATTTTTAAAATAGCTCCAACAAATTGCATTTTGCCTATTTTTTCTTGTGGATGATACTCACTTTGTGGAGTTTCTAAAAGAACATTGACGGTGGTAGTTATGTAAAATATTGTGTTATGCCTAAATTATTGGTACAATTAATTAAGATTCATAACTTTTTTATGCACATTGCTAACTAACACAAAAATAGATGGCATGGTTTTATTATACATTAATATCCTTTTTGTTCAAAATCTTAACTCCAAAACATTAATCTCTTTTATTTGATAAATTTCATTTATCAAAGGAACTTCAATTTCATAATATCTTACATTAATTGATATTATTTTGATCCATTGACCTTATCATTTAATAGAGGTTAAACTATAAAATCTTTCTATGATGACTCCATCACAAGCATGTCCAATAACTACACCTGTAGTAAACCCTTGACATTCATGTTTTGCTAACAACAATTTCACATATTCCTCTAATCATTATGAAAATTGGTTTTCTTATTCAAACTTGTGCATGACAAGCGTCGTGCACATAGCAAGGAACAAACTACCAATGACCTTGTCAAAATTTTATCTCATTATTGTCTTGTAGGAAATTGTGGTCTAATGTCATGAAATAAATGAAGGGTAGTGTTGACTTGCAATACATTAAACATCTTAACTTTTTTGATTGAATGATATGGGAATCATTTGTTTTCAACATTAAAAGTTGAGATTATTTATTAGTTGCACTATAATCACATATGTGAATTAGTCACATATGACAAATAAACTTGAAATTTGCCCAAGTCTAAACAAAAGGAATATTGGTAAAGCTAAGGTTTTTGTCTAATGATTATAACACATCACAATTATGATTCAATAAACAAAACATTACTCAAACATGGCAACCTTGGATGCAAAGTGTGTTTCCACTAGTCTTGTTAGTTTAACAAAGTAAAATCCATATAAGCACACCTCCAACACTCTTTTGTTAGTTTAGCATTTCAATTGTTGCACTTGATTGAATTACACTTTACCAGAATTACAGGCTTCTCCATGTTTCACAAGAAGAAAATGCCCATTAAAATACTTGTTATTAAAGGTAGCCCAAAACACTATTAAAAAAATAGGTGTATTTAACTATGAGATCTAGTAAAAAAAACCCCATTTGGACAACCATCAAACGGACCATCTCATCAACATTATCTTGGCTATCGCATAGCTAGAGGAAAAAAATCTTCTTTGATGAGCTTGTTAATGTGCTTTAGGGCATATTGTCCTTGAGAGTCGATAAATTGCATTTGGACTTTTTGTCATTTTGCGATATTGGTGGGAAGAACCCCAGTGTCACCGTAAACAACTCCCTTTTAATTTCTATGTGTATTTTGAGGGATCTCCCCTAGCATAAGAACCCTAGGGCCTTATGCCAATGGAGCTTCCTGATTTTATATGTTCCCACGTTCCTATGGAAATAAGAAAGAAGCGAGGAATTAAAAAGAGAGTTGTTTTCTGTAAGGGGAGATTCATGTACCCATGTATTCTCTTGAGGTTCAAGAACACCCTTGGGCTCATGCCCTTGGGTGCCCCTCCCTCCGGAGAACACACTCATGCGAGAACATCCTCTACAACTTTCAGACCTAAAAAAACTATTTCAATCTTGTAACTATAAAATAAAAACCTTTTGACTCTTGTTTTGTGAATTTGAATATTTTATATACTTCTTTTCAATTGCCCACTATGTATTATTTCATGCTTTGAAAACCTATGTGGGTCGTTTTCAAATTGAAAAGTTGTAAAAGTTACCCACCACATTTTCTCTGAGAATTTTTGCAAGATTACCCAATTTTACATCCTTATGGCTAGGCATTATGGATCTAGATGCCAAGACAAATTGATGTCAAGGTTTTTTATCGAAAATGTGAAGGCAAAGCACAAGTGTGAACACTCATTTCTCTCATTCAATTCTTTTGCTTAAATTTTAAAATAAAGATATGTGTGCCTCAAGTCCATCTGACCATTTTAGCTACATTTCTGGCTGATTTTTGTTAGGACACATCAATTTGCTTCACGACAATTTGAACATAAACAAACAAAGACTATAATTCTTTGGCTTGCTGATCAAGGTTTAAATAAAGCTTCATCAAGACAAATTCCTATGATGGTCATGCATATCTATCTATGAAGGAAAGTAGTTTGTTTTGTTTTGTAGGTATGAGATCCACCAAACTGGGATGCTTCAGATTGTGTTCTTGGTGTCTTTGGAAAGCTCTAGATGAGGAGGGGTGCATGGACTTGTTTCCATGACGTTTGGACTTGCTCTGCAAAAGTTCTTGAATATTGAATGATTTCTTCACTCAAAATTAAATTAAATCGTAGCTCAAAATTTCAGAGGAATGGGAGGCATATGCCTTTGGTGTTGTTGAAAAGATCTTGATGAGCAGGATTTAATGGAATTTATTTGGTAAGATCTGGATCCAGAATGTGGGAGATATTGATTTTGAAGTGAATTCTACCACTGAAAATTCAAATAAATTCCCAAAAACCAGGTTTTGGAAAGAAAAATCAGTTGAGGATGTGGTAACACTTGGGCCAACAGCACAGGCCACACCAGTGAGTATGATTGGTGAAAGTTGATTAGCATTTTAAAACTTGGGTTGTGAAGGTATTTGAGTGAAATATGATTCAGTACTACTGTAGTATTTCCTTATTGAGCTATTCTGAAGAACATGATATCTTGTGTACTGTAATATAAGGGCAGTTTTAACACGTCTGCTGAATGATTAATTAATTAAAATAATTCCATGTTTAAAAAAATAAAAATGAACATGAACATTTCACTGAACATTTCAAGCAATTTCTTTATTTTCCTTCACATCTTTTGAATTTTTTTTTTTTTTGAAAATTTCAACATTTTTACGAATAAAACAATCAGTGTGGAAGGTGGCATGCTGCCACAATATCCTTCTAAATCCAAAACTCACTTTCACACCATTTAAAGCTTGAACTTCATCCAAATTGTTATTTATAGCTCATATTGTTGTTAATGGATAGGTTAACATTAATGTTGTGTAGGTATATCATTCATCCAGACATACTCCTTGGGTATAGGTAAGATATATTATTTATTCTAACTTATTTTGTCAAAATCAATATATTTTAATCAAATGCATATTCAAAGGTATATAAATTTGAAAAAAAAGACCTATTTCATAACTGTAGATAATATCTTCAAAATAGTCATACTCAAAGTCAAGGATGTTCTCAAAGCTTCATTAAGATAAATCTCAACTTAACCATAAAATCACAACTTAAAACCCTAAAATTGTTGTTGTTGGTATGTGTGATTATTGTGTAATGCGTTCAATATTGAAAAAGAGTGTGGCTTTTAATCACTTTGGGGATGTTGAGGCAAAATTTTGAAATAAAATTGAAAAGGAGTTTGAAAATCAATTAATTCATGATGACTTTAGGGATGTTGAAACAATCTTTTTAAAAATAAGATTGAAAAGGAATTTTAAGATCAATTGGCAGGGTTTTAAAATCTTTAAAATTTAAAAATTTAAAATTTAAGATCAATTACATTCCTATTTTGAGCTTGCTACAAAAATTTTATTTTAAATTTTGCATTTAGATTTAGTAGGGCAAGTGGCTTGTTGTCCAATTTGATCTTCAAACCTTTCATTTTATGTATATTTAGGAATAAAAAATAAAAATATTTTTACATAATTTTATTATTGTAATTTGACATCACATGTGTGCATTGTCCCAACTGGATTCAGGCCTATGAAAGTTGTTAAATAAATTTCAAAATGAGAAAAAAAAAATTCCCATTTTTATTAAGTAAGATAAATTTATTCACCCTTTCTTTATCCTTTTTTTACACTACCCAACTACCCAAAATTATAAAATTTGTTTACCTGAACCCTACCATAATTAGAAGAAAAATCATAATATACCCTTACCCATGGTTAAATAAATTGAATATTTGTATATACCCTTACCCTAAGGTATATCAATGACAATATACCCACAAGACTCAGTTTCACACTACCTATTGAAAGCTTGAAATTTATTGAAAATTGTTATTTACATTCCATTATACTACTACCACTGATGGACCCACTCTTACATTTTACATCACAATTGCTTACCATTCAAGTTTGTAAAAGAACCAAATTCATCTTCACAAATTTGGACCACAACAAGTCACCAATCCACCATGAAAAGTGGTGCCTACCACACACAAACGAACAATTATAAGTTGGTCACAAGGTCATCATCCAATTGCCCAAAACCACGAGATATCCTTCCGACTTTGTGGGGTAGGAGGACAATGTTGCCTGTGTATGATACATTAGACATCAAAGTGCTTCATCTTTTGATATGAACCTGCAAGACTTTATTCCAAAGAAAATCTGTGGTGATTGACCACTACTTGCAAATAGTTACACCATAAACAACATCGACTTGCTGGAATGCTGGCCGGATTGATAACCTATGACCATGACCAATTCCTCTTTTCCCTTAGTTCTCAGGGCAGGCCTACACTTGCACTTCTGTAGTGATGGAGATTCTTGGGAATAGCTCAGAATGCAAAGGATCTCCAGGATTGAGATGTGGATCTAAACCTGCTTTCAACCATACAAAGTGCATTGTTCCTGCACCCCACAAGACCAGCCATCATCAGTCTAGAGCCATGGTCATTCGCCTTTTGGTTAGAAGCATTGGTCCACATCACCTTGTTTTCTCCTTGGAGAAACACTGTCGAGATCATCAATACTCTTCACAGAACCTCACTAAAGAAATAGAAAGCAAGCACCACCATTGTGTATTAAACTTTCTATCATGATGAATGTGATGCAAATTAGACTCTTCATTGATAGGCACAATAGTAGAGAGAAGGCACCAAATTTGAACATCATGGTAGAAGCATAGTGACCTGGACGTGGATCAAAATGAACACTTTCTCCAAACCAGCGTGTTGCATATCCTCTGCGACGGCCACTTTCTGAGGAAATGCCTGGAGCTCCATGGACCATAAAACTGTGATGCACCAAGCAATCCCCTGGCTCCATATCCCATGATAATAGCTCCACCTAATCCATCAATAGGCACCCACAATTTTCTCAGAATCCAAATCCATATTGTACCTCTTTACTGCTTGTACAGTTTTCCAGTCTCTACAATAAAACAGAAGTACACAGCAAACGATTACCTCATCACCCATACTGTCAATGTTGGGAATTTCAGGAAGGCCTGCTGACCCCCTATAGCGTTCTTGGTCACCTGAAAAAGATGATATCCTGTTCACCAATGTAAGAAATTGCAACTCAATCACTTCTCTAACAATTTATACAACAGACGTTCATCATGGGTTTTCCCAAATGTTGGAGAAGGCTGATGTGACACTTACTTATGTAGAAGCTTCCACTTGTGTGACCCCTTCACATATTTAAGGCACGCTGACTTGGGCACTGGGTCAAGGGCAAGCCATAAAGAGATGACTTGGTTACCCTGCAATTGCCAGTAGCTATGGTCATTGTGCCATGGTGTAGTCCTTTGAGTGCCTGGCTCCTTCACAAACAACTGGTCATAAAAGAGCTGGACCTGCTTCCCCCTACAATATGCTCAAAAGGTTTACACACTGTTGTAGTGCATCAAACCACAGCTTGAAAATTGCCAATTTGATGAAGCTTGCTATCCCCAATACAAGGGAGTGTCCATTCTATGTGCACAATTGAAAGATGGAGCCAGATACCAACCGCATCATATGTTTGGCAATCTCTGCAGCTGGTGACTCAAAGATGAAGCGGCGCATTGGCTCATGCCGCAGCCACAGGAACTGGTCATCATGGAAGCGCCCTGGCTGGCCACAAACCAGAACTTGAATTGGGAGGAAAAATGGCTACAGCATTCAAATAATCAAAGGCTAACAGAAACTTCTACATGATCAATTCTACAATCATCTAACTTAAGCAAAAAGGATCTGCAAAAGTTTGTTTTGGAAGCACCAAAGCATATTGAAAATCCACCATTTTAGATGCTTTAGAAGTTTTCCAATTCATGGCAGTATGATTCTTGTGCTCATTTTTCAACAAAATCAGAAAAATTAGATAGCAGAACAATAAGACTTGAAATCAGTACATTACCTCACCACGCTGGACATGTTCATCACATAGCACACCTACAAGAAAGAAAGGGAGGAAATCAGTTCCAAATGCACATCTTTGTGTTCCTATCTGACAAATCAAAGCAAATAGTTTCTCTTCAGCACACAAAGTGGTGATGCAAATCTTTGATAAAATCTCCAGATTGATCTTGTCCCAAAACTAAAATGTTTGACGATGTACTCCCACTATCTGGAGGGAAAAAAATTTGCCATGATGAGCAAGTATGAATTGCAATGTATGCATACTATAACATTGCACACTACCTGCAGCCATTCGGTAGAAATTCACGACCAAAAATGCAGCGATGTGCAGAAGACAGAAGATATAGACCTACCCGGGTTTTTCATATTTTCTTCAGCAGCGGCCCGGAGGTCCTCCAGCCAGGAAGGTGCAAAGAGCTGACGCAATACTATCGCTCCATCTTCCTCAAACTTTCTGACATGTTCTTCTGTAATCCTAAACGCAGCCTCGCAACAATTATTGTGGATTTTAAAGTGCCTGCAAACAGACTAGGGCATAGAAAAGCTTCTTCTTCTTCCGTTCGTGCCTTGCCACCGGGCAATTGTCCACAAAACTTCAGAAAACAAAAAGGCTTGGCCATCGTCCTCTGGAGCTTTTGACAACCAAAAAAATGGATGTTTCTTCGTCACTCCTTTCTCCACTATTTGTTGATCAAAGCTCGAGACGCAAATCGAGAACCGGAAAATAGAAAAGAAAAAAAAGAAAAAAATAACAACTCTTTCCCTCGAATAATAAGAGTAGGCAATTCTTTCCTGTAGACACGGATATAATTGATCCAATTGCAAAAGGCTGAAGGCGAAAAAGAAGCCACTTACAGGGACGAAACACGCGATGCTGATGAGAAGAAGCGCTGTGACGAAGCACATAATGAAGCCATACCTCTCCTGCTAATCGTCGTTCGTGAGAATTGGTGAAGAGAAGACGCAGCAACCACTGGTAGTATTCTCAGCAAATCTCTAACTCTTCCTCCTGCCATCTCTCTCTCGTCTCGTCTCGTCTCAAGCGAAGATGAGGTTTGATGATTAGCCCCTACAGAGAAAAAAAATTCTCGAATGGCTCATTGGGGGAACTGTTTGGCTCTGCCCCCTTCTTCTTATGGCAAGTGCTAAGTGCAAACCGGCACTTATTGGGAACGTATTGGGGGAACTCTTTGAGAACATGATGGGAACACTTTAGAAACAAGAGAACTCCCTCCCCGAAATAGAAGCATGATTTGGCCAAAAAAAACATGGGATGAAAATTGAGTTACTATTGAGAACATCTTGGGGAGCATTTTGGGAACACATTGGGAGTAGACAATTTATGTCAATGTTAAATTTAATTTAAATTATTCCATTTCATGAACATGAGAAAACACATGTTAATACATCAAAACCTTGTAAAACTTCATTTATAAAACATTTTAATTTATTTTTTCATATCCATGTTGGTGGATAGGAAAAAAAAAGGTGAGATAATTATAAAATGGAGGTGAAAGATAGGAAAGGTGAAAGATAGTTAATAAAAAAAGTTAATAAAAAAAGGAAATAATTATTAAGAAAAAAATGAAGTAATCAAGCTTGAAAAATGAGATAATTATTTTTGAAAATGTTTTTGGAATGGTCGATGGACAATAATACAAAGGATTTCAAAGAATCCTCCATATATTAGTTTTAATTATATTTAATTTGGTTAAGCACTAATTTATTTTTTTTAATTTGTCAAAAAAATTTAAAATGATATGCTTACCATGGTTTTTTTTTTTTTTCAAACACCAAATAGGTCTACTCACAAAGATTTGTAACAAAAAAATAATTATTAGGAATTATAATTATAAATAATAGTATTATGGCTTGGGGTAATAATATGGATAAAGATGGGGAATAAAATAATGAGTTTCATGGGCCTTACAATGAGAATTTTTTGACTAGGGGCATGAGGTTTATTTATGAGTAATTTAGATAATTATTTTGGATTAGTAATAATGAAAGGTCAAATATGTAGATTTGATCAAATTTTAGATTTTAAATAATGTAAAATTTATCTATAGCAGGATGAAAAACTATGAATGACACATGATGATTAACTTGATACATGGGGAATAAATGTAAATGAATGTGATTAGTCATTCATCCACTTCTTTCTTTCTTTCAAGTATATAAGGGATAATGATTGAAATTTTAAACTCCTAATTTGTATTCAATATTTTTATGTTGTTAGTTGATATTAAGACTTGTAAAAATATCATATATGAACAAGAAGATTTGAAGAAATAAATATAATATGAAGATTATTGTAAACACCATTGTGAAAATTTTATAATTTTTGGTGAGTGATCCTCATAAAGGAAAATCTATAAGCACGTGTAATGAATTTTTCAAGCATAATAGCTGAACATTATTTAATATAATGTCAAATTGTAATTCTTTTTTTAAATTGCTAAATATAACTAACAAAAATTTATTTATTAAGCACCTTGATGTGGAATCAACTTAAGTATTAATATTAGATCTTATATAGAAGGTGATGAATAGGTTTGTGTGGAAGTGTGAAAAAAATATGTTATGATTAATGTAATTGCTAGATTTGGAGGTTTAACTTTTTTTTTAATTTTATATTTAATGAATTAACATTTAAATGTATATTTAATAAGGTGTGGTACACTTGTGTGAGAATTTTTAAAAACTAATGGAAATGGTAAAAACGGATCACATTATTTTCAATGTTTAGCAAAGTTGGGTTGTTTGTAGGCTTGAAAGATTTATTTTCAAACCAATGAAATTATTGGATTGGGTGGTTTGAATTTGTTTCTTTAGTTATATTCAATGAATTAAAAAGTCAATGTGTAATACATAGGATCATAGTACCTTGGTGGATTCAACACACGAATGTTGAATAATTAATTTAATTTTAGTTTCTTGGTTTGATGCTTGGGTTTTTAATTTTTAAAAATTTAACAATAAAAAATAAATTTATTGTAAGGTATTTTGTTTCAAACAACTTGGACTATTTTAATTTATGTTGAAGTCACCAAGATACTACAATATTTTAATTGATTTGGTAATAATCACCTTAATTTATTAATGTTTGGTTTTTATAAGAAATTGAGTGCTCATAGTGACAAAAACTTGAAATCTCAATTTGCATAATGTTGACACTTTTGGAAACTTAAATATCATAAGCCCAAGTCATTAGTTATCATAATTTGACACACTTTATTTGGTCAATAATACAACTTCAAGCTTAGTGGAAAATGGAATATTATGAAGAACATGCAAATGAAAAAATGAGATATTATGAATGTAGGTTTTTGGTGGATATTATTGTTAAAGCATTAAAATATGAAATGAATTTGTTTGAAAAACACATCTCACTAAGAATCATTACTTTAAAAAGATCATTCATTGTAACATCATAGATTTTTCATGCATTGCATTTTGAAATTTGTAAGGATGAATGAAAGCATTGCCAAAAATGATCACAAAACATAAAAACAAATGTGAACAAGAATAATAAAATATTATGCATGAATGTTAAGTACCAAAATGGATGAAAAAAATGATTTACATTTTCATTCATGACAAAAATATTAAATATTTTTTAAAAAATCCAAAACATCAAAAAATTTATGTTATTTGCCAAAATGAATCTAAATAAATTATTCAACAATTTGGTGTCAAATCCATTAAGGTATCACATGGTTATTTATTGATAGGGTTCTTGTACATTACTTGTGCATTTGTTTTTTAATTAATTGGAACCCATTTTACCAAAAACAAATTCCACTATTTGGGCATATTTCAGAAAAATGTAACATTCATTTTTCAAACATTCATTGAAGTGGGTGTTTAATTTCTTGAAACACCTTTAATTTTTTCGTTTTTCCCTATGATACTTGGTATCATGACAAATAAAAAAGGAATAAGTTTTTATACTTAATAAAGCTCACAACCTAAGGATGTACCTTATAAAAATAAACATTTTTTTAAGTAAATAAATTAATGTGACATGTGTTGTTGCACACATATGTCTTGTAATATTTGTCATAATGCATTATATCCCATCCATTTAATACTTATGAAATCAATTCCAAGAAATCTCACTCATAATTTTTTTCCCAATAGTATCAAAAGTATAAAAACAAAGTTGTAAATTTATAAAAATTATTTTTGGCAAAATTGTATAATATTCAATAGTTCCCATACAATAAGTACAAAATTTGAGCATCATAAAATCACATTGGTGCATGTTTAACTTGATGGAATTAATAATACAACTCAATGTAATTACCTAAAGGGTTTACTTATATAACTTATTAAAGTAGGTGGTGAGGTGTTATAAATTATAATGTTTATGTATGATTCATTATGATTATGGTGAGCCATCATTAATAAGTCATGACACAAATTAATGCACATGAATCAAGTTAAGTGTCTCATTAAAAAAATCATGGTATAAATTAATATGCATGGCTCAAACTACATGAATCACATAAACTATAGATTATTTAAAACTTTCTTGTTTAGTTTTTTAATGGTGAGTCATTTAGGGTGTAAGGTTTTAAAAAGTTTCTTACTTACTTTTATAAAATTTAGTATATAAATGAGTGTTTGAAGATAATTGAAAACATATTCACTTGATTAAAATGATGATTGTTGTATAATACTAAAAGTTTCATAAAATAAACTTGCGATTGAAAATTGAAAAATTAATGAAAAAATGTTGAATGTTTCATGCATACTTTTGTGAATATATAAAATTCATTATATGAATGATGACCATAACATATTAAACATGTATAGAAAATAAACACGTGAAAAAATGTTTGTGAAAAATAAAATAAAATCCTCATAACAAATGTAACAAAATTACATAATTTCAATCTTTCAACTTGAAACTTAAACTCATTGAATATATGTGTTTTCATATTATGGGTATTAAATTTCCAACACTTGAAAGCTTAAATATTATGCAATACATAATAATATGTTAAATTTTAAAATTGGAATGTTATTTTTTTTTTAAATTCACATCTTTCCATTGTATTTTGAATCTTTTATCAAATATTTTTCATATTAACACATTTGTCTATAAATTAAGAACACATTCTTAAGTTTACAAAGGTAATTATGAATAATACAATTATATAACAAGAAAAACATGTTTGTTCATATGTGTGAGGTTTTTTGTTTTCTTTAAATTTATGTAAACTTCTCATTTCCTTTTTTATATTAAAACATTTGGAGAAATTTTTATTGTATTTGGAACACACATTATATTTATGAATATCCCACCTAGAGAAGGGGAGGGATATTATGCCCTTGTTAAAAAAAGTGGGCATGTTGTATGGAGAGAGTGGTGGTACACCCTTTTATCAAGAATTTCATTATGAACCGATATTTACATGATTTGAAGACCATGTCTTCGTTGCCAATGTGGTGGTTATTGACCCAAAGCAGGAGACGATGGCTTCGAGTGTCATTAGTCAACCAACAGGTGTAACTATGAAACTGAGTGCCATTGCTAAAATCCACAAGTATAGAAGGGCACCACTTTATTCCAATGGTCATGGGGGTGCACAATACACCTAAGCACAATATGAATCGTTTCATTAATGAGTGTGGCCATCTTTTCCATGATAAACAATCAAGAGGTCATGTATCCTTGTCTTTTTGCATTCAATTCTTTAGGCATTGTGTTAATATTATTTTTCAATGCCATTTATTATAGAGAAGAAGATTACATTGGTGGGTGATGTTTGTTCCAAACCTCCCATTACTATTAGATCTCACAATTTACATGTAGGCAACATTAAGGGGCCGTGGGTAAGATAACTTCCTGCCACAAAAGGGATTAATTCTCTCCCTTTTTTTTTGGTTCATTTAGGTTATTCGTATTTTGGCCTTTCTTTGCCTTCCCTTTTTATCTCCCTTGTGATGAACCATCAACCTTTTATTGGATTTTGGGTTTTCTTTTTAAAAGTGAACCCATAAATAGGTATAAGATTGTTTTAAAAATAACTCCAAATCCTTCCCACATTTAAAAAATAGGTTTATAGTTGTGAGAACTTCTTAATTTTTAAGGAAAGGGGTGTAACAACCTTCCTCATCTTATGCTTCTAATTTACATATAAATATTTAGGTTCATGATAACTTTCACCTTGTGTTTTATTATGGGTAAAACCCAAGAGCAAGGACATAATAAAGCCCATTGATGAGAACATTTTCAAAATGTTGGGTTGGACTCAATTATTCCAAGGTGGGAACTTAATCGTTATGACAAAGGTTTGATCACTGACTTATATTTATTTACTTTTTGAAATTATGCACAACTTATGTGAAATCATTGTGAGGAATTTAAGCTTGCTTTAGATTAGGAGTTGGGGCCATAAAATATTGGGACCAATAATGAGAAATTTGAGCACTTTTTGGTTCATTGTTTGGCCCCAAATTATTAATTAAAAATTATTTGTTTGGGGCCAATGAGTTCATATGTAAAGTCATTGAAATCAACAAGTAAAGACCAAACCCTCAACCCCTCATTACTTTCATTCTTTCCTTCTTGGTATCAATCATTTTTTCATCTTTACTTCTTTTTTCAAACTAAACTTTAGTCAAAAGGTCATGGATGAACATAGACACAAGATTTTTGTAATTCATGTGTTTTTCATAATAATGTTTCATAATAATTTGATATGTAATTACTATAATTGTGTCATGGTAACAATGTAATGATGATGATGGATGTTTTCATTATGGAAACAAATGGAGCAACAAGAAACAGAAATGAAATTATGATCGAACAAGTGATTTTATGAAAATGCAACTTTTGAAGAGCTAGTCGATAAAGATGTTTAGCATAAAAGCTCAACAAGCATAAAAGCTCAACAAGAAGAGAAAAAAATGAAATGAAATGAAAAAGGAAGAAAACATGTGAGGTTTACAAGGATTTCATTGTATAAAGTTTGGTTTATTAGTGTTTCATCATATAAGGTTTGGTTTAAGTTTTACTTTAATCCACAATGTGATTTTCATCAAAACAACAATATTTTATTGCACAACATTGGCTCAAGAGTTGAAAATTGGCTCCCAAGTTGATAGATATATTTTTCTCCCTTGGGGCCAAGTCTAGGCCATAAAGTGATAGATTAAAAAAATGTTTTCCTTTTTAGTCTTGACTCCTAATGTAAAGCCCTTGGGCCTGATCTCAATTATTGCATCAATAGGAATGCTCGATTTGAGTTCAACCTTGGCTTTGACTCTTAGTGTAAAGTGGGGCTTAGCGTTGCCTACAACCATTTCAAGCTCACCTTAGAAAAGAGGCATTTTGCAGGGACGAGGAATGGAGGTTATTAATGGTAGATTAAATTAATTTCAAAGTTTTTAATTCTGATGTAGTTTGTACAAGTATCGTGATACCTGGGCAGGTGCAAAAAAAAAGTGCTGAATAATTAATTAATTTAAAATTTGAGATTCAGATTATGAGTTTTTAATTCTGGATTTTTCAGCTGGTAATGAATATTGAATATTAAATGAAAATCCTGTACAATGGTTCTTCTACTGTTCTTGTGGTCAGCTGGATAGCACTTAATGCAATTGCCTGTAGTAGGGCTGTGTCCAATTTCTAGTTGCCTATAATCTGAACTTTTGGTATAGGAGAAGGACCTGATTACAGGCCCTTCCGTGATTTGAGATCTGTGCCCGAGGCCAGTAGGCTGAGGGAACATGTCGAAAATCGCTGAAGGGCCTATACTCTGGTCCTTTTCATACATAAAGCAGAGCTGAGATATTTTCACTTTTTAGAAATAGTGACAGGCTGGCTGGTTCCTTCCAATGGTCAGAAGATCCCAGTACAGCCTGGCTGGTACCTTCCATA
>Ga0209611_10000687_pt1 | contig 52729 bp, 22 predicted proteins | sample S1TSphgellanicum_3_FD_187693 | JGI IMG/M metagenome (GOLD analysis project Ga0209611, IMG submission 187693) | Host-associated microbial communities from peat moss isolated from Minnesota, USA - S1T2_Fc - Sphagnum magellanicum MG (SPAdes) (version 2) | ecosystem: Host-associated > Plants > Peat... | reverse complement strand
ATAATGTTATGAAATAAACATGTGAAATTAAAAAGGTTGAATATTCAAAAAATGGTGTGTTCCATTGGTAAGGACTTGGTTTACCATTGTGAACGTGAAAGGTTCAATTTTTAATACTTCAAAATATTAAATATTAAAAAAATTTATTACTAAAAAATTGGACATTCAAAAGAGGCACTATGCCCATAAGGCCCAAGAGTGTCTCAACATTGGCCAAGAATTCCAAGTTGACAACAACATTTTGATTTATTGGACTTTCCAAAATCATTTTCAACAATAGAGTTGGACACAATTCTTGCAACATGCACCTTTCTAAAGGTCCAAAATAGAAATTCAATATGTCTTAACATAAGCTTTTTGTTTCCAAAATTTCCCTTACCTTAGTTCGAAATGCCTTTTTAGAAAGTTGGAAAAATGTTATTAAATTGATTACAAAGTTCTTTCCAAATATCAACAATGGGCAAAACTACAAAGGTGTACACGATCAAGTTTCTCCAATGTTACATGCAATGGACACCAACAATTATGAATAAAGCAAATTGAACTTGAATTTGGACAGTAACACTTATGCAACAACCCTAAAAGACATTAACCCCATTAGCACCAAAAAACAAAAAATGTATATTTAATTAATTTAGGATTTTACAAAAGTCTGAAAATGCCAAAACAAAATTTACAATGTTATTTTTTTGAGTCTTTCAATTTATAAATGAACTGGTGGCCACTAGGACATGGTTGTTAATAGAAACTTTAAAACTCTTGAAGACAAATTTACAATTTACATCCCAAGTTATACAAATTAAACTTTGTGGACACCACAAGAGGTTTTTTAACAAAAAAAAACAGAATTTGGAGGATGTGAATTTAATGAAATATAATTTACAAATATCAAATATACATGATTGAATTGAATCGAAATTGAACCTTGAGGCATGATGGCCACCATGCCTATAACAAAAGGATAAAAAACTACAGCACAATGAAAATTTAGATTACATAACAAGTCTACATAAAAAAGGGAAGAAGTTGCAAAATTTGGAAAAATTTAATACATAATAGCTAAACAAATTTTACTAAATGTTTTAGATACAATTGAACCTGGTGCCACTAGGTTGTCAAAAAACTTCATATAATTTCTTCAACGATCTTGAAACAAAAAATGCACTATGAAATTTTATTTTCTTTAATAAACCTTAATAAGGATAGCCTAAATTAGAAGCATAATTTGAAATAACTTGAACTTGGTGGTCACTAGGTTATCAAAACACTTGAACTGATCTCTCCAAGATTCATGGAATGAAAACTTCACTATTTTCAAAAAAAAACCTTAAAAGAATTTTTTTTATAAAATATGAAAAATAATATCAAATCCTCTGAGTCTTGTAATTGTTCATGCTCAAATATGCAACAATCGCCATCATTTTGGAATAAAAAATTGAGTGGCCAACATTTTTTTTTCCCCTTCAACATTTGTCTTAAGATTCATTCAATGGTCTTTAGTTTCTTAAACATGTCTCATCCAATATCCCAAAGTCTCAAACACAAAAGATTAACACATTGTAAGATAAAAGTTTAAATATCCATGAGTTTTGTAGGTGTGACAAAAAGTGTGGGAAAAATTCAAAAGTTCATTATTTATTGGCTATCCATGATTTAGATTTGATTTTTTCATTCTTGGAAGGTTGATTATGATAATTTTAAATGAATGAGTCCTTTTTTTAATTATTTCAAAAAAAATTATTTTATTTATTTTCTTGTATCTAAGGAATATAGGATGTATCTAGTGATATACAATATTTGGGGGTGCTCTTTTAAAACAATGAACATTGACCATAACACTAAGTCATTTCTGAGAGGGAAGCAATCCAAGAATTTGCTTCCCAAGGTGTCATCCATTAATCAACATTCTATCACAACAAATCCCTTCTCCTCCTTACCTACTACCAACTTTGTAAAAAAATACTCTTCTTTCTATGCCTTAGTTTTCTCCTTCCATGGTTTTTTTACTAGGTGTTGCTTGTTTGAACCTTAAAATTTAGTCATTGCCCATCTAAAGGCCCTTTGGAAGTCTCTTGTCGATTTATGCTTTTCAATTTCAAAAACTTCAAAGAACTCATCCCAACAATCACGAAGGCTCTACACTGTTTTATCTGTCAATTATTTAAACCTAAAACCTTTTTTAATGCTAGTTAGGAAGAGCTCATCACTAATTTTGTTAGTCAAGTAGATGAGACTAATTATTTGCTTCTTTTTTGGGTCGTTGAGCATGAAGATGACCATTGCCACCTTGTGAATTGAAACCTTCAACATGTGGATGGGAATTTTTTTTACGAAGTTTTCATTATCATTATTGATGAAATGGAACTCTATCGAAGACTCATATGCAAGCATCAACTTCAACCCCAAGCCTTCGAAAAAGTCCAAATTCCAAGCTTTATTTCAAGATAATATTGGTTGACCCCTAAGTATTCACCAGTCACCTTCTTTAGCAACGGGGGTGTGTAGCATGTCAAAAAAATCATAGAAATATGACTTCAAGATTATCTCTAAAAAGATTCAAGGTGGAAAATAATATTATTTGAAAAATGCATAGCAACAACCAACTGTTTTCTTGAAATGAATTGAGAGTCGCTTGGTGGCCATTCAACATCCCGACCTTAGTAACCCTTGGTAGCCACTAAGCATTTCTCAACATTGAGAGCTGATGAATGCCTAGTGGCTGTTAAGTATTCCTTTTCATTATAAATGGAAGATTACCTAGCGATTACTAGGCGTTTCTTTCCATTATAAATAGAAGAATGTTTGGCAACTACCAAATGTTACTCTATAATATATATTGAATAATGTTTGGTGATTGCCACGTGTTTTTCAGTAATATAATCTAAGAAATGGTGATCTCCAAGTGCTCATGTGCAATATAAATTGAGAAGTGCCTAGTGGTCGCCAGGTGTGCCTTAGTAATAAAATGTTAAAAAAATTTGGCAACTGCTAGGTGTTTCTCCTTGATATGGTTTTAGAAACACTTGGCAGTCTTTAGGCGTTTTTGTGCAATATAAATTGAGAAACGCTTAATGGCCACTAATTGTTCCTCAACAATAAAATTTGAAAAATGTTTGAGGGTCATTAAGCGTTTCTTTTCAATAGGATCTTAGAAACACCTAGTGGTTACTAAACATTTCTCGGCAATATAAGCTAAGAAACACCAAGCGGCCACTAGGCATTTCTTGATAATATAAACAAAGAAACGCCAAGCAACCGCCAAGCGTCTTTCAACAACATAAGTTGAAAAACACTTGGCGGCCACCAGGCACTTCTCTATAATATAATTGTAAAAACACATGGTGATTGTTAGGAATTTCGTGACAATATAAACTAAAAAATGTTTGGCGATTGCTAAGCATTTCACTACAATATAATCTTAAAAATGCCTAATGATTGTTAGGTGTTTCTTCACAATATAAACAAAGAAGTGCCTGATAGGTGCATGATGTTTCACTACAATATAATTTAAGAAACACCTGGCGGTCACCAGGTGTTTCTCAATAATATAAGTTGAGAAATGCCTTGTAGTCACGAAACATTTTTCTGTAATATAATGTTAAAAACGTTTGGTGGCAACTAGGTGTTTCCAGCTAATATAAATTGAAAAATGCTTCGCGGTTGCCAAATGCTTCAAGGAAAATAAAATTAGTAGTACCTTGTAGTCACCAAGTGCTTTGAGGAAAATAAAACTGGTAGTGCCTAGCAATCGCCAAGAGCTCCAATTCAACAAGTTTAGGAGATTAGTGGACTTATGATGCTTCAATGGCCATTGTGAAATTTTTGAGCTTGTTGATCCTTTGACGTTGAGGTCCTTATTTTTTGGAGTATATGTTTCACAAGAACTTTTTCGATATTTTATGTTAGAGATGGTTTTTGAGTTTGTGATTCTCCTGCATGACATATACTATTGCTAAATTCTAAATACAAATAGAGATGGGTACGAATAATACTCAAATGGATCCAATGATAATGAAAAAACATGCAAACAGTTACATTGATAATCTTATGCACAAAATGAGACTGAAATTCTACGACATAGTTTTTTAGAATTTGACATTGAATCAAATGTAAACACATAGAAACTGTGGGACAATTTCTAATTAGAAACAAACGCATATAAATTATTGAATAATTGTACACAAGGAAGTACAATCACAGAAAAGGCCAATCATACATAGAATGCAAATGACAAAAATAGGGCCAAACATGTTGAAACACATGGAGCGTATGATTAGCTAGACATAGAATAGGACAATCATAGATAGAAACTAACGTTAGTAAATTGATACTTCAAGGACAAGCTCACACAAATTTGGACAATGGTAATGAAATAAATATTGAAGTATAATGAGATAGAAATTAACAAATTCAAAAGTAGACACATCCATGGATACACGCACATACACAAGCATAAGGATTTGTTGTTGCACATAGATTAATTGTTAGAAGTACATAGGATGAATATCTAATAGGAAAGTGCAAAGATTTGGTGAATGTACAAGGTTTGGACATTTGAAAACTATTGGTTTTCATAGGTCTTAGGTGACATTTGGAAGGAAGTTCTAGGTACCTTTTTGGAAATTTGGGATTTTGCAAAATGATTATTTTTACTGAGTGGTATAAAAGGATTCTTAGTCTTGGTTTGCTAATAATTATTTTGTGCAAGGAAAGCATCGAAAGTGAAGATGAATTTATTGTGCCCGAGACTTTTTTATTTTGTATTCTATGTGTTTATCGTCTATCCTATAATGCCCTTGAATTGTAAAAGAGAAAAAGGATGAAAACCCATCCTTCATTTCTTTTGTCTCTCCTAAACCCTAAAATTTTAAAAAAATACTAGTAGATGAACACATACTTGATAGTGGGATTGCTTGTTGGGTTTTTGGGCGACTTTGGAATGTGCTTGCCGAGAGTTGTCACGAAAAGAGATTGTTGAATGCACTTTTAAATGTTCTTGCTTCACTAAGTGCACTTTCGAGCTAAGCGCACTTCCTTCCTTCATTAAAAGAGTGTGAGAATGAAAGAGGGAGTGAGATGGTGAGAAAAAGTTTGGTAGAACATGAGAAAGTGAAGGAGTGTGGGGTGCGAGAGAGAGGATAATGAAAATGCGAGAAATTTAGGAAGTGTGAGAGGTTGAAAGCATGTGAGAAAGAGAGAATGAGAGCAAGAGAGAAATGGAGATTGAGAGAATGAGAGTGAGAGCGAAACCCTAACTATTTTTTTTTGAAGAGTGACATTGGGATGGATGCAAGATGGATGGAGCAATCTATTGAAGGATTAAAGGATGGATGGATGGATGGATTAAAGGATGGATGGAATGTCAAAAAACATTAAAATTATGGATTATATTTAATATGAAAAAAACAATTATGAAGGTGGAAGGTGAAAAATATGTATCCAAAAAAAGATGAAAATAATTTGGACGGAGCGATCAACAGATGGACGGATGGTTGGATGAAGGGATGGATGGATGATTGGATGAAAGGATGGATGGAGGATGGATGGATGGATGGATGGAAGGATGGATGGAGTGTTGAAAAACATTAAAATTGAGGATTACATTTTATATGCCAAAAACAATTATGAAGGTGGAAGGAAAAAATATATCCAAAAGGAAAATGAAAATAATTTGGGGTTTTATTTTTTCTTTGTCAAAAAGAAATATCCATGTTGAAGGAAGAAAAATTATAATTGGGGATTATTTTTTTGGCTAATATATAATATATATTTACGTTTTAAGGGAAAAGATGAAGACTAAAGGTAGAAAGTCTTGAAGAATAAAATTTAATGTAAAGTATGAATAATGATCATTTAAATTAATTTACAACCCAATGTGCAAGGATCTTATGGTTTTATGGTAAGATTATTGCAATAATGTTTGAGTGGTTTAGGGTTTAGGTTAAACATGCTTAATGTTTGAAGGTTATGAGGATGTTGGGTTTAGGGTCTAGGGTTAAGGGTTTTACAAGATTTGTGTTTTGGGTGTGACTAAGGTATTATGGATTTAAAGTTAATGCTTGAATTTTCTATAATGTCACATTCCAATTTAAAGTTTTGGAGAATTAAAGTTTAAGGTTTAAGGTTTTTTGGGTTAAAAATATGGAACTTTAAAAGTTTGGAGGCAAATTAGGGTTTAAGGTATTTAAGGTTTCAAGGTTTCAAAGTGTTTTGAAGTTCAATAAATTAATAAGGTATTAAGGTTGGAGGTTAAATTATGGTTTAAAGGTTTAAAGGTTTACGGTTTTGAAGGTTAAATTGTGCAATTCAATGTTATCATTTCTTGGATTCTTGATGTCATACTGGAAATGAAATAGTGTCAAATTCCCTCATGAATGTGAGGATGTCTGAAGTGATTTAAGTGTTTGAATTTATGAGATAAGACTTTTGCAATTAATGTTTGTCATGATTATTTTCCTTAATAAATCTCTTTTCAATAATTTTTTGTTAATCGTCTCAACAAAAGTGATATACAATGGATAATGTGAAGATAAATATGCAAGATAAATTTTCCTTCATTTTTTTAATGAATAATTCATCATTAAATTATTTTTATTCTGGCAAATGTCTAGATAACATTAGACAAAAATCAAGGATAAATTATTGGCCTACATTCCTTTTCAATTAATTTCTCAAAAATTTAATTACTTTCGCAAATTGATAAAGAATGTAATGTCAACACAAAGATCAAGAACAAATTGGATTTAAATTCTTGAATGAATAATTCATGATATTTGTTTTTTACCAAATGTGATGGAATGGGTAATGTGAAGACAATGACCCAAGATAAAGTGGATTAAATATCTTTCTAATTGATTTATTGATTATGTAATATTATAATTATTTAAACAAATTTGATTATGGTAACAACTATTTTAATGTGAAGACAAAGATTCAAGACAAACTGGCCTCATAGTACAAATTGTGTTTTTTGAATAATTCTTCATTGATCTTTTAACAACAATTTTGATACAATCATTGATAATGGTAAAACAATTTGAATCTTCCAACTCTAAATGGCCTCCACATCTTTTGAATAAATGTAACAAGTTCATATTTATCATTTTAGAATAAACTCAATCAATGGATAAATTTTTTGTGAAGACAAATATTTAAGACAAAGTGACCTTTGAATGTCAATTTATTAATTACTTATTTATTATTTCAAAAATAATTTTGATATAATCATGGATAGTGTGAAGACAAAGATTTTAGACTAAACGGCCTCAATTTGATACATTGATGGATAATGTGAAGACAAAGATTCAAGACAAACAAGTCAAATTTGTGGTCTCAACCTCTTTTGAAAAATAATTATTACTTATTTATTAGTTGAGAAAATTTGATACAATGGATATTAAATTTAAATGTGAACACAAAAATAATGGCCTAAGTTGAAGTTAATGTCAAGTTCAAAATTATTATTACTTAATAAATAAATAAATTCATTTATTTAAAAAATTGATATGTCAATTAATAATATGTTGATATGGACAATGTGAAGACAAAGATCCAAGACAAAGTGGCCTCCATAGCTTTTCAATAAATACAAGTTATTTATTACTATAAAATGTTTTTTGAATCAATGGATAAAATTGGGAAGACTTCAATAATTTAGATTCAAGACAAAGCAACCTCAATAGGTGAGTCTTTTGAATAAGTACTTAATATTATATTAATTTATTATTTTAAAAAATTCGATACATATTTGCTAGTAAATAATGTGAAGACAAAGATCCATGACAACTTGTGGTTATTAAAGGAACTTTAGGGTAAATTTTATGATCCATGTGTAGAGTATATTAATGTTGATAACTTGTTTGAAGGTTTTTTTTTTGTTGAATCATTCAACACAAGGTTTACCAAAACTTAGACTAACAAAGTTCCCATATTTATAATTTCCAACTTCAAGTCTTTTTTTTCACATCAGTATAGTTGTGTATTTTTCCTTTTAAAGTTAATAATATAATTCTTTTGTTGAAAAAAACACATTGCATCTTGAAAATAACATATGAATATTATGAATTTAAATAATATGAATAATGTTTTGTAAGTTGATCATATTAAATTATTTTCATTACTATTAATCAAGAATTAAAGCATCCTAATAACAATGTATCATTTATTGATTGCCAAAACTTTCACATTTGAAGTGTGTTTCCAACTTTCTATAGTTTTTTCATAATAAAAATATTTATTCTTATAATTATTTTGATATTAACACATTGTGATAGTTAATATCCAAAATTTTGTAAAATTAATGATGCAATCAAAGATATTAAGGTGTTGAATAGAAAAGAAACTAACTTTTAAGGCTACAAACTATTTCAGTGTCCAAACCTATCAATGCAAATCCATACAACCATGGCATGCATCACATCATAAACATGGTAGGTGAACAACATAGGTAGTAACTCCAATATTTAGGGTAATAAATTTTTTAACATGGAACTTTAGTTAATAATTATATGGTCATATCAACATATTAAGCTTTCACATTCAAATTATGTTAGATTGTTTGTTATCACAACTTTCCCAATTGTCAGTTAATATCCATAATTTAGTTTGATTACTAAATTTTACCAGACTTTGTGATTAATATGTATTGAGTTATATCGCAACCCTAACCTTGGGCTCACGACCAAGGCAAGGGCCTGCAAGAGGGCGAGACAAAAGGGAGACCCGGAAGGCACATCTTATACTCCCGAGAATGTAGGAGAGTGTGAGAGAATGAACCCTCACATTCCCAAGGCAACTCCCACTTGGGGAGTTGGAGTCTCGAAAGATTCCCAAATTTTCAAGGAGTGATTATAGGGGTCAAAACCCATTGGATTGAAAAGTTCTTTATATCATTGGAAATTTATTGAAACGTATATGTCTAAAATGGGCTTGCATCACCCATTTGGACATCTAAAACACAAGTCATGGCCAAAAGAAAGGATGGGAGTCAAATTGACAGTTTGACTCTTAACCATTAAAAGTCGGGAATTGACTCGATTTCCTTGCGTGCAGGTGGCATGCAACATACCATTAAAAAGCTCTCCATGAAGGCTATAACTTTGCTTGGGACCTCATCTCACTCAGAGGTCTACACACAAAGTTATGGGGCTCGAAAGTTGCAGGAGTCCTGATTTTAGTAATTTCGGGATTCCCACTTGGGAATCCCGAGACAAAAAGCCATTTGGATGTGGGCCTCATGGAGAGGCACAGAGTATACTATAAGGGGGAAGGTGGTGGCTTCCCCCAAGTCCAGGCTGTGGTGAGTCTTGTGAGTTCGAGTTTGCCTATGGCTCGTTTTAGCACCAAAAATGTTCCAACTATGCACTAACCACCTTGTGTTGGTTTTGTGCAAGTCCATGTGAGTAGTTGATGCTTGTTAATTTTCCTAGTCCTATTTCGGATCTCCAGCATGCCCTCTACCCCTCAAAGTGCTATGAGCCAAGGAGCATGCCCCAATTCCTTACTCTTTCGCTATTCAATCTGGATTCACATTTGAGTCCATTAAGGAGCTTGGGGGTGTGTCAAGTTATAACTAGACACATAATCAATCTAAGTTGTCATTGGATAAAATACATATTAACTACACCCAATGTTAGTTTACTTTAAATCAATCTGTTTAACTTCAAACTAAATGTTAATAAGTTAAAATTTCTTGAGTTTAAAATAGGGTAAATATCACATTGTACACAATCTAATAAACAAAGCAAAGATGTGTCTAAATGGGAAGAATGAAAATTTTAATTAGATTTTGGTTGAAATTGGCAATGTACATATTATAATATGTAGAGAAGACTAAAATGTGTATCTATCCATTATTGTTGAATAGATTGGAAGTCTTATAATATGTAAAATCAACCAAAGAAAGTAAATGTAGTTAATACAAAACATACCATGACGATTTTTCCCCCCTAGAGTCTAGTACCCCGTGTGTTTTAGTTGACATGCTTAATTGTCATTATAAATTTAAATATTAAGGAATTTTCCAATAATAAAATGTAATTAATTATTGTTAGACTTCTAAATAAATTTGTTCAATTGACTAGAAAATTTAGTCTACATCAAAATTACATATTAATTTATATACTTAGTTCAATAAATACCAACTATAATATTTATATCTTAATATAATTTTCATGTAAGTCTAGTTGTTTTGCCTTAGAAAATTCATGTGATGCACATAATATTAAGTCCTAAAATGGTAGTATCACTCCATGCAATGAATTTCAATCAAAGAGGCACTAGACCACATGGTGCCCATTAGGTCTATCAATTTCCACTAGCACATCCTAAGAAATGGGATGTAAATTCATGATAAAAGTTCCAGCTTATATTAACAATTTCCTCATCATTTTGATTTAAAGTTCCCTAATACACATAGTTTCATAAAATATCAATTATGTGTTAAGGGGTAAAAATCTCTAAACTAATTAAAAGTAAGGGCATATGCATCAAGCTAGTAACTTGTTTAATTTGTAATGAGTTCTTGCATTTTGAAGGATATGAAGTTGAAGGATAACTTATTTACAACTTTTTTTCAAATATGATTTAACACCACATTGATGTGCATGAAAATAGTTAAAGAAAAATCATTGTTTTTTAATATTCAATTACTGAAAAAAATATAAATTTGACCAATATTCGTGAATTAAGGGGCACCCACCAAAATAGTGGTCATTCACACTACAATAGTGGACATCCAGATCAAAACAATATATTAACCATGATTAATAGGCTAGTAGAATTTAATTGGGCTTTCACATCAAAATATTGAATCAAAAAATGAAATATTAACCATGACATTGTAGGTTAAACTCTAGTATATTTCAAAGAACATCAATGTGGGAGAGAAGGTATAAAAAAAGATGGTTGCCATCTTGTGTTGAATTTGGAATGTTGGTCCTCTACTCAATGACCATGGAGTGCAAATTTTATTTTACATGTGTTGAAATATATTATTACACATTTACATTAGATAATTAGTGTAAAAGTGAATAAAAATTATAAATTCAAAAAATTCCTTTGATTGGAGAATATTGTTCCTCATAACTATTACATGCCCCATCTATTTGACCCTTAATTTAAATGGAATAATATTCTTATAATATTATTAACCAAGGATAAGATATGGGGATATTCCATACTAAGCATTTGGGCAAATATTAATGATAATAGCCATAAATGTGCTAAATTCCATAAAATTTGCATAGTTTTGAAATTGAAAGGGGTGAGGACTGTGGACAAAAGGGTTTGTTGGGATATTATAAAATTGAAGGGGTAATACTATGTGCACCAATTTTCAAGCCAATTTTCAATCCTTTTTCCATTCAATTTGTTTTAGTATCCTATTTAAGTGAAATAACACATATTTAATTAATTTAAGACTTTGTAAAAGTCCAAAAATCCAAACAATAACTTGACGACATTATATTTATTCCAATTTTCAATTATAAATCACTTGATGGACACTAGGACTAGAAGGAAAAGTTTTTTAAAAAGAACATAATTTAGCCTTGTGGATATGTCTTTAAATCTATCCATGAAGGAAAAAATAAATTTTAGAAACAATAATATGTAGGATTGTTGATCATGATTTATTGCAGCAAGAGTAAGATCTGATTTGAAAAATAAAGAGCAAGACCCACATTGTATAATAAGTCTAGTGCTATATGATATCAATAAAAACTTCAAAATTGTGAGCTAACTTTTTCTCTAATAGATGAGTTGAAATCATGAGTTTATGATGATGTTGATGAGTTATAGTTTGATGATGAAAATAATAACATGGCACGAATGTTACAATGCTAGCTAAGAAAGTCATAGATTCGACTACATGTTAAGCTAAAAACAAATCCAATTATGCAAATGTTCTATTTTTCATAGTTGTTGAATTTTTTTATCAACAAACATTATGAAAATGGAACATTTATTTTACACAATTAGATTTATTTTGAACTCAATAATGTAATTTAATCTATAATTTATCTTTAATCGTCATTGCAACATGTGCATCAAGTTGTTAAATTGTTGTTCTTAGGAAAAATCTACAACCCTAAATTCAAAACCATAAACCATGACCTCAAACCCCCTAAACCCCAAAATAAAAATATGTTGAATGGTACACCACATCCAAACCAAGGTATGATTCACCTACAACAACACAAACAATAATTTTGACATGGTGGCCATTAAGAAGATAACTTAGAGAAGAGAAAAAATCTTGAAAAATTTAGTAAAAAATGCAAGTTATAACATAACAATTTTGATATCTATTGGGTAAAATGCCTTCAACATAGAAAAATGAAATGTAATAGTATACATAGAAAAATTGTATATACTATTGCATTCCATTTTTCTATGTTAAAGACAAACATATATATAGACACATAAAAACCAATTAATTAATTAAACTATGACTATATATTTTAGTTTCAAATTCATATTTGAACTATTTTGAAAAAGATTAAAAAAAAAATACAAACATAATATTCACTTGAAACACACACATGAAACACCCCATGAAACAACATAAACACTTACACTGACACTTGCACAAAAAAACACATTAAAATATGTACTGCACAACAAAATGTCTATGACATACATGTGTAACATATAACTTTATTTATTTTTTTTCAACACACATCCAAATGAATCTAATTTTGAGAATTGTCATAATATGTACCTCACACCAAAATATGTATGACATACATGTGATGACATACAACTATATCTATTCTTTTCAACACATATTCAAACAAATTTAATCTTGAGAATTGTCATAATATGCACCACACACCAAAATATTTATGACATACAACTGTATGTATTCTTTTCAACACACATTTTAATAAATGTAATTTTGAGAATTGTCGGGATATGTATCACACACCAAAATATCTATGACATACATGTTATGACATATAATTGTATGTATTTTTTTCAACACACATTTAAACAAATCTAATATTGAGAATTATCATAATATGTACCACACACCATAATATCTATAATGTACTTGTGATGACCTACAACTTTATGTATTCTTTTCAACACACATTTTTTATAATAAATATAAATAATGAAAAACACAAACAAATGTAAACACACATTCACATACATATATATACAAACATACACAACCACACATCCAAACATTCATATACATCTATACATAAATACAACTTAGACTACATATAAATAACAAATATCATACAATTTACAAATTTACAATGATTTAGTTGATGTGAATGCAAATTTCATTTAAACTATGAATTAGGACATATTCATACAACAATGATTTTAAAGAAAAATCCAACATGAAATATTATCATAGTAATGGAAGAAAATTATGTCATTATTTATTCAACCCAATAAATTAATTTTTGACAGTAAACCCTATAACTCATCTTTAAACCATAAACCCTAAATCTAAACGCTATACATTAAACTCAAAAAAATTATATAAATATCTCAAATATGAACCATTTAATAAGTATATTATTACCTTTCAATTATTTATCAACGACTAGTGTAATATCCTGGATTGATAAATTAAGTAATTTCTTATCTTTAATTTAGTATTGATTTTGAGTGCATGAACATGGGACAATTAAGTAAAATATTTGATAATTACATAATAATTGACTACTGACATTTTAATATGTAAATTCATTTAAATATACGTCAAGAAATAACTTGTTATGAAATATTGAGTAGTCATTAATTAATTTAGAGGCATGTTTAAAAAATGAATTCATAGAATTAAATACCCATTTATTAATCAGAAATAATTATTAAAAATATAAAATATAATAATTATTATTCAATTAATTTAGATTTAATCTTTTTGTTGTTGCAAATTTTTCTTTCAATAAGCTTTTATTGGAACAAAAAATAAGTCGAAAGCAATACAAATTTGTATTCTTAATTATCCTCTTTTTAATCCCATTTTAGTTTCCAATTCTATAGAACATGTGTAATGCATTCTAACAAAAAATAAATGTTAAGACTAGTTTATATCATGCTTAGGAATATTATTTAATATTTGACGTAAATTATTTTTAGAGTGTTAAATTTCAGGGTTTAGGTTTTGTGGTTTGCAATTTTGGAACCATCTCATCCATTAATAATCATGAAGTGGAGATGCCACATTCAACATTCATTGTTACAAATCCTTAACAGCGGGAGATTTGTCATACATAAGTTTCATGCCCCATTTTTGCAATGGTAAGGTTTAGGTTTGAGTGTGATTTTTAGTGTTTTTTTTTAGACAAGACAAAGTGCAATCGTGTTTTTTATCAATAAGATTTTTCAATGTAGGAGTGAAGTGAGGTTAAGGTTTGGGAGAAGAATTTGGAACGCCAAAAAACTAGAGCTTTAGAAGGGATCGAAAGCAAGAGAACTGAAAAGATAAAGTGTAATCGAACTTTCCATCAACAATTTTTCTCAATGTAGGAGTTAAATGAAGTTAAGGTTTGGGGGAAAAATTCGAAATACCAAGGAGTTGGAGCTTCGGAAGGCATTAAGGGCATGAGAACTGAGAAGACAAAGTGCAAACTAACTTTCCGTCATGAAGTTTTCTTACTATAGGAGTTAAATGAAGTTAGGTTTTGGGAAAAGAATTTGGAATGCTAAGGAGTTGGAGGTTCAGAAGGGATCAAAGGTAGGGGAACTAAGAAAACAAAGCATGACCCAGCTTTCCATCATGAATTTTTCTAAATGTAAGAGTCAAATGAAGTTAGGGTTTGGGGGAAGAATCTGGAATGTTAAAGAGTTAGAGGTTCAGAGGAGATCAAGGGTAGGATAACTGAAAAGACAAATGGGAATCCAGCTCTCCATCACGAAGTTTTCTCAGTGTAGGAATGAAGTCAAGTTAAGGTTTTGGGGAAGAATTTGGAATGCAAAGGAGCTAGAACTTTGGAGGGGATGAAACGTTAGAGAATTGACTAAACAGAGTGCGATCTAATTCTCCTTTAGGATGCTTTCCAATGCCGTATGTATTGTAGGGCTTCATAAAAATGAACTCTAGGGTGAAATTCTGCAATTCAAAAACCTCCTTTGAATAGCTTTTCGATATAACTTTTTCACCATTCCTACCTATTGTTCTTTAAATTTCTCAAATCCTCACATCAATCTTGCAATCAATTAACATCACAAGTTTGTTGAGGATTCTAAAACATGGGTTTGTATGTTTAGAAACATGTTGCGTTGATGGGATTTAAAAATGTCTTTCAGCTGGAAAATATTGTTTCTATTCGATCCCACCTTTCAAAGAAGGACGGAGCCATCAAAAAAATAGGTGAGTACTTCACACTTTTTTATTAACATCACAAATATTACATAGCTATAATAATGTACAAAATTGTTGAATAAAATTTTCGCAAAATACCTAACAGCTTTCAGATGGTTCTATTACATCAATTAATATGATGGGAAATACCAATTGTTACATGGTCCTAGGGAAAAATAATAAATGCCTAATGGCTGCTAGGCATTTTCTAATAACCAATTGAAAGAAATTACAAAAAATGCCTAGTGATACCCAAGGGTTTTTTCAATTTGGAATTGATGAGAACTCTTGGCGATCACCAAGTGTTTTTTAAATTGGAAATCATAGAAAATGCTTGGCGGCCACCATGCGTTCTTTAAATCCAAAATCCATGAAAATGCTTGGTAGCCGCTAGGCATTTTCTAGATTTGAAATCCATGAAAATGCTAGGTGCCCACCATGTGTGTTTTGCATCGGAAATGCTAGAAAATGTGTAGTGTTTGCAAGGTGTTTTTTGGACCAAAAATGCTAGAAAAACGCCTTTTGGTCTAAAAAACACCTGGCCGTCACCCATTTTCTAGATCGAAAATGTCAAAAAATGCTTGGTGGTTGCGAGTTTTTTTTGACTTGAAAATGCTAAAAAACACTTGACGAGCACTAAACGTTTTCAAGATTGAAAATGCTAGATAATGCTTGGTAATTGCCAAGAGTTTTCTAGATTTGAATTACTAGAAAATGCCTGTGGCCGCTAGGTGTTTTCTAGTTTAGAAATGTTGGAAAATGCCTTGTGGCCACTAGATGTTGTTAAGATCAAAAATGCTAAAAAACACAAGGCAGCAACTAGGCATTTTCAGGATTGAAAATGCTAGAAAACACCTAGTGGGTGCTAGACGTTTTTTGGATAAAAAATGAAGGAAAATGCCTAATAGTAGCTAAGTGTATTTTGGATTGGAAATGCTAGAAATTGCTTAACAACCACTAGGCATTTTTTGAATCAAAAATTGTAAAAAATGCTTGGCATTTTTTGGATTGAAAATGCTAAAAAACTCCATGTGGCCACAAGGTGATTTTTGAATTAGAAATGCTAAAAAACACTTGGTGGCCATTAGGCGATTTCTATGATATCCAATTGAAAATAAACATATGAAAGGCTTGGAAGCGAAGAGGCGATTCTCGTGATTCCTTTTATTTGGAAATCTAAATTTTTTTGTTGGTTGTCATGTGTTTTCTGCAACTCTATAGAAATAGCATTTTCTAAATGGCCCCTATGCATTAATCCAAAAAATGTTTTTTACGCCAAAGTAATTGTGTAAAATCAAGTGTGTCATAAAATATTATTTTGGAATTTTTTTTGTAATTTGTGGGGTGAAATGCAAGCTTTCTTAATGTAATATTTTCTAAAGTGTTTTGTAAATGGTGGACATTCAATTGAAGTAAATAGAAAAACAAAACCTCTCCTAGTGAAATGGGTGGTTCATTGAAGGGTTCGTTTGGGGGCTCAAGGTCTTGCTTTAAATTAATTCTTAATAGTTACAACAACAACATTGCTTAATAAAATAATGTTACAATCAATAGAATCTAAATGAGAATATTTAGGAGGATAAAGTTTAAGGTGAGGATTAGGAACCCTTGAAACAATAGGGCCTTAAACTTGAAGTTCAATGGAGGCTTTGGGGCCATGATAATAGTTAATGGAACACACAAAAGGTTGAACTTTTTAGCTATTGAAAATTCAACAAACTTCAAAAATAAGCTTGCAAACAAAACAACCAAGAGAAAGCACGCAAAAACAAATTATAAGTTGAATTAAAAAAAAACTTATAACTAAAGAGTAATGTTTGATTGTTTGCTCCTTTTGTTCCAAACATGACAAAACCCAAAACAAAAAAACAAAAAAGTGTTATCTTTTCTTGTAGGTTGCAACAACAAAATCAAAACATGACAAAATCCAAAATACAAAAATGTGTAAAATATTATGGAATACCAAGGCATCTGACAACTCACACCCTATGATGCAGAAGTGATAAAGCCATCACACACATGAACACAAAGAAAATTATTTTTTCTTTGTTTCAACCCTAAGCCAATCGTCCCACTATTTTACAAAATCCCCATGTTAATGAAAATGTTGATGAACCTTGGAATCATGGGGTGTTAAAGTTTCAATGTGCATCAAGTTTCAACCTACAATCCATTGCTTCAACCCCAATTACTTTGACAAAATCCTAATTGTTGACAATGAAGATGATGAGTAACTATTACAAATTGTGGGTGCAATTCATTAGTTCCCACTCAGTAAATTGGTAAATTCATTACTTCCCCACTAGGTCCTATTCACTTTAACCAATGAATTCACTATTTTCTCACTAGGTCTTGTTCATTATAACTAGTGAATTCATTCAATATCTAGTCAAAACATTTAGTGTACAGGGACAAGCATATAGGGACACCTTTTGTTGTAGTATAACAACAGTCCTAAAGTTAATCTAAACTCCTTGGAATGTTGATTATTGAAAGCTTATGATATGCATTCATGATTCAATTAAGTAAGAATTAGGATTCATGAGGCACACAATACATGACATGCATATCTTGTTCGTTGACAATGAAGATGATAAAAGCATTGAACTCCAAGTTTGATCCTTGGAATGTTGATTTTCAAAGCTTTGATGTGCATTCACAACTTATTAATCACTTAGGATTAGTCAAGATTCATGAAACACATAATACATATATGAGGAATCCTAACGATTAGTGATGAATATGACAAAAGTCTTGATTTTTGAGCTTTGGTCTCAAAAGGTTGGAATGTCAAATTTTGAAACTATGATGTGTGATCATGATTCAATCAGTTTAAAGTTAGGATTCATCAGGCACATAATAATAAGTATGGGTAACATTACAAGGTAGAACTATAGTATATGAGTTTACAATTCATCAATCATGAAGGCACAATGTTCACAATTCATCGCTCAAGTTTCTTGTAGTTGCAAACTTCCATGTTGTTATGAACAATGTGCATTGTAGACTCCATGAACACATAATTACTTAGTAGACTCCCACCTCCTTCGTTAAGTTTAAAGCCTTAATGAATTACAACTATAAATAAAGATGTTTTGGTGAATTTGGTGGCCATGATTATGCCAAAACATAGCAACCTAACATGCCTTTACATTGAAATTATGTGAATTACATTTTCATGCACATGAATTTTCAATGACCTCATTTCTATTTATTTTCTTAGCTATTTAACAATGTGACCCTTTAGAGTTCTCACTTTTAGTGCCACTCATCAATGTTTGGGTGAAATAGCTAGCAACAATACCTTTTTCAAATTCCCATTTTGGTGAAAACATTTTGTAAGAAAAAAATTCTTTGGTGTTAGACTTTTTTATGGGTTGTTTTTTGGTGAAATTTTGCCCCAAAAAAAGATTGTGTATCACTGTTGAGTGGGTACCCACTTTGGTGGGTAAGAACTAATGGTTCAGTTTCTAATAACTTGGACCAAAACGTACCCACCAATTTGAAATTGCCTTATTTCAAGAATTGCAACAAAACACAGGGCAGAACTAGGTGGAGACTTAAGTCATGGTTCCATTTTCACATTTGAAAAATCTGGAACCCAACAATTTGAACTGCAAATTGGTTTTGACCTAGAACTGAATCATTTTATTTTTTTGAATTTCAAATTCTAGTTTTTCTTTTAGGTATAGGGTGTGTTGTAAGCACCCACCTTCTTTCCCATTTCCTATCACCCCCTGCCTTTTCTCTTTGTAAGTTTGCATATTGCTTTGAAGGCATGTCCCTATTTTTTCACTTTGCATTTATTTTCTCTTTCATGTTTAACCTTCCCTTTCCTTTAAGTTCCTTGAATGTTTTTTGTTTTTTGTTTTCCCCAATTGATGCTCAAGTCACTCCTCTCCTTTGAGCTTCAAAAGAATTAAAACCTAACCAAGGACTAATTATAATCTATTTGAATTCTAGTTAGAACTATTAACTATGATTTGGTTAACTATGAACCATCCAAACTTAAAAATGATAAAACTAGAGGGCAAATGGCCAACATTTGAAAACCCAAACCTGAAGTGGATACAATTTCTATTTTAAAACAAGAAACCCACCTGAAAGCAGAACCTTTTCCATATTTAGTTACAGATTTGAAACCAGAGGTTTTGCTGAAAATGTCAGAACTGCTGAACATTGTTCCACATGAGAATCAGATTTAATAGAGTTTATTTCAGAATTTTCAGAGCTAAGGTGTGGAAGATATTGATTTTTGGGTGAATTTTGTTGCTGGAAATTCAAACAAATTGCAAAAATTGGGTTTGGAAGGAATAGTCAGTTGAGCCCTCAATGTGTTCATGCTTGGGCCAACAGCACAGGCTATACTTCCTTTGTGATGGGATGCGACTTGGCATCCTAAACTTGATACAAGAGCATAGGTGGTGAATTGGAGTTGTAGGCTCCTGCTGTGGTGGTTGCAGCTCCCCAGTGAAAGGCAAAATTATGCACAGGTTCGTCAAGACAGAAAAAAGAAAAAAGGTTACATAGTGGTATCCACCCAAGATGGTACTTACATGTTTGATTGGTTTGGTGTTTGTTGATTTGATAATCCAAGAAGAATGATTTAAAGATGTGACGTGGAAAAAAATGCACTTGAGATGGTGTGTTCTACACAATATGAACATGAATTTTGGTGTATTCTTGTTGATGGTGTTGTGGGGGCATATTAGCTAGACCTATGAATGCACCCAACCATTTGCAGGAATTGGGTTTAATTTATCCTTTGCTGTATGCATGGTGGATGTGATCTATACATCAACTTACTCACAATTGGCCAAACATGTATGGTTCAGTATGAGTTGGATCAGAGAGTGTGTATTGAGGTGTATAGTTTTGAGTTATTGTTTTAACTTCGATAGTTTTCAAAGTTGCTACTAGTGTTGGTTTAGTCTATAAGGGTGACCTTGTGGGTCTATGTATTGGTATCAAGGAATGTGGTGGGCTGATCTGACCTGAGTAATATCAGCCTAATACCCATGTTGCCACCAATTTCATTAAGATAATGCCACTTTCTTATAAGTTTTGCCTGGTATGATATGAGGAGTACTCCTTCCCTTTTCTTTTCGGTATGAGTCTAATGGTTTTGGTCTAGAGGTATTGATTGCAACATGCAAGTAATGCTAAGTTCTTAATGAAGAAACCTTCATATATGCTTATTGAGTCAAATGTTGTTAATCAAAACTATCTATGAATTGGTACTTTAACCAGTAGTAATTGAACCAGTGACACATGTTGAACTAGTAGTGATAGTGTAACTGTAGTTGACAAAACAGGTAGTTGGTAGAACAAGTAGTTTGCAAACCCTGTATTTGGCAAAAAAGGTCATCTATAGAACCTGCATTTGACAAAACATGTAGTTAACAAATCATATAGCAGATTTTAAAAATTCTGACTGTTTATAATAGTTTTATTAGCTAATTTCTATTAGTTGATTAGAACAAGAAGTTTCATTAACAATTATGACTATTTATTATAATTTTATTGGATATTTTTTATTATTTGATTAGAATAAGAAATTTTATTTGTTAGTTATTGTTTAGGTGATTTGCATGAAGCATTTCAAAGTTCAAATTTAAAATATAAAGGAAGGATGTTAGAAAATGAAAGATATTAAATTTTTAATTTTCATATTTATTCTCTAATTTTTTAAATGTATGCACTTTGATTTCTTAATATAGTTTTGTATTTTCATTACAAGTTGGAGTACCTATTAGCATTGAATAATTTGTACCTGTTCAAAATTTAAGAAAGGAGATTTGGATAACGTGGGAAACTTTTGATGTTAATTTGATTTTGTGTTTTTTTTTCATTAAAAATATGAAAGCATTTTCTGTTTTAGCAATATCTTTCTTAAAACTATGTGCAAATTGAGTACATGTTAGTTTAAGAATTGTAAATAGTTCTAGTTTATTTAGTGAATGTATTTGTCTGTTGTTATAAAAACCTATTGCTAAAAAAATCAGAAATTAAACAACCTTAATGAGAATAGAAAAACCCGTTAACGAATGTGCACATTAATAATCCATAATTATCTTTTCAACCAATAAAAAATTAACATTACTTCTAAAGTACAATCTACTATTGTCCACCAAAATACTAATATCAATAAACTCTTAGAAAAGTAAAATAATCAGTAATGAAAATAAATAAAATTTATAATAATGATCATGAAAGACTGGTCATTTCATAAAGTCATTCTTAAGGGGGGGGAGGAGGGGGGGAAGAGAGAAAAAGATGGTGGTCCACTTTTCAGTCTTTCTAATTTGATTTAGGTCAAGAAAAGGTGCCCAATCTAATCGGTAATATATATAAATATTATGTATATATTCAAAGTCACTTATTTGTAGCATGATTTCTAAATGATTTTGAGAAAAAAGGAAATCAGGGGGCAAATATTTGGTTGGGGGGAGAGGGGGTGAATACTTTCTGGAAGGCAATGGTCAGGGGGTCAGATTTTGAGCTTTCCCAAGAATCACAAGATTCTTGGGGGCCCCAAAGTGAGTGCTTTAGTTTTTTTTCTTTTGGGTGGGTATTCTTGAATGTTGAACAAACTATTCAAGGAAGATGTTGACTCTCATATTCATATAATATACTTATGTGTAGATTATGCAAAAAGAACGGGAAGTCCTTTCACCCTAATAAGTTGAGCTGCAAAGGATCCACGAATTTGTTTAGAGAAATCTTTACAGGCTAGTTGTGTAGCAGATCTAATGAATTGATCGTCTTGAACTGTTGATTGAAGAGCAAAAAAAAACTAGGGGATTTGAATGCAATGCACAAGTGGTAATGGAGTGAAACAAAAAGACAAATTCTTTGTCCAAGTTTCCTGATTTGTTAAGGTGTTTATGATTAAAGAAAAAGGTAGTTGTAGAGTCTCGAGTTGAGCCTTGGATATAGTACCCATTTCAGTTTTGGACTAGATGATACCTGGAATGTAGCAGTTGAACTAAAAATGAGCTTTCATGCTTTTTGACCAGAAAAAAAATTCATTCCAAAACTTTACCAAAAAAATACCCTTCAAGTTGTTGCGAAAGGCTAATAGACAAGAAAGAACATTTTGAAAATCATGGGGCTTCCACAATATGTTTCTGGACTGTTGTGATCATTAGTGAATTGATGGTCAAGATCAGAACGCTAGTGAGACTATTAGGAGGGAATCCAGCATTGTTAATTTTTGACAAAGGGTGTCACATTGTCTTTTGATAGACAATAATTTTTGACAAAGGGTCTCTCCTGTCTTTTGATGGACAATATTTTGTTTACCAGTCTTTGATGGGTTGGTACAACTTCAACTTGTCTTTTGAAAGGTAAGAATAAAAAGTGACAAGTAATGATAATTCGCCAGTTTTGAATAATAAAAAGGCAGATTCAACTTGAAGGTTAGTACGCAAAATCAAAGCACATGTTGCAAACAAAAACATTACCTTGAAATTCTCAAAATCACAAACAAAACTGATATCCAAAAAGTATTGGAAAAAAAGGTACAATTTAAGTGAATAGGAAATATGATAAAAAATCATTGTCTCCCTTTTATAGGAAAGAGTCAATCCAAGGCTAGGATTCATCTATCTTGCACATTCTTCCATTCTTGAAATGCAGCTGACCAATCAATATTGATTGCAATGATATCGCACAATGACAAACGCATCAATACAGCCAAAGTATTCATTATAAGTGGCATGGGAGGAGGGAGCTTGACAACCTGAATCCTTGACATATAAAAATCCTTGACTTCTTATTGGTCAAGGCATGAACTGCCCTTTTTGTCTTAGGGGTACCTGTTTTCACTCAGTGCCATTTGTGAGTTGCCAAGCCGAAGGCATTTTAGCACTGATCTGGAGTATTTCTCTTCTTTGTATTAATAACTCTGGTGACTACCTCAACCCTCACCACTAGGGCGACTCTCTGTCCCCACATAGCTTGAGCAGATTGGGGTCCAGTTGGGGTTTGAACTCCCAACTGCCTGGCTACACAGCCTTTGCCCACAATAGGGTAGCTAGAGTAGCTGAACATCCTCCCAGATTTGTATATTTGCTTATAATGTGCCAGGGTGAAGCATCAGCTACACTGGCCCATTCACCTTCTTCATTGAGAGGCCTCTATGAGTAACACAAGAAGCCTTAAATTTGGACTCAGAGAACCTTATTTAGAGTACTAGTACAGGACCTGTATTCCATTTGCAAGCGACATGAAAACCTTTCTGGTTTTTACTGTAGTACTAGTAGTGTAGGTGCTGGTTCATCCAAACCACTTACAATATGGGGAAAAATAACATGAAAGCTATGACTGGTATTATTTTTTTCATATTTCTTTTAACCCGCAATATTTATGCCACTTATCTTTTGACAGGTTTGAGAATATTCAATCATGTCTTTTGACAGGTTTTCATTGTTTTTAATGCAAATACAAGTGCAAAAATCAACCCTGGCATCCAGACACGAGTTTGGAAAAGTCTGAAACTTGCAATTATAGGTCTTGAAGAAATTTCCTAGTTTATTTGGATGGGTACCTTACACACAAATTAGTAATGCCTATTCAAAATTAAGAGACACATTAAACATACAGAAGGCTCCTAACAAATATGAGACACCTTACAACAAGATGAGGCTTCTTGTAAGTGTATAATGTAACTCTTGCTCCTCCTACCGCATGAGTCATGATACAGCCATGATAATGTTCACCTCATGTTTTACAATGGTGTCTTCAGATATACTTAAAATAAAATTTCCCTCTTTCTTTACAATGGCCACCTGACTTAATAACGTTTGCCTTTTGCTTTGCAATGGGCAAGTTCCGTTAGTGGGGCATATCAGTGGGGACACTCAGGAGGGAGCTATGGCCTCATCTTATACCCATTATTTGAGAGCAATGCTCCTGCCCTGGAGGCTTACCATATTGTATTGACCACAACCAAAGAATTTCAAATTTCAAACCTATATTTGGGGCAAAGTGCAATGTTTGAAACATCCAATGACCACAATTCAGTTTGATCTAGCACCAAATAAAAAATGCAGATCACCACATCATAATTAACCACTAAATCTATGATCATACTAATACAACATTAATTACTATTTGTGTCATTAAGTGGTCGATTTGTGGTTTGTACTGTTTCCAGCACCATCACAGTTTTGACTACTTATACTTTGGATCACAAGCCTGTACCTAGTACATTCAACTTTGAGCAAGTGGATCCATGTGTTTCTGTCTTCAATTTTGTGACCTTGCTCAAGTGGTCATGCATTAAGTATATTTAGCCAAATTTGGCAATATTCAAAATTTGAAAGTTGAAAAAATATCAACCTTCCATATTGTAGGCAATTGCGACAATTTTCGGAAATTTTTAAATTTGAAATTCGTTTTTAAACACCTTTTAAAAATCAGGAATTTCTGACAAAAAAATTTCTTAACAAAATATTTGGCGAAAATTCATCACAAAAAAAAACACTGTGTGGCACCATGTTCTAAGCAACTTTATAAGGTGTCTCTTGTGGAACCATGTTCAAAAGACTCCCTAACGTGTGTCTTGTTTTGAAGAGGCATTGTTAATGTGTAGAAGCTGTCCTCCACATTAGCCTTTTTTAAACTACTGAAATTTAATAATGTGCAGAGTTTCAATTGCTACAAGCCAGAAAAATTAAAAATTGTCAAATATGTATGTTTGGTTTTGAGTGTGTAACCAAAAATATATAAGGTTGATTAAAGATTTGTACTTCATATCTGGTTTTAAACTTTGTAGCCTGATTTGGTCAGATCTTCTTAGGGATGACGATATCTTTATCTTACATCTTCCTACTAATGACGGTCATTTGGACTTCATAAAAAATTCCTAAGAAAAACAATGCCCCAAATCAGTGTTTGTATTTGGCAATTTTTCATCACATGGCTACCAAAAAAGACATACAAATGGATTTTTTTGATAAAATATGCACAAAAGTTATGCGAGTTTTTGGGTATTGCCATATTTAGACAATGGGTTCCAGATCTCCCAGTATAGCAGGATTCCGATATTTTTCCACTCTCCTCTCCACTTGTTGTCAAAATTGGCTAATTCCTATTGTGATGATCACCAATGTGATTACAGAAGAAAACAAATCCTAGTACCAACTAAATTAAGAAATTTAGCTTTGGGGAGTGAGTTTTAGAAGTCCAGGTGGGGCCGCTTCCGAAGACAAAGTATAGGTGATTCATAACCAGGTTCGACCCATTCCTCCTGCAATTTAATGCACTTATTACATTAGAAATTGACACTGGGGGATGGTAGGGAGGGGAGGGGGACTTTATTGGACTGGCTATTAGTGGAAAACTAGGTGTCCTGCATTATATTCCTGCAACACAAATCTGGACGAGTTCCCGCAGTGGGCGGCGTCCTTCTGCTGCAGCAGCTGCTGTTCAAAGCTAGAACTATTAGCCAAGGATTTGACGCACTGGAGGTGAGGGAAAATTACTGTTGATTGGATATGGAACTTCAATCATCTCTAGTTCTGTCAGGAAGCTGGACGCAGCTGGCCATCGTGGAAATATAAATGATCATGGGCTGCAACATGAACGAACGACATCTTCCATTAGGTGGCTGTTGTGATAGGTTCTGTCATAACAGCCCCTTTTGATTAATGTGTTAGTGATGTCCTGATTGTTATATTCTTTCCTGACTTGTGTTCTCTTGCTTTATTAGCCTTGTACTTCTTGTGGATGAGTTCTCATCCCTGCATTTCTTTAATATACAGCGTTTTTCTTCTTTTGAGTACATTTTTCCACTTAACAAAGTTCATAGTCGCTCACAGCTCTCATAACCCCAAATGCAAGAGCTGTTAGTCAAGGTGTAACTCATCTTTAAGGTGATATTTTTCACATTTAAAAAATTAGAACCTATGTCTATCTAGAAAATAGTTAAAACTAGCTAGCTTGTCAAGCTATTAGCATTCATTAGTTTGGTAAGTTATTAGCCCATTGCAACTGTCACAACAGCGCCCATGTCAGTGGCTTTCCTTTAGCTTGATGTGATTACAGCTGCTGTGTGTAGCTGTGATCAGGGCAGCCCAATGGAAAGAGACCCTAATTAACGACAATAGATAGCTAGATGAACTGTAGGAACCTTCGACCTGCACATTTATTTCAACCAGTCGTGTACCTGCCAATTAGTTCATTAAAACTCATGCACTAATTATACGTTGGTATACTCTAAACTAGATCTTGAAACAGATTGTATGTAATTACCCCAAGCTCCTGAGAGAGAAATGTAGAAACTGTTAAGACTTTTCGATCTGATGTTGAATATTGTCGTTTACCATAACAGTGCCGACGACGGTTTTCCTACATGCTCATGCGCGTTGTTGCAAGTGACAGATTAACTGTAGCCAATTATATACATGATTATTAGCCAGGCCTGTGTACCACGGGTCAAAAAAGCCCTGCGGCTCCACCATGTTGTGTAAGGCGTAGGGCGAGCTAGGTGAGCGTCGCACGACATGATGGGCAATGCAAAGAGCATTCCATGACATAATTAAGGTCTGGGGTGTCAAATTCAACAATTTTTTATTTCCATTTTCAACAAACAATTTGGTGACCAGTGACAGTGTATGATTATCACCTGAAGATTATGCCATGTAATATGGTCAAGAACATGTGATGTTGCCATAATCTGCCACGGTCCTACCTTGATCAGTAGGACATTGACATTCTAGGATCATTGTCAGATGCGCGCATCCACAAGGTCAACAATTAGCATCTACATAATGACAGAACTTTTCACGTATCTATTCTAGATCCTGTGCAGCAGCCAATCAGCTAAACTGTAGGTACTAATTCGTTATTCATCCGCGTTGCACCTGCAGCTTCGGTTCATAGGCTTGCAGGAAACTAAGTTGCAATTACGTTTCGTTCATATTAAAAATCAGAATCGGTGCGTTTTGCTTGTTTGGATTTGCACTTTGTTGCTAGGGACTTCAAGCGGTTTCCCCTGCGTCGAGTTTCTTACCGTGAAGAAAACCTCCTTTTCCCAGGGCTACGAGATGACGGAGGCACAAAAAAGGAGTAGAGAGGAGATTTGCGTTTCCCCTCCAACTAGCAAGGGGATTCCTTCATGTATCCTCAGCTTTCCACAAAGGGGAACCTCAAAAAGTTTCTTGTGCTCAATGTCTGCATTACGTTCCCATCAACGCTCCTGAACATAACGTCATTTGAGAAAAAGACCTGATGCCCTGGTGCGAATTTAGCTTCTCGATCGAGTATGCTCTCCTTGAATCGAGAAAAGTAGCTAGACAAGCTGATAGTACTCGCTAGCTATTGCTCTACGTTCAAAGCAAGCTTGTAACTAGCGAAAAAGTTGATAGCATACAAGGGAGGAGTATTTTCCTCAGGGCCCGCATAATTTGTAATCAAACTCTGATCCGTACTTGCAGATCAATATGATCGAGACTTCCACAGCTCTACACCTGATTCTGCAACTGTTTCAACTCAGCAAACTATTTGTCGACTAGCGGCTGTACAAAAGCTCGTGTTCTTTCTAAAACTTTTTCTTCAACGGTTTCTCAACTGCGGAGACCAAAACTTGAATATACACGTCGAGCAGCTACGCACATAGCTGCCGATTGATAAAAAGTACATGATGCAGTGATCTCCCTTAAATCTACAAATCCTGCGCTAGTAAATGATCAGTTGCTCAAGCTGCGTTAACTAAACTATCTTCAGCGTCGCGATGTTGAGACGCATCTCTAGCTGCTGCTGCTGCTCCTAAATCTCCTGCAGCCAGCAGGAAAATCTGATCCTGGCGAACTATCCAATCGACAATCAAACATTCAATCAACCACAGTTCAAGGTCGACCATGGACAAGGCTACGGTTTTGTGTCTTGCCTGTGGGGACTCATTACGGCAGCTAAGTGCACCATCTAAGTTCGCAAGCACGAATCTAGACAAGTGAGTCTGTACTGGACCTCATTCTGTCCACCTCTGCTAGCTTCCCTGAGATTGAGAATGGTCAGTGCTGGTTCTAGGATTATTGGAAGTACTGGGAGCTTGTACAGTCATGCTAGTTGCAAAAGTTGCAGTAGTAGGCACACTGGCTTCTAAAAACTCACAACTAGACCTACCTTCTCCTGCATCGCTTGCTCCGCTACCTACTGACCAGCTCCTGCATGTTGATGGCTCTCCTATCATGTGGGAGAAGAGCCTAGTAGGGTTAGGCTCATTATAACTGCTGTAACTGGGACTCGGCTCCGACGTATTTTCTCGGGTGGTAAGATAGTTTACAAGACCTGTTCTAGTGCTGACTTCGTTAGGAGCATTAATTTGCGAAAGGCGGATCTTGTGATCCGCTGTCGACTCAGGCCACGAGGCAACGCGTGATGGCATCATCATCGGCGTTCGGTTTGTGGACTGGTGTAAACCTAAAGCCAAGTCCCTGCCCACGGGTACTGATTTGCACACTTCACAGATGTAATTACTTGACATCTGTAAGTTGTGATCACGGGAGCTCATCCTCATCGCGGCGTCCGGCAAGGGACTATGTAATGATTCGCGGGATTGCTGATCCTTGAGAAGTCGCGATTTCTCGATCTCAGCTTGAGCATGTTCACGTATTCTTTTAGCATCTGCAAGCTCGGCCTCTGCGATATCCATCTGCCTTTTGGCCATGTCCCTGGCGTGCTCTGCTAATGCTTTCTCCGCCGAGGCTTGCTGAAGCTGCTCTCTGGCTTCTCGCTTTAGAAGCTCCGCTCTTGCTATCTCGTTTTGTGCTTCATTGCTCTCCAGGCGAGCCTGCTCCTTGGTGCGCCTCGCTGCTGCTAGGTCTGACCACGCCGTGTTCATTTCTGTCCTCGCCTGGAGTTGCCCACCAATTATAGCGATTATGTCAACAGTGAATAACTGGACTATAATGAGAGTAAACCGTACACATACGCAAGCCTAATCAAATCTAGAGGATCTGTTTCAACTTAAACCCATTGAAATTTCTGCAGCGCTTCAACAGGATCTAGTATTATTGGTGACGTCAAGGTTGCCGCAGACAATGAAGGTGAGTCTGGGTCGAGGAGACTTAGAATGCCAAAGAATGAGAAAAAGTAGAAGCAGAATCGATCTCATCAAGAGCCCGGTATGCAGCCGAAATCGGCAAGTGCAGCTATATGCTTCTATGGCATTGATAGTCTGATCGAACTTTGTCATTCATTCATTCGGTTTCCAAGGGTAAAGCCTTCTGCAGTGGCGGTGGAAAGTACATCTGTGAAATCCAGATATATATTTCGTACGTCTATTTGAGTACTTAAGACTTGCCTCAGTCAGAATCGCAAGGGGCGGACAGGTTATAAGCGCTAGAGAAAAATGCTTACTTGTTCTCTTGCCTTGTTTGCTTCAGCCAAAGCTGTTGCAGTTAATTCCTTTTGAGCGGAAGCCTCTTCAAGAGTGCGCGCTACAATAAGAAACTCAGAAGGGGAGACATCCTGCGGCAGATTGTCACGTGAATGCTTGTGTACGGGATCACCGGCTGCATTATTATGAGGTTCTTGTGTTGAACCCTGCGCTGCTTGCAGAGCCGATTGCTGCACTGTACTTCTCCTCTGATCCGAAATGAAATTCTCGCGCACAGTTTCTGTCGTTAATACAAGAACCAGTTCAAGTTTTCGCACAAGGCGACCTAAGTTCGATCAGTAAAATCGCAAATCTATAACTGCTGCAAGCTGATTTAGAGATATATGCATAAGGACTCTGGCAAAGTTTATCTCGATCGATCTCAACTGGTTCTCATTTCATGACCGCGGTAAACCGCTTCGACAGAACTGAAGGAATTTCCCGGGAATATATCTCCAATCCACCGGCCAGCTACTATGTACCAAGCAAGAACAGTTTCGATTATCTTGTTAGATACATGCTCAGCTGAGGGCCTTGAGCGCGGACATGTTTCGATTGTTTCTAACTTTCATTCGGATCTAAGGGAAAACAATTCAAGGATATGGTAATTTGTTCCCACCACAACGATCTGACACACCGATTCGCACCTTCCGTCCTTGTGGGCGTTGGATTGAACCGCCGCAGGACTTTGGAACTAGTCAGACATGATCCTAGGTTCGGCACCGGCCTAAAATAAATTGCAAAACTACGTACACGAGCAGCCCGCAAATGTATATTGTGTTGATTAGCAGAAAAGCTGTTTTTCAAGGAAGAGATTCAACAGAATATAGATGTATGCACTATAGTCTAGACTTGTCTCGTACACGCATTGTGATTATAAAAACGTTACGATATCGCTAGTACCTACTGACACTCTTGAGCTGCTTCCTTCTGGATGTGAACACACTAACAACGAATGTAAATGTACCAAGGATATCACGTGATCATACAGCTGATCGCCGCATTGCTAGAAGTAGGTACCTGATTCATTCCGCTCACGAAGATCGCCCTGAGATGTCAAACCGCCGCTTCCATATGGAGTATGATAGCTGGGGTTTGCCGACGCGATCTTGATACCAGGACAATCTGAGCTCCTTACTCGTGCTGCAAGCTCCTGTTGACTGACAGCAATATTATGGCTTGGTCCTTGCGCCCTCGATGTTTCTTCACACCTCCTTGCAAGTCCGAATCTTTCGGTGTTTCGAAAGTCATTGATCATGCTAGCTTTTGCGGAAGCTTTTCTAATTTTCCTTTCTCCAGTCATATCGTTATAAACAGCTGCCTGAACTGAAGTAGACATTGGGAATGACAAAGGCAAATCTACGCTCGTTGCTGTGTTAGAACCGGTCGTAGTGACTGCTACCTCAACAACAGCTGAAACAGCTCGCAACTGTTTGAAGTTTGATATTGCAACTGGCTGTACATGTAGTTTGTCCATTGTGTTTCGATGCGGTTTTGTGTCGATAGTTCCTTCGGGGGTTACGTATTGGACTCGATGCTCGCTTGATATCACCTCTGTAGACTTATTACTGTAGCCTGGACCAATTGTCAACTGCAGGGAGGGTGTGTTGAGCTCGTCGATGCTCAAGCATCTTGGAGCCTGGAGAGACTTGCATTCTGAAATAGAGACCTCTGGGCATATAATTCCGGAGTTTTTAGAACTACAACGAGTGATCTGGGACCTGGAACCCGAGACCCCTTGGAGTCCCATCGTCCCTTGCGCGGTGCTTGCCAAAGCGGCCTCTGATGACTCCGATTCTAGTCTCTCCACCTGCGTCGTTGTCGACGGTAAGAGCTGCTGCAATTCATTGCGTCGTTCCGGAAGCCAAGGCGGAATCACGTTCGTTGCAGCGTGACTTGTAGAGCTGTCGAACCTGGTACTGGCTTGCTCTTTCAATCTCGATGAATGATCCGTGGAAGGAGCTGTATTATCCGAGATCCCCGAAAGTGTGAATAGAGCAGGAGCAGAAGTGTCGGCGCTGGACTGGCTGGGACTCTCGGTGCTAGACACATTTCTACGGGGGGTAGTAGTAGTACTTCGCTGCAAGGTCGACTTGCTGTCATTTCCACTCTGCATGCTGCCTTTCTGTATGGCAGCAGCGCACGTATCCTGGTGCTCGATGAAACTCTCTACCCTGTTGCACGGACCAGGATCAGTTGCACCGTTCAAATTTCAATGGAGTCTGTGACTACCCCAATGATCAATGAAACTGACGGCAAGTGCCCTGCGCATGGCTAAGTTACTCTTCAATACGAGTTCGCCATGATTGTCGACATCGTTTGAAGTCCTAACTATTTAATTGGAGCCAAGAATTGCTAGAATGGGCGTCTTATGTCGACTCACATAATCGAAGGAGCTTACGTAGACTGCACTCTATATATATGTTATTGCAATCTCGAAGACAACCGTATGTAAGATTAAGACATCCTGTTAAGAAGCATTTGACACTAGCTGATCTAGGATTCTGCACTTCGAGAATACTTGATCTGTGCACGTGACTCCGCATTCTTCGTTTGCTAACTTAGTTATGAATTCGTGATTGATTAGTTATCATCTTAATAATTGTGAGGGACGTAAAGGGGGAACCAGCAGCAGAGGTATCAATTCGCGAGTAATTGAGGACATGTACCTTGAAAAAACCTTTCCGCAATCACAACAATGGCCGCGTGTGCCACAGGTCTTCAAGTGGGCTTTGTAATCCGATTGTACAGCATAACCTTTGGAGCATTTGTCACATACCCATTGCTTTTCGGTGCAATGCTTTCTACGGAAGTGTTTTTTGATACCAACTAGGTCGCCTAGGGCGTGTGCAGGGTCGTGATGCAGGCACGTCAACTCGGGGCATACATACACGCGCTTGTGAGTGGCCAACCTAGCCTTCTTGAGCAGCTTCCATGGTACCTGCAGCGGCCAATCACGTCGACAACCATCAAGCCTAACACAAACGCTCGTCATCTAGGTGCTTCGAAGTGCAAAGACGCATCGACCTTGATTGGTCAGTGGACTACTCTATGTCCAGTAGATCCTGAAGAATCCACTCGTCATGATCAACAACCGTAAGGGCACGAACCTTGTGGCGGCGTCTGTGCATCTGCAGGTTTTGATCCCTTTGGAAGCCCTGATTGCAAATCTCACAGATGTATCTGTCCGATTCCATCAAGGTTTTTGGAGACAGTGCCACCACCTCTGCATCTGGATCTGCATATAAATTTGGCATCCAAACCGCGTGCGTGTCAAAAAGGTCACATGACGCCATCGATCAGATCACACTAACTACTCTACGATTCCAGAAGTTTTTAAGATCGACCAAACTTTAAATAACCTCAACACGCAAAGTAGTAGTGATCATCAAATTCGTTATACATGATGTATGCACTCTTCTAATGTCCTCTGATGTGCACAACATTCATCTGTCACGTTCTGGCACCGTGAAACCCATAGTAATTGATCAACGTGAGCTCCCGAGAATGCTATGTCGAGGTCGCTCAGGTTTGGGTATCTGATCATCGATTCGTGGCCGGTTTACAGATTGAACTCAGCTAGGTGTAATGTGAATTCAACAGCAATCACTAGAAGGCTTCTCATATGATTGTTGAACTCAGCTAGGTCACCTTGCAAGTCATCACACTGTCATGACATGCCTGGATCTCCAGCAAGATGTGCACGTTTAGTATAAGGAACACAGTAACCTTTTCACTGTAGAGAAGGATGCCGCAGGATGATCACTTTCAGGACTGACTTTCTCTTCAAAAATTCGCACTTCTCTGTTTAACGACCAGACGACGCACACCGAGAAGTTGGGTCCTTCCTTTAAATGCACTTAATATACGACAGCGACGACGGATTTATAGCGTATGACGAAGAAGGCCTTCCTAAATTCGGTCACGGCATCTCACACCCGGGAGTAGAATTCGCGGGTTGATCTCTAGCCGCGGCTCTAGTACGCTTTTCGAGATTGTACATCTGACATCTACTACAGGCTCTAGTCGACTAGCCCGCTAGTGCACCTCGCTCGACCTTTAGATTTTATCGTCTCTACATCTGCCGAGTCCAACGATATTCCTTTAACATCTAAAGTTCCGTCGACCTGCTGGCTAGAAACATAGACCAAGTGGCTAGACAGCTTTAGTCTTTGAGAGCAGCTTGCTTTGAGGCTTGAGCCCGCGTACAACTGAACCGTCAAGGATTGTGATGTCAAGCTACTTAACGTAAATTGTTTTCATGGCCAAACATTTCACTACGAATCGAGGTACTGGTAAATCACTTGACTCTATTTCCAGGATTCATCAAGAGATGTCTAGATTCTTACCAGACAAACAATCTTCAAACCCTGAATTTAGGAATTAAGAATTCTGTTGAAATGAAGGTCTGACTTGTGCGGCCGTGTATTGTTTCGTAGGAGTTAGAAGTTCAGATTTGGTGCTTTCTAATCAGTTGGGTTCTACCTACAAGACGTCGCAGTTCTCTAACCACGAGACGATGTCAACCATCACACGCAGCTTATCTTCTTGGAGATGAAGTGCGACAAATCTATCCTGGCACCCTACACAGTCCTGTTGTGAGCATTTTATTGTGTCGGCAAAACCTGACACCATGCACTTCAGAACAGTGGAACTTAACGTCCCTTGAACCTTCACCTAACCTGGAGAATTCACGGATAAGCTCGACCGAACCAGGGATGCAACAACTTGTGTAGAGAACACAAGTGGCGGCAATCTTCTTTTCGATACTACAAAGTTTTTTAGAGCGCTACGATTGGAAGTACTTGAGGCCACAATTGTTTGTTGAAGGTCATGTCTCAACTCCCGAAGAATCTGTATCTACAGCGAAGAATCTGAGACATCTTTCCCATCTACATCCTGACTCTTCATGTGTCAAACATCATTTCACAGCCAGCGTCTTCTTCAAGCGCGGTGATATTGGGCTGAAACTAACGTCTGCACGAACTAGAGCCGCCCGAGTCGATATGTCGTTCGACTTGTTTCGTCAAAATACACCTTCCAACACGTTTCAGAAGGGTGGAGGACTGGAAACTAACCGTAGAAGTGGACGCTGTGAGAAAAAATTTCCCATACGACACTATACTAGCTAGCTGAGTAAGTCTTACCGTGGTCGAGGCTGCCTCGAGCTACCTAGAGATAGAACTACAGGCTCAAGAAGCTACTTAAGGAAAGTTGACTCAATATGCGGGTGATGTCTCGAGACAACACTTCTATCAATTTCCGAATCAAATGCTTGACTCCTCTCCACGATGTATGTTGTACTACGGCTGGGGAAGAGGACTAGGCGTACCAGGTGTCCCCGCAGGCCGGCGCTTGCGCTTGTTGCCGCCCGAGTTCTCTGGAGTGGCAGCCTGCGACTCATGGCTGGCACCACCCGCATTGCTGTATCCACTACCACCACCCCCATTGGCACCAGCAGTGGCAGGCGTGTGTTGTTGCTGCAAGTCGATCACTGCTGTACTGTTCGGATCAGAAACACTGAGCTGGAGGATTTGCGCCGCATGCGCATCGAGCTGCTGGGCTGTCATGGAAGCGCACAGCTCAAATCCCCCAGCAGCCTGATTTGCTGCATTCGATCTTCTTTAAAATCCGCTTAATGTCTTGCAGCTTGACATTCTAGACGACTAGTCACTCCCCGCCTATGAACGCTTCACCCGGTTGTTTTTCTATGGGACAGCAGCAGCCGTTGAGGGAATAACTCAACCCGCTGTGGCCTCAAGCTGTGGCCCCCCGCATCATGTATCGATCCTCTTCTGTCAGACTCCATGCTCCGTGACACTAGCTACGGCCTTGTAACCACCTACTACCGTTGTCTTGACTCTTCTCCCTACTCTAGCACCCCGGACGTGCTCTCGACGTTGAACAAGTCCTACCGCCTGCACGACAGCTTCTAATTGTTGTAAAACTACAGAAACTTTGAAACTGATGAGTGCGGAATTTTGCGAGCTTTGTTCAGGACTGGCCAACAAGAATCACCCGTTTGATGCAGGTAGTGCTGCTGCTGCTCATGTAACACTTGTGTCCCTATAACTTGCGGAGGCACTGGAGATTTTAAAATTGTATTTGGACAGCCCCCCCAAAAACATACAGACAAAAGTATTCCACCAGAGGACAGCTTGCTGGGTTCAATCCCTTTAAAGCATTCTTTCCTTTTTGGATCCTTTTCCTTTTTTGTTTGTCATTTACATGTATGGGCATAAAACTAAAAGAAAATTCAACCTGCGCACATGATGACCACTGCTGCTGCTACAACTTGTAGCTTTATTTTTCTTATTTTCTCTCTCTCGCTAAAGATAGAGATGTGATGATCCATAGGTCTCGTACCAGTATACACAAATCTTTTCTACTACTAAATTAGCTTTTTCTTAAAAGAGATCAAAAGGTGCTGGTCCAATGCTTGATGGCGACGAAAGCCAAAGTTAGTCTGGTCATAATAACAGCAGTGGTAGGAGTAGGGCCATCAGAACAGCTTACCAGTACATACCAACTTGGTCGCAGTTGATTTTTTTTATAAAAGTTTTTTTTGTCGTGGATCCTTGTAGCAGCCACTACCCGCGATCGAGGTACACGAATAGTACGTCGTCATATACCCACGAAGCCCGTCAACGACAGACAGACTACCAGACAGAAGGTGCTTAGCTGCTGAGTTCAACCTAATTATTAGTCGCACTAATCAATACCAGAATTCTCTGTCTTTGGATGGTAAGATATGGGGTAGAGAAAAATAGAAAAAAAGACTGGACCGTAGCCGGAAAACAAATTACCGAGGATTGTGGATCAGATCGAAGATGCAAATTATGTTCAACGCTTTTGGGAATTTGTGTACACTATGTAGGGTTCCTGCTCCTCCAAGTAAGTTTGTGCAACTGAGCAAATATTGAAATTGGGCATCTGCAGTAGGAGGGGGTTGTATTGTGGCAGCCAAATGATTGGTCTGACTTTGGAGCAATAAGCGTGTATTATGTAAGGTATGATGATCTATGATCATGCAGCTGCAAGCGGCGCTTCAATTAGAGCAGCTGCAGGGTCTCCTGTGCAGGCTTCGTCTGATTGCAGCTGGCTCGAGTATCAATGGGCATCATCAATTGATTCCCCATCCCGCCGGCCTGCTGATTCCCAGAAGTACTTCCGTGAAATTAGAGAAGAACCCTACACAACACCAAATTTTGTCATCCAAGTTGAATACTGAAGATTACTATTTTAGGTGCTGCAGGTGGAAGTTTTCTCTCTTTTTTTTTTTGGTTCTGTTTACAAACTTGTTGAACGGCGCCCAATTCAGACTGAGAAACAAAATCATAAATTATTTTTTATGCGCTTTTTCCAGTGATCCTTGGAGGCTGCTGGACTAGCTCAGGGGCTGGCACCTGTTGTGTCCTGTATGTGCCTAGCTATATCAGGGTCCAAATAGCTGTGTGCCGTAGAAATCCAGCCCACTGAAAAAAGAATTTGATGATCGAAACACAAGTAGTTAAAACAAGAATAGTGTATATTGTATGTCGTCCTTCAACCCTGGCAGTACCATGAGGAATTAGCTAATATCGTGAACCGGAGATCAAAAATTCTCAAATCTGCGCGGAGCATCATGGACATAAATTAATGTACATAAGATTTAACTGAGCGAGCGTGGGAGGGATTGCAAATTTATATTTATTGACAATATTAATATTACCTTTTAGACCTGCTTTTGGTTTGTGATCTCCAGGGCATAACTTGGAGCTCGTGGCCATGTTCAATTAGATTAGGGTTCCAAGAGTTGGAAGAACTAGAGCAGGCTGGGGATATGAATAATGATCATACTATGTAGTGGGGCCAAATCAGTCGAGACGCGAAATAACTGGGGGATTCCGAAGTCTACAGATTTCAACTCGAGTTGACTCCTTCTCTCCTGCAATTGATCAACCAATAGCTTTCTGTCAATCCCACTGGCAATCAGACTAGTTAGAGAACTGGTTATTCATCATTCCTAAAACTAACCGGCTGTAATATTTATCAGCTTGAAGGATGGCCCCCGGGCCATGATGATAATTGTAACAAGAAGCCCATTTCAGCCTGTGCACAGGCGACCAGAACGAACTGGTCAGATTTTATAATGATGGATCTCGAGCTCGTAGTCTACCTGTTTTGTCCTGAAGGAATAAATGCTAATACCAGATATCTATTTTTCTCGTTGCAGGACACCAGCTAAGTCGATGCAAGAATTGGAACAAAACAAAACTGGATTTTGGCTCTAGCTAGCTCCTTCTTCCTAACGTCTGCTGCAGCTCCTAATTGCATCATGTACGTGTCGAGGCTGAACCTGACGTTACTTATTCACCTGCGAGCAGCAGTTGAATTAGCAGGTCATTATGATTAAAAAAACCTGGACATGATATTGATCAATGCCATTATGCTTCGATGTCTGCACTTGCCGTCGATATATAACAGAGTTACTGTTACGGTCTTCTCCTGAGAAACATTGCTGAATTGTGAAGAACTTTTTCCAGTAAAGTCCCGACACGATTAATGGCGCCTGCCCAACTTTTTATTTCTCATTTTAATTTTTTTCAGACCACCACCACTCACTCTATAAGATCCAGAGGATCAATTGTAGTCAATTACAACTGAATCTTCAAGTCACTCGATTATCCATTATGTGTTGAAATACATAGTATATGTGAGTGGAAGCATGGTACAGTAGACCCAAAAAAAGAAAAGCCTACACCCACATATGGGTGAAAAAGTCCTGGGATGTTAATTTCAGCGTAGCGCGCGGGATCCGCCAGTATTCCAATTTGAGACTAGATTCAAGCGGTCAGAAAAAATTAGAGAACGGGACTTAGTTTCCATCTGAGGACATATAATTAAGTCTCTGTAGGGCGAACACGCGGATACATTGTGTTTCACCCGTTTCTATGGTTGTCTAGATGTGTTGGGAACAACTTCGCGAATTACGGGTTTGCAAGCAACCGACAATCGCCTAAGCGAATCAGTTAAAAGCCTAGACGGATGTACAAATTCGGCAAATCCCGCGATGACTCGAGATTTTTGCCGGTACACATTAAGAAAGTTGCACATTTATATATCGCTCTAGCTTTTTTTTCCCCAAAAGTATTAGTTCCATGCAACTAGCCGCTCGTCACCAGCTAGAGAGAGAAGCAACCTCGACATCGAGCCTGCTCTGCATCACCACGATTTTTTAGTGGAGTCCTCCAGGGTGCTATGGTTACGGCGATTTCCATCATAATGCACCACGTCTGGAAGTAGAAATCCATTTCTTTTTTGGGTGTTTGCTCGACCTGTCGTGTGTTTGTTGGTCGATTAGATCTAACGAAGAGAGGCCGCCCAGATAATGGATCACCAGCGAAGAAAATTCGCCTTTTTTGGCAAGATAAAAGGAACTGTCTAGATCTATATTAGCACCGTGCATCTCGCGACCTCTACACTTGTGGAAGGCCTCTATGTATATAAGCTTTGTTTGTTGCTATTTCCATCCACAAGTCAAGAATCAAGATGCCCATGGTTCCCAAACCTTCTATAAAAGTATCACCGAAGTGGCAAGTTTTCTTATTAGTGCTTGAAGTAGCTACTGTATTACTTCCCGATTTGAATGGGAACTTCTTTTTCTCGCCAAAAGAATTAAATCATTGACTATCAAAAACGGAGTATATCAGGTTTCATCACGACCTCGTTGCATGATGCCACTCTACATCACACTAAAAAAGCCAGGGTTCCTGGACGTTCATGAACTCCGTGTTTATCGTCGTCGCTGCAAATCGATCTCTAGAATTACTTATTAAAACCAACAAACAAACAAACAAACAAACGAGTCGCGGTGATCCATGGGGCTAAGACTCATCTCGAAACATTGTTAACAAATTACGTAATCCTGCAAAGACCAAATCGACCTTGTTGTAGAAACAAACAGACAGACAGCGAGTTGGGGCTTGGCATTATGCGAGACACAGAAAGAAGATTTCAGTGAAAGAGCGAGAAGGAGGGCTCAGGGTTAGGGAGCCGGCCGAGTCCATCAGCACGACATTTCTATCTTTAGTTTTATTTTCCTCTGTTGTGAATTCGTTCCTGTGCCTGCTGTGCTATTGCAGGAAGTGTGGTATTTTAAGCAAGCCTGCGCAGCAGCCGGAACTAATTTTTTGCAAACCTTTGTTTCTTTCCTTTCTTTCTTTTTCTACTGCATTCTAGAGCGATCTGTTGGCTATGGCGGCAGCTCCATCGATTGTAGCCACCCACCAAAAACCCACCCAACCAAGACCCTACCACGTCGTAATTTTTTTGCGGATCGTGTCGACTCCATTTCCGAAGCTCTACACTGGATCGACGGGCACCGCGACACGTAGTATAGCGAGGAAGAAAAAATAGGGCTGTCTGCTTGAGGCACCGACAAAACTCATCCAGAGAATAGTACTCCCCCATCCCCCCGGCTAAAATATTAAAATCGTCAACCCTGGCTCCAAAACAGCGACATTGCAACGTTGTCGTCGTAGCTCTTAGACGCTGATGCTCCGTTCTACGCGGCGGGTACCTCCTCCTCTTCCTCATCCTCCTCGAGAATGCAAGCAAAATCGTCAACGCTGGATCTCGTCTGTACTACAGTAGTAGTAATCAGGCAATAATCGTCATTCTTTTCATATATTTTAGGGTTATACATGACACGCCATGTCAGATATTCTTGTCACATACAAGACCTCCTAGGACACCCCATTGTTTACGACAATTCTAAATATTAATTGTTAATTTTTCTTGACACTTGGTTACATCCAAGACAAATGAGATTTTTATGTAACAAGGAAATTTATTTATTCTTTATCAGTATTCAAGATTGTTGGTCTGGTATCGACTTTGGAACATACCTGCATGGTCCGGGTATATTATAATGACATGGTCTGGGTATATTGGATACACTAATTAGAGTTTTCATACCAGCCTGGTCCTGGCATTGGGTACTTTTTTTCAATTTTTTTGGAACAGCCCTGGTCCTGGTATCTGTACTTTTTTAAACTTTTCATACCAGTCTTGTCCTGGTATTGAATAGATTTCAAAAATTTCATATCAACCAGGTCTTGATATTGGGTGGTTTGTGAAGGGGTTTATTGTATTTAGTGTTCTAATATATAGAGGGTGTTGAGTAGGCTTGTGTGTAGGTGTGAAGAAAAAAATTGTTATGGTTTTGTTGCTGGGTTTCTTTATATGATTTTTTTTTCTTACTTATCTTTAGTAAAGTAATAATTAAATGTGTAATAAGGTTTGATAGGTTTATGAAAATTTTAAAAGACCAATGAAAATGGGAGAAAGGGGCCATCATTTTCAATGTTCAGGAGAATAGAGTTGTATGATTTTTTTATAAGCCCTAAGATTTTTTTCAGTCTAATGGGATTGCTGGATTTGCAGGTCTGAATTTGTTTGCTTGAGTAAATTAACAGTTCAATTTGTAATAGCTATTTAAAGACAAGGTTCTTGCACATTATTTGTGCACTTTGTTTTTGTTTAGGTACTTATGGCAGACTCCAGTTTACATAAGTGTCTTTTGTGCTTCCAGAAAATGTTTTCAGTCGCGTGTACATATTCTGAACTCATTAAATTATCTCTAGATTTTTTTCTTTCTTTCTTATAGTAATTGCTTTCAAAATGTCTTTAGCTCTGTAGTTTTGAATATCCCACGTACATCTTCTTCACTTTTATTCTTTTGATTTTCTAATTGCTTCGTAGACTGTGTTTTCAGCACATTTCCAGATCAGATCATATGCACTTTGTTTTCTTTTTGTTTTTTGTCCACTTTATAGAACTGTCATTTTCTCATTTTAAAAATGTTTTTTTTGCTATGTAAATCATGAATCACATGTTCTGAACCATTTTTTTTTCTTTTCTTTTTCCATCTTTTTTATTTCACAAAAGTGGCTAAGTTTTGCTGAAAATACACACTTTGCATTGGCATTGTTTTTCAATAAAAACATTCACTATAACAGTCGTGGGAACCTCTACATTGCAGACTTTGAATGTAATAGGTATGTGTAATGTTGCTCACTTGTACAAGGTTGCACCATGGGCATTTTAACATGAAACACAACTCATAGTTAACTAAAAAGGGCGTGTTGGGAAAATGTCTGAACAGTTGACAACTTGACATTAACAAAGACCCTCTTTCCTTGTATAATACCTACAGTTTAGGTTAGTATAGACTTAGATTGGTTTCTAATTAACAAATTTCAACACCAAATTTAGTCCCCGTGAATCTCTTTATTAATAAAATTGAGGTCAACACAAGACATCATGGCTTACATGTGAGGAGTACCATGTGGTTCTATTTGTCTACCAATCTATTGATTCAAGAAATGGTAAGTTTGAAAATGCTTTAAAGGCTTATTAGCATGTCATCACAATATTTTGCAATTTGATGGCATTATCCATCAAGCCCTTTTTTTCCCCTTGGATTTAAAGGGCCTTTCAGTTGGTTTATTGGTTGTTTAGTTGTATATACATTTGTATAAATGTTGATCATAGGATTAGTATCCCTTCACAAAATAACTAGCCAAATTTTATATTCTCTTTCCCAATGATTTTTTTCCATGGTAATGTTTTCTATTCTACAAAAAATAAATCAAGAAAAACTTGAAGAAAAGTGGATTTAAAAGGAAATTTTGTTTTTCCACACAGCTTTTCACAATTTTAAAAATGAAAAAAAAGAAATAAAAGAACACCTCGCTCATAATGCTAAATATGCATTACTTTTTTTCAGGTTCATACAGACCATACATGATGTTCAATATCAATACTCAAGACCATAGCTTATATGTCATAAAACAAAACAAACAAACAAAATTGCTATCCAAATCAACTGTGATAATATGGAATCAAGGGGAAATGACCTTTCACTGAATGTATCAATACCTACACTTCATCAATATACTCTTTAAAGTTCAGAGACTCAGCAGCCTGCTTCATATCCAATTCTCCCAAAAGAAAGACAAAAATATACAGTGACTCACCCAAGGAATACAAGAGGACAAAGACTAGTGCAATTTGTGTTGTTGTGGTAGTGATCCAGACGAATTGTCTTGTGCACATGATTTCCATTTTATATTATGGTTCTAGTACCTGAATCAGATTGTAGTTCACGAAGTTGTAAAATAACACTGTTATGTGTATGTATATCAGAATTGATACCAATTAATTCTGGAACTACTTTTATCAGGAAACCTGAGAACCCTCTTCTGATATATTATTGCCATTCTCACAAAGAACTTTTAAACAAATGAAAGAGCCACCCAGAAAACCAAAGTTCTTTGCTAGTTCTTTCATGAAAAGCATCGATTCTTTGAGTTTTTGAAAGAACAGGAATAACAGGTGGGTTCATTTATTCTGATTTATTAACAAAAATCAAATACGTGTTACAGCACTGGCAAATACTACACAAAGAGAGCGTAGAATATCAATCAGGCATCCATATGTACATAATTTGTGGAAAGGTGACAAGCACAACTGTCTTAATACTCCTGGGCAAGATTATCAGTTATTAGGCATACACTATACACCTGTGTTGCTCAATTGTCCCTTTGTATAGAACCTCTTGTCTCCATTTTGACATTAAAAATATTCAAAGGAGTGAGTTTGAGCCCATGGTCTTCGAATTTTAAACCCATGTGGTTTTTGGATTTTGGCACATTTTTTCAAATTCAAGAATCTTCAGGCCCAGCATGCAAACTGGGCCAATTTCATGTGCACTTTACACATTCAGTAAGGCTAGAGATTGTATAGAGACAAAGCTTTACATCAAACTAAAACTAGGGTTTGTATAAATATGGAGTTTTACAACTAATTAACACTAATTCTTTATGTGTAAAGTTCAGTCTACTTCCCAGTTTTTTTTAAGTACAACTTGCCTATCTAAAGAACATGAACTTGTGCTCAAGAATTGTTTTTTCATGATTTTATTTTTAAATTTTAAATGTAACAAAATGCTAATTACACAGTTTGGTTCTTGTTCCAAATCTAACAACAGAATGTTAGCTGAAGTCTGAGTCACAAATACATGAACATGAACCCCCCAAGTTTAACCCTACAAACTAAGGAACCTACCTAGACCCTAGGATGAAAGAATAACTTGAATAAGGGCATGAAATGTTTGAGGAAGCTGATAGATAGCTCAATGCCGGCTCAATCCTACTAAAGCCTTCACCCAAGGGCATTACCTAAAATAAAGAAAAAGGCCAATGGATGAGATTAAAGAAATTAGTGATTAAATAAACCCCTGTGATTTCATGAATTTTTCTTGTAAATAATAATTACAAAAGGTACAAACCAATGTTGGATGGGTACTGATTGCAGGTCAGAATTATTGATTCCAATTAGTAAGGGTGTAGTCATGCTAATAGGAAACACAAAACACGCAACCAGCTTTTGATTTTTCATGTTTTAATGTTAAATTTTGTATTAATGTTGCAAGTTTTTTATAATATGTTTACATGATAATTTTTTTAATATATTATGAAAACATTTGATAATATGATTGTTGAAGTAAAATAATATGGATAGAGCTTCAAAACACCCATTAAACATTATAGCCAATGTTTTTTTTAATTTCTTAATCATTGTAAGGACTCTTACTATGACATGGAAAAAAAAAAAAATCATCTCATTTAAGGAAGATTCTTTAAACATATACTTATATAGTAATAAAATGAAACACCATTTTAGATCATAATCATTTGTTAATTATTTTTTTCAACTTCCAAATCAAAATATTTTAAAACAAGTAATCAGCCAAGGAGATAGCACCCTAAGAGCTAAACCCAAACTGGATCTGATTTTTAAAATGGAAGCCAAATCAGATTGTTTGATTACCTAGACCTAGGACCAGATTTTATGTTCTATTTATTGTGGAACCAAAACAGAACCAAAATAAATGTGTTTGAAAAAGAAAAGCAGGTAGAACTGGGGTTAAATAAAAGGTTAAGTAACAATTATGCATCCATCATAGTCCAAGTTAGTAAGAATCAAATCAAAACCAGATCTAATTTTCGGAACCAAAATAGCACCTGAATTATTATTTTTTGAAGAATTATATTTCCAATTTCACAGTAGTCATTTGGAAACAAAACCAAGACAATTCCAATTTATCTTTTAAACCAGAACTAGAGATTCTTAATAAAAGTTAAGGGCCACGCAACACTCTTGTAAACCCTCCTTGAACTGAAATATATCCTCACTATTGTGAAGGTGAATTACAGAAGATAAATGTCCTCTGTCTAACACTAATTTTTTTCTTCCAGTGATTGCTTTAGGTAGGATGAAAAAAACCATGGTTGGTGAAATCCTTGATGCACAATCATGGGAGCAATTAGCAACAAGATGACAATGGGAGAAGAAGAGTTTTTTTTTTGAATAAATTTGAGATGTGAAATAGGAAAAAGGACACAATGTGATTTTTTTTGTTGTCCTCTTCTTATTTTAGAAGGGACAAAAGACTTTATGCCATCACTCTAAAAAATTGTTGTCAATCTGATCTTTTGTAACTTGCCCTAAAAAAGAAGCATGGGACCCCATCAAATGCTGTGTACACCCCTTGTTTGTGGTGGGGCCTTAGGGTGGCTTCAAGTTAGGAGTGCTCCAACTTCATAGTGGGACCTGGTACAGCAGGACATGGGAAGCTCATCTTCTTCTCTGAGGTGGGTCCCTTCTGCAACTCAGTTTTTTGTTTTTTGAACTTTTAGGACATCCAAAATAAGTGAATGTTGGAGACTTATGAAAAACAATGGTCTACAATAATAGACTAGGAATAGACTAGGAATTTCTAGAGGTCTTTTGGGCATTTTTGGTCAAAAGAAATGCATTTTTATTTTTTTCTCAGAGAACCTATTATTTTCTCATCACAAAACCTGGAGCTGCTGACCTATTTGAATAGAATATATGGTACACCAAATTACATATAGGGCTATTCATACTTTAGAGATCTACTAGCCATTAGGTTTTTGGGGACTTTTTGTTGTGAATACAAAATCCCTAGGAAAGAGAAACTTTTCATCAACCCAATTATGGTTCTTTTTTCTCAGATTTTGTTAGACTCCCCCACCAGTCTTTCGTTGACTACCAAGTATTAAACCTGTTCGGATGCGTTTTTCTTCTCTTATTTTTGTCAAAAAGGAGAAGAGTCCATAAGTGGAAAGGATATTAAACAAGTATTTTCTTACTTTTGCACAAAGAAAAACATTTTTTTAGTTGGAGTTTTGTTTCAGCTGTTGACCAAAGGATGAATTGATGGCCTCCTCTCACCCCAACATGGGTGAACTATATGAGTGTCTCTTGTCTCTTTAGTTCTTCACCTTTTCTTTTGGTGTCCTTGTTGTCCCAAGTATTTAGAGGTGGACTCAAATGTGGAAATCCCACATTCCACCATAAAAAAGATGACCCATTAGTAAAGTGCCCACTTGGTTTGTCAGACACCAACTTTGGTGACGGGAAAAACAACAAAAGTTTGCGTAGTATTGCCGCATGCTACCAAGAAGTACCATTTTAGTTCGTTGGATGCCAACTTCAGTGATGAAAAATGTGTGCACAGTATAGCTACACAGTTCACAGATTTGGTGATCTTTACTTTCTACCCATATGGTAGCTCAGATTGACTAACTTGGAGCCTCAAATGGAATCATTGATTTACAATGATATTGAGATATTGAGTCCCCCTCATACAAGCACTCACAAGTTGAAAGGAGTTCGCCTTGAATTAAATTGAGTCCTAATTAAGGATTCATGACCTATAAAGTTAGACTATCAAATATTGGATTGGGATAGAGACTTTTTTTTCTCAGTTTTTCAATGCTTCCAGATTGGCAATCATTAATCACAAGATTTAGCCACAGTTGACTATAAATCAAATCTCACAGTAGTTTTCAAAATCCTTCTATACTATGACTTTAGACTAAGATAGCAAGCTAGGGATTTTAAATTTTTTTTTTTTTGAAATCTAGCGAATTGAGGTCATCTTTTTTCCAAAGAAAATCCTTTGTTGATGTTGTTGGACCGTTTTACATTAATTTAGAAATTTCACAAAAAAAAGAAATTGGAAAAGGCAATATTGACAAAATCTTTTTTATCAATTTTTCTTTTTCCCTTTCTAAAAATGATTATTTTATGAAACTTACCAATACTCCAATATGTACTTTGGCTAAGTTATGTTGTTCTATTCTTTACAGTGTGATATATACAAGGGAAATATTCATGATTATATGAAGAACACACTCAATCCACATGAAAACACCTAAGGAACCAAAGATGTCTTAGTTACAATGCATTTGAAAACCTTCAACATTTGGAATTAAACCTAAGGTTATTTTCAAAGCAACATTCTAAGTTTCACACAATTATACTAGGCCAAGAAAAATGGAAGTCCGGGATAGGTGAGCAACAAAGGAGTCCAATGTTGCAACCCGACACATATGGAACCAGCCTTAGAAAAGAGTTCATACCTACAACATGAGCAATTGGCCTTTTGTCGCACAAACGCCAGCCAGTTTTAAAGTTTTAGGCTGGATAGTTTGAATATGTCAGGTTTTCAACCTAGTCAAGGTTACCACACATTTCCTTGGACCTTAATATGCATGAAAGTGGTAACCAACCAAGGAGCCCCATGTTGCAACCAACCATATTAGAGAATCCGCCTTAAAGAACACGTAATATGTATATTCCAGAGAGAAAAAAAAAAGGTGTCTTCTTACCATGCAAACACCAACACAAATTCCAAGGTTTTGTAAGCACATAGTCGAAATAGTTCATTTCTCAACAGAATCATCAGGTTGCCAGCATTTCAGAGAATGCCATGCCTGAAAGTTTTGGGATATCCAACAAGAGACATGCTCAAAGTGACTTAGTGGGAATGAGCTGTGTAGCAAGCAAAGCATACCTTTTGTGTTTTTTCTCTTTTCGATGACAAAATTAACCAGAAATTCATTTCCAAAAGAAATTTGGCTTTTTTCTTTCTATCTGTCAAAAACCCAAAACCAAACTTCATTTTCAAGGAATGGAAAACACTTTCCGACAGTCAACATGTAATATCAAGATCAATACTCATCTTACTCTCATCAAAGTGAAGATGTTATGTCTATGTGATGGTTGTTTTGTTGGATTGCACAAATTATAAAGCATGTTTGACTTGAATTGCAAAAATATTAGTTTCAATGGGAAGAAAGTCCTAATTTCTCTAGCTGCACTCTCTTCTTTGCTTTTTTGTTTTCCCATTGTTCATATATCTTGACAACATCAACAACAGTCATTGCAAAATTGCCTCCACAATATGTATGCATTATTAAATCTTTGTTAGATTTATATTTGGCTCATTCAAATGATCATGCGCCACATGAGGCACATGCATGGGTGTGGTAGTCAGGCTGTTGCCATCTTCACCTTTTGTGTATCATATAAGTCACTCAGCTTTTCATACCTGATCATTGTTGTGATATCAACTTTCTGATAAGCTATTTTGTTCTCTGTAGTGGTGATTGACATCCTTTATGATCTATACACATCTTGGATTTGGAATTATCACTTGGGTTGACACCAGGTTTGTTTGAAGTTCAAGTGTGTTCCAAACAATTTATCACACATCATGTATGAACTATAGACCAGTGTTTGCTATGTACAAGGCTGGAACCCTGGAATCTAGACTTGGACTGGTCCTGGTATCAACCAGACTGGTATGACCTGAGGCAAATACCAGCCTCATACCCGTACCTGCCTGGTAGGGACTTCAGGTCATACCAGTTTAATACCAAGGCTAAATTGGTCCCAATATCAAGTATATACCTGCCACATACCAGGCAAAAATGGGCCTTGGACCCTAATACCTTTTGGACAAGGCTGGTATCATTTTTTTAAAGAGATTCATTACCGGTACCAGCTGGTATGTTCAAAAGTTGATACCCACTCAATACTACTACAAGCCTCCATCCACCCCATTGACAAATCTGGTTCTAATTTATTTTAATATTATACACACAAAAATACACATAATTTAGTGGTGTCTCAAAATTTTGGAGCCACCTTTTTCATTAAAATGTACATTTCTCATGACCGATTATATAACAAAAGTTCTAAAACATGCAATAAAGTCGTTCCAGAAAAATTAGCTTTCCATTTTCAACCCACCCAAAAGCAATAGAAATTGATGACAACAACAAAACAAGCAACATGGTGAAACCAATAGTAGGCAATTTTTGTCGAAAACTAACAAACATGTTCATCAACCCTGATTGGTGCTGACCAAATTGTGTAGAGATGTATGTTATATTTATTGTTGGGTATATGACTATGCTTGAATCATGTTGTTTTCTTACTATTTCTAACGTATCCTATTTCAGCAAAGCTTTGAGAGGAAGCTTTGGCTTCACTATGCATGGAGAAATTTTATCTTTTGCCTCATATTTATCCCTTTTCTCTTCTTGTACTCTTCTTCTTTTCTTGTTCTCCTCATAAAGTCTTCTTCCTTTTCCTTCATAGTACTTTTCTGCCCCCCACAGCCTTTAGGCTTCTGCTACTTGTATTTTCATTAAGTCCTCTTCCTTTCCCATTCGTCCAATCACACCAGATTATGTATTCACCCCCCTTGGAACAGACTTTGCAATAGTTCCATAGTAAATAAAATTTACATGGGAACCTATTCTGCAGAAATATGAGCACTTTTTACATGGATGAATTTGCATGGACAAACTCTGTTAACAGAAACTGCCACCAAGGTGGCAGATTATGGACATCATTAATCAGCCGAGGTCTGTTCTAGGGCATTGCTCTAAAATATAACCAGTGTTTCCTCTGTTGATGTGCATTAATGAATTATATTTCAAATATAGAAAATTATTCATATTTGTTCTGTATTTTACTTTTGAGCTTTAGTAGCATTCCTGAATAGTGAAATCAGCATACCACAAATGATCCCAGAAAAACTTGTAAAAACACCAGAGTAGAGGTGTGTTCACACTTGATGTTAGAGACTCAAGTGTTAAGTCCCTTAACACCGTGCTAGCCATTCAAGACTTAAACCTAGTTACTATGAAATTTTTATGTTAAGCTAACATTCACTTAACATTAAGCTATAACTCATTTAACATTGGGTGCCACCTAGGATGCCACCTAGATTTTCATTTAACACTGACTTAACATCAAGTGTGAATGCACCATAAGACCCCAAAGCCAATTGCATATATAAAATGGGAGTGATAGTTGCAAATAATAGTACTAATTATTGAAAAACATGGCAAGTATTCAACACTGATTTTGCCCCAAGATGTTAATTCAGTCCCTCATTAGATTTGTGTGATTGCTCCTTCATTCCAAAGTGAAGATCCCAATCTAGGGGACTTAGGCATGGCCTTCATTCAAGCCCTTTGTTGTAAAGTGAATAACAAAATAAGGAAGGTCCCATCGAACATGCTACCTAGGGAATGGTGGAACTTGATGATGTCCACAAAAGCTAGGTAAGCTCACAAGAACTGAGGGACAAAAGGACACAAAATGCAAGGAAGAAAGTGGGCCACCAAATGCATAGAGGTTGTGCCCAGGACCCTGGGGGCTTGGATGGGACAGGGGCAGTTCACCAATTCTATGGCCTATTATGGTCATGCTTACCTGAATGAATAGCACTCTCCTCAGACATCATCTCCACACATGGGCTTCCTTCTTGCTACGAGATGCTCTCAAACATGCACTCAAACCAAGCTGTCCAATGGCTGCTCACTCTAGACAGGACTCAAAGCACTCCAAGATTCAATTTCCCATGTGTATTTGGAGGGCACCTTACATCTAGAAATATCTCTCCTAGAAAAGAGGAGTTATCTTACACCTATTCCTTAAGAGTGGGACAGATCTTACACCTTATAAAAGCATATTATACCTATTGATAGGTTTAAGATCTGTCCCACTCTTAAGGAGTAGAGTAAGAACCATACCTCTCATACAACTTGTGATATAAGTATGTTTATGTTCATTTTAGTGTTTGCCTTGTGCACTATGGTGGCTAAAGCCCATAGTTCACAGACATTTGTAGGATGTAAGGCCAAACATTGCTACCACTTCATCCTAAGCCCTTATTTTGAGAATGCTCCCATCCTAGGGTTTTATGGCACACATAATGAGCTAAGTCAATTTGCTCAGTGCAATTGAAGGGCATGTTTAAGGCTAAAATTGTGCCTTTACAAAGGCTAGGTGTTTTGAAAATGAAACAATTGATAAAACCTTGGTAAATTTCACTAAACAAAATGCCTAGCAAAAGGGGAAACGAAAGAACAAAGAGAAATGACACATGTTTGAGCCAAAAGAGCAAAAGGGTGCAAACAAGATACAATGAACCAGTGTTGTTACTTTAAACAAGGACTTCATGTCCTTTTGTTGAAAAAGAAGTTTTTCATAGAATGAATTTTTGAGCGAAACCTTTGCAAATTCTTATAAAAAGTATGTATAGACATTTCAATACATGATTTTTTAAATCATTTTTAATAGTGTGTAGATTTTTGTAGATTTCGTGTTACGTCTAATAAAAATTTCAAACTATAATCAAAAAACATTTACAGTTTTTTTTTTATATAATAAATTACAACTTTCCTTAACACATCATGTACATTACACTCCATTCATATATGGTAAAGGACTCTTGAACTTTTAAATTTTGGATCAATTTTGAAAAAAATTTAATTTTTTATGTTTTAAATTTTCATATTTTTAAAATTATGAATTTTTTTTAATGTAGCTAATAGTTTTTTATTCTCTTAATTTTTTTCCCGTTGAAATAATTTTATCATATGAATCCTTCTAATAGTCTTTTACAAAATTAACTCCTAGGGTGCAATCACAATCCAACGAATCAAAAAAGGCATTAGACCGCAAAGAAAAATGGTCAAAATTGGATAATTATGTTTTCTTATTTAAAATCATAATAATCATGGCAAGTTGTTGGTTTTTCATTAATATGAATGTCAAGGAATTGAAACCATTAATCCATTTGATAAAATTTTAAATTTAAGTTTTGATTTAAGACCTCTAAAAGTGAACACCTATGGTGTTAGACAAGAGTTAATTTTGCAAAGGACTATCAACATGACTCATATAATAAAACACATTTTATGAGAAATTAATTAAGAGGATAAAAATTTATTAACCACATTGAAAAATCATTCATACCTTAAAATGTGTGAAATTTTAAAACTTTAAAAATTCAAAGAACTTTTGAAAATTGATCCAAAATTTTAGAACTTTGAAAGTCCTTTACCACATATAAATGAGGTATAAACTACATGATGTGTTAAGAAAAGTTGTAGCATATTATTAAAAAAAAACGATCAAAAACATGAAAAAACAATAAAATTAAAAAAGCCCTCACTTGCAACAACAACACACCTTAAAATAAAGGCAACATAAGCTCTTTGCAAAGCTATTAACAAGGTAAGCCCAACTTCAAATGGTAACAGTAGGAATGTCACACCTTGATTTTCCTAAATTCATCAAACTTTTAAAAATCATAGGAAACATTTAAATAAATATTTTTAAAAACTTTATTGAATACATTTATTAAGTTCCATAGATGAAGAATATTGTGTATTTTGATATTCCCAATCATTACATTTAGAAAAAAATTCAAGAATGTAACAATGGGACTCCTTTCTTTGAACTTTTTGGTCAGGACCACAAATTTGAAACATGATTTGATAATTTTCTTGGGAATTTTTTTCTTAAAGTGATTTTAAAGTCATTTTATTTTTAATTTTTTATTAAACAATTAATTGGATAAGTATAATTTAGTTATGAATTTTCAAAGTTAAAGCTATCAATTTTTAAAGTTGCCATTTTTATTTGAAATATATATTTTTAACAATTTCTGAAAAAATTATTCCAAAATAAACAAGCCATATATTGGTGCATGCAATGGAGAAACATGAGGAGACGAAAATTTATAGTTGTGAAAATATTTAAAGAAAAGGGCTCAAGAAAATGATTTGGCC
>Ga0209611_10000686_pt1 | contig 52761 bp, 48 predicted proteins | sample S1TSphgellanicum_3_FD_187693 | JGI IMG/M metagenome (GOLD analysis project Ga0209611, IMG submission 187693) | Host-associated microbial communities from peat moss isolated from Minnesota, USA - S1T2_Fc - Sphagnum magellanicum MG (SPAdes) (version 2) | ecosystem: Host-associated > Plants > Peat... | reverse complement strand
TAATGGAATCAAAGTATGAAATGTATTTGTTGATTTTTTTTTTCATATAATACCCTTTGCCATTTGTGATTAATTTATCACATGCGACTTGTCTTAGGCAACTAAAAGGATTTTAGTTGCAAAATGTTTCTTGTGACTAAAATTTAGTCACAAAGAGTAGTCGAAAATACATGTTTTTCTTCTAGTGAAGATTCATTCATCAAAACTGTTGCACAACTATAACATAATGGGGCTGAAAAACAACCTGCTACTATCATTGAGGGTTCATTGTAAAGTAATTGGGTTAGATTGCTTGATAATCCAACCACGATTTAATTTGTTTTACTAGAATCGACAATTACATCAATTACCATTGATCGTCAAATGGCAATAATAAATGTTCAAATAGGGAAAAAAATTATTGAAGATGTTTTCCTAGACGGTGGTTCTAGAATTAATATTATTACGGAGAAGTTAAAGGTATAGTTAGGTCTGTCAAGACCAAAACCTACACCTTATAATCTACATATGCTAATCAAACCATTGCCAAACCTTTAGATTTGATTAAGGATCTTAAAATTCTTGGTCACGAAATTCCCTATGTAGTGACTTTTACTGTAATTCAGATTAGTGTGTTAGAATCTAGCTATTTTATATTGTTAGGTCATCCTTGGTTAAGGGATGTTAAAGTGTCTCATGAGTAGGGCAACAATATTATCACTATATAAGGAATTGGTACAATTAAAACCATACCTATTATTAAAAAACATATAGCACCAACCAAACATCTAAAAGTGTTAATTTGTTATGATTTCAATTTTGGAATGTTTGATGAACGGGAAGATTTGATGTTTGCCATAAAACCATGACTGTTTTCAATATGAACCATAGTTGTCCCTACATCATGTGGTTAGATCAACCAGTTAAGTTGATTACATAAGTATTTGAATATAGTTGAACATGTTATTGAACTTATTAAACATGTGTCTAAATCGCATGTTTCATCCAATATACCTATAAATTGTACTTGTATGACTTGTTAAAATAACTATACCCCTTGATATTTTCCTACACATTTACCAAAGACATTTTTCCAATTTAAAGTAGGAGAAATGGAGATCGACAAAATGCCTACTCGAATCAAAGTTCAAAACCTTAGCATTGTGGGATGGATTTAAAAAGAACAATTGACTAAAATCAATTTGGGTTTTGAAGAAAACTTGCAACAAGTTAAAATCAATGTAAATTTAGAACCTATTGTGAGTTATCAACTAATTGAATTGCTAAGGAGTTCAAGGACATATTTGCCTAGACTTACAAAGATTTGAAGGGGATACCACTTGACGAACTTAACATCGGATTGAGTTGGACACATCCATACCACTTGTTCATCAAGGAAGGTACTAGTTAAATCCTAATTTTGTAACCATTATCAAATAGGATATTGACAAATTGCTTGTTGCAGGTTTTATTAAACTTATTAAAGAGGTTACTTAACTATCACCTATAGTTGTAATGCTTAAGAAAAATGGGAAATCCATAATTTGTGTGGATTTTAAAAAGCTTAATGTAGTTACAAAAAAAGACCCATACTCATTACCTTTTATTGATGAAGTTATTAACATTGTAGCTGGACATGAAGTTTATACATTTTTAGATGGTTTTTCTAGATACCATTAGATTTCCATAGCATTGAAAAACCAATACAAAACCACCTTTATTAATGATTAGGGGGCTTTTGTATGGGTTGTAATGCCTTTTGATGTAAAAAATGGACCATCTACTTATCAAAGGGTAATCATTAAAGCTTTTTATGAATACATTGATGTGTCATGAAGATCTTTCTAGATGATTTAACTATTTTTAATGACATGTCCACTCATTTGAAAAAATTCAGAAAATGTTTTTTAAAATGCAAAGAGTATGGCATTAATTTGAATTCAGAAAAATGTGCATTTATGGTATTCTCTAGAACTACTTCAAGATTCATAGTCTCCAAAGAAAGCAAGACACTTAATCCTAAGAAGATAAAAATTTTAGTCAAAATGTCAATGCCCAAAACACCTCAAGAGATTCAAGTTTTCAATGGAATGACCCAATGTTATAGATGCTTCATAAAAGCCTCTGTTATGGCACTAATCACCAAGTTACTCAGAAAAGCTGAAATGTTTGAATGGATCGTTAAATGTCAAACCACTTGGGAAGATATCAAGAACCGGTACATTCAAGTTACTATACTTATCATTCCTACCTAGAAATTAGAATTTCATGTTCATATTAATGTGTCTCAACTAGTAGTAGAGGCAAAAGTGGCCCAAAACCCAAGAGATAAAATGGATCATCATGTTATGTACTCATCAATATTGTTTAATTTTGATGAAAGACATTATACTACTATAGAAAGAAAGTTTTTAGCTATGGTTTATGCTTGTTATGGCATTACTTGTTAGGCAACATGTTTACATTTTTTATGGATTACATGGCTTTAGTATATTTAGTTAACAAGCCACAGGTTTCTGGTAGGTTAGCTATATTGCTCTTATTATTTATGGAATATGACTTCAAAATTGTTTACAAACTTGGTAGATCCCATCTAATGGTAGATGCATTGAGTAGATTACACAATCACATTGAACTTGTAGGAGTACCTCATCAAACCTATGATGCTCACTTGTTTACCTTACAACTTGAGTGGTTACAAAATGTGTATGAATATTTATTAGAAAGAATGATGCCACAACATCCCAAAGATAATATTTAACCCAAAAAGTTAAACCATTTGTGCTTCAAGAACGAGTATTGTACATATTTGGATAAGATAACAAGTTTTGTTGAGTACTGCAACTAAAATAGGTACTTATAGTTTTGCAAAAATTACATGGAGGAGTTACAAGAAGGCTTTTCTCTTCAAATATGATTGTGCAAAAGATCTTGGATGTTGGTGGCCGATGATGAATCAAGATATTTATGAATATTTTCGAACATGTGACCAATGTCAAAGAACAAGTAACCTATTGACCCATAATTTGGGTTATCACATTACCTAAAGAACCATTGTAAAAATGGGGATTGGATTTTATTGGACTTGTTAAACTTGCAAGTAGATTATCAGGTAAGCAATACATTTTGGTAGCCACTAAATATGCAACAAAGTGAGTGGAAGCCCGAACATTCCGTACCAACATTGCTACAGTAATCACCAAGTTTCTATATGAACACATTTTTACGAGATTTGGATGTCCATTAACCATTATGACTGATCAAGGTACCCATTTCATCAATGATGCGATTAGATACCTAATATAACCATTTCATCCTTAGACATACTAATTATATTGTTTATTATTCCCAAGGAAATGGAGAAGTTGGTCTCAAATGAAGAATAAAGGTTCTACATTAAAACTTTGTGTGGACAAACACATCTAAAAGTTTCCATGTTCACATTTGAGCAACAACTCAAATTTTGGAAAATGGAATGTGATTTTCATGGGTATAGGGTCCAGCTCCCAAGGGTTAAATATCAATGTATAACACAAGTGGCCCACCCTTCTTCATAGAAAACTAAATTGCTTTGATCTAGTATGTTTTATTCACACCTGAATGTGGTCCAACATGGATTGACCAAGAGCTTGCAAGGTGTCCTTGTGCATCTTTGTACTCTTCCAAAGACTGCTCACCATTTGCTTAGCTGCCAAATCCTCTTCAAGGTCATTGCTTTCAAAGCTTTTGTTGTTTCCAGACTCTGGCACATCTCTTGCAACATTCTCACCGACCAATTATATGCTTTCAGGAATGGGTACTTTGGTAGCCTTCTTTTTCAAGATTTCTTTGGTATCTTCTGATTCTTTGACTGTTACTGGATTGCTGGGAACATTTGTGGTCAATTGCCACCACTGCATTGGTGTCTGAAATAAGGTGCTAAGTTCAGTGCTACTTGAGGAAATATCACTATCACTCGCATTTTGACTGCTTCCTACCATCTTCATTCCCTGGAATCAAAGAATAGACTGCACATAAGGCTCTCCTTTCATTTTGTAATCTTCATTATAGGGCAAGAAACTGACCAAAAGCAAAAGACAAATAAAGGCAAGGATGCAAGCAATAACAACACTTGTTTAATCCCAACAGAGATAACCTAATAGTGTCAGACGAACTCAAGTCATTGATTATCTGTGAGATTGCTTCCACCCCCTCAACACTAGCAATTGAAGGAGACCTTGGGATAGGATGTTGTGTTAAGTTGTAGTCCCTAAGTGGTCTCCTCTCAGCTTGCATAATTGTTTGTTCCATGTTAGAGTCGTGGACATGTACACTCCTAACGACTTCCAATTCTGCTGCAATTTTAGTAAACTCCGTTGAAGACTGAGGATGTGAGTATTCTGGTTGCAGGTCACTGTCCTGCATTTCAAAACTGAAGTTTTGTTTAGACACAATACGTTCTTGTAACAACAGTTTATTCTCATCATTGCCATGAGGTTCCATCCAATTGCATACTTCAGAGCCTTTCATTACCAGGTTTGCCACATTAACATGTTGATCAAAGATCTGTAAGGTACTCTCAATAGCATTTCTAGCTTCTTCATTCCTTATAAGATACTTTACCGTTGTTGGACTTGGACATATGGCTTGTGTTGTACTGAGCAAGTGCACTCCCTCAATGTTCAGAGGTAAAAGCACTCCAGCTTTGGGTCCATCTACAGGTTGGATCTGCAGACAAGGTATATTATGCATCATTTTATGAGTTCTGATGCTATGGCTGCCTGAAATAAGAAACAACATAACATGTGAGCTTTACTTCAGATGGCAACAGCTTTGAGTTATAAGTTGTTATCACAGGAGATGTTTGGTGATGGATGAGCTTCTCCATCTGATCACTTCTTGAAGCATTGGTTAAAGCCCCAACTCCCACTTCTATCCCATTTCCAATTTGAATTTTTTGATTTGATGATTCACCTGTTTCACTAGCATCGTCCTTTGAAAAATCATTCTCAAAAGCAAAACCTCTTTCTTGTTTCTTTTTAGCCCCATCACATTTGTTACGGGCAGCCTCTGATGGTAGACCTATTGCACAAATTGCTGATATTAGCTCATATTAGTTGCAGCAATCATGCCAAACAATGACTGGAACAAACCATCCACTTGACCTTGGAAAAAGCATGGAGTTCTATGTTGTAATGATGGGTGATAACACCACCTTAAAATCCATCTATCCATCATCCTATCTTGGAATTCCATTTGTAGGAAGGTGATGACAACATCCAAAGCCCAAATGTGACCAGGGAATCATGCAGAAATGTGGAATCCTGAATACCACACATGACCTACTATGAATATCCATTTGCAAGAAAACCTGACCACACTTCGTGTGCAGAATCAATCCCTTAAGCATCCATCACTTCACCAGATATACACTTTTGTAAGATGGAGTGTGTCCATTTTTCCTCCTCTTATCCTTGAGCTGTAGATCTTTCAAAACAACATCCCCTGTTCATGCCCAGTCAATTGCAACAGAGCAACTAACTACATTAATAGGTCATTGTTTAAACTCTTCATTGCCATGCACTTTGGAATGGTGAACCATTCATTTTATGAACTCTCTTCCATGGGCAATTAGGTAATGCCTACACAAAGACTAATCAACAAATAATTTTCCTTGTCAAAGATAGTTATTCAATCCCTGCTATTGTGACCAACAGACCATCTGAACTACTTAAATGCAATAGGTGTATTCAACATTCATTGAGCACCTTTCCAGACACTGATCTTCAACACTTCCACTTACAGTCCCCACACATATTTGCCCAAGTACAAGTAGAGAAGATGGAACACCTGTCACCAAACACAATTGCATCATCTTTAGCTACTTGCTCAATATCCATCTGATTCAATCAACAATTTTGATAGAATTGTCAAGACTTGCTGGCTTCCAAAACCTACAATTCGTGTGGCTAACTCCAATTTCACACTTTTGGCTTGCTCCCAAATTTTGAAACCTAAAATCTTTTTTCCTAGAGTGATATACCAAACTATTACATCCCTTCCTCTGTCCCCCTCAAGTATTAGAATCAAACATGGATCCCACTCTTCCCAACCAACTCTGCCACAATCTCTATCTACCCTGGCGAATCTGAGGAGTGTTGAAATGTTGAAATGGTGGCTGTTGGTTCCTTCACGCCATCAACAGTTCTTGAAACCTAGAAACAATTAAGTTTAAGAATGTGATTTACCAAGAAGATCTCAAGAGCAATTTCCAGATCCAATTACCTACCAATTATCTATTCAAGGGAGAGACTGATGAAACAATATTACCCACGAGTGTTTCCTTTTAAAGATGTTTCAGTGTTTTTTTTCTGACGTCTGAAAAGTCACCTCTCCTGCCAAACACTTAGCATTGTGGTTGACAACAGAGCTCCAGCCCAATGATTTGCAACCTCCTTGACAATCAGACATCATAAACAACTCCTCAAGGGCAGGGGTTGTCAAGTGAAGATCACTCCTCCACCTTAGGGCTGATTGTTCCTATGCCTGAACTCAAACATGCACTAAGAATGATTCATTTGTTCAAATTTCGTGTGAACAACACTTCTACATTCTAATTGTGCACATGTGGCTACTTGTAAGCATAAGAAGATAGACTCTGAGATTCAATTTTTCCAGGTACAAGCTAATAATGTAGGGTTTTTTTTGTTTTATTTTTTCTTCCCTGCAGCAAGAACATTCAATGAGGTACTAGATGTAAATGGAGGAGTTGATACTAGCTAGATGAAAACTATATTCTCCACTATGCACTTGCAGAGAATAGCTGATTTGGTATCGCATTGGTTGCCCCAGTGCTTCTGCAGAAGCTTCTTGGTGTTTGTGTCTTTCAAATCCATCTCAAAGGCACACAATATTTCATCTCTGATCACCAGATATTTTGGATAGATGGAGCTAGTTGCTTGAAATCCAAGGATTAGACGTCGAGCGATAATTTTCATCTTGTGCTATTTGAACCATGTGAGATATGGTAAGAAAAATCATCAACATTAGATGGCAACATAAAAAGGATATGAATGCATGAAGAACAATTTGGAAAGAGGTCCATTGATTGTACCTTGATGTAGTTCCAATCAACAAAATTTGGAAGTTTCTTTGTAAATTCCATGGCCAGGCAAACACTCTCTGCTAAATCTGTGATTTGCCTTCTTTGTTCATTATTGGCATTTTGGAAATTGCATCAGCTCTTGCGCATTCAAATTGACTTGATCTGCATTAGATTTGAGTGGATTGCTTTCCACAAAAACCATTACAGAGTCAAATTGATTGCATGAACATAATAACACTGCAACATAACAATCATATTTGTTAGGTTATGATAGGCTACCTTACAATCAGGAGATCCATCTTGTATGTAGTGGTCTGTTGGTTTATTTTGTAGGGTCATGATAGTTAAACTTAAGAGTATTGGTTTGCCTTACAATGCAAAGACTTAGGCCCATTTTAGACAAGGGTCCAAGGTCCAATTTCCTAGGAACCACTTTGGACTGATTTGAAGCAAATTGAATCCTTGAATTGGACTGTACCTTGGTCCCTAGCCTGATTCTTGGTTCTCCAAATTAGGAGCTCTCCTTTTAGCATTGTTTTCTGGTCCGAACCAATTGATTTTCCCTCCAAAAAAGGTGCCATGTAGGTTTAGCCTCAACTTGCCACTTTTTTGTCTTGGACCCTCATCTAAAGGTTTTGGGACCAATTTAAAGCTTTTGACCAATAAGATTGCTTGAATTCATTGGTCCCTGGACCTTGAACCCTTGTCTAAAGTCGCCCTTAGAAACATTTTAATGATAATAAAGGATTATTACAGTCTCTCTGTTTTTGTTCTTTGTCTATCCTTTTAAGCTTTCATGGTATTGGAACAGCTTCATCATGAATACATCCTTCCTTGAAGGAAGAATGTCCAGGATGGAACAATATTAAATTCATTCATAAAGTCTTGATGATTTGACATAGATTTAAACACTTGGGTCAACGCTCAAGTATTACGAATCTTAAGTTGACAATTTAATTGAAAATGTCAACAACAAACACAAGCAATTTGAAAACTAAAGCTTATTCAATTGAAAGGCTAGGGGTACTAATTACTTGATGTGGAGTACCAGAATGGAAACGTTCTTCTGTAGGAGTGATAATTTCAACATTATAGAAAGAACTGGTCCTAATCTTGGAACAGGACACCAAACTGCTCTCAAAGTGTGGACTTTGAGAGATGATACAACATTGTGGGGATGTTCAAGTACAAATGCCAGATTCATGTGCTTGAGGTTTACGATCCTATTTGTCACAAAAATTAATCTATCCTCGTTTGCAATCTCAACAAATGTTTGGCTTTTAGTTGTTTCATTGTTTTTTAAATTTGAACTCCTTTTGGACTACATCATAAACTTATTAAACTTCATAGGAATGTATAAATTTTGTAAGAAATTCGATTTTTATAAGTTCATATAAAAATCACACAAATTCTATGCTATGATTAATATGAACAATATTTTAATGTAGTAATCAATATTATATCACAAAATTACAATATCACAAAATTTTAATAAAATCTATGTGAAAATTGTAAAACAATATGTTCATGTATCATTCATAAGTTTCAAAATATAAAAAAGACACAAAAAATTTTAGATATATTATTTTGTACAAATAATTTGTCTTTTCTATTTGTGATGTGAAATACATATGATTTACATTTTAATTAAACTTATACAATTATCATGATGCAATTTTTATGTATTAAACATGAATATTCACATATATCATTCAAAAACAATGTTTCATTTGTTTGAATATTTAAAATATAAAATATGTACAAATATTATACATATTAACTAGAACACAAAATTTGTGCAATTTTCGTATGAACCTATGAAAATCAGATTTTGCAAAAATTTGTACCAACTTATGAAGCTTAATAAGTTTTTGATGTCAATGGAGGAAAAAACAAAAAAATCATCAAACATGTTTACAATCCATAGAATATATAAAAAAGATTAGGGATTCCAAAAACAAATTTGAATTAACCTTGATGGTTGTGGAAATTATTTTTTGTTTGTTGATCAATTTGCAAACTTTACATAAATATTTGTAGTTTTCTTGCTTGGGCTTTGAGATGCTACCCACTACCAATGATGATCAACTTCTTATGTTTTCATATTGTTTTCAATAGTTAATTATTATTTATGTCAAATGTCAAATTTAATTTGAATTAATATAAAATATTATGGACCTGAAAAGGCACATGTTAATATGTTTTTGATGACCATGGAACATGGTTTCTATTTATTAATATTGTGATATAAAATATTTTGGCGATTTTTCCAAAAAATAGCAAAATTAGTTTGAATTGACACTAGAAAAAAACAAATTTACCAAAATGTTCACAAATTTTTGGACCAAAAAATGTCAAAAAAAGAGAAAAAACTCATTAGTTGGGTCTGGATTAATTATCTATTTATTTCACGATTCTCATATGTAAGCCAATATTATTATTATTTGTTTTCTTATTTATGAAATTAATAGATGAGGATAATTTTGTAGATGCTCAGGGCAAATTCAATAGTAGATACATCAAATGAGTGAAAATAAATTGTAAACAAAAATCAAGCCAAAAAAAAAACTGAGATGGTTTCGTCTATTTAAATGTTTTTAAATCCAAAAAGGGATTAAATGGGAATTAGGAAGTAGGACCAAAATTTGGACGGTATAGATCTGATCCGTTGTCGCAGATCCATTTCCCGCCAAATCCAACTACAGCAGAAAGTTAAAACCCTAAACGACCGACACACCCACCGCGCGGTTAATAAGGTCATGTCCATTACTAACTTAGTGACTACGTCTTCTTTGTCATCTCCAAACCGCGCGGTTTGGTCCGCGGTCGTGCGTCTCCTTCCATTCTCATGCCCTGAAGAGCTTTTCACGTGAGATTTGGTGCCATCGATCCCGTTCGCTGCCTCATTTCTTCGCTACTTTCTACGTGAGCTCTCTGTCTCTCACGGTGTGGAGGTAAGCCACGGTTTCTATTTTCGATTCTCTTTCTTTTTAGCCATTTTTTGTTTCGTTTACTGTTCTCTGCAGGAAGTGGTGTTCCAGGGAGTAATCAGCGCTTGCGGTCCCATTTGTCGTCCTCTTCTCCATCTTTTCGGGCCTTGATATCCTTGGATTTTCCTTCTAGGATAATAGCCAATTTGAATGTTCCGTGTGCATGTTTTTGTTTATCTCTGTTGTCTCATTTCTTTCACGCGTGTTGGCTTGTGTTTAGCGCCTACTTTCCTCACTCGCTTTCGGGAGGACGAGACGCCATGGTTTTCTCGCCCAGATACTTTTCCGTTTCTTGAGAACATGCGATTTCGGGGATCGCTTCTCTGTGTACTTCTCGTGTATTGAGAGAAGCAATGGCGGATCGCACGCGTTCCTTACCGATGGATTCGGGTCTGCAAGGGCGAAGTTCGAAAAGGGCGAGGACTAGCGCCAGCAGGTGCAATTCGCACCATCCCTCTCCTACTTCAGCTTGTTCCGTTTTCTCTTCTCTAGTGCACAACACAAAGTTGCATTAGGTCATAGCTCGAAGAATTTGCAACGAGCCAGAAGGATCTATTTGATAGAAGAGATGATGTCCACCCAGCTTAGAGCATTGGTTTTTTAGTCGAGCTTCATGTAGTCGAGGCGTTAACAGAAGTTTGGGCACAATCCTTGATGCTATCATCAATATGTGGGATTCTCCATAGTGAATTTCATCAGTCTGTCCATACCACATTGTATTTGCTATGCTAGTCTTACTGTAAGGAATTGAGAGACACCTCTGGCAAAATCTGGGCTGTCACTTTCTATTTGCAGCGACTAGCAACTATACATTCCTCCAGCATTGCTGTGGAAAACCCTAGATGAGACCTTGGCATGAAAGATCACATAAGTAGTTGTTGCCTCTCAGATTTAGCATACATTTCTTTTTTCCTCAAAGAAGCACTGGCTTGTGCTGAGCTCCATATTGAAATGGAATGATTGTGTGCATGACACAGGTCTGGAGATAATTTTGTTCCAGGAAACATTGTAGAGATTGAAGTTCACAACTTCATGACCTATACTCATCTGAAATCAAAGCCAGGGCCTCGCCTCAACCTTGTCATAGGACCTAATGGCACAGGCAAAAGCTCTCTTGTTTGTGCCATTTGCATTGGACTTGCTGGAGAACCAGCAGTAATCATCTCCACTCTCTCTCTCTCTCTCTGTCTGTGTCACTTCATGTTTTCTGATTCAGTGATGATTCTCTTCTGACTTGCTCCAGAAACTTCTAGGGCTGTGACAATGTGTGGTTTCCTAAAAATAGTTGTCCATCTACAAATCTCCTGAACTTCATAAGATAGTTTGAGGGGCCATCTCTACACATCTTTGCACCTGAATTCTGCACTACTATTTCCTGCTGTATTGGCTGGACTCAGATATGGACTTAGGGTGAATGCCTGTCTTAACTACAAATTGATGTAGAGAAAGAGTAGCCCAATTTTCCATGTGAGTTTGTGGCCAGAAGAGGGGTGTTGTCCAGATATAGGTGAGATGCTGGGGATTACTTCCATATGTAGGAGAGCCCCCTTGCAAGCTTCAAGAAGTCCACCCTAACTGTGATCATGCTGAGTGCAAGTTTTATTGCCTGTTGTCATCGCAAGCACAGCCTTCATTCACTTGATAGGTTGCATATCTGACGATGTTGATAGTAGCAGAATGAAAGCTTAAGATTTATGTGCCTCAGGTGTCTTCTTACATGCATACAGCTTCTTGGAAGGGCATCTAGCATTGGTGATTATGTGAAACGAGGAGAGGAGTCAGGATGGGTCAAAGTATCTTTGTGTGGTCATTCTCCTGGACAGACCATCAAAATCACACGCAAAATCAACAAGCAGAGCAAATCAGAATGGATTATTGAGGGTACATTGTTATTGCCATGTTATACATCTCCTTCTCTGTAAAATGGTTGATTTAGGTTTCCCTACTGTCGATAATTGACAATATTACAGTCTATCACTATGATGAACCTCAACTCTACATTAATTCTAACTGAATTTTGTTGAGTGTGGAACCTTCAGACAGAGGAGTATCCCGAACTGCATTGAAAAGAGAAGTCCTGGATCTTGTTCAACAGTTCAACATCCAAGTCAACAACTTGACTCAGGTTCTTCTCATGACCATGCGCATACCTATCTTTTGACAGGTCACAATTGGAATTCGTGGCATAGTTTGCAAGTGTGAACCCTTTTTTGTGGCTGCAAACCTCTCTATTCATCAACAAACTTAAACCCAGTCTTGATGCAAGGAGCAATAACTAGTTGTGTGTTCTTGCAAGTCAGTTTCTTCCACAAGACAGGGTGTGCGAGTTTGCCAAATTGACACCTATCCAGCTTCTAGAAGAGACTGAAAAAGCAGTGGGTGACCCAGAGCTCTCAGGGCAACACGCTACACTCATCAAGAAGTCTGAGGAACTGAAGCATATTGAAACTGTGAGTGGTCTATCTGATCCTTTATTCCTGCATTAAAACTTGAATCCTTTGCCTGGCTCATAGTTGACAGCTAACTAACCAAATATAGAAATCATGTTGATTCTTGACTGGCAGACAGCTTAGCAAGCAGGCAGGGGAACACTTCCTAGAGCTGAAATCCATGAGTCTAAGGATCTGTTGACCATGATGCCTAGCTAAGCTAGTCAGCAAGGTATGCAGGAAGCATGGCTTGCTGGCCTTGACATGATACAGTGTAATGATGTGCCATCTTCAAACTAGCAATGGTCTCTTCATCTTATCATAGTAGATGGGGAAGACACAGCAAGAATGTTCCCTTCTTTAGACTTCTGAGGCTGTAGAAACAGCACCCAGCCTTTAATTCCTCAGTCTGTGCTGGTCCATCTTCCTGCCTAAGGCTGTGGAGTCATCCTACATTGAATCTTTCTAGTGCCATTATGAGTAGGTGACAAGCAAAAGATCTAATGTAGTGGTGCTGGAAGTTACACAAAGGTAACTAGTGAATTATTTGGAGGATAATATGCACATCTGCTTAGCAGATTTTGTTGAAGGAAAGTAGCATATGCCATGGCAAGGAGGAGTGGATCTGATGGTGGTTGAATTGAGACATAGCTCTATCTGAAGGCTTATGAGTACTTGCAGATCTTGCCCTTATCAAAGTGCTCATTTTTTACTTTCCACTTGATTCTTCAGACACTTAAGCAGCATGCCACTACATTGGAGCATTTGAAGGCCAATAATGCAGACCTTGAAAAAGATGTGCAGCGTGTGCAGGAAAGAAAAAAGCTTCTTGAGAAGGTAACTGTTCCCATGTCTTAAAACAGCCTATAGCCACACTTTGTCATTAACTTTCTGGGGATGATCATAAATCCTTCTTGAGAAGTCAAGTTGCTATGAAGGTCTCTAATGCAGACTGCTGTGAAGTAATTGATTCCTGTGTGACTCAGGGAGGGCTGTGACAGCAAAGTCAAATTGTCAGATTCTTTGGCCAATGAATCCTTGAACATTTTTTTCCTTGCTCATAAGTTTGCTTCCTAGCACAAGCCTTCAATACATGATGGCTGTTGATCTGAATGTAGGCTGAGAATCTAAGGAAGAAGCTACCCTGGTTAAGATATGACCAAAAGAAGAATCAGTATAATACTGTGAAGGAAATGGAGAAAGATGCAAAGAAGCGAGTTGATGAAGTCACCAAAGTGATTGTGGCACTCAACACTCCACTTGGGTGAGGTCATTCTTGTCCCCAAAAGATCATGATGTTAACCTTTTCCATGCTGTTTCTCTCATTTATTTTTCCTCTCTTCTTGTTTAGGTTCTTCTTTCCTTTTGGTCCCCTTTCTCTTTCTTTTTCTCTCTTTTTGTGTTCCTATTTTCTTTCTTCATGGTTTCTCTGGTCGGCTCTTCTTTTGGGTTTTGTTGAACTAGTCAGCGTCATGGCCAAGTTTTTCCACTGCTGCCACTCGTGTGACAGAAACTCAGTATGTCGGTTAATTTCTGACATCAACCACCACCCACTGCTGAGAGCTGATGAAGTCAGCAGTGATGTTATTGTGGCTGGTCAATACCATTTATGTTGCTGTTGAAGGTCCCTGAACATGTGTGTGATTGTTGCTGTTGTCTAAAGTGGTTCTCAATTTCAGTCTTGGAATTTTTTTGTCTCTGTCCTTTAGGGGTGGGTTTCTTCTTTCTGTTTGTCAATATATGTCCCTACTATCAGGTCATCTCTCAATTCTGTTCTTTTTGAATTGATTGTGCATGGAGAGGTTCTTACTACATATGAAGACATTTTAGTAGGATCCACATTTTAAAACCTTTTTTTTCCCCAGTAAAATGTTGCATTCTTTGTTACATATAAGTAACAAATAAGATTCTGAAGAGGGATGGGATGTTTTGTAAATCCCCTGCCAAGATGAACCTGAAGTCATTCAGCTTGTCGTCATCCAAAGAGCTGTGTGCAATAGGCAGATACAGGGATGATTTTTAAGTCAGTACTGCACTGTGGCCTAACATCTGTGTGCTGTCCTTAGAAAAGAGCATTGACCTGGAGCTTCAATGCAGGATGCTGAGAAAAAAGAGGTCAGAATTGGAGACAGCCTCCAAGAAGTTCCTTGATGCAAATGTGCCATTGGATAAAAGACGATGTGAACTAGTAGAAGAAGAGCAGAAAATGGTATGCAAATTTTCAAATCAGCTAGAGTGAAGAGTCCCACAATCAGATACTAAGCTTATCATTATGCACAGTGACAAGTTCATGTGTGTGGCTGAAAATGTAATTGTTAGGCATCATAATCTATTTTCTCTAGACTGAGTTTGTGGATATAGTGAATATGCTGCACATCAGAGTTTGCAGCTGGTCCCCTGCTACGTCTTGAGAGTGCATGTCTCATTCCTTTCAGGAGTTGATTCAGTAATCTCCCATGTTGCTAGTTCCTGAATGTTCTGTTCCAGTTCTGGAATAGTCTCTAGATGGTCTAGTTTAGTGTATCTCAAAGTGGTGCACAGCTTTTTTTTGTCCCATGGTAGGGCTGTTTAACATAATCTGAATCTCTCTGAGCACATTTTATCAATCCTCACTGCTCAATTTAAGTTCTCAACTTAGATCTGATGAACAAAAGCTTTGCAATGGGATACCTTTTCAATGTTTTAGGGTGAACAAGTGAGGTCAAAGGCAAGAGAAATTGCAGAGGTGCACAGGCGTGAGGCTACTCAGCAAGAGAAGATTACAACTGCAACAAGAGAGCTTGCAGAGGCTGAGGCAGAACTAGCCGACCTTGGAGTTTATGAACCCCCCAAAGAGGAAATTGTAAGTCATTTTGAAACCATGGTGTTGTATTCAAGAACCCTGCACTGGGTTTTCCACTTCTGAGAATGGAATAGGTGGCTGTCCTGATTGATGATGGGAACTGAAAGAGGAGTTTTAGAGCTGACTAAAGGGAACAGAATTCTGCTTAGGAGAAAGTTTGTGATGTCTTGTGAAACACAAAGAGCTGCTGGAATATGTTCTTGCTGGACTTAATCCCTGAATGCCTGATTGGCTGAATTCAGTTGGAACATCTCAGTTCAACCTAAATTGTTCCCCATGTATATTTGTTTCCAGAATTTTGATGTTCCATAGGAAGGTGGGAAGAAGACATATGAAACCCTGGTATGGCAGGAAGTGCTCTCTGTGGCCTTATATGTGAGACCATTAGTGTTGCTCTTTTTGTTGGATGCAATGTGCTTTACAATCCGTCAATGTGAGACTCTGTGTTGGGATGTTTCAGCAAGAATTGGGAGCTAGAATCCGGGAGTTAGAATTGGGTGTTGCTGATCGGAGAAACCAAAGGCAGGAAAGGGAAGCTGTCCTGTCACAAAAACGGGCTCGTCGAGATCAGTGTGTTGGCAGGTTGTTGATCCATACCCTTCATGATTGTACTCAACTTGGATGGGTGTGTGAAGGGAAAGGGCTGGCACTGTGATTTGAATGGTGGTCAGAGTTCTGTTCTGAGGTTTTCCTGGATTCATTATTTGCAACCTTTGTAGTGGTTCATGCTGCATTACTTATGTTGCTCTCTAAGCTATTTCCAAACAGGCTGCAAGAAATTGATAATGTGAAAACCCGACTTCTTCAAGCTTTGAAAGACACTGGTGCACAGGGTGTCTTTGATGCCTACCACTGGGTGGAAAGCCACCGCAATGATTTCCAGAAGGACGTCTATGGCCCTGTCCTTCTTGAGGTTCTAATCAAATCTTTCACTTCCAGGTCCTAAATTTGCAGAAGATACAATATTCCCCAGGAGGATCTCACTTTCTGGTCCATTCTTTCCTTCATGCTACATCTTCAAGTGTCTTGTCTAAAATCATGCTGGAGTCATCACCTGCAGGTTAACATTGCAAACCAGGAGTATGCGAAGTATGTGGAAAATCATGTTCCTGGCTACCTTTGGAAGGTGAAAATTTCAGATGAATGTTAACTGAGAAGCAGATGATTTTCTTCCTGTTACTCAACTATGTGTCTTGAGTGATAGCCAACATCATGACTGAGTCTTCCTATTCCTTGCATAAATGTGGGAGAAACTTAGGATGCAGATGTCTGTATAAGGGTTTGCGTGAAATGTTGACTGATTATTACATACATCTCTATACCCACCATCATGAGCTGATGTTGTCAGTGGGTAGTCATGGCCGCTCATCACTGCTATTTGTGATGAAGTTGATGGACTAACTCCTTGTGTGTGACTTTCATAAGGTTATGATAATGCTCATATTGTGTTACCTTCAAAGTGTCATTGTTGTGGAGATTTCTCTGCAATCTCATAGATATGCCAGCCAAGTAGTATTTTTCCCTAGTTGTGTATTTTGACAACTATATGAAGTTCTGATCTGTTTCATGTATTTGTACAGGCCTTTGTTACTCAAGACACTCATGACCGAGATCTTCTCCAGCAGAACCTCCAAGGCATGGGTGTTCCTATCATTAATGCAAGGGACACAAATAATCAGAGAGCACCTTCAGTCACATCACAGGTAAAGAAAGTTCTTCTTACATGGATGCACTTACAAATTTTGACGTCCTTGAATTTAGCCAGTTCAGAGGCTCAAGCATTTGATGAGTTTATTAGTTTAGTCATTTGTCACTTTTTGAACATGAATAGAGGTGGTCCTGGTAACATTCTGACTTTTTCATGCCTAAAATCACCAGATGCAGGAAGTGGGAATTGTGGCCAGGCTTGATGAAGTCTTATCTGCGCCTGAGGTTGTGAAGCATGTACTTATTGGGCAGGCAGCCCTGGATCATTCTGTGAGGAATCATGAAACCTGTTCTGATGTTCTTTTTTTTAGTTCTGCTTTCAAGCCCATGTTCTATTTTATAGTAGAGTCTCAATGACAGAATGTACTCATCTCATTCCATGCGGAGGCTGTAGATCCTGTTGGATACTGATTGTGTCAAAGCTCCCACCAGGGAATGAAGCTCAATCCCAATAGTCATGATTTGGTTTCTCCTACCGAGCCTGAGATATGCCTATAAGACTAGTGCCAGGCAACACATCATTCAAGAGATGTTGCTCAACCGAAAGACAATGTCTACTGCTTTACCCAGCTGGTACTCTAGCCATACTAGACAGTAAATGCAAGTTGGCCTTACTGGTGTGAGCAAACAGGAAATCCCTACCACTAGAAGCAAGATTTGGTTGTCGAGGAACTCCTCCACTTGGAAGGATTCATGCTCTCTGAGTAGCCTAAAGAGATCAGGCAGGGGATTGTTGGGGTCCCTGAGATGTGATTTTTACACCTTGAAACTCTGTGACCTTACTGCTTCTCTTGCGGATCTGGCAGTTCATAGGAACTTCTCAAGCTAATCACAGAGCAGATGAAGCCTGTGCCCTGGGCATCAGGGACCTGTGGACACCTGAAAACCATTACAGGTGGACTGCATCTCGATATGGAGGTCACATCTCTGCAAGTGTGAACTCCATCAGAGATTCCCGGCTTTTCTCAAAAAGTACGATGGTCAGCTTGCACCTTCCTACTCTAGTGTTTCTTCAGTTGGTGATGTACCAGTCTTCTTCTCCAACACAAGGAAGTTAAGAGGAAGTATGAATTGATTTGACCTGTGTATGACATAGATGTGGATGCAAGGCAAAAAAATGAGCTGGAGCAACAAAAAGCAGAAGTGGATCAAGTCATTGCACAAACAGAACATGAAATTAAAGCACTTAACAATGAGTTGCGGGCTCTGGAGGACAATGCATCAAAACTCCACAAGCAAAGGGTGTGTCTCTTATACATGTAGGGATAGGTGTAATCATGATGATTGGATTTGTTTTCCATTTCCTTTTCTGGGGATGTTGAGAAGCTAGCTCTCAAAGTCCTCTGAGTATTCTTTACTGATATGAGTATAAGCTGCTACTAATGAGCAGCTTGTCCTGTGGTTCCAGGAGGAGTTCATCAACCGGGTGAAACTTGAGAAAAAGAAGCGAACAGATTTGTCTTTCAGAGTAGGTCAGCACCTGTACTGATAGCACTTCTGCCTTACTGAATTAATAACTTCCATGTCTGCTGTGTATTGTTTAGTTAAGATCTTATGTGGCTGGATTTGAACTGGTGAGTTCCAGAGCAGCGCAAAAGGAAATTGGAGTCATTCAAGCATGAAGAAGATTGTAAAAGTGCTGAAGACCGCCTTTATACAGATATCAAGAAATTAAATGAGAGGCGCAAAAACAATATTTTGCAGATGAAGGTACACATACAGATTTGAATGCATGCTCAGCAGCTCTGACAACCATGTTTTTTTTCCATCATTGCGCTACAAATGTTGACATGTCAATGAATGGTGATGACCCCTTGAGAGATTCACTTTGAAATATGATAATTTTTTGGCTTGCCAAATCCTTGCATTTGCAGGATGTCCTTATGTTGGCTGGCAAGAATCAGATTAGTTACGCTTCTCGCCATCTTTCATACTTGGAGCTAGATGTGAAGGTGAGTTACATTTCATGTTTTTCGCATCTTGCCTGAAAACTATTGAAGGTATCTAGTATCTAGACCAAACAATGTCATCACATGTTTTTTCACTCTCTTCTCTCTGCAGGTCAGGGAGATGGAGAGAGACCTCAAGACACAGGAGCTGCGAGGCATTGATTGTCAGCGAGTGTATGATAATTGTAAGTATATGTCCTAGGAAGTGCACAAGCACATCATGAGCTGCAGACATTTTTTTTATTATACACCTGACTCCAAGGAACCATTCTCAATCAAATGGCAAGTAGAGGAAAAAGCTGTGGAAGTGCAAACAGTTCAATCTGGAAGAATTTCCCAAATGAACCATGCAATCAACTACTCAATGATGAACTCATGAAATTCTAGAGCTGGATATATTGATTTGAATTTCAATCACGGAAGACTATTGAAGACTATGGAGCAGAATTCAACCAAAAGTGAAATCTTGAATGGATCCTCCCTGAGTTTCACAAAGTCCAGTTCAAGATACTTGAAGCTTGTATACTATGTCTTGGAATTCTGAAGCATGTATGATAGACCATACAAGTGGATAGAGCCATCTCTCTATAAGCAGCTTATTGTCTTGCTATCTCACCTATTACAGGCAAAAGGGAGACTGAACGGTGTAGAGGAGAACTAGCAAGTGCAAAGGAGGCTGCTGAGCAAGTTGCTGTGATCACAGCTGAGCTTCAAGAAATGTTCAGAGGGGTACTAAACCATACTGGAATCTTTTGCTCCATATTATCAACTCATGGAGATTACCTTTTGGTACTGTAATACTTGCCTTCCCAAGTTCAGTTATTTGAATCCATCCCCGGATTTTTTGATACTGTACAGATGCCAGAAACAGTTGTGGAGGTGGAAGATGCAATCAATGAGGCAGTTGCTGAGGCCAATGCCGTTCTCTGTAACAACCCAAATGTTCTGGAGGAGTATGAAAGACGATGCAAGCAGGTCTCCTGCACTTTCTTTCTGATATTTTCTGTGATAGATCCTAATTTTAGTGCCCTTCTCTGTGCAACCCTCAGGGGACTTCCTCTTACAGTATTTTGTATAGTGGATGTGTGAGCAGTCGAACAGGCAACCATTTTCATTTGTGCTTTCAGGTTTCCGAGGATATCATTTATTTTAACTTTTCTGCTCTCTGAGCTGTAAACAACCTGTAGTACTAGAGTCTGATCGTAGTGGTTCTTCTTCTTCTTTTTTTATCATTTCATTATATCAAGTCTATTGATTGTTACTGTGTTCTTCTGTCCTCTTTCCATCAAGTGGACAGTAGTGGTTTTCAAAATTTGTTTGGAGAACTCATCAGAGTTTCTTTATCTGGATTCAGATTTCAGCCCTGGAAGAGAAGATGAAAGAGGAGAATGAAGAGCTGCAAATCCATCTGTTGGAGATTGAAAGTCTCAAGGTAGATGATCTAAACAGTCACCACTCCTGCTTCATGACCAATGCCTTGTGTGGCCTGTTTTTTTGAACTGATAACACAGGTTCAAAACAGACCTCATTTTTGCCATGAGAAGCTGTGGGGATGTTGATTGGGTCTGTGAATCTGGTGCAGGCAAAGTGGCTGCCAACTCTGAAGTTGCTAGTTTCGAAGATCAATGATACTTTTAGTAACAACTTCAAAGAGATGGCAGTTGCTGGTGAAGTCTTACTTGGTATGTGACATTGATGACCACCTTTGTAGAGACACAGCAGAGATTGATTCCAGATCTCAAAACTTGTGCTGCTTGTGCTCTGAGTGGAATGGACATGAATGCTTCTGAATGGGGTTTTCAACACTTTTCTGACTGTACAGACGAGCATGGCACCAATTTTGACAAATATGGCATTCTCATCAAAGTCAAATTTAGGTAATATACTTGGCAACTTGGAAGTAGATGATATGCCAGATTGATACACAAAAGTCTAGGAAGTCTGCACATGCTTGTGTTCTCAACTGACAACTATTCTTTTGTTTAGCCCAATGTGAGGACTGAATTTCCTTCTTGACTCCAATTATTGCCATATTGTGTTCAATTTGGTTGCAAGCATCTTATTGAGCTTACTGTTATTGAGTTATCTTGTTCACTTGGTCGTTTGTTTTGTTTTTTTGTGTGCAATTTCTTGTTGCTCTCCCCCTTCAGGTCTTAAGGTGTCAAACTGACCTCTGGGAGTGTATGAGGATGCAGAGAAACAGGAGAGTTGCAGGTGCTCAGTGCTCACCATCAATCTGGGGGGGTGAGCACCAATGTCTTTGCCCAGCAATTCAGATCTTGGATGTTGGATTTGAATTGTTTGACATTAAACTCGGAGAGTGATTTTTCATTCCGCATTTTCCTTAATATTCTGCTGGGTTTAATATTGACAAATTGAACATGTTTGTACTTGGTGAAACAGGAGAGATCAGTGGCAACCATCTTGTACTTGGTTTCACTTCAGGATCTCACCCATTGTCCTTTCCGGGTGGTGGATGAAATCAACCAAGGTAGGCTGACTATTCAAAGACAATTTGACATCTTATTTTACACTGTTCACAGCTCTACCACCCTGACAAAGTAAAAGTAATTGTTGGCAGTCATAGATCATTTTCTCAACTCTGGTTCTTTCAACTCATGTCAGACAACTGAGCAACTGGAGTTGTTGAGGCTGAAACCATTATTCAGAGCTCCTAGAAAAACTGTGTTTTGTGATTGCAGGCATGGATCCTCAAAATGAGCGCAAAATGTTTCAACAACTTGTCAGAGCTGCCAGCCAGCTGAATACCCCCCAGTATACATCTATCACACTCTAATTTATTTTTCAGTCTCCATCTTTACTGCTGACAAGCTGTTGGACTAAGATGAAAGTGGCCTTTAAAATTTCATTGGCTGTGCAGATGCTTTCTCCTCACTCCAAAGCTACTTCCAAACTTGGAGTATACAGAGGCATGCACCATTCTTAATGTCATGAATGGTCCTTACATTGGGGAAGCCGCCTCAGGTATGTTTCCATGTATTCATGATCAACTTTTTAAAAAACTGCTGGTGTTAAGAGTGCCATGAAGCATTGGCTCGCAGTCTCCAAGTTCCTTCCAGTATTGAATGAAATGGAGTAGTATTACAATGTTTTGTTTTGTGAATTTGTGCAGTTTGGAAGGATGGCGTATCCTGGGCTGTGTTGTCACAGACAGCAGCCCATTGACTGTTCCCACAAACATGGGGAGCTGAGTAGGTCGAACAAATGTAAATTTGAAACATACCCATGGATGTGTAGAATTCAGGGCCGCCTCTCTTGGACTTCACTGTTATATCTTTAGGAATTCAGTTCTGGGTTTAGAGATTCTGTTCTTGGATTTTTCTGGCATTTGACACATAGTTGGATGAGGAATTCTTAATGGGATTCTGTAACCATATTTACTGACATATTCATGGCATGATGATACCGGAGAACAGGGACAAGGAGCAAGTCCAAGGTTAACTTGTCTAAATTGGTTCATAGTATGAGGTGCATATTTGTGCATTTCTTGCATGCATGTATTAGTATGGAAAATCATCCTGAGAACGATGTTTTGTTTTCTGCAAAAGAATGTTCCAGCCATAGATTTTTCATTTGCATTCTCTTGGTTTCTTTTAATATCATGTGGGGGCTTCCTCTTCAATTGTGTGATGCTCTCTTGCAAATGAAATTGTACAGTCTCCTGGGGCTAGAGGCAAGGTCAGTTTTTCCAACTACTAAATGGAACATTTTTCCAGAGTGATGTATCCCTAGAATCAATTTGTGCTTGTCTTTTTATGTTGGAAAATTTTCCTATGCTGCTGTTCAAATGTTTGATTGTGCATCATGGCTTTAATCAAGGCAATTTGTCTCACTTCACCTTTGGTTCTTTGTCATGTTCTTCTATGGGGGCCTAAGCCCCATTTGCTGGTTTAAAGAAAATACACTTAAAAACGTGGAGTAAAAAAGGCAACATTGTTGATGAAAACAACTTGCTAAAAAGTGGTAGAAGCAATTTGAAATGTAGGCATTATTAGGGTTGAGATGAAAAGCCTGTTGAATGCAATAGGAGAAGAGTGAACATGTCTCATGACAATTGGAAATATCTTGCTGACATGAAAAAAAAGATACATGAAAATTGTGGAAAGAAATGAAATAGAACAATTAAATCCAATTACTTTTACATGGAGGGAAATTTGGCATTATATTTAACAAAAATTGACATCGAACCTGAAGATGAAGATTCTCTTCTTCAGTCATAAAACTCCTTAAGTCTCTTCCAATACGCCTAGTTTGTTGATGCAACTATGTACTACCAAGAATTGTTCCATCGGTGATTATGTTCTGGAGTGAAACATCAGTGGTGGGTGGGGTAATGGATGTGTGTTGTTCAATAGTGGTTAGGCTAGTAGAAGGGCAAGGTTCGCTTGGAGTGGTAGTTTTTGATGTTAAATCACCGGTGCAAAGATCAACATGCCCAGATGCTCGTTTGTTTGAAGGTCGTCCGTTGTGAAATACAAATGGTTTAGGTATTGTGTATTGTCGTTTGGTCTTCGCAAACACCTATTGACAACAACCATGTATGATCTTAGCTCAAATTTGCAAGCATGAAATCATGACTTTGATGCGATAATATAGATTCTTTCAGAAATTTCCTTATGGTACTATTAAAAATAGAATTTTTGTGAGTGGCAATAGCAATATGATACTTATGATTTAAAGCTAAATTGAATAAACTTGATTCTTGAGACTGGTAATTAAGATTAGAGACGTTGAAAAATCTAACAATGCTTCAACTAACATGAAATAGAGGAAGCTGACCCCAATTAATGAATTGAAGAAGATTAAAAACAAAACGCATTTGAACCACGACTAAAATCACATAAAGGTATAGCAACCTTCAACAATGACAAAGATGGTAGTGAGCAACTACTATAACATCTTCATGATATTTTGGCAAATTGTGGAGGTCAATGACATTGATCAACCAATTTGTATTGAGTTTTTGTCACAATGTGGTGATGTGTATTTTAGTGAAGCTTAAAAAGAAAAGAGAAACCGTATATAAACAAAATTGGGGAGGAAAACAACAAGAAAAGAAAAATATATAGAGAAACATAAATATTTAAGACCATGATTTTTTAAAGACAAAGTAGGTTTTGAAAAGTTCCTCGTAAATAGAATTAAAAAGTCATCCATGTTATCATCTTGAAGATTCCATGAGCAAAGCCACCAAATATAATTTTATTTTTGGAAATAAACCCTTTTTCATTTAACAAATAATTGGACTGAAACATTTATATTCAAAAGACGAATTAAGCTTGCCATTTCAACTACAAAAAACTCATTTGAACTATAAAGCTTTAAGAAACTATAAAACCAACTTTTGACTCCTCCAAACTTGGCAACATTTGAAATATTGGAATCCATGAGGCATGAAAACTATATACATATTAACATGTGGCCAACTAAGAATTAATGTTTCAAATGTCCATGTTTAAGATTTTTTATTTTGGAGTATTGTCAAATAAAAGAAATTGTAATAGAGACCATTACAAGTATAGTAAACCCTTAAAAGAAAATAAGGTCAATGCCATCAACAATAAAGTTTTTCTCTAGATATGTGAAGCAATCAAATACTAAGATGCCAAGAATTATTCAATCCTCTACAAATAATAAATAAATAAATAATACATCATCATAAGATTATCCAAAAAATTGAGCTCATGCTTGAGAAGGTAGACATTAATTAAAAGTATTTCAAAATTCAAGACCCATAATTTCCAAATGTGAGGAAGAAATGATTTATTAAAACTACAACCAAGAAGAGACTTTTCATTTCATCATCAATGTTTTGTTATGGTCATAAATTCGGACTAATATCAAATCAAAGAGAATTAACATCATCTTATAACAACATTTTGAACATTTATATTCTAACAACATATCAATTCATTGGCAAGCATGAAACTCTATCCAACCTTAAAGAGACTAAGCAACAATCTAAACTACAACAACAATTATACACATGAATGTTCAAAACATTTGGGCAAAGTTCAAAACGGAACAATTCCCTCCTTCCCCCCCTTTTCTCTCTTATAAAACAAATTTAACTAAACACAATATTCTTTTCCTTTGGAATCAACAAGGTTAATGTTCCCATTGAAATTTCAACTAAATTAAATTTGGTCAAATTGAATTCAACCAAATTATAAAAATTCAATTATGAAAAGGCAAATGTTAATTTTCCTTTTCATATATATGTAGATGGGTTAGTGAAAGGAATGAGGTAGTTAAGTAATTTATAGAAAATTTTCATAATTATCAAATGGACAATAGTTAGAATTGTCATAGTGATGACCATTAATGGACTTTATACATGTTTCACCCAAACAAGTTCCAATTATGTTCCCATATGGTTTTCAATAGTTTCATTATTAAGTATGTCAGATCTCAAAATGGTGTTTTTCATGTCCATTTTCATCATTATAAACTTCAAAGAGGTAGACTATTAAATTAGTTTAATATACATAACATATACATGAAAAGTCACATGTTAATTTGCCTTATCATATCCATGTAGGGGAAAGGAGTGAGGTAGTTAGGCTTGAAACAAGAAGGTTTGAATGGCACAAATAGACACACATTATTTTTTTCTATTATCTAGATGCTTTAGGACTTTCAACATCAACATTTATGGTGTCATCCACTCACATTCTTGACTTCATCATTTCCTCTCATTGGGTGAAGATCAATGTCAAACATGTTTCAAAATATTATGTTTTGTTTCAAAAAAACTAATGATAATGGGAAAGCTCAATCATGATGTCAATTAAGTAACTATGTGGGAAGTTCATTTGTTTAATTGTAATGTCATTAGGGGAAGGGCAAGTCTTGTTATCAAGTTAAATTTTTTCATCAACATTATGTTGCAAATTCCTCTTGTTCTCCATTATTGTAATGTGTATTGGATAAGAGTAAATCTAGAGCATTTCTAAATTGTTCAAAGTCATGGGTAGCCCTTATTCCAATGCTTTTAAACAATGAAAGCAACCCATAAACATGGCATAAACATGGAATAAAACTTGAACCATGGAGGATTTTTATGCCAACTATTTATTGTGGTTTCACAAACCTATAAAATGCCCCTAATGAGGATTATGACGTTATGTGAGGTTTTTAAAATAATGCAAAAGGAAAATTTTAGGTTAGGCTTTCACATTGCATTTTGTTACATATCTTTGATTCATGATGTTGGGAAATCCTTCATTTGTTTTGCAAGTAAGTTATCTTTTGCAAGGATATAGTTGTCTCATGCAATGATAATACATTGGAACTAGGGGTAAGTACAATTACATATATATATTGCATGTTGGAACTTACCCGACAAGGGATTTTGTTGCCTTAGGATCGTTATAGTTATGGCCATTGGAAATGAACATTTGTTTCCATAACATGCCATTAATTCACCACCCAAATAAACTACACATGGTTTGAGGAGCCTCAATTTCATGCTTCTCAATATGAATAGATGTGGTGTCCTTTTATCCCTTTGCCTACCTTGAGCTATAGAGCCTTCCATAGGTTGAATGCCATAATAAGTAAGTTTCTATATGATTAACCAATTGGTTTTGGTGGATGAAGTAGTGAAATAATGGGAAGTTGGTAAAGGGAATCCATATCAACAATCATATTATCATTATTTTTAAAAAAAAATTGCCCCTCTCAACTTTTTTTAACATGAAGATGAGGTATTATTTTAAACGTGATCTAAATAAATGGCATAGGAAAAAGTCAAAAATTATATTAATATAATCATAACACTTGATAATCATTTATATTTGTGCAAGTATAGAAATATGGTTATGCATATGAAATTAGGGTTACACTTGTATAAGTGTTTGTTTGATTGTTTTCATATCTTCTAAGAGTTTTTCAAGTATATTGATGAATGTTACTTAATTGCTTACATTCATTCATGAGTCTATGGATTCACAAGACTGATGAAATACCAAGATCAAACCATTCAATATACATTGTTTCTTATGTTTGTCTAAGGGCCATATTTTAGCGGTTAGGCTATGTGGAGGGACATCAATGCAATTTTGTTTGTTTTTTGTCCTTTTTACACATACCTTTCTAAACACCAATGTGGGGTAGAGAAAGGAGAAGAAACCTTTACATGAGAGAAGAAGACTTTACGCTCCCATTCTTCATGATCCTTTTTCATTTGTTTTGCCAATTCTTGAAGTTCAAGGTGGCGTCCAAGGCCTTTGATAACAATTGCTTCCATTGGTTTTGGGGGTACTTCATGTACTATTGGTTTGAATGTGCATTCTTTGAACTCCTCTAATTCCCTTTCAGCTTGTAGTTGCTCAATTGATTTTGTCTTTTGCTGCCATCCTCTCCTCCCCCTCGAGCAATTGGGAACTGTTTTTTCGTCATTTGTACTTTTTTTATGTCATGCAAAGGATATTCCAAAATCCCAATGTAGTTATCTAAAGAGGGAGAAAAGAGTGTGAGCTAATAACCAATGATTTTGTTCTTGAATTACCTTACGAAACTTGCGACGATTTTGAAGAATTCGTTCCAAATTGTGATGTGATTTATGAACATTGACCTGTTCACCAAAACAATTTGGTTGCTTCAACAACCACCTACTAATGGCCACTACATGTATGAAATTGGAAAAGAAGCAAAAGGCATTAGAAAAGAAAAATAAGTTTTTATATTAACTTTTGGCTAGTGTTAAAAGCAAAAGAACACTCACTTCAGGATGGAACGTGCACTTTTGCATAAATTCTTGGTAAGCAGATTGTTCCAATGTTTTTTTTGTTTTCTTCCCTTTCTCATTCTTTTCAAAACATTTTGGAGTCAGACAAATTAGTCCAAAAACTCTTTCCAACATCTCCAATTAAAATATCAAATCTATCTGTAATGTATATACTTAGCTAGCCTTAAATTTTTAACCGTAGATTCATTGATCCATGAAAGTGACATGAAAATAAATTCAAAAAATTCACCTTGTGTAGTTCATAATGGGTAGATGCTCCAACCACTAATTCATTAGAAGTTTGATCAATCTGTGGTTGGAATTTGAATTGGGCATAATAGTTATCCTGCTTTGAATGAACATGAAGGGAACAAAGGTTCATCGACCGATGTTAAAAAAAAATCCACTTTTATCAATTCATCATCATGTTATTTGTATTCCATAATGATGTAAGTGATATGAAGTTCTTGGTCAACCTAGTTCTTCATATTAACAATAGAAAATTTATATTTTAAATTATTTTACTTCCTATTTTACTTTAGTTTTTGAAAAATGCAACTTAAAGCTGTAGCATCTAACAACTTGCATTAAACATCGCACCGATATTCTTTGCCTAATGTGGTGGCGACGAACATTGTCTTGATATGAAAGCCTTTCCAATCTTTCACATGTTGTCTCTCTGTTGCCTTCTTGCAAAGGTGAATATTGTAATATGATTGATGCATTTCCAATTTTTGGCTGAAATGTAAAGATGTTTGGATATTGGAGCTTTTTCATTATCTGCAATTCAATTAACAATACAATGTTTTTCAATGTCCATATCTAGAAGCTTTTATAACTTTAATTTTTGTTATTTACCATCAATCAACATAGAAATTATGAAATGAACATGAATAAATTTTCATTTTCTTAAAGAGTTCACATTGTCTTTTCCCAAGAGAAACACCTTGTGTTGTTTGAACTTGCGCACAAATAACTCTTGACGAGATAAGAAATCACATCCTTCAAACTCAGAGCCTGCTAAAATTTCATTGGTGTTGGGATTTATCTTTGGTGAAAAAGTGCACTCATTTTTTGGCGTGTATAGTTTGCCCTACACATTTAATATACAAAACATCAAAAAACTCTTTTGTTTTATACAAAAGATCTTTTACCCAATTACAAGTCATGATCCCATACCATAAGTTACAAACTAATCTTGAGGCAATATTAATGAACTCCAATGTTTTGATGCAAAAAAAAGAAAATAATAGTTGTGAATCGGTTGATTGTGATTCAAATTGATATAGATTTATATCTTTTAAAAAATCAATGATGTGATTTTATATTGATTATGGAATACTTACATACCCGACATTCTCCTTGGTGGTCAAAATGGGTTGTGTTATAGCTTGTTAGCCGGTTTGCAACATCAATTGTTTCCAACCCTTTCTGTCAACAAAAAATTGAACATGTTATTTCTTTGTAAGCATTTCACAAGCTGTTGTTTTATAAATACTTTATCTATTGCATTTAAAGGAATATCGTTCCACCTTAGATTGCAATATGTTACCTGCTTGAAAAGGCGGATAGAATTTTGGTTGATCTCGGGCTTGAAGGTGTATGTCTTTGTTTCTTGTGCTCTTGCATGTGCAATTCTTTCATTCCTTTTCCTCTAGATCAATCCATTGAAATAAAATTTCAATATTTCATTAAACTAATATCATGCAAAATTTCCACATGCAACACACATCTATGAAAAAAAATTTAAACATATGTCTATGATAAATAGGTATCTTTTCCATGAAAGGTACCCTTCAATGTATGAACATAACTTTTGATCTTTGCGTTAACGCTTGGATCAAAGTTGGGCAAAGATCATTCCCACCATAAGCTCTTGTAAGCGCTTTTGGATAGGTTGATATGCATCCAAATCTAGATACATAGAGTTGAAGTTGATTTGTGGTGTGAAGGAACATTGATCCAACTCCTCCTTTTCAATCACTTTGCGTGCCTTCAATTTCACGATGAACCTTCCATGTTAATATCTATAATTCAATTACTATAATATTTTCAACTAGTGGATACAAGTGAAAGAATGAATGAACATGATTAGAAAAAATGACTTTGTTCAAAATTTGGCATAAAAAATAATGTAAAACATCTATTTCCAAATAAGAGGTAGAAATATATTGGATTTTATCATAACACATACTCGTTTGCGAAATTCAATTCGTTGTTTCATTTCATGGTTGTGGTCAATAATAGGAGTTGAGAAAAATGAATATGGACTCGGTCGTCTTCCCACAATTGGCTGTATCATAATGCACAATTTCTTTTCTTCAACATCCAAGCTTTAGTGCTATAATTGATTAACTTCAAAGGCACTTAATATTCGATCATCTTTTTCAAAAAATACAAATGAATAAAATAATGAGAATTAAAAACAAATACCACCTTTAATGGAAGGTGAAAGATAAACCTTGAATGAACATTCAGATATTTTCTTCTCTTCTAACAAGGCTTTAGTTTGAGCACATTGTTGATATAGTGCAGTCCTAGGGCATGCCAACCGCTTAAGGCTTGCCTGTTTTTATATGCCCACCAACAAAAAAATAATTTTGTGAGCTTGGAAGGAAAACACTATAACATGCATCCTAATCTTGCATGTGTGTGTGTGTGTGTGTGTGATAAACTAACTTATGAATCATGGTTTTATGTATTTCATAATGTTGTTGAACATATCCATTGAAATTTTTTGAACTGAAAGGCATAAGAATGAATAAGTGATATACCATAGTTCCAACACAATTCTTCATTTTTCCATTTGTGGCACTTCTTGTTTGTCTCATGTTTGATTCACTATTAGTGCCATCCTAACAATCCCATTAAAAAAACATTTTTTTAATCTTTACAAAAGCCTCCCCAAAACTTTGCATCCAAAATTTAAATGAAAACAACAACAATGTTATAAAAGATATTAATGTTTATATTGAATCACAAAAAGTTACAATCTTCTTGTTATTCTTTTCATTTTTCAGATTTAATTGCAAACCATGCTCAAATGTCAAATGCATTCTTGCTATTGTATTTATATGCAAAACCAAAAAAAAGATTCTCACCATATGCCTTTCTTTAATAGGAGTGTTGTTGCTTCTCTTGGAGATACTTGTGTTATCATTCTACCATCCAAAAACATTTTCTAGATATGTTTTGCCTTCACATGCACTATTTTGAAAATTTCAAAATCCAAATCCTAAATTCTACTACTTGAAAATATGAGCTTATTTCTTTCAACCTTTCATTGATGTTGCATTAATTTTGTAAACTTTTTCATGTATTATGTCCAAGGTGTGAAGTTAATGTCTTACTGGCTTTAGTTTTGAAGTTATTGTGCCAGATTTGAACTTTGGGTGCATTTGTTGGAATCCTTTAACGTTTGACTTCCACCAAAAGCTAGTGAAATGCATGTTTTCTTTATCATTTTCTTCTAGTGAATGACCTTCATGGACTACATTTGTCGTGCATTCACCAACCCATTCAATCAATTATTCATCTCACATCTTTCATAATAACAACCGAGGCTTTGTAGGTTGTTTTTTCGTTCAACAACATTCATCAAATATGTTTCCTTTGATTTAGCATTCACAATATGGATCTTGTCACAATATTTGCAAAATGAAAGGAAAATTCATTATAATCATTTGTATTTTTTCCTCCATGGGAAACTATGATGATTCTTTCAATATTTTTTTCATGACCATACCTTCATATCCAGAATTTGAGATACTTTCAAGGGTAAATGTGTCAAACTCCCAAGTTCTTTCACAATGTTGTGGTCCAAAAGGAAAATACAAGGACTCAAGAGATGGGTAGAAGTTTCTATTGGCATCATTCATATGCACAGATTGGCCAAGTGTTTCAATGTCTTCTTTTCCCAAAACACCCTATTCATACATTCATCATGTTAATAACTCAAACAACAATTACAAAGTAATTCAAGCAATAGCAATATTGGAAACATGCGGGAGAACTTAGAGATTCCAACACAAGTTCCCCATGATGGAAAGGCGGGATAGAAAAAAAGAAATTGCAAGGAGTGAACTTACAGTCGGAACAACTTTTGAAGTTCTTGGAGTCACAAAAGGAAGGGAAGAATCTTCTTTTGGAAGTAGTTCAGTGGAAGACTCTAAAAAAGGCTTATCATCATTCTTCTCAAATTGGGACGATTTAGGCATGTATGAAATTGCCTCCTCATTGAAGCCATTAGTGTTGAAAACCTTTAGGTCACAAACATCCTTCTGCATACAAAACTAGTGTGTTTGAATTATTAATTATTTTGTAATCAACACATAAATGTTTGCTTGATTGTCATGCATGATAATTTTGTTTCTTTTGTGCTAATTAACATCATCATCAAGGTGGGAAAAAGTTACTATTGAGTTGAGATCATGATAGGAGACTTGGTTGTTCATAGAATATGTTGGAGGAGGTTTTGATGCCCACCTTGGTGTCTTCTAGGTTGTGTTCATTTTGGTTGCCATTGCTTGATTTTTTTGCGCTTGTGTTCCATGTAGGCATGGAGTTGATTTTGAAATCCTCTAACACACAAGGGCCATTGCTACCACGAGCACATTGTCTCTTGACATGAATTCTTTTTAACATTTTTTTATCTCTTGAGTTTCTCATGCTCCTTATGTCATGAGGATGATTAGTGATGATGAGTGGCAAAGGGTGTGGCCTTGGGATCTTGGTTGTCATGGAGCTCATTTTTAATGTTGACCCATCTTTTTCAAAGGATGTCACATGATTATTATTGAGTGATTTTGATTCTTCAACCTGTGACACCCATCTTTTTATGAATTTTCAACTTGTCAATTTAACCCAAGCTTACCAAATAAACTAAATTCAAATTCATATATTCATAACTACAAGTGTGAAAGTAAACTAACTTGTGGTTTGGAGCCATCGATTTTTTTAATATTCTTGAGAAAAACCATGTTCTTGGTCCATTCAGGCTCCTCATGCAAGCTTCTCAATAGTTCCAGCTCCAAGGATGATGTATTTGTTGCATTTTCTTGCAAACAATTTGACTTGAATGTAGCTGTTGCAAATATATCATTCACCCTTTCATCTTCCTCTACATTATATTTCTAAAATTGTTGAATTTGGGGAATTAAAAAAATATTAATATGAGTGAAAAAAAAAATTCAAAAATGATAGCACATACAATAGAAGACTTAAATAAAAAGACAAGAGAAAGCATTGACCACCTGGTGTAAATGATTGTAAGGACAATGGCACCATGGCTAGTAAAGCTTCACAACGTTGAATACTCTTTTTTATACTGATGTCAATTTCATTCTTCATTTGTTGAACACCAAACTTTTCTTCCATGTGGACAACCATCATCCTATTCTATTTTTTAGTACCCAATATGCCATTTTTTTTTTCACAATAATTACCAAAATCATATCACATATTGTAACAATGAAATTGCTTCCCACCCACACTTCATCAAGTTGAACACTACAACAATTGAATTAAAACCCTACTCCAATTACACAATTAGGTCCACCTCAAGCTTAACAAACCAACTTTTGCAAATTGTAAATGCATGTAGGTGTTATGATTGCAAATTGCAAACCATTAACCAAACCAAGTTTTGCAAACTGCAAATGCATGTAAATTTTGTGATTGCAAATTGCAAACCATTAGCCAAACCAAGTTTTGGAAATTGTAAATGCATGTAGGTGTTATGATTGCAAATTGCAAACCATTAGTTAAACCAAGTTTTGCCAATAGTAATGGGACATAAGTGCCACAATTGCATATTGCAAATCACAAGCCTAACCAAGCTTTATAATTGCATGCGGGTGCTAAAATTGCATATGGGACACATGAAGGATTGTATTCTTGAGCTTTACACCCATCCTCAAATGCTTGATGTCTCAAATAACCAAACGGTTACATAACTAACTGAATTTGTAAGTATATGAACAAATTAACCATACTAGTAACTATTGTGTGATATTTTAAGTTTACACAATTTCAATTTACTTACTTATCTTTATAATGTTGTAGTTACTAGTTTTCCCTTATTTACATTTTCATAATTTCCCTTTATTTTAGAAATTTAATTTTCAGATTTGTGATGTCCCAAAGAGAATGGTGTTGCAAAGATCTCATACAATCCAATAATTTTTATCTTATTCTATATCTTGGAAGGATGATTGTAAGCTCCTTGTATACTTTTAGGCTAAATGATACTTTAAAGCTTACAACCATCATAGTTTCAATAGGAAAGGTCCTTGGATACCTTTAGACCAAATTGGAGCTAAAATAGTTCGTATATGGAGATTACAATCATGATACCCTCAATGGGAAGCCTTATAATGCATAGAAAGGTAGAAATTGCTTCAAATTAATAAAAATTAGTAAAACTAACTATTGAGGGGTCTTATAAAGCATAGCACTCCCATGGGCAACACTTAGAATGAACCACCATACATTGGCTACATATTGAGTTTTAACCCAATTATCAACTAGCGTCCAAAGTAGGTTACAAATCGTTGGCCAATGAAGTAAAAAAAAGGTCCAAACCAAGTAAAAGTCCTTCCTTACCTAGTATTAAGTTTGTAGAGATTTGACAAAACCTTATTGGTGTAGTATTATGACAAAAAGCAACCTTAGATCGATATATTTTCATGTACATGTGTTTTATCCAAGCAAAGTTATTTCATCAAACTCATGTTGATGTTTCCATAACAACAAATAAAAAAGAACACTAGGTAGGATCCACTTTGCATAAAGTTCAAAAAAATGATCAATTCTTTAAGGTTTGGTTAAGAAATGGCATGCATATTATTCATTTGACAAATTAAATGTTAAGTAAGGGTCTTTGTAAATAACCAAGTGTTGTGCAATGATGCCCCTTAACATTATGTTATTAACTTCATTGATTGGATTGAATCACTTGTGAGATACAATGCTTTCAAGGTGAAAAAAAGGACATGTATGTTGATAGCTAAATGGACACAAAGGATTGGAAGTTAGGGTTTGCAAGCTTAGGGTTTGCAAGCTTAGGCTTTACCACCAACATGCAAAAAGGAATCACCTTTTCCATACTTTTCCCTTAGTGTTAAGTGAAATAAAATGATCATTTTATTTTTGATCACCTTTAACATGTGATATGTTGTGATTGTCAACGATATGTTTCAACTTTCAAAAGAAAAATATGAAACATTCTATTTTCAAATGTGAATTGCACTTGATGCATCAACTAAACCATTTGTTAAAGGTCTTGCAAAGGTGAAAAAGGTAGGATACAAAAATGTATTCTACTACAAGCAAAGAGGATATTAAAAAAATGACAATGGTTGAGTTGCAAGCATGGCTAAGCTACCATAATGTCCCAATGCCTCGCATGGTGAGTTTTTTAATATTTTTTCAATCAAATTTTTGGAGGACAAAAAGGAATACCATTATTTTTTTTCCAAAAAAATCATCTAAAAACTATATGCTATTATTTAAACTTGGAATTCAAGAAGCTTTGCAAGTTGTACATTTATCAAATTGGAATATGTAGATAATCACCAATAAAACTCCCAATATAAGGTAATTTTGAACATAATCAAGAGATAGCTAAATTGTGATACTTTTGATTATTGGCAATAGAAGCAAAAAAAAGATTTCTATAAAGGTTTGGCCTTCACCAAATTCACTGACCTTGAAAAAAAGGTACTTGGACACCAACTTTGAAAATCTTTTAGTAAATTTCTCAACATATGAATGAAAATTCCATTTTAATTCCATTTTAAACTTTCCATTGCATGTTGAGTAAGAATGAAGATTTTATTTTAAATTCATATTAACATTTTTTTTCAATTTGTTATTTTGCAATCTCTAAGAACACATTAGACATAAATTAAATGTAATTTTTTGATAAGATGAATCAACAATAGACCATTTTCATTCTTAGGTTTAACTTATTTGTGAAAAGTACAATCTAAACAATCCTTTTACAAATCATTTCAACGCTTCAATTTTCTCATGATTTAAATAACCATGGAGCAATATGAAAATTTTAACAATCATAATCATTATCATCAAATGATAGCTTATTTGTTATAAAAAATTGTTTATAATGCAAATCTAGGTTTCACATATATGTCATATGCCAACAAACTTATGGGCAACATATGCATACCAAGGATTTAAAATGTAAAACAATATTCTAATTTTAATACAAACATTAATATTCCTCATTGGGAAACTTGTCTCTAGCATTGTAGCTTCATTATCCCAAAATTTTATAAAATGAGACAACAAACCTTGATAACCATTATGCAAATGATCAATTCATAATTCTTAGTCATTGAAAAGACAATATTGACTTTTGGAGGGCATACAATATCATATATTATTTGAATGGTGATCTTAATATTCTTTTTTTCTTTCACTTATAGAAATTTGATTCATGCATGTTGTTTTGAAAATAATTTAAGTTCATTTTGTGAAATTGTGATCATAGGTTGCAATTGCAAAAGAAAGTCTAAAAGCCTTTGCAATTGCTCGACAATCAATGCAATTGGTAACCATTTCAACCCAAACAATGGAATCCCAATTTCAACAACATCAATCAACTCCATTGGCCAAAATGACCAAATCTGAACAATTGCCAAAACCAAGCACAATATCATTGCATTGCACAAGGTCATTAATGACTGATAATCAACAATATAAGAATATATCATCATCTGGCATGATGACTCGACGGAAAACGGCAATTTTGCATTCATTGCCCAAATTAAAGGAATTAGAGGTGAATTCTCAACAAACAAGGGGATTAGGTTATGTGAATGGGCCAGAATTCTTGCCACAAGAAAAACCAATTGTTGAAGGGATGTCATTGATTAAAAGGCACAACAAACATGCAATGCCAATTACAAACACTAATTTGAACTTAAATGGTCGAGGTCAAGTTCATAATGCCTCCTTGTTGTATGTATGTGTAAGTTCATTGTGTATAATAATTTTTCTTGGTTTTTGTGCATGTATGTTGCTACATAGATGTTTTGAGATAAAAAGGAGATGATAGAGAAAAAATGTCATCATATTCATTGAACATTGTTATTGAAAATTATTCTATTCTTAGAATAAAGATAAATATGTGATGTGGGCATCATGACTCATGTCACGCTTTTTCCTTAATGGTTGAATTATCTTTAATATGTTGTGCATGGTGTAATTATCTTTATTATAATTTCATGTAAAATTCATTGGGCAAATTCAATTGGATAATCAAATTCATGAAAACATTAGCCATGTTCAAATTAGTTATTTTATCTTCACATTAAAAAAAAGAGAAAATGCTTTAGTTATTTTGATTCTTGATTGAAAAATATAAGAGACAATTTCCACGGCTATTTGATTCAATTAAAAGTTTGTCACATTTAAAATTTTACACACAAAAATGATCAACACATATTTTCTTATTTTACTTTTTAAATTTCTTTTGATAACTCCATTTTTAATGTATTCATCATCCCTTGCACCTAATTATCTTCCCTCTCTCATGTAGGTGTCATTTTAATCGACATTTTCAGCCTTTGCAAGGTGTAATAAAGCAAGTATTTTAGAAAATGTTTTGTATTTTACAAATGAATATTCATGTTTTATCCATATATATATATTGCATCAATACAGTAAAAAGTTAAATAAATCCTCATGTTTACCATCCTGCCCTTGCATTTATGTTTGCATTTTGTTGATGAATATTTTCTTCCTTGTAACACAAATAATTGTGAATTTAAATATTGTAACCTAAAATTGGATATTGAAATTAAAATTGATTAAACATCAACCCATGCAATAGATCATATTTGTATTATGGTTTTGCCCAACAACACCATTAGGAAACCATATTGAATATGGAAAGCCATTTTAAACAATTATTTCACATCCAACTCTTGATTGATGTCTATTTGTTTACATTGAAATTACTAACAACTTGCAGTTGCAACAACTTTGAATCCCATATTCGAGGAGAAAAAATCAAAGTCACCATATTTAGACAACTCGTTACTAGAGGTTGCCAAAACAAAAGGAAGATTTGTTTTTAAAGAAAATTTGCTATCTAACCTTTGGTCAAATTTGGCTCACTCCTCTTGTGGGTTATTGCCAGTCCACCTTTTTCACAAAATCAAAATGAGAAAAACCTTGCTAGTAGTTGTTTTCTAGCCTCAATTGCCCTTTTTTCTTCCTTCCTTTTTTGCAATTTTGAATCATTCACATATTTGGTCTTATATTAGTGACAAGCTTCCATCTTAACTACCAAAACAAAAATAAATAAAAATCATCTTAACCAAAAAAAAACCATTTCAAATGATTTAAAATGTGATTTAATCAAGCTCACAAACATTTCACACACCAAGAAAACCTATGTTTAAATCATGGGATGTGAATATGGTTTTCATGGGGTGGCACGATTTTGTAGAATACTCAAGAGTGATAGATTGCAATATTTACACATTCCAACTATATGGTCGATTGTTGATTGAAATAAAAAATGATAATGCAATTTCAATAAACATCCATCAATTGACTTAAAGTTGGATGTGACCAATTTAGATGTAAAATTTTGAACCTAGCATCAATTTGCATTCACTTTGACCAATGCAAATTGAAACATCGTCACAATCAAATAACATTAAACATTTCATTAATAAATCACTCAAGAAAAGACATCTTAATTTTAAAATTGGATGTTTATATGTGTCAATCATTTGATGAAAAAAGATTTCAAGTCCCAAAACCTTTTACAAAACACTTGAAATTATCAATCATCATGTTACAATGTTCACATTGTGAATGGACATTTGAAATATTTCAACTCAAAACCATGATAGTTAAGATAATGCATTCTTCACATGTACATCAAGAGAATACGATTTTGCATCAAACTCTTTCATTGGTTCATCATTTAGAAAACACTAATCCCCTTGACATGCAATAATATCTTGTGTTACAATGGTTAAAAATTGACCATGTTGGCATGGATGTTATAGACCCATATGTATGGTTAATGAGATCCTTAGTCATGTATCATTGGCATGCCACATTTGCCTGGAAGATATTAGCTTAGATGAATATTACAAGCTCTGAGCGGGTTAGGGAGTGGAATTCATCCATCCTAGCTAAAGTTCATCAAACCCAACAAAGTTCCATCCAATGGTGTGCTACTTGTTGATTGGTACTGTATAAACCTTTGGGATGATGGCTTAAGGTGCATTCACACTTGGTGTTAGGGACTCTAGTGTTGAGTACCTTACCACCATACTAGTCATTTAAGACTTAAACTTATCATGAAAACATTATGTTAAACCAACATTCACTTAACATTAAGCTATCACCCATTTAATATTGGGTGCCACCTAGGATGCCATCTAGATTTGCATTTAACATTGATTTAACATCAAGTGTGAATGCACCATTATTGCTTCAACTTGTTTTGATTAACTTACACCAAGCCTTTCCATATATGGATGACAAGAATATGTACAAAATCCTTAAGTTTTGGGGAGGTGGGGGGTTTGTGTGTAGTTTCCAATTACGTGCATTTTCCCATTCATATAATTGTCAAATGACAAGAATACACATGTTTCAAGTTTTGGGGGTTGATTGTAATTTTCGATAATGTGGGTTTGATTGTAGTTTCCAATAATATGGTTTTTCCCATTCATATAATTATCACATGACAAGAATACGCATGTTTCATGTTTTGGGGTTCACCAATTGTAGTTTCCAACAACTCGTGGGTTTTCCCATTCAAAACACAATTGTCTCATGGCAAGAATAATATGCATGCCCGGAGTGTTGGCATCCTTCCTAGTTGACAATAAAATGTCGGATCTTAGTTCACACAATTTTGGTCTTAAAATGGAAGAAAATTCCTTCACCACCATACCACATGGTGTAGGTCTTACTTTTGACCTTTAAAACAAATAAATTTTCTCGAACATGAAAAATCATCCAATGGTGTAGATCCAAGAAATATACGTGTCTATCAGAGGGATGACTTTTGAATCATATATATACTTGAACCCTTGAGTATTCCCCCCGGAAAAAAAAAAAAAAAAAACATTGAATTAGGGTTAAGTCCCCCCCCACCCCTTTTCCTTTTTATATGTGCAATTTTTGATATGTAATTTTTGAAAAGAAAACAACAATAACTACAAATAACTGACCCCATCTTTTCTCAACAAGTATATGGAAGTAAAAAATGTCCTATGTCTTTTCCTTCTTCTTTTTTCCTTACATATTTTCCTAACTTTTTTCCAAGGTACCATACTCCTTATGATATAAAATAATTTCCCAAAAAAGTGGACAATTAGAAAGTTGAAGATTTCAAAATTGGAAAATTGTTAAAATGTTGGTGCACTAATAAGGTTTATGACAGACCACAAAAGTGGCTACAAAAAAAAGTGAAAGATTAAAAAAATCCCCATTAGTTGTTAGGTTTAGTCTTCAACGACAGACCAGAAAAGTGGCGGCAAAAAAATATGCAAGAGAAATTAAAAATCCCCATTAGTCCTCACAATGTTTTCGTCTTTAACAACAGACCACAAAAGTGGCTGCAAAAAAAAAGCAAGAGAAATTAAAAATCCCCATTAGTCCTCATAATGTTTTTGTCTTTAACAACAGACCACAAAAGTGGCTGCAAAATGCTAAAAAAAGAAAAAGTTCATGAGGTTTAGTCTTGAACGACAGACCACAAAAGTGGCTACAGAAAAAAAATAAAAGAAAGATTTAATAGTTCCCATTAGTTGTAAGGTTTGGTCTTTTAATGACAGACCACAAAAGTGGCTACAAATTAATTAATTAAAATTTTCCCCATTGGGAATTAGGTTTAGTCTTTAACGACAGTCCACAAAAGTGGCTACAAGAAAAGCAAGACTGTCAAAAAGTCCCCATTTAGTCGAAAGGTATATTAACGATAGACCACGAAAGTGGCTGCTAAAAAGAAAAAGAAAAACCAAGAGAGATTAAAAGTCCCCCCTTTAGTCAGAAGGTTTAGTGTTTAGTCTTTAGCGAAAGACCACAAGAGTGGCTGAAAAGAAAAAGAAAGAAAGAAAATGGGGATTAAAAGTCCCCATTAGTGGCCTCTGACCCTTCGCCTCTTCTGGCACGGCACGACACGCCCAGATTGATTCTTCGTCTTCTTTCTTTGACTGTTCGTTTTGGAGTCTTCTCGTTCTCTTGCGCACACGCGCTTGCGTTGTTGTTCTCGTCTCCAAAAATTTTCTAATTTTTTTAATTGAAAACATTTGTTTCCACGATCATCTGGTGCGTGAGAAACTGCGGTTTCTGAGGAAATTTTTAACAATTTTTTTGGTTTTGGTTTTGGTTTGGTGGCAGGAAGTTGAGAATTGCGTTTTTTTTTCTTGAGTTTTTTTTGCGTTTTGCGGAAGCAGGGGGGGAATTGGTGCGGAACTTTCGGTTTTCCCTTGTAATACAGCAACTTACGTCGCTCTACGTAACGCGGCGTGCGAAATTTCTGCTTCTCATTCTCTTGGTCTTGGTTTTGATTTATATTCTCTGCGAAGAGAGCGTCTGCGGAGCTTGTTATTGTTGCTGTTCTTCTACTACTGTCGGAAGAGATTGATTTTGGAAGCATTAGGTGGAATTGTTGGCTTTTTTCTGTTACGTCCGAAATCCTGTTTCTGTCCCTCGAATTTTTTGCAAAGAGAAAGCTCCGGATCCTGGTGCTGGCCTTGTTCTTTTTCCCCAAGAAAAGTGTCTTCGGAGGTTGTTGTTGTTCTTCTGTTGGAAGAGATTGATTTGGAAGTATCTGCTAGAAGCGTGGTTTTTTTCTCGTCTTCCTAGGCCTGCGAAATTCTGTCTCTACCTCTCGGATTTTGTCAAAAAAGAAAACTGTGGATCCTGGTGCCGGACTTGTTCTTTTTCTCCAAGAAAGTGTCTTCGGAGGTTGTTGTTTTTGTTGTTTGTTCTGTTGGACGAGATTGATTTGGAAGCATCTGCTAGAATCGTGGTCTTTTTTTTTCCTGGTCTTAAAGTCTTGCGAAATCCTGTCTCTGCCTCTTGCCGCGTGTGGTATCTCACGTAGAGATCTGCTGATAGGCGCTTCCACAAGAAGTATCGGAGGTTCCAGTGTGTGGAAAACCGTGTGATTTCGAAGAGAAAGAAGAACTTGACAGGAGGAGCTCCGTAAGAGTAATAAGGGTGTAGCGGTTGTTTAAAAAAAGAGGCGGCATGTCTCCGGGAGTAGCGATACAAGTTGTACAAGGATTGGGAGCACTGGCAAGCGCATGGGCGATCAAGTCGATAATAGACGCAGAAGAGCAAAAGCCGATGGCAGGAGGATTCCGATGCGCAACTTGTAACGGCTCCAGGAAGGTACCATGCCTGTGCACAAAGTGGTCAGATAACGATATAGGCTGTGGCACTTGCAGTGGGACCGGCATGATGCGCTGCAGCAGTTGTGGAGGCACTGGAACTGGAAGACCTCTACCTGTACAGATCCGGGCTTCCAATATGTCGGGGGGAGGAGGAAACCGAAGGACGTGAATCCTTACTGTTCCAAGAATCTCACCCACATTCAAAATTTATCGCCATGGCTTTTTTTTCCCTCGCTCAATTCTCATATTTATTTGCCGCTGGTGATCATGGCCCTAAACCCTAATTGCTCGGCCTCTGAAATTCCTTTGTCGAAAATCTCTTCGACCTGGTAGTAGTTAGAGAGATAGATGGAGTTGCCTTTTGACTTCTAAGGATTGAAGAGCAGCTCTGCAGTGCCAACTCATTGTCAGAGGAGTGTTTTTTGGGAAGCCAAGTCTTGCTGACATGAAACACACGCATATTGTGATGCATGACAGCCATCAGAACTTTTTGCTCAGGACTATGGTGATAATGGTATAAAGGCTTAGTCTTTGCCACAGTGCCATAGATAGATATATTGATTTGTAGGCCCAGAGTTAGTTCCTCTGTACAGAGACAGTTATTTCACCAGTTAAGAATTCAATTTTAGACTGCAAGTGATTTTGGGTTGTTTGGAATTTAGCTTGTATGACTTGGGTTACTATTCCAGATTGATTGCTCAAACCTGTGTTAAAACAAATTCTGCCTTGTCAGGATGTTTTCACAACAAATTGTTTGATACTACTGTAACCACACTTCTTTCATTATGGATGGAGTTATAACTTCTTGATGTTTCTGTACTTGAAAAGCTTGTTTTGATTTTGTTCTGAAGAGTTGCTAGGAGTTGAGCCTGTGGGGAGGGTTTGTTTTGGGTATCGTTCATGGTGTTGTTGCTCTTGCTTGTTGACATGCCACCAATATGCATTAAGTATAAAGGTAAGTTTCTGCTAAAAGTTTTGAGACAGGGAAGATGGAGATGGGTTCCATCTCTCCGAGTCTCTGATGATGATGATGTGAGACATGGAAGATGAAGATAGATTCCATCTCTCCGAGTCTCTGACAATGATGATGTGACACAGGGAAGATGCAGATGGTTCCATCTCTCTGAGTCTCGGACAATGATGATGTGACACAGGGAAGATGAAGATGGGTTCCATCTCTCTGAGTCTTTGATGAGTTTGTGATGATGGTGTGAGACAAGGAAGGGGGTCTTATATGACAAAGTCAAGTTTTCACTGCTAAACCTTGCCTGTCTGCAACTAGAAGTCTGTAAGAGATGTGGTAGATGACATTTGATGATTGCAAGCTTTGATGTGATTCTTCTCTAGGTTTTCTCAGGCATCTCCTGATATAGTAGTATTGCAACTGTGTCACTTTGGACTCAATTTATGCCTAGATGATTGATGTTTTGTAAACAATGGAAGGAAACTGGTAAAGGTGAATTTGTGTAGTACTTAAAAGCATGATGCCAAATATGTGTGCTGCTGTGCAATTCAATCTCAACTCTTCTATTGCTCCAAAGCTACAACATGCACCATGCTACCAAAACTCGCACTCTAGCATTCTGGTTAGTACCACAGGTTTCTTTTTGGGCAAAATTTTCACCACTTGGCAAAAAGTTGCAAAGGAGTTTAGTGGAAAAAATGCACCAAAGTCACCAGATTTATGACAGGATTCTTGAAACTTTCTACTTCCACTCTGAACTGTAGCCAAATTTGGCTAATTCCTCTTGTGGATGATAATTCTTGAAATTTTTTACCTCCTCTGTGAACTGTAGCCAAATTTTGCTAATTCCTCTTTTGGATGATCACCAGTGTCTACATCAAAAGAAAAGCCATGGTGCGTACATCATCATTTAACACCAACAGATTTCACACCACCCATGAAAACCAAAAATCAGAACTTCTGTGCAGATAAGGAAACAAAAGTCCAAAGATGATATGCTGAAATTAAATTATGCTTGCAATTTTTGACGTTCAGGAGTTTGGTGGAATCAAAAAACCCACCAAGTGTGAACAATACACACTAGACCATAACAAAAACTGTATTTGAGTTTTTGTATCCGCATTAGTTTAAAAGCATCACATACTTGAACTTGTCTGTAACAAATGCTTCTACAGGTGTGTACACTATTGTCAAGCAGGTTGACAAAATAGTCCTCAAAACCTCCCGGAATGGAGCAAATGGGAGCAGCCCAGCCATGGCAGGCAACACTAACACTAAACAACCATGGAACAAGAGGCGACGCACCCATGGATTTACCAGGTAATACTGTCGCTGTTTATCAAGGGTATGCTGGGGTGCACCATTTAGCAACCAGTATAAATATGGTGTGAAGCATGTGGTGCTAGCATGAATTACACACAAGGATTCCCAGACAAGAAGCCAATGGTAACCAGATCCCCCCATACTGTCTACTGCAAATTTTCCAGCAACTCCGCACAGACCCCCCAAGATGATCAGAAGGATAGTGGCAGGCATAGCCTGACTGCTACTTGTCACACTTTTGCGCAGCAGGGTGGCAGCTACCATTGATATGATGCCCAGCCCTAAGAACATTCTGACTGCAACTGTCAGATTACAGAACAACATCTGCATCTGCGCACTCATCAAGTTGAGGGAGTCAACTATTTTTTTGAAACCTGGTATCATTGAATGACTGGGTTCCTGCAGCCACAAACCCAAACTCTCATGTCAATAATTTGCAGGAGGAACTGCCACATACATAATGATTCATTCCAGTAAGGAATCTACAGCTAGGATCCACCTCATGCTACAAAAGACTTGTTAAGGGTTCTCCCTACAGATTTCAATTAGTACTAAGACTGATTCACCATCACATTCTTGGTAACTGGTGTAACACAAAGAGGTTTTACAACTATGAGGCAACTTGCTTACCTATTATAACTATCTTGCTACCCATGCACATTTATGAGCGATCATATCCTCCTAAGGGCATATACTCTCAAGTGCATACTCAGCCAGTGCTGAAAAAGCACTGGAAAGTGTGATGAGCTGCCTGAAATCGGGTAAAATTACAGAGGAGAAGCAAAGGGAGAGAAAAGATAAAGATACTCACAAAGACAGCTGGCTGACAATGCGAAATGACATCGACAAGACGAGCATATGAGTAATTCCAGCCTCCATATAAAAGAGCACATAGCATCACAAATAGTCCAGCCACCAGCTCATCAGCACATGTCCGACTGAGAAGATCATATGCCACAGCCAATTTCCGATCTCGAATCTCCATCTCTCGGAACTCTGCCTTTTCACGACTCAGACTGACATTCTCCCGCATGAGCAAGTTGGACTCTGATCTAAGATGGAGGTGTTCTTCATCCAAGTTCAGGCGCTTGAATTGGTATGCAAGCTCAAGAGTCTTCAGATAATTCGATTGCTGTTTTTCTGCCAGCGATTTCTTATACCAGTGTAAGAATTCTTGCTGCAAATTTCCTGCACTCCCATCAAGTGAGAGAGTTGAAAGCACCATATCTTGTCCCATTCCTGATGGAAACTGACTTGGAGGGATTTGATTTGCTTCTTTGTCAAGTTCCCTTGTCTCCATTGGACTTGCAGGTTGTTCATGCCATGGTTGTTCACTTCCAGAACGTGATGATGCACCTTCAAACAAACCAGTGTCTAAAACATGGTGATCCACCTCCCTGACCCTGCTTCTATAACCCTCCAACCTGTGACTTCCTTGAGTAAGAGTCTCATGGATGTCATGCCCTTCATTCCTCTTCATTCGAAAAGTTCTTCCATTGACATTTGGAGGCCTTGAGCTGCTACTTGGCATGTCACCAAGTTCTCCAAAGCCTTCCTGGCCTGTTTGACAAGGTCCACTACCATTTAAAAAAATCCCAGTTGTAATTTTTGACTCAATCTCTGCTCGTTGGTGAGCAGAACTACCAGCAGGGGCGCCATTACTTCCACTACACAGACTTTCAGCATAGTGACCTGATTCAGTTTTTCTTTGTGTAAAAGCACTTCCCACCTCTACCTCTGGATTGTCTGAAGAAAATGTCATCCGTTCAAACTGCTCAGTGAGATCATACTGCAGGTCACAGTCATCTGTTTCAATCCCAGTATCTGAGTTTGTAGATTCAGAATCTTGGGCATACTTTGGTTTCAAGTTGCCATTTGTGATGCCCTCTGCCACTCTCCCCAATACTGTCCTACTAGGAAAGCCATCCTGCAGACACTTGTGGGATCTTGTAGACTGCTTTCCTTGAGGCCCACTGCGCACCAGCCTTTTTGCAGATGCCACTTTCACACTGCCTATGAGCCGATAAGTACTCTGGAATGCCTGCTTGAATTGATCCACAAAGCTGGAGCATTCACTGCCCATGATCTGCATACCATAGGAACTCTGCACTCAGAGTCCACTAAATCATGATGCCTAAACCCAAAGCCAGAGACATTGATATAAGGAGAATTACTAATGCAAAGATAACATTGAAAAGCTGAAGCATTAGCAGCATCTCACCGGTGATAATGATTCCACCATTGCAGCCTCCAACAGCTGCAGAAGATAGACTGTCAAAACATAAGAAAATGCTAAGGTAACAACTGACAAGAACTTGCTATGGCAACATTACCATACATGAGAAATAGCCCTACAATAAATAATAACCATAGGACTTTTGCCCCACATTATCTAGCACACATCTCATCTATTATCAAATATACTAGGCCAGAATCCTTCCTAGTTCCTGTTGATTGCAGTCTTGACAATGATAATTTGACATTATATTGTCAAGGCTGAAGACAGGATGTGTAGCAATCAATAGCACCTAAAAAGAGATCCAAATATGGTGAAAATAATGCAGCAATATGCCCCAGAACAATAAGAAGAACGCTACAAATTTCAGCTACAATGTAAGACATTAAACCCACAGAGCAAAACATTGCAGCACATAAAGTCTCTTTCTAACAACTGTCAAGAGTTCCAAGTAAGGAAAACACTACAACATGGAAAACCTGGAAATGGCATGCAGGGCGACATTTATGCTGACATAGTTACTAAAGTTAGAGTAGAACTTCACATTTGTTCACTGTCAGTCAAACTAAAAGCCATTAAGCAGTAGCAGGCACATCCACCATGAGGAATACCTTTGCAAGTTCATCAGCTGCAAATGGTCTGTCCTGACCAGCACGCTCATGTTCCAATACCTGCTGTGTTGCACCATATATCCAAATGCTCACTTTTCAGGCTTTGCTCCAAAGATGCTGTGTAATGTGCTAGATTATCAAATAAGGAGGTGAACGGTGATTGGCAGGAAAGCTTCTTCTATGGTCTCTATATACTATGGTTATAAAATGATGGAGCCCAAACAACACCTGAACAAGTGTTCATTACAAATCCAAATTCCAGATATGACAAATAATCTGCAGATCATGAAGGAAAGTAATTCCACAATGAGGCATACAATTCCTTATAACCACAAGCTACAACACAGGAAGCTCTTATACAGAGGATGCAAGCTCTTCACCTCAGCAATGACAGTTGCAATGGCATTCCCAAGTGGAGCTGGCAAATTTCCAGCCTTCACATCAAAACGCCCAACAGGATCGACACTTGATGATGAGTAACCTGACACTGCCAGTCCTGTCACAGAGGGCACTGTCTGCTCAGGAGGAGGAGGAGGAGGAGGAGCACTCTTGATGCCCAATCGGTTCTTATTTCTCCAAATTAGGGTTCCCACAATGCCTATACAAGCAGCAACTTTTAGAGCTTTCAGCACATTTGCAGTCTTTTCCACAACTGGATCTTCTTGCAGCATATCAGTGTAAACATCCATGGCCATCTCCTTTTCCTCGGTGTTGTCAACACTGCAATCCAGTCCCATCAGATCACCAAATTCTTTAGCCCCTGCCTCTGAGATACCCCATGAACCTTCTGTCACTAATGGCATCAGTCAGCTCTTCATTCTGAGTAGATAGGGGGCCTCAAACAGCAGCAAAAAGGACCCATCTCATGAGCACAATTCACAAACAATGGAACCTGGATCCATTTCAGCACGAAGGGAAAAGGCAGGAAAAAACCCTTCACCTTGATTCAACTGATGCAGCAGCCCTCACAAATTCTGAACATTCTTGAGGGTTTCTAAGTCCTTCACATTCTTCATTGTGGGGACTTGTTTGAAATTCTCTGTTTTCCAATCCATAGCTGCCACTCTTCCCCTTCAATTCATCTTCAGTCCTTGCCACACCTTGTTCTTGTTCTTCTGCTTCTGATTCTACCTTTTTGTATATATCTGTTCTTTCATCTCTAAGCTCCGGCTTCAAGACCTCAGACTGAAGCTCTTGAGAAGCTTTACAAGAATCAGGAACTTCTTCAACATCTAGCTCCTTAGCTCCTGGCTCTGAATCTCCTGGAATGAACATTGGAAGCCCAGCTTCTTCTATGGACGCTTCTTCCACACCCTCGGAACTTGAAATCTGATGTCTCGAATCCCTCCTCTCCTCTGGGACGAACTCGTCCTCACGAGCTTCAGTAACGAGCACCTGCTCTTCTGAGAGTTCGTCTCCTAAACCCAGGTCGGATCTTTCACCTTCACGATCTTCAAAACCCAGAGAAGAAGAAGAGACTTTGCCGCCGGTTCCTGCCAAGGGATCGAAGAGCCCACCAGCACCGACAATTTCCGAATCCATGCGAACTACCTCTCCACTCGGTTGCGACTCAGATTCCAAAGACAAAGAAGAAGAAGAAGAATGATCTAATCGAGACGAATCCAAACCCCTTTCCGAAACATCCAAACAATGCAGCCATCGATCTAAAGCATTCCCAGCTTCATTGACGCGCAGACACCTCGACAATTCATCATACTCCAACTTCTCGTTATCAGTGCGAGAGCTTGTGTTAGAGGAGCCGCCACTCCCGGTTTCGACTTTCGCACCCTCCTCCTCCTTCTCCTCCTCCTCCGCAACAATCCCCACCACACTGGCACTGCAGACGACGACACACAGAAACCCTAAAACGAGAAACAAAGAAACAAAGCGCGGAACCATTTCTGGGCGCCACTGACTTGTACATAAAACGACACATGGAGTCCAGAAGGAGCAAGACGCAGCCCCGCGCACTATTCCCTCGACAAAAAGCCACACAAAAATTCCCAAAACCCGCAATGCAATCAAAACACAACAACAACAACATCGAAAAACACAAACGACACAAAACGGAGAAGACGCGCGACGCAGACTACGGCGCCCGAAGCTCGTCGCCCGGCGTTCCCTGATCCCAATGTTCCCACCCCTTTTGGGGAACACGCTGAACGCCAAAATGAAAAAGCAAGAAACCACTTGCAGGAACATCATTCCCATTACTCGTACGTTGTTCCCATCACTTGTACACAATGTTGAGGTGGCGGCTTAGCATTGGTTGATGATACTAGTTGAGCGTTATCTGGCAGGTGGTCATGTCAACGTGTCGTGCTGCAAAGCAAAAAAGAAGAGGCCATTGGTCTCTGCCACATTGGCGGCCTTGTAGATGTGGCGAACTGTGATTTGTCAAACAGTTCTGGCAGGTTTCCCCTCCAATTGTCATTTGACACGATTAGGACTCGATTGAAGTTTTCTGAGAATGTTTTTCTAGGGTATGTATTTTTAATAATCACTTACTAATAAAATTATTCGTAAAGTCACCCTCTCTTGCACCCTCGATCCCCTCTTTAAGTGGTCTCCACAAAGTAAGGAAATTTGACTAATTCTCACCACTAAATGGTGAAACTCAGCATTTAATGCACAAGACTAATTATAGTATTTGTACAGGTAGGAGCAGTGAAAATGTATGTAGCAGCAGTGGAGGCGCTCCAAAAAAAGGAAAGAGGGGATGAAACTGAGTTTACCACCAAAATTGGTGGAAAAATTAGTTTGGATACCAATTATTTTGTTTGTAAAATTTCATTCCCAGTTACGCAGTTGATGCCCTATTATGCCGAAACTGGCCGTTCTCGCCCCCTAATCGCCTGACTTTACGGATAGCTTAAATATATGTCAAGTTTTATACATACGGGGGCAGGCAAGTCAAAATATTAAAACTCATTTTGGGGCAAGGTCCAAATTTATATTGCAGTGAACTGGGCATGAAACCCAATGTGGGTACCAGACTCTGCACCAAACAGGGTGGGGGGGGGGAACTTCACAGATCATTTTAATGTATTGAAGATTCTAGCATTTAAATAGGGGGTAAGAGAATTTCGAGATTTGAAGGCTGGTTTTCTTTTCTCGATGTGGGGGGAGGATATTCTAATTGGAAAATCCAACTAGTGAATTTATATTTAAATGGCAGCATAAATGAGAAAATTTCAAGCTTTTTTAGTTTGATTATAAAATTTAATTATTGGATTTAATTTCTATGCCATTTGTCAATGTATGGATTGCCAATAAGATGCTTCTGAAATTTCAATCATGAGTTTATATTGGAAAACTTTTATTAAAAAAAAAGGTATGTGTGTAAAATAATAATATATGATGTGAGTGTTGAAGAAACCTTAAAGGAGATGAGAGCACCAATGTGACTTGGTTAATTAAATTATTTTAGGGTCATCTTGTGCTAAAAGGAGTCGATGGTGATGTCTTGAATCATAGTGTAATAGTCTTTTTAATATTGTTTCACTATGCTTTATGTGCTTATTAATCATTAGTTTGACTTTAAAAAATGTTGAAATGTATTTTAAATTTAATTATTTGAAACTTATTTTGATGTTAAAGTATAATATTAAAAAGATGGGCATACAAATACAACACATAATTTTCAACATTAATTTAGTTTTTGAAACTTACAAACATGTTAAATAAATATTAGTTATGGTAACAATGGCTCCTTTTATCATGATTTGACCCTTTATGATATTTTAATTGTGGGTTATTTAGGTTGATATAAGTAACATATATTCAAACCATACTAATTGAGATGTCCATGATTTTCATAAAATGGATAGTGGATAAACAATTTAGAATTGAATGGCATGTTAATTTAAATGACCCTTTGTGTTTTATCTAAATGATGCATATTTAAGTAATCAAACTTTTAAGGTTTAAATTAAATTTCACAATAATTGAGTTTGGTTCCTATAGTAATCATCATGGGATAAAAATCAAGGTGTCAAATACCTCAATAATGTCATGCTTGTACATGGCCTCATACATGATGGTTGGTTACGGGCATGCCCATCATGTCTTTTAGGGTTAATGTACATTTTAAAGTGATTGTATGTTATTAGGTGTTTAGTGTTTTAGCTTGTTGGCGACTATATAAAAGGCCAATCCTTTCTCTTTTCTTTTTAGTTTTACTAAAATTCCTTTGTTAGGGATAGTCTCCTCCATAATCAAATTCGATTTCTAGATGTTCACGACGGTTCTTACACGGCCACCATCTATATACACTACATGTTTTTTCCTTCTTTGTAATTTAATTCTAGAAAAACTACTCTCTATTGCTTATTGTTGAAAGTGGCAGATTTTTTTTGGCTTTGAGTTCTTGAGTTTCTTTTATTGGTGTTGTTGTTGGTGTTGTTGTTGCCGGAGGGAGCTTGCATTGTTACATTTTCGCCAACCAACATAGCTGGGATCAGGGGAGTAACGTATCCTAAAGAAGTTTCTTTCTTTCTTTCTTTCTCATTCTCTTTCTCTTTCTTGCATAGAGACATGTGCTCTTTCTTTCTCATAGAGGTGTCCACCTCCAAGACTCTTGGAGTTAAGTGTAGTGTGAAGTAAAAAAAAAATTTCTACAACGTAGAATTACGAGCTGCAATGCGGTGTCCGCCACGTTGGTTTCCACCATTACTGTAGAGCTCATGTCATAGTAGTTGTTGTAGTGTCGCCATGTTGCCGGACATTGCGTTGTTGGCTGCCACGTCGTTGGATGTTGTGTCGCTGGCCGCCATGTCATTGGACGTTGCGTCGTTGGACGTTACATCGCTGGACATTGCGTCGTTGGCCGCCACGTTGTTGGACATTGTGTTGTTGGCCAGTGTAGTCAATGTTCGTTTGATGTCATTGTCAAGGTCTAATTAACATCATAGTCAACATTCGTTTGACGTTGCAGTTGGACGTCTATTCGACTTTCGTCAGATGTCCATCAGACTTTTGTCGAACTTCTATTGGACATCCATTTCGTTTCGTTCGATGTTCGTTGCTATTCCGTCCGATGGTAATCAGTTCTGTTTGATGTCCATCACCATTCTGTTCGACATCCGTCATTGTTCCACCTATGTCCATTCACCATTCATCCCCATCGACGCACCATATTCTTGAAACCGTACATTGTGTTAGAACTTTGTAACTAATGTTCTGTATTGTTACAAAATTTTGAGGCATGGGACAACACTATGTCTTCGGATGATGAGAGCATTACCGTTCAGCCAGAGCCCAGGTATTAGTTACGAAGTAACACATAATCATTTGAGTCGATTTCTTTGAGCTCACGATCTTCAAAATGGTACCATTAAATGTCTACAGTCCCACCATTATCCAATACAACTCCTACCAGGAAGTTAAGTTCAAGTTACACTACATCAAAGTCCATTTGGAGGGGTTAATAAGTGGGGTACACATGTTGCCACACCTGCTTTCACACCATCATCGTATATTTTGTTGCAAGTCGTA
>Ga0209611_10000685_pt1 | contig 52769 bp, 38 predicted proteins | sample S1TSphgellanicum_3_FD_187693 | JGI IMG/M metagenome (GOLD analysis project Ga0209611, IMG submission 187693) | Host-associated microbial communities from peat moss isolated from Minnesota, USA - S1T2_Fc - Sphagnum magellanicum MG (SPAdes) (version 2) | ecosystem: Host-associated > Plants > Peat... | reverse complement strand
GAAAGCGGTAGCTTTGTACTTAGTTTCTTGCCTAGACAACAGGAGTGTTTTGCTCAAGTCAACTTTGTAATTGTCGTCAAATGGATCTCTCTGGTCCGGGTATTGACGTTAAATTAAAAGAAAGAAAGAAAGAAGACAAAGAAGTGCCAATCATCAGTTGTGGTATAGTGCTTACAAAGTCTCAAGCAAGTAGCATTGAGACTCTTGATGTAAATGTTTAGGTTTGGGCCAGTAATAAGTATAGGAGAAGGGTCGGACGAGAGGCCCTTCCTTTAGCTTCAAAGTGCCTAGACACAAGGGTAGTAGACCCAAGTGACAGGCACCGAAACACAAGGAAGGACTGAGGCCCTTCTCTGGCATAAAAACCTGCCCTAATTTTCAGAGGATGAGCAAATCCTCCACACAAGAGAGTTATCAGTAAAGTAACCCTGTCTTCACCCTGTCTTTGTGCCTCCTTTCACCCCCTATCCCCACTTTCAGTGGTATCCGCAAAGTAAAGACATTTCACTAAATCTCAGTATGAAATGCTGAAGGTATTTAATGCAGAAGGTTCGAGACTAATTATAGTAGTTGTACAGTTAGGAACAGTGAAAATAAATGTAGCAGTAGTGGAGGCGCTCAAGAAAAAGGAAAGAAATGATGAAACTCAGTTTACCACCAAAATTGATGGTTTTCTGAGTTTCATCCCGCCTTGAATGCTAATGTACTTTTTTGCAGGTTTTTTTTTAATCTCACCCTGTGTATGACCAAACTCAGGGTTCTGGTGCTGTGTTTTTTGTTACTTCACGGATAACTCTAAGATGTCTTCCTGGACAATTATTGCTGAGTTCTTTCTTGCACCTGACAATGGTCATCGATATACACTACAAAAATTAGGGCATGTTTTGATGCATAGGGTGCACCATCTAAACTGAGGGTGGAGCCCAAGGTCTAGGATGTAACACCTTTGAATCGAGGGTGGAGCTCGAGGTCTAGGGTGTAACGCCTTGCTGCGTAACTTACATAATTGAAGAAGGTTCCAGACCAGGTGGAGAGTGAATGAAAACATGGGGAGTCTTTGTTGTGTACTTACTTACGGCTTTGATCATCATAACTTGTGGACCCTTCTTCCTCTCTGAGTCAAAAGAGAAAAAAGCTTTTTTGCATGGAAAAAAGTGCTCAGATGTATTGAACCCACTCAAGTTGCTTCCAACACAGAATGGAAGGCCATGGGCGAGTGGGCTTCGCTTCTGTTGGAAGCAATTTACCTGACCAACAGAAGCAAAGCCCATGCCTTCCACTCGGCCTCCAGATTCCAAATTATCATTACTAGGACGACAAACTTGAAATGGTCGGTAATCCAGCAGAATATGCACAACTTTTTTCTTCATGTTCTTCTTCACATGCTTCTTCTCTATTCCTATTTAGTGGGGGCCCCAAGTCCATATGGTATTTAGGGTAAACACACCTATGGTCTACATTTAGTGTCTCAGTGGTCGCTGAAATGCAAGGGAGTGCTCCTTTCATTTTGATGACTAAAAGCAAAATGCGCCCCTGTTGTGGCACACCCATTGCACTTTAAATCATCAAAAATAGAGTAAATATGAAAGAGATGTGGCAATTGAGTAAATATGAAAGAGATATGGCAATTGAGTAAATATGAATGAGATATGGCAATTTGAAGAGAGAGGGATCAAAAGTCAAAATTTTAAAAGTTTAGAACACATGGTAGCCTATGGGTGTAGCTTTTTTGCCCATGTACAAATAGTGTCCAATGTATGATAGTTCGCTACCTACTATTTTCAGTTCATAAATGAAAAGTGTCAAAACAATTTTTCATCCTTTAAACGGTCATTTTACAACTCATGGTCAAGATCCTCTCAAGAAAAGGGCCAAAAATCCAACAGCCATAGGCATAGCCAAATTCAATTTAGGGTTTAGGATTGCATGCACTTGGGAGTGACACAAAACTACAAGCGACAATGTTTTTTTAGTTCAATTTTGTCATGTAGCTAAAGGTGGCAATCATTCCAAAGAAAAATTAGCTAGATTTGGCAATTAAAAAAACTGAAAATAAAGATTTGGAAGCTTTCTTCTATATTTTTGGCAACTAGGCATTAGTATAGCAATTGGTGATAAATATTTTATTATTATTATTTTAAAAAATTCTTGTTTATATATATATAAACAATTCTTCCATAATCTCCTTTCTAGTCTCTATGATGATCTCCTCCAGCAAAGCCATGAGCTTTTCCTCCTTCAAGCTCTGAAATGATGTTCCTTTTGCTAATGCTTTCTTGAAAAATAATCAAAGTTGTGATAGATTTCTTGCTTGTGCTTCTTGGAAGTGCAATTGTTTCAAGTTGTGATGCTTATCTTATTAGTGTTGCCTAATAGTTCGATTGTTCCAAAGCCATGATGCTCCTCTTACTCTTTTTTCTTGGCCCAATGCAGTTGCTCTAGAGCCACGATGCTCATTTTTCTCATGTTCTTCAAAATGTTCCTCTTGCTTGTGTTTTTTTTATGCTTTTATTACTTGTGGTTTTTGTCATGCCCCCTCTAGCTTTTGCTTTTATGTGATGCTCCTACTCCTCTTACTAGTAGTTTAATGGCTCGAAGCCATTATGCTCCTCTTGCTTGTGCTTCTTGGTAGCCCAATTGTTCTAAGTTGTGATGCTCTTCTTGCCCGTGCTTATTGGCAACCTAATTGCTTTTAGTTATGATGTTCTTCTTGCTTGTGATATTTGTCACACTCTTCTTGTTTTTGCTTTTATGTGATGTTCCTACTCCTCTTATTGGCAATTTAGTGGCTCCAAGCCATGATGCTCCTCTTGTTTATGCTTCCCAAGAACCCAATTGTTTTAAGTTATGATGTTCCTCTTGCTTTTGCTTTTACATGATGATCTTGCTCCTTTTATTGGCAATCCAGTGGCTCCAAGCCATGATGTTCCTCTTGCTTACGCTTCTTGGCAGCCCAATTGCTTTAACTAATTGCGTACATGTGTCTTGGCACTAGTGTTCCATGTGATAAATTTGTCCATGAAGGTTTTTGAAGAAAAATCATGAGCTACATTCAACATGTCAATCTTGAAATCATTTTGCACAAATTTTGGAAACTTCAATAACAATAATTAGTCTTTTTCACATGTTAGAGCATATATTATAAATGTGTAGCCCACGGGTTGAAAAAAAAATTGTTGGAAGGGAGTTGATGTTGGGTTTTCAAATTTCAATTTCTTAATGTCGAATCTTGTGGACATCAACTAAAAGGGAATGGAAGGTGAAAGTAAGGCCAACAAAGCACCACCTTAAGAAAAAAATTAATATGTTTAAGAGTTGATACCCAACCACCATTGGTGGGTATATATGGGAAAAAAGGTCTTTCCATCACTTGTAGCAACTACCCATTATAATTAGCTCTTAAGACTTCTTTTAGACTTTATAAGTCAATAAAAGTCCATGACTTTCCTCATCATCTCCTTCTTTAGTTTTGGGATTAAACTATTATATGAGAAGTTGAATGAATAATATTGTGAATATTGTTGTTGTTGCATATGCAAACATCAAACATCCTAAGGATTAAAAATGGAATTCAATGATTCCACTAAATGAAAATGTCGTAATGACATGTTAAAGATTTCCCAATTTAATTTTGAAGGCACTTTAAATCCATAATATTTTTTCATGATTCTAAAATGTTCTTATGTTTATGGGTTGCCTTTAACATTACATAAGGGCCCACCATTTTTTCTTTACATAATGAATAGGATCTTGGCCATTGCAAAAATTTGGCACTTGCTTGTGTTTGCCACTTCAGGCTAACATCTTATTTTGATAATGCCTTCGTCCTTTAACCTTACCTACCATGAAGCACATTGAAAATGAATTGAAGACTTGCCCCCTTTTTTCCAATGCACAATTGTAAAATGTCAAGAAACCCAATTCGCTCATGGAAATTCATTAAGTTATAAGGATGATAAATTATGATAAGATGATACAAAACTTCATCCACTTCCTTCTTTTGGAGAATTAATGGAAGTTGGAATTGGGTGTAAGGGTCAATGTTTAATATTATGGAATAGGCCTTGCACTAGTTTTGTTCCACCAAGCAACATGTAAAACTCAATAAGGTGAGATGTTGTTTGGTTTAGTTTAGGGTTCAGGGCTTAAGTTTCTATCATGCTTGTTCCAAAAGGTTTTTTCCACCCTTGATCCACATGATAATTATAGCTTCCTTAATGGCAATTTACATCACAAGTGGATTTAGGGTGAAAGCACACTACAAGAGGGGCCACATCAAGCAAGAATTGTTTTTTTGGGGGATATATTTTGGTGTATTTTGGGGGCATTTTTTCTTTGATTTCATCTAACATTTTGATAAACATAAAAAAATGGATTTTGATACAAAGGCCTCCAACATAATTATTGTCATCTTCCAAATGAAAATAATTTTTCAACAAAATGTTTTTTGTCAACACACTTATGCTCGCTTGAATGAAAAACTTGTCAATATGTTTTTTATAAAATCACATGAGTCAAAATTTTCAATTGTAGTTGAAATAATACAATCAATTCATATTCAATATATGACTAAATATTTCATCAAGTTTTGTAATTATTTGAATCATTTTTACAATATATCATAACAGCATCTAAATTTTCACAAATGTACTTTTTAATCATTTAATTTTAATAAAAATGTAATTTCCTATGACAATTTCATTATTTAGCTATTAAACTACTTTATTTTGAGTATAATTTATGATTGAAACCTCTTTTGATATCAGCTTGGTGGAAGTTGAAAATTGTAGATTTTGGAAAAACAATATTTGTGACTCCATTTTCTGGCCACCATAATGTGTTTTTACCCCTCACCAAAAAAAAAAGTGGGACTAACAGATCACCACATCTATTCCACCTACATCACAAACTTACCAAGCTTCATAGGTTCGTACAACTTTCGTGCGAAATCCAATTTTCATAAGTTCATGCAAAAATCACATGAATTCTTTCTTACAGTTAATATGAATGATATTACATGAATTGTACATATTCAATATCTTAAATATTGAAATGAACGACATTTTTTTTTTAATGACATACATGAATGTTCATGTTTAATACACAAAAATTGCATAATTTTATGCAAAATTACATCATGATACTTGCACAAATTTAGTTAGAATGTAAATCATACATATTTCACATCAAAACATTACAAATTAAAAGGACATATAATTTAAATAAAAATGATATGTATGTATTTTGTGCCCTTGTTACACTTTGAAGCCCATGAATGTTGCATGGACATATTGTTTTACGATTTTCACACAGATTCTATTGAAATTTCATGATATTGTAAGTTTGTAATTAGTAGGAATAACCAATGTTTATAAGAACCATTGGGTTAGACTTTAAAGCTTTGTGTAAAATGCAAGACCCTTAGGAGAATTATTTTAAAAATAAAAATTGTTAATGTTGAGGCTAGATTAAATTTTCTTTTCCCATGGGTTTAACCTTTATAAAAATCATTGGTTTTAGCTTAATGTAATACCTTAATAATTTTGACCCTAATTATATTATTTTCAAAAACGTTGAAAAAAAAATTTAAAATTATATATATATATATTCAAAACCATTTTTAAAAAAGAAATTTAAAATTTTTAAAAATATTTTAGAAATATTGCATTTTAAATTAAATTAAATTAATTATTTGACAAACATGTGTTGAAATTGCCCTCATAACTACAATATTATTGGGGATGGTTCCAAAATCATTTTAAAAAAATTGGATTTGGTGTTCCCACCAAGTATTATGTGAATTGTATTAATTAGTTAAGGAAGGTGTGAACAATTATTTTTTCTTTTACAATGAACTTGTATGATTAACCCATCACAAAAGAAAAGTTCAAACTTTTGGACCCCCCAAATAGAAATATTACATTTTGCACCGTCAAAACAAAAGTATATATTTTTTCGTTTGGCCATTTTTATAATTTTAAATAATACAATTGGGTTAAGGCTATGAAATAAAAAGGTGGTGAACAAAATTAGGCATCTTGGGTGTTACTACATCATGATTTATTGCTTAAGTATAAATTTTATTACTAAATATGTTAGTCATCACAAACTTACAATATCAAGAATTTCAATATAATTCATGTGAAAATTGTAAAACAATATGTTTGTGCAACACCCATGGGTTTCAAAATATAAAATGGCATGAAAAACATACATATTGCTTCTATATAAATTTTATGTTTTTTCTACTTTTGATGTTTTGAGTGAAATAAGTACGATTTACATTTTAATTAAATCAGTGCATTTGTCATGTAATTTTGGATAAAACAATGCAATTTTTGTGTATAAAACATGAACATTCATGTATGTCATTCAAAAAAAATGTCTCATATGTATTATAATATTTCAAATATTGAAAGCAAACAAATATCATTCATATTAACCATGCATCGAATTTATGCGATTTTTGTACAAACCTATAAAAACCAATTTTTTATGAAATTTGTACAAACCTATGAAGTTTAGTAAATTTGTGATGGTCACATCACCATTTTTCACCCAATGGTATGAAGTGTTGAACTTTTATTCCCAATGTTCTAGCCTAATTTATAATGTTTAGAAAATTCCAAAGGTAATTATAGCTAAAAGCTTTTCTTAAAAGTCATGCAAAGTGTAAAAATCTTAAATGTTAAATATATTTTAGACCTTACAATGATGATATGTTACAATTGTGACTCCTTGCATAATCAACAAAAATGTAAGTAAATTGTATATTATGTAACCACCTAAACTTGCCCCTAAACTTTTAACTCAAGCTTTGTGTTTCAAATTTTACACTTCAAGTTAGAACCTTAAAGTTTCTTTTTTTTCCTGTTTCAATCCATGTCATATGTTGTGCACTCAACATTTGCAATAAATATGCCATCTTTTTTGTTGTCGTTTGGTGAATAGTCTTGTTGTGGGTCCTTCTTATTGCCATGGTGGAGATTGCAATCATGTTCATGGATTGAAGTTTCTATTAAATTGGAAATGTTCAAAGTTCAAAGGAGTTTAAGGTTTCAACTTTCCATGTTTTGTTATATGGATGTTAATACATTCCCAAGTTGTGATTTTGAATAACATGATGGAAAGGGGGAAATAAAATGTATTGACACTTGTGTGATGAATGATTTTGTGCAATAATTGACTTACACTACGAATGTTTGCTACTAAACACAAAACCATTTGGAGTGCACAATCACAAGACACTAGTAGGAAAACATGGTTTTTTGAGCTATAATTCAAGTTGATTAACTAGTTTTTCTTAACTAATGGACATGCACATTTGATTAGGGGCATGGGGTTCAATGGCATGTGTATGTTTTTACCAATCAACTTGACTAAAGTGACATATTTGATTATTTATCAAATCACATATCCAGTCAAGTTGGATGAAAAAATGACCACCTTAATCAAAATGGCCAATGGGTTTTAATCAAGTGAAACATTTAATTAAGTTGAAAATTAAAACACGATAATCAAATTGGACATTGTATGGTATTTAATAAATTATGCTATTGATTAATTAAATTAATTAGGTAGCATAGGCCTACCTACTTACCTACCTACCTATTAATTACCTAACCTTTTTACTAACAAACATATAGAGGAGTGTAAAAAACTTGATGTGAAATTCAAACATATGAAAAAAAAATTGAAAAAAATTGTTACATTTTGCAAATGTCGTCCATTGGTTAAGGATTTGGTTTGTTATGGTGAAAATTAAAGGTTCAATTGTTAATACAAATGTAACCCATGTACATGCCTAAGATGTTACGATAGTTAGGCTAACATCATAAACTTTTTGGACCATAATTTTGCAATAATAGGATCATGTGAAATATGCATTTTATAGATCTATGTTATTTACACACAAATGTTTTGTGTCTAAAATAAGTATGAAACACTTATAAGTACGGTGCAAGATCTTCATCCATAATAAAATCTTGCATCCTATTTATATGTATTTCATACATGTTTCAAATGCACAACATTTGTGTCTAAATAATTTGAACCTATGAAAAAACATATTGAACACAAAATTATTATTATCAAGTTGTGGCCCAAGAAATTTGTGATGAAATTAAATAGGTTAGTTATGTTACATTAGGTCACATTAAAGAAGTTAGGGTAAGGTAGGGCAGTGTAGATTAAGCTAGGTTAGTTATGTTACTAGTTATACCTACCCACCTACATGTTTTTTATAACCTACTTGCAATTATTATTACCTACCCACCTACCACAATTATTTTGATAATAATCTAAAAAATAATTATTTCAATTTGGATAAAATTTTGACTAAGGTTGTAAACACTCAATTATGAACTACACCTGTCCCTTAGGTCATTATGTTTTTCAAAAATGTTTTTGACATCTTTTAGAAAGATATTAGTTTTTTTTTAATTAAAAAAATTCTTTATACTATTATGCTAAAAATTATATTAAAAAATAGGAAAAAATATGCAAGTATTAAAATTTGCCAAAAAATCCAAGTGTAATTTTTTTTACATTGTAAAAATAGTGGTTACAACTATTTAAAAAGTCATTTTGGTATTTTTATTCATTAGTTTGATTTAAAATCTTAAAAATATTTGTATCAATATATTGAAAATAAAATTATATAAAAAATTTCCATTTGTAATTATTTTTTCTAATTTCTTAAATACACAAATTTAAATAGCAAGTTCAACTATTTTCGTACATGTTTACAAAATTGCACCTTTGGTCAAATGGTCCATTGTGTGTTAATCAAAATGATTGATAAAATTGTCCACCATTTTACTAGTAAAAAGAACCACCCAATCATAGTGGACATGGTAAAATCAAAATTTTCAAAAGTTTGAAATGGTTTTTTTATGCTTATCCAAATGAGGTTTCTTTTTAATTAAAATTTTCAATTAAATAAACCATGTTTTCTACTAGAAAAAGTTGCAACAAAATCAAATGTTTTGATTTCCTCATCACCATAACACGCATTTTTGAACTATTTTTGTGATCAACAATCTCATTGCCATGATCCACAACCAAGCTATCCAAAGTATGAAATGCATCTTGTGCCACCCCATGTGTTAAACATCCTTTGACAACTAGATATGACAAAGGAAATGTTTTTTTCTTAACAATCTTTTGCACGGCATCACAAGCGTGAAAAAATACATTAGTAATGAGCATGTTGTCCTAGTTCCTTGCATAGAACAAGTGAAGGTGATTGATGAAATTAGACATGTTCAACAAAAATGGAAGATTAGAAAGATAGTTCTTCCTATTGTAATCATTAGTTTTTGTTCTAGCCATAAACCTTGTAAGCAGAATGACCTAGGCAACTATAGTTCATAAAGGATTTAGGTTTGTTCATTGTTAAGGTATATTGTTAAGGTATACTTGTCATTGTTGGGGATTGAAAATCCTTTGTTATTATATCTTATGATGTCACAATGTGATAGAGTGAGATCTCCATCTTGTAAGTTGTTTGTCTAAGAATATATCCCAAATATGTTAATTAAGGTGATGGAGCAATATGTGTTTCTAACCATTGCACAATGTGGCAAAACAATGCATTTTGAACTAATCTAAGGAGCATGGTAATTATTTTTTGATGTTCTCTTTGTAATTTTTCCCCTTTGTACTATATTATGGGCTAAGTATTAAGCTCAAGTAGTTGTAAACCCATTTTTACAATGTGGGGAATTTGACCAATAGTTGAAACTTTTTATATTGTTAAAATGGGTTTTAGGTCATCAATGTGTTGGACTTGTTTCTCACATTTGCAATCACCTTCAACTTTGTTGTTACACACAATATGTGTGTTCGAGAATTACATCTATGTTTTAAAGGTCTTTAATGTGTCATGGAATATGCAAGTAAGGATATATCAACAAGGCCTATTGTAAAAGACTATGATCAATAAGTCTTGGTGCCTTTTTCAACAAAGCACTTGAACCCTTGGTGTGTAGCAAGCCCTACCCATTTAGCCTCCATCATGGAAGATTCCTTGTGGGGAGTTGAAAAATTAGCTAAGGAAATTGGTAGATCTTTTTAATGAAATTGAATTGTCATTATATTGTTGGATTATTATGAGTTGACAATGATATGAAATCGCATGAGAAATAGATTCCTAATGTTGCAATCTTTTCTCAATAATATTTTAGAATCTTGTATTGAAACTAAGAGGATTTTTAATGTTGTTGGCATATTGACAAGTATGCAATGTTGTTGACTAGGGGAGTAGAACTTGGACAAACTAGTGATGATTGAAGAACTAGCCAATGATGTGAAAATGGGATGGTTTCAAATATTTCTACTTGGGGATGGAAGAATTTTTTCAAGGAGGGCCTATGTGATGGTTACAAGGATGAACTTGAGGAGACTAAATATTGTCCAAATGATTTTCAAAAGCCTTGAAATAGTCTATGAGGCTTAGTATTTTGCTTTATTTAGATATTAATTCCACATGCAAGCTTGTAGGACATTAAACATGAGTATACAAAATACAAAGGCATTTATTATTACAAGTTACAACACTATAACTTTGGTGACTTGCAAGTGATTATGGGCGTTGAAATATGTTTCAACATTTCAATGGTTGATCATGTATATAATTTTTGGTCAAAATTTTGAATCCCTATGATGACAAAAAGATTTTTCATTTGATTGTGTGCACCATAAGCTTAATAAACATACAATGTGGTTTATACTTCTTGCTAGAGCAATGTTTGTGTCTCTTTATTTGCATGGCACTGTAGGGTTAAGATCAAATGGTTGTTGATTATATGTATGCAAAATTCAATTGCATAACAACCTTTTTCTACATTGGCACGTAGCTTTGGAAGGTTTTACAAAAACCCTTTAGGCAAGCTTTTTGAATTTGATTAACATGGTGATATAATTCTAATGGTTAGTGGTTGTGAGGGGCTTTTTTTGGGAGGTAGTAAAAAACAAGTGGGGAGGAGATTGGTGATTGGATGGAAAAGTGTGGGAAGCAAGATTTGAACTAATAGAAGAGAGGAATGTGAGTGGATAGATTTCTATAATTGGCTATGAACTTAATGTGAAAATGAGAATGAATCATGCAAATTCACATGTGTGATAGGAACATGGAGCTCCATAGTAGCGTATGTGTGGTAGCTAGCTAGTTCACATCAAAATGCTTTCTTTTCATTACACAGTCGAGTGAAATTAACTAGTGGTTTTGATGAGTTAAATGTTACCATCACACCCATATCAAAATCTAAACACTAGGAGTAGGAAACATTGCATTAAATACTAAGGTAAGGTTGTTGAATTCGCAAGTAGAGAATTGCCAAAAATAGCGATAGTGTATTTTCATTATGATTGAAGGAAGCATAAATGGTATAGGGAAAATCTTTGCTTACCCTTCATTTTTGGTGATATCACCTACTACTTCTATTTGTCTATGTAGTTATTTCTTCAAGTGAATGAAAATTTATGTGTTTGAATTTTAAGATTTCAATTGTTGATATGTCTATTTGTCTTGGAATTCAAACACATAAATTTTCATAGTTAATTCCCAATCAAATTTTTAGCTATTTTTAAAAATTGTCTTGAACAAATACACATTTTGTTTGGATTAAAAATTAAAAGTGAGTTGTGAAGGAACATGAATTGTGTCATCACTTTAATGGTTAATCATGATTTTGGTTAAATTGCGTTTGTGTAACACTACATAAAATTAAACAACATCATCAATGGGATGTTATTGATACTAGAAAGTTATTATATATGCATGATGATATCAAAGTCCATAAGATATATGTTAATACCATTGCATACCCATTCCATGTACTTCAATTATATATACCATACCCACATACAAATTTGAAAATTATTTTGATACCATTATGCATAACATGCGGCCTAATTTTTTTTTGAACCCTACATATTAATACCAAATTGGTATTTCAAAATTGTGATATCAAATTACCAACACCATGCTAGACTTAAAACCCAGACCCTATATAAAGGGCTTTAACACTTTTAGGTTAGTTATAAGGACAAGTTTAATTGACCTTGGTTTTTCCCATATTGGGTTCAATTTGGGTCTTGCAGTCTTCACCTAGGGTAGGTATTGTGGTGGAATTTGTTTCATTAAATCCATTTTATATTATTTTAGAAACTAGATCTGAACATGGATCTAATTGAAAACCTCAAATTGGCCAACACATGAATTTTTAAGAAAATACTTGAATAATATATTTATCCATAAAGTAGGTGAGTTAGGGGTTGTTGTGTGTTTGAAAACAAATGTGTTTTTGTTTCAAATTCTGGTTTTTATTGAGCATTTGTGAATTGTGTGTGGGGATGATAACAAAATGTTGTGAGAGAAATGCTATTGGGTTTTGGGTTTGCATGACAAAGGTTTATGGAGAGAAAATGTTGTCATCTCATCTCATGATGAGTTTTGAATACTGGTACCCTATGTGGGTAACTTTGAGCATAACCTGAAACTCAACATAAAAAAGAAAAGGTAGCTCTAAAGACATGGATTTTAATAATAACTCGAAACTCAAGGTGCCAAAAAAAATGTAGGCCTGAAAATAGGGTGGCTTTAAGGGTAACTCTAATTAGACACTAGAATTGAATAGAAAGTTGTCCACATGAGATTAACTAAATCCTTTAATTAAGAAAATCATTTATCCTTGTTGATTTTTATAGCCAAGCCTTAATGTGTTCAAAACAATTAACATTGTATAAAATTTCAATGATGTGAACACTTGATTTTACTTTTCATTTGTGAAAATTGAAATATCTAAATGTTTTACACAACCTTCCAATTTACTCTTCCAATAATCTAAGATGAAATGTGACAATAATATTCAAGTTTGACCTATTGTACCAAAATTCAAATCTCTAGTCAAACATTCTGAGATAATAATTTGAAACATCCACATGTAGGTATTACACAAAGTTCATAAAAAATGTTCCTATATGTAAGTTAAAAGCATCCTTGTGTTGGTATGTCATAGAAGTCTTTTGCATATCCTAAATCAAAGATAAGCATCTCTCATGTCAATAATGCAAAATTGTCCATGCAAAAGGGTCCACAATGTCCCATGTATGTTGGCTAGTTCCTAGGTTTTCAAAGGAGCCATTGGTTTTGGGTTTAACCATTTTCATAAAAAGGAAGAACAATTTCTTATGGGTCTACTAGTTTAAAATTAAAAACCACTAGTTTCAAGGCCCGGTCAAATTTTCTTAATTCCAAGTATTTGGACCTCATGGGTGTTATCTTGATAAAACTTGCTAATTCTGGGTTCAGAGTTGGTTTTGGGTTTTGGGGTTTTGTGGGGAGAAGATGAAAATTTTAAACTTAAAAAATGTATCACTGAATGTTATAGTTTGGCTTCAAAACAATTTTCCTCCACCCTAGCCTCAGTAAATTGAAACCTAAAACCTAAAAACCCTAAACCTTATGTAAACATGCAATTCTAGCCCATACCTAACAATGTCAAGGTCTATGAGTTGAACCTTGTGAAAAAGCTCTTAAAACTAGGTGGACTTGGTTTTAAAGTGGGTCCAAGTCCATGTTAACTCGTTAGTTTTAGTTCTAAAGTAGGTTTCGGTCTATGTAAACCCACTTGGGATTGGGTTTTACACCTAGACCAATGAACATTGGTCCCCACAATTCATACCCTTACCATTACCTTTGACCAAAAATGGTGAAGATCACAACTAAGGATATAATTCTAGGCATCCAATGAGGTGAAACAAGAGGGCCATTGGTGGGGAAGATGGGGGAGGGTGAGGTGATTTTTTGAATTTTAGTGTTCCCAATGTGTTTCATTTGGTTGTCAAGCGTGTTCTCACCAAGTACTTAACAATTACTTATGGTGCTCATATTGTGTTCATCAAGTTCCCATATGTTCCCCCAAGCTATTCCCAATATCACCACATTTTATCTCACATCTTTGCTCAAAATTCTACTCTTGTAACTATTGTAGTACCTTTTCAAGTTCAGCACTAATTAAATTATTTTTGAATATGTCAAATTTACTAGAAATTCTTTGTTTGAAACATCAAATTTAAGGAAATTAAAAGGGAGGGAAAAATACAAAAATTGGGGAAAAATCCAGGTTTTTCTTACTTGAAGCCAATCCACCTTGCAAATCAGGCATCTAATAATTGTCAACATTTCTTTATCCTATAGTTTGGTGGAAGATTATGTCTCCTCGTTGTAGCAAAAAGAAGCAGCCACCTAACAATGGTGTAAATGGTCATTGTGTTACAGGTTAAGAGTCCGGAGTCCAGACAACTTGTGCAAGAAGCTGCCTATATTTTTATTGCCAAAATTTTATAATTTATTATTATTATTATTATTTGAGAAATAGAATAATTATTTGACACCCAAGTGCCAAACCTGAAAATATAGTACTATGGTAGGTACTTGTTTTGGGGAGCATCCAAAATGGATCATTTTTCTTTGACGAGGTCCCATCAAAGGGGCTCATCACCAGGGGAAAACAAGGGGTGTCACGTTGTGGCCTTGCCATTGACATTAAAAGGTATATATAGTTAGGCAAAAGAAGAATTATGGAAACTCAAATATTTCACCATGCAAAAATATAGTCTTCAAAACATCCTTTAAAAGAAACCAAAAATCCTTCAAGATATTGTAACTCTATAACTAATCTCAAGTTTCAACACAAGCCAAAATATCATCTTTCAAACAATCCTCATGTAAAAATAGACCGATTACCTAGGGGCCAAAACGGCTTAAGCTACTATACTCTATAATGAATCTAAACACAATATCCTTGCCTTGGTAAGCAAGGCCAAAAAAAAGTTGAACCTTGAGAGTGTCACCCACACAATTGATTTATATTATTATATCACAAGTATGCATCAATAATCAAACATAGCATAGCTTTCATAAGTTCTTCCATGAAACATCTAGATGTGGATAGTGTCTCATCCCATTAGTAGAAATCACACACATACCCAAAGAGAAACAAAGGACAAATTCCAACATACATGGGTTCAACCCTAAGTTCGAAAGAAGTAGAGCACTAATAGTTGATAATGTTGTTGTACTACAAATGCAACCCTAGGTCAGCCCGAGGGTTATTAATCACAAAGAGCATTTCAACAATTGTTGGCTGATTGTGTAAACAAAACCATATTCAAAATTTGGCAATTAAAACCCAAAATTTCTTTTGCCCTTGTCAATGAAATGGGATTCAAACATTCTTGAAAAGACTGAAAGAAAATCCAGTCATGACATGATATTCACCTGAAATGCCTATAGATTATGGTTTAGATCATGCCTAACCTAACCTTGTCCCTTGTTAGGTTAGGCCCCAATTATAATAGAGTTTTAAATCCAATTTAGACCAAATTGAAACTTTTTGGAGAAAAACCAAAATAAAATTTGGCCATGGAAATTAGAGACAGTTTTATGTGTGTGTGTGTGTGTGTGTTTTTTTTTCCCAATTTTGTGATGTATCTGAGGTGGCAATCCTCCATAAGCAAATTTAGCCAAAACTGGCATTAACAAAATATGAAAGGAAAAATTATTAAACATCCATATATATATTTTGGCAACCCTACTTGAACCACTTGCACAAATCTGATGATTTTTTAAGAATATTTCGAAATTTGGTAATTTTTTTTTCAAACCTCATTGAATTTGTGACAAAAAACTTTTGCAGAAAAAAGTTAGAGGCTGGTCCTATATATATTTCAAATGAATTACTACAATATGTTCCCTTGATGTCAGGCCACTTGAGTACTCACATCAAAGTGTGTGATGGTTGTTTGCTTGGATACAGTGTCCACAGCAGTGTTTAAGGGTGCATTCACACTTGATGTTAAGTCAGTGTTAAATGAGAATCCAGGTGGCATCCTATGTGGCACTGAATGTTAAATGGGCGATAGCTTAATGTTAAGTGAATGCTAACTTAAGATAAAATGTTCATGGTAAGTAGATATAATGATGCATTCACACTTGATGTTAAGTTGGTGTTAAATGAAAATCTAGGTGGCATCCTAGGTGGCACCCAATGTTATATGGGCCATAGCTCAATTTTAAGTGAATGTCAGCTTAAGATAAATTTTTCATGGCAACTAGGTTTAAGTCCTAAATGGCTAGCCTGGTGTTGGGGGACTCAACCCTAGAGTCCCTAACACCAAGTGTGAATGCATGTTTAAGTCCTAAATGACTAGCTCGGTGTTAGGGGACTCTACAGGAGATGCAAGCATTACTGAAATCAGGCTTGGATTTGACTCTCAGCTTCTGTGCCCTTATTTTGGTCATGTCCTCATCCAGCTCGAGCTTTATCATGCACATAACAACCTTGGAGAGGTTTCATAGTGGAAATTGAGGGCACCTTACATTGCACAATTTCTTTTGGCAGCCATCAATAATGGAGCTGGATTGGTAGCGCGGCAATGCTAGAATTTGCCAAGCAATTTGCTTACTGAGGAAGCTAACTAGGTGTGAATGTAATAAGGCAGCAAAGAGGATGGATATTGAGGAGCTGAAGTCCCTCAGTTATTACTTCAGTGGCTGCATTAAATTTCAACAGAGCAGCTTAGAAAATGCATGTAGAATTTGGAATTATTTTGGGTTAGGCTACTCTGAGGAGAACAATGTGAAGCACATCTTTCATACAGTACATGATGTTTTCTGATCCTGACGGTATGCTACTGAATGGGTTCTTTTTAACTTCAAGTGTTGGTACACATCTTGTGAGGGAATGCAAGCACCTTTGTGTTTCCACTGCTGTTGCAGCATATGTGTGTGCATGAGCTCTTTGTTGTAGGATCTCTCCTTGGAAATTTTGGAGAATAAAAGGGCTGAAGTCTGTGGCATTTTTCTATTTCTAATGTATGGGTTGATTCCATGGGTTTCTACTGAATGGCTTTTTTTTTCCCCAACCTGAGTGTTATCAGATCTTGTAAGAAAAGGCAAGCACCTTTGTGTTTCCTCTGCTGCTGCTGTTGCTGCAGCATGTGTGTGTGCTGCATGAGCGTTTTGCAAGGGTCTGATCCCATCTGACAGCCCATGGCTTTGTATTGATGATTGGTTGGGAAAGTGGGTTGTTCGTTTTCTTTGCTTTGAATGCCAGGCAGGCCCTTTTTATTCCTTCAGTGCCATCAGTCTTAGTAAAATACAAATTCAAATTCAGTCTCTGGTGTTGGAGGCAAGTGGTGAGTAGTTAGGGTTTAGGGAAGTGGTGAGCAGCATGTGTGTGGCTGGTCTGGTGCGGAGAAATTCTTCAACTTTTTAATTATGGTATAAATATTACTTTGAATGCCGAAGTAGCATCTCCGAGCTTAGCTCAGTTGGTAGAGCGGAGGACTGTAGTTGTGCAGATAATCCTTAGGTCGCTGGTTCGAATCCGGCAGCTCGGAAATTCGGTCTTTTCTTCTTAGTATGCTCTTTTTTTCTTTCTACTCTTTATTATTACTGGAGTTTTTTTTTTTTTTAATTTCGATTTTAGGAGTTGTATTTCTTTTCGGAGCTTTTTATGGCTTCCCTCTCGTTTCCTCTTTTACTCAAAAGTGTTGCAAAAAGTTTCCATTCCCTGTTTGTGCCCTAAATTAGTAATGTCTCTTTCTAGCTTGGAATGTCCATTATTATTTGGCAGAATTTTTTTCCTCGTTTATGGTATTGCAAGTTTTTCACCTTCAAAAATTACAATATTTATTTTGCAGTTGTAATACAACATATATACATCAAAAAAGTTTGTCACCTTGAAAAATCAGAATATCTATTTTGCAGTTGTAATATGACATATATAAATATTCAAACAAAAAATTTCACCTTGGAAAATTAGAATATCTATTTTGCAGTTGTAACACAATATATATGTGTGTGTCAAATTTCAGGGGATTATGTCCATTGTAATTTGATCAAAATACATTTTCTGTTCATTAATGATATTAAAAAATTTCAATTAGGAAATTTGCAAATAGTTGTAAAAAGATGGACACAATTTTTTTTCTCTCTCTCTCACAAATTGTAAATAATTTATCAATGGCAAAATGTACATGACCGTGGTGAACTAGCACACTCCGTGGTGCCTCCCTCCCTAAACCCTAAAAGCCTAACCTTTGTAAAACCCACGCATTGCTAGATTTGGACTCACATGTATGGAATATGTATAATATTTAGAAGCAATTTATGTGAATGGGAATGTTGGAGGCCGAACACAGGTTTGTGTCCAGATTGACTCACACCTTGCAACTGGACACCAAGTGACCCAACATCATGGCATGGCATGGCATGGCATGGCATGGCATATTATGACTTTCACATTCATTACTGAAATAAGGATTTAGAGTAATAATAATACTACTACTAATAATATAACATAAATTATTTTCTAATTATTATTTTTGATCTCTTTTTTTTTTTTTTTCAAAAATTCATTATAGTCCCCTTTGGTGTCAAATTCTTAAATTGTGGAGGTCGTTGGATTCCTCGTGCAAAGAGTGATATTTGTGAGCAAAATCAGCAAGCAAAACTTTGAGGAATTTTTATTTTAAATTCTTCCCATTCTAGAGGTTGTTCATAGGCACAAGGTGCAATTGGAAGTTGGAACTTATGTAACAAGTCTTTAGCAACCACATTCTTGAACAACACCAAACTAGGAGACTATTTAAGCTTTGTTTTAGCCCACGTCTTTAGACATACTTGGTGGAGGTGTTAGGAGTGTGTTCTTTTTTTAATCTTTTGGACCACCTGATTAGTTAGTCCACACAAGAAACAAACGTCCTCCATCATTCACCACATCTAGTCTTGTTAACCCGTTACCTCTTATTGTCTAAATATCATGGCTATAGACATTTATCTTATCTCTTATTCTTTTATTATGCCCTTGCTCTCACCTCTGGCAATGCTTGATTTGTTATTGTCCCATATCACTTCCCCCCTCGCCCCCACAACTTTGATCATGGTTTAAATCCAATCTTAAAACCCGATTGACCCCTAGAAATTTTCCTCCAACTTTACCTCCACACCTAACTCCTAACATAATCAATCCAAAAAGCTTACAATGTTCTATTTCCCAACACACACACCTAATCCCACTCCACTCTTTTGTGTTGCAATGGATATTGTTTACATCGTTTGGTGCATATTCACCCAACACGATTTATTTCAACATTGATGTTCATGTTAACCATTACAAACTATTATCCCAAGTATTTCAACTTTTACTTCAACCTCCACTATTTCCCCTCTTATAACAACTTGGGATTGGATCTCCAATCTTGACATCTTAGGGGACTTTCATCTAGGCTTTTCGTTGACATGCTTATATTCCCACATCCCCATTGCTTTATATTGAGAAGTACACAAAGCTCTATAGCTCCCCATGGACAAAACCCCTCCAATATAACATGGAATTTCTTGTTATTTTTATTTGCTACCCCCTTGAGCATGTTCACTAGGGGATAAGAAAACCCCAATTCAGCTCAATCATTTTTTAATAGTTTTTTTTGAAATGTTTGTACAATGATCATTTAAACCATTACATGCCTTAGCAACAACCTCCAACTCATAATTATTTGCCCAACATAATTTGCCCCCCTCCCCTCATAAATGCCTCCATCATAGTTTTGATTTTAACTACACATGGATTTTCTTTTATTTCTTGAAGATTTTCATCTAGAGCAAAACTCAAACTTTTTTTTGAATTGATTAAGGTGCCATTGAACCATTTGTTTGGTAGCAATCCTTTAAGCATGGTTTTCAAACACTTTCAAGATTGTCTCCACCTAGAAAAATTAGCAAACAGCTTTTTACAATTATTCCAATTATGTTTTCACATCAGTCAAAACCATATTCCCCATCAAATTGCATGTGTTTTGGGAGCATCACCTCTATTGGCAATGCCCAAACCTTTTGGTGATGTATGACCTATTGCAATAGGAAAAAATTATATTGTTTGACTAACTACACATTAGGCTTTCAATTTCACAACATTTTTTGAATGCATCTTTTTCATCACCAATTTGGAATTGCTACCAAAGGAGGTTGCAAAATTATGGTCCATAGCAATAGGTGTGCCATTGACCTCCACCTTTACTAGGTTGTTTTGCAAATCAACATTGCCAATTTGTTTGATTATTTGTTCAAACAAGTGATGCTCCAAAATAAAAAGGTCAATTACATAAGTTTTTTTTTTGGTTTGTTTTTCTCACACTTTTGAGTCCCCTCTATATTTCACCCATTGTAACCGAAAAGGTGATGTCACCAACATCCCATTGGCCATAGGCATTCACCAAGGTGATCTTTTAAGGGGTGTATTAATCGCCATTACCAATTTTTGATTGTTACGAACAACAACTACTCATTTTCACCACCAGAGTAAATGATGCTCATATTTTAAGATCCCTTTAACAAAGATCACCCTAACTTTTGAATTTTTAGCCTCCCAACTTGATGCCATAGGTTGTTTAATGTAATTGCATAAATGTGTGGCTTGGTCCCCATTTAGTTTACCCATTTTCATTTACCATTCTTTAAAGGTGATCAAAATTTGGTAGCTAATAGGGTCATCTTCATTCATTTCATCTTTCACTCAAACTTTTTTACTAAAAAACGTTATACATGTAGATTTGCTTCCTAGGCTAAATGATACTCAAATAACCTATCAGATATTCACATGGTGTTTTGTTCAACATCCTTCATACCTCCTCCCTATGTACATTCAATTCCTTACTTCTCTTCCCATCTTTTGATCTTTCCTTGGTTGAAATGTTTGAACATCTTATAGGCCCAAGGTCTTTTGAAAATCCCCAAGGTGCATTGGCTTGTTGCCAATTTTCTCTCCCCATTTCATTAAGGGGTGTTAGCTTCATATCATTAACTTATGATGTTCCAACTACATTTTTAAGTAATTGGGACCTTGTCATTTCCACCCTTGCTTCGAAATTTTTGCTCAACTAACACCATTTCCTTCTTGAGGTTTTGGCCCATGTAAGCTATGGTGATCTCTTGATAGTTTGTGATTTTTGCTTGCTTTTGTTGAAACATGTTTTCCCCTTTTTGAAAAATTTGTTGGTAAACAATTTCAACATCTACAAGGTTTTTTCATATTTGAGCTTAGGAGTAGGTGCATGGTTCAAAATTCAACCAACAATCCTCATATTTCATCTACCATTAGTAATTTTTGCCACCAATTTTTGAATATAGTTAGGGTTCCCACATTTGTCAATGGCAAGTTTTTTATATTGAATGTGTACATAACCAATTGATTCATTACGCATCCAAACTTTTGAAATGCACACATGATAGAGAACATATGAGGACACATACATGATGTAATGTGTGATGTCATTAGATCCATTTTTTGGGAATTGGTTTTAGATAATACATGAACTTCATATGTTCCTTTCCTTCACACAATAGACTTCTCATTAATGTGTTGACATAATCTTATCCAAATATTAGGTTCACATTTTAGTCAATGCCATCATCGCATATCCCACATGTGCTAACCTTTTATTTCAGATGATTTCAAGATTAACTTTGAAACTTCAAACAACGTAAATAAAGGAAAGGAATTAGAAATGCTAACATAAAAGTGACCAATTCATGGCCTTACTTTTTTATTGTTTACATAAACAAGTTGATGGTTTTTTACATCTTTGTGTGCATAAATGGGGGATGAAAGGTTTAAAAGGTTTATTTGTTTTGGTCTTAATAACCTTTCCTTTGAAAACAAGTTTCAATTACATTATAATAGATGGAGGCCATTTGCATCCTAAGTTGAATTGTGGTAATGGGGTTGGCCACATTTCAACTTCGTCCATTCATCGATCCCCCACCATCCCACATTTGACTTACTTGCAATTGGAGGCATATGACTATTTATGTTTTCAATGTATGTTAAGGCTAGTTAGGATAACATGCATGACTAATATGATTAATTATGTTTTCAATAAATAATGAAACTAGTTAGGATTTTTTTTTAATTAAATTTTTATCATGGTACCAATATAAGTGTGGGGTCATCCATGGCGTATCATAGTTGTTGGGGTCAAATCTCGGTAAACAATAAATGGTAAAAATATATAATAATGGTAAACTATGAATAACAAAGTTGAAAACAAATACAACATACCATTTGTATTTTATTAACTAGTCCATATGGGAACCAAACACCCCCCATCCCCCACACATCTTTGATGCACCCCCAAACTCTTTGAAAGACTCAAATGTGAATCCCAAAATGAAAACAATGGAAAAAAAAGTTGGGGCATGCTCCTTCATTCATAACACTTTGGGGGTAAAAAATACATGTTAAAGTTATGAGATGGGGATTAGAAATAGTGACAAGCGTGTCAATTACTCACAAACCAAACAACTAGTTAGTTAATGCATAATTGGAACATTTTTGGTGCACAAATGAGCCACAAACATCCACAGAATCACAAGATTCACCACGATTTGGACTTCAGAGAAGCTATCACTTCCCCCTTATAGTATTCTCTATGGTTTGCCATGGGGGCTACACCCAAATGTCATTTTTCTTGGGACTTCCAAGTCGGGAATTTCAAAATTCCCAAAATTAAGACTCTCGCCACTTTGGACGCCCATAACTTCTTGTGAAGACCTTCAATTGAGGTAATGTCTAAACAAAGTTGTAGTCCTCATCAAGAGCTTTCCAATGATATGTGGCATTCTTTTTACACGCATGTAACTCAAGGCGATTCTCGATTTTTAATGGTTAGAAATCAAATCAACATTTTGATTCCCGGCCCTTCTTTCGGCCATAACTTTGCCATAAATACTCAAATGGATAATACAAGCCCATTTTAGACATCTTTGTTTTAAGAAATTTCTAACGATATAAAGAAGTCTTCAATCCAATGAGTTTTGATTCGTCAAACCATTTTTTGAATATTTGGGAATCCATTGGGACTTTAATTCCCAAAGTGGGAATGCACTTGGGAATGTGTGAACTCATTCCCTCACACTCTCCCACACTCCCAAAAATGTGAATGTCACTCCCAAGTTGCATTATCGGCCCACACCTTTCCATGCCCTTGCTTTGGTCACGAACCCAAGGCTAGGGTCGTGACATCCCTTCTTGTTGAACCCCTTACCTTGTGTCAACAAATTAGTTTAGATGTCATTGTTATAAACATTCATCCTACATTTTATTCTCTTGATTTGCCCTTGCTTTCACCTTTTTATTTTCCTATTTCACCTTTGCTTTCACCTTTGGCAATTAACAACTTTGTTGTTTAGTTTTTTTTTAATCATTGTCCCATATCCACACACCCCCCCCCCCCCCCCCCCCAATTTTGAGCTTGGTTTCCCCCACCATGTGATGCATTTTCAAATTTGATTGATCCCCCAAATTATCTTTCAAATTCAACTTCACACCTTATTCCTACCATAATTAATCTAGAAAACTTATAATGTTTTATTTCCTAACCCACACACTTAATCCCGCATTATTATTATTTGTTGCAATGAGTACCTTTTCCATCTTGTGAATGTGAATTTAGCTAATGAGGTTTATGTCAACATCAATGTTCGTGTTAACCATTACAAATTGGTATCCCTAATATTCCAACTTTCATTTCAACCTTCATTCTTTCATAACAACTTGGGATTGGATCTCTAATCTTGACATCTTAAGGGCCTTCCACCCAAGCTTTTCATGGCCATACCTATATTCCCACATCCCCATTGCTTTATGAAGAAATACAAAGAGTTTTATGACTCCCCTTAAACAAAACCCTATCAACATAACATGGCATTTGTTCATACTATTTTGTCAATGGTGTTTTGTGCTACCCCCTTGAGGAGGTTCAATAGGGGATAAGAAAACCCAAGTTTGGTTCAATCATTTTGAATAGGAAATCAAAAATGTTTGTAAGATGATCATTTTAACCGTGCACATGTGTTAACAACAACCTTTACCTCATAGTCATTTGGACAACATGACTTGCCCCCACCCCCATAAATGCCTCCATTGTAATTTTGTTCTTGGATGCACAAGTCAATATTATTGAGTAGCCCAAACATTAGCCACATTTTCCCATGCCCCCTTTCATCTAACACCAATTTAACCATCACTGCCTTTCATCCCCCTTCCAACAAGGATTTTATTTTTTTTCTTGAAGATTTTTAGCCTAAGCAAAGTTTTGAAATTTCTTTTGAATCATTTAGGGTAACATTTAACCATATACTTTATTTGTTTACTAGAATGTATTTCAAACACTTTCAAGATTGTTTCCACTTAGAAAATTTAGTAAGTGGTTTATTACAATTATTTCAATTTTATTCCCACATAACTTGAAGCTGTATTCCCATCAAATTCTTTGTGTTTTGGAAATGTCACATCTATTAGCAATGGCCAAGCCTTTGGTGATGTATAACCCAGTGCAATAGGAGAAACATTATATTGTTTCACTAGCCACACATTGTGCTTGCAATTTTGAAACATTTTTTTAATGTATACATTCTTTCACTAATTTGGAGTTGCCACCAAAGGAGGTTGCAAATTTGTGGTCCATGGAATTGAGTGTGCCATTGACCTTCACCCTAGGTAGGTTGTTTTACAAGTCGATGTTGCCAATATGTTCAATTTTTTTCCAAGTGAGTGATGTTCCAAGAATTAAGAGAAGAAGGAGGTGAAATAAACCAACTTTTTCTTTTTGTTAATTATTTTCACACTTTTGAGTTCCCTTTATATTTCACCCAATATAATTAGGAATGTGATGTCATCAACATCCTATTAGCTATGGGCACTCACCAAGGTGATCCATTAAGGGGTGCATTATTTGCCATTGTTGAATTTTGAGCACTATGAACAACAACTTATTTTTCGTTTTTTCTTTTCCCCACCATATCAAATAGTATCCATATATTAAGCCCTTCAATGGAGGTCACCCAACTTTTGGGTTTTAGCATAGTTTTGAAGGCATAGGTTGTCTAATGCAACTAACCTTTTTTTAAAAATCCTAACTAGCCTCATCATTGGTTGAAAACATAATTAGTCATATCAATTATGCACATTATTTTAACTAGCCCCAACATTCATTGAGAACATAATTAGTCATATGCCTACGGTTGCAAGTAAATCAAATGTGGAAATGGGCAAGGATCAAAAAGTGGAGGAAATCAAGATGTCATCAACCCCCCCCCCATCACAACTCAACTTATGATGGAAATAGCTTACATCTTTTGTAATGTAATTGAAACTCGTTGTCAAAGGAAAGGTTGTTAGGATTGAATGTGGTAGACCCTTCGAACTTTTCATCCCCCAAATGTTGTGTACACAAACACATAAAAACCATCAATTTTTTAATGTAAACAATTGAATTTTTTAATTTTAAAGGCATGAATTGGTCCCTTGGGTGTTAATCTTTGTAATTTTTTTCCTTTGTTTGCTCATCACCTTTGAAGCTCCAAAACTTAGTGTTGAAATTGTTAGAAGTAAAAGGTCAACATGTGTGTGATATGTGATGACAACATCAATTAAGGTGTGAACCCCATATTTGGATAAAATCATGTCAACAAAAAGTTTGTTGTGCAAATGACAGGACCATGTGAAATTGTTCACATACCATCTAAAATCCAACTTTTCAAACAATGGATGCAATGACATCATGCACCACATCATGCATGTGTCCATGTATGTTCACTACCATGTGCACATTTCAAAAGTTGAATGCCAAATGAGTCAATTGGTTGTGTACACACAACAAAGAAGGCTTGCCATTGACAAATGTGAGAGCCTTAACAAAATTCAAAGGATAGTGGCAAAAATTGCTAATGGTAGGCAAAATATGAGGATGGTTAGTCAAGCTTTGAGTCATGAAGCTTGAACAATGAAAAGAGGTGGGTTCAATGAATTTCAAACACTTTTCAAAAAGAATGTTGATACACACATTTTAAAAATGGAAAGGGAATGTTGATGCACACATTTCAAAATGAAATCTAATGTGTTGAAATGATTTACCAATGAATTGTTTGAAGGGGGGGGGGGATGTTCAAACCAAAGTAAGCAAAAGGTCATGAATTGCCAATAATTATTGTTAAAAAACTAAATCACCATTGTTTATATGGGCCAAGGCTTTAAAAAGGAAAGGATGTTGGTTAAACAAAAACCTCGAAACAAGGGTCGAAGTGGCAAGGACCCAATTATTTAGGAAAACAATTGGAACATAACAAGTTGACAATATGAGGCCAACACCCCTCAATGATAGGGGGTAGGATTAATGATCAAACCAACACCCTTTAGGGATTTTCAAAAGACCTTGGGCAACAAGATGTTCAAACATTTAAGCTAGGGAGAGAGATCAAAAGATGAAAGGCAAAGCAAGGGAATTGCGGGTAGGGAGACTATATGAAGGACATTGAGCAAAACACCATGTGAATATCTCATAGACTATTTGGATATTATTTAGCTTTATAAGCAAATCTACATGTATAATGTTTTCTAGTTAAAAAGTTTGGATCAAAAATAAAATGAATGAATATGATCATATGAGAACACCCAAATTTTTTATCCCCTTTAAAGGAATAATAAACGAAAATGGGTTTAAAGTTTTTATGGTGATACCAATATAGGTGTTGGGTCATCCATGGCATACTACAATCATTGGGGTCAACTCTTAGTAAACAACAAATTGTAGAGATGTGTAACAATGGTAGACCAACAACAATGTTGAGAGTAAAGACAACACACCCTTTGTATAATGTAAAAGCTTATGAGAATTTCACAACACACCCTTTGAAAAATGTCAAAACCTTTGAAAATTTATTTATTGTATTAGGAGGTAAGGTAACAAGATAGTAATATATTGTATAGGAGAAGGGCCTATTAGCAAACCCTTCACCTATGTAAAATGTTGCCATAATAATGACCTTATTAAAAAATAACGTTGTAGTCATAGACACAATGAAGGACATGTTGGTGAGTAACTTTCACCATATGGAAGTTACTTTGACAAGCTGGAAAATACTTTTCAAATTGTGTTACTATTTTTCCAACATCATTACAATGTCAATGAACATGATTTCTTTAGTCCATTTAGAGACCAAAATATACAAAGGGCAAAATGCAATAATGCTTTACATATCTCATATTGATTAGTTGTGTGGGTCCTCAAAGTTGATTTTTTTTCTTTTGTGATGAGCATCATTCATTGGTCCATCACAAAAAAATAATAATCAAGCTTTGGATAGTCCCAAAATAAACATTTTGTATGCACTAGGGGCTGGTTATATAGGTCATAAGAGTAGAACTTATGGCAAAAGAATATGGGATAAACCGAAGAGCTGTTGGGTACATGTTGAGGCACAGGTTGGGAACAACAAAATCCCAACACCCCTAAAAGAAACAAGGGGTGTGTCACACTGTGGCCTTGCCATGTACACTAAAAAGTATCTTAAGGCAAAAGAAGAATTATGGAAACTCAAATATTTCACCATGCAAAAATATAATTTTCAAAACATCCTCTAAAAGAAACCAAAATCCTTCAAGATATTATAACTCTATAACTAATCTCAAGTTTCAAAATAAGCAAAAATATCATCTTTCAAAAATCCTCAGATAAAAATAGACCTTAGTATTACCTAGGGGCCAAAATCCCTTAAACTAGTATACTCTATAGTGGATCTAATGACAATATCCTTGCCTGGTAGGCAAGGCCCAAAAAAGTTTGGGCCCCCCTGAGTGCATACTGCATCACCTCATTGGCTGCAAGATTGTTTTTTTGCCTACATGTGTTCTTTGTCGTCTTTGGCCTAAGTTAATGACAGGGGCTTGAACTATGGGTGTGTACTCTACCTTAGGGTTATTTTCATCATTAAATAATCTTTAAAGTATTGGAACAAACTTTCCATAAAAATATGACAATATCATAGCAGATCATGAAAAAATAATAATTTCAAATTTATAACAACCAACATATTTTTGAAATAAATAAATAAATAACTCATTTCGACCATGTGGACACTGACTCTAGGCTACAATATTTTGGAGGTATGTTTCCATACCTCAAAAGGAAACACCCGGAAACAGACAGCAGAGCAAAAATATGAGGAAAAAATAATGCGGGGTAACATGCCCCTCCAATTACACTAAAAAGATTGGAGCTGAGGCTTGTGCCAAGTCCTCCGGTGGGGCATTTGCTTTCTCAAACCGTCCCACTAGAACGGAACTGGAAAAATTACACTGCATATCATGCCCTCCAATTACACTAAAAAGATTGGAACTGAGGCTGGAGCCATGCCGGTGGGGCATTCAGTGTAGGAGAAGGGCCCAAGTACAGGCCCTTGGGTGATTTGACATTTGTGCCTGAGGCCGGGAAGCCGAGGGAACAGATCGAAAATCACAGAACGGCCTGTACTCAGGTCCTTTCCCTAGGTAAAACAGAGCTAGGATTTTTTCACCTTTTAGAAATAGTGACAGGCTGGCTGGTACCTTCCGCTGGTCAGAAGATCCCAGTACAGCCTAGCTGATACCTTCCACCGCAGAAGATCCTGCTTGCTGAAAACATGTTTCTTCAGGCAGGTAAGGGAGCTGAAAATCAAAGGAAAAATCCAGGCAGTGCTTTACGGTTCTCCAAACCGTCCCACCGGAACGGAACTGGGAAAATTACACTGTGTAACATGCCCTCCAATTACAACAAATTGTTTTTTTGGATCAGGTTATTAGTCTTTAGAACAATGCTGACAGGGCTAGTAACAGGGCTGACTGGGCTGATGCATAAACTCTAGATACCTAGCTACCTAGTTCAGGCCTACGGACATCGCTGACTTGACACCATTCATTTACTTACTTTACCTGAAAATAAAATTTACCCCGGAAAAAATCAAGTCCGCAAAACACGGCCTCGAAAGCCACGCTCCCTTTTTCTTTCTTTCGTCACTTCCTATGCGGTTTTTTTTGTGTTTTTCTTTTCTTCTGGCTAAATTTAGCCCGTTGGCTTTTTTGTGTTTTTCTTTTCTTCTGGCTAAATTTAGCCCGTTGGCTTTTTTGTGTTTTTTTCAAAATGGCTAATAATATGTGTTTTTTGTTTTTCTACTCGCCAAATATCGACAATTTAAAAAAACCGCCAGATTTCTCTGTTGGGTTGTAGCATGTACCAGTGTTTTTTTTTCTTTTTCCTTCCATTTTTTGATGTCAAATCTAACCAAAAATATATATAAATTATTCGAATTTACACTAGAAATAATTTTTTTAATTCCAAAAAACCACCAGAACAAACAAGGATTGGCATGTGGCAAAAGAATGTGAAGGACGCTTAAACGTTTTTAAAAAACTTTCATACCCTGATTCTAGACAAATTTGGCTAAACTGTTTTATGGATGATCGCCACTTCAGGCTACATCACATAAATGGCAAAAAAGAACCCCATTGCGAGCCAAGGCAAAAAAGTAATTTACTACTTACTCCTGCTGCGCCCGCCCGCGGTAAGTAGTAAGTACCGTCCTCCACTATAATTACTGTTCTCCTGGCGAGATTCCCACTTCTGTTCGCAGTGCTCCAGCCTCTGCGCGCCCTTGAGCCACTTCCTTCAGGGAGCTTCTTCTTGACGGACTTTCCCTTGCTTGCTGTTACTGCCATTTGCTGTTGCTTGTGCCGCATTCTGTGCTTCTCCCTTTGTTGTTCTTGTTCGTCCGTTTCTTTTTCTTTTTCTTCCGCTTTTTTCCAGTTTTTTTCCGGTTTTTGTGGTTAGTTTTTCCAGCAAGAAATCGGGGAAGAACACGGTGTGAGTAATATGGCGGTTGCGGTGGCCGATAGCTTGTACATCACCATGGCCGCATGTCATTGCAGTCTGAGCACCAACAATGTGGCATCGTGGTGCAGCATTAGTGGCATTTCGGGAAGTAAATTGCGGATTCCTTGTGTCAGCTCTGTTAGGCCTGGCATTTGTCAATCTTCTGCTGGTGGTCATGGCAGCAGAGGAGGAAGAGGTGTGGAGTCGATCATTGCGATGACTGCCACGATTCCGCAGAAGTTCAGGTGCGCGGGGTTTCGGATGACTGTGTAGGTTTTGGCTTTTTTGGTTTTTATGAAGCTTCGATTTCTTGGAGAGGGGACACTGCTGCGTTTTTATGTCTCATTTGCTGCTGGTCCTGGATCGGTCGGCATGGCGATGAAAATGCGTTCCAGGGAATTGTATATCGGATGTGTTTGCGCAATGTATGCCTTAAGAACATGTTGCACAATGTATGCCTTAAGAAAATTTTGCGCAATGTTTTCAATTGATGAAGCCGTGGCCGGCAATTGCACCGCTTTACATGCATGATCAACTGGTCCGACAATTTTGCTGATCTTGTTTTCTGATGAGAATCAAAGGTTCAGTCATAGATATAATAAATGAGAAAAATCTCCTAAATCTAGTGATTTATTTTGCTTTTTTTTTCCTCCCCTCAATTTCTTCTTGTTTTTTCTTGTTGTTGTTGTTTTTTTTTTTTCCCCCTTTTTTTCCTTTTTTCCTTTCTTTTTTGGTGTAGTATATGTGAACCTAAGAGTATGCTGCTTGATCATGCAACAGATTAGCCAGAAGATCTGACCTGAAGAGCTCATCAGAACAGGAGAAGCTGCATCCCAGGGTCATGCACTCTCTCCATCCTGAGAAAGTGGAATTGTTCAAGTCACTGGAAGGCTGGGCAGAAAGCACCCTGCTACCTCTTCTGAAGCCAGTTGACAAATGCTGGCAGCCTCAGGACCATCTACCGGAGCCATCATCTGAGGGTTTCTTTGATGAGGTGAAAGAGCTACGGGCGAGAGCTGCATGCCTACCGGATGAGTACCTTGTCTGCTTGGTAGGGGATATGATCACAGAGGAAGCCCTTCCCACCTATCAAACCATGCTCAACACCTTGGATGGCACCAGGGATGAGACTGGTGCCAGCTCCTCTCCCTGGGGCATTTGGACTCGCACCTGGACTGCAGAGGAGAACCGGCATGGTGATCTGCTGAACAAATATCTATACCTGACTGGACGTGTCGACATGAGGCAGATTGAGAAGACCATTCAATACCTGATTGGATCTGGCATGGTATGTAACGACAGCTGTGCCAAATGCATTATTGTCAAACTTCCTTGCAAACTGTGATTTGTTTTTGAGTAGTGCTGAAGCAAAGGAATGACCTACCAAGCAATTCACTAAGAATAGGTAAGGTTTATCAAATGAAAGAATGATCCCTGAGTGGTCTTTAGCTTCTGTCTCACTGGGATTTGCCGAAGGCTCAATGTATTGCCACATGCAGTGAAAATACTACCTACCCGACTGTCCCAGTATAGGCATCCAGAATTTATTGAGATTTTGAGCTGAGGCTTTTGTCCCAATGGCTGCAGGACCCCCAAACAGAGAACAACCCCTACCTGGGGTTTGTTTATACTTCATTTCAGGAACGAGCAACATTTATTTCACATGGAAACACTGCTCGGCACGCCAAACAATATGGTGATGGGAAGTTGGCCACGGTCTGCGGGTTGATTGCAGCAGATGAGAAGCGACATGAGAATGCATATACCAAGATTGTGGAGAAACTTTTTGAGCTTGACCCTGATGGTGCCATGCTGGCCTTTGCAGACATGATGAGGAAGAAGATTTCAATGCCTGCTCACTTGATGTATGATGGACAGGATGAGCATCTCTTTGACAATTTCTCACTTGTTGCCCAGAGGATTGGGGTTTACACTGCTAAGGACTATGCTGACATTATGGAGCATTTGGTAGCCAAATGGAATGTGGCTAATATTCAAGGCCTTTCAAGTGAGGGGCACAAGGCGCAAGATTACCTGTGTTCACTGCCTGTTCGCATTCGGAGGCTTGAAGAGCGTGCACAATCCAAGGTGAAGAAAGGTCCAACGACTGGAAATTTCAGCTGGATCTTTAACAGAGAAGTTGCTCTTCTGTGACCCAGGAGATGATATATTTAGCTCATCTTCCTTATAATACTCCCCATCCAGTGAATCATTTGGCCAATTTTTTTCAACTCACAGGGATGATATCCAAGCCTTTCTGTGCACTAGTTCAGTTCTTTTTCCACGGTCTGAACATGGAACAACAAAGCTATTGTTTGAATGGCTGCAAGTGGCTGCTGTCGGAAACAGACAGATACAACAGACAGTTATGGTTAGGTTGCTCCTTCCAGTTGACATATCTCTGAGTTAGTCTGTGTTCAGAGCAATCTTCACAGGATGATATCATTTTGTTGTATTCAGAGAGGAAGTGCAAGCTGACAGTGTGGTTAAAATTTGTACAGAATCAATTGACTTGTTGGACTCTGATGGTGGGTTTTTGATGGTTCAAAATTTTGAAGATCAGTGGACTTGTGAAGTAATGTTTCTTAACCAAGGCTCATGGTCCAGGATACAGGTGCTATATGCTGAATCTCTGCTTTTTGACTTCTGTCACAAGTTCTGTGCCAGAGTCTGTCACAGTGATTACATATATTTTTCGCAGAAATGGAAGTTTCTCTCATAATGCAAAAACTTCAATCACATAGAAGGCAGGAGTATCTTAGACTGACCTTGATTACAGGTAAAGTGAAGCTCAGATTGCATCACCAAGCTACTTGCAGCAGCTTTGTAAAGAAACAGAATTAACCAAATCATATTTTCTTTCAGCTCCTTCCATTTTGTACATGATACTAGTGATCTGCAAAAAGCTCTGAATGGTGCACACCAGTGATGTAAGTTCTGGGTATTTTTCTGCAAATGCTCGTGTGTGAGATTTTGGAGTCAGGAACTTCAGCTATGATCAGATCAGACAATGGGTATGACTTTCACATTCTTGACTGCACAGAGGAAGAAAAACATGTCTTGCAAGAGTACCTTATGAAAACTTATGCAGATCAATGAGAATTTGTTGACAACATTGTTTCTCGTTCTAGCTATGATTGGCAAAGAAACAGCAGGAGTACCACAAGAAAGCTTTTTGTTTGAAAATGTTGTGTTTCGGGTAAAGTGAGAAGAAGCAAAGTGAAAATCCAAATTAAAAAAAATGGCTCAATAGAATCCATTTTGCCCTAGAGAAAAGCTTAGTTGGATCCTAAACAGTGTATTGCAAATAGTGTAGAGTGAGGTATTCATTAAATGTCATCACATGGGCTGGTCATTGCAACTACTAGCTTATAATATCTCTTTATTGGCCTTTTGAAGAGAGCACCATATATTGTTCATATTTACTTTCATATTTTGCAACAGAACATGAGACTACACTGCCCAAATTCATCCAAAAGTTCAGTTGATTTAAGAACCTAAATATCCAAGAACACAAATTTTCAAAAAGCATGCTTTGTCCAGGGTGGGGCAGTTCTCCAATCTTTTAGACAACCTCAGGTCTGATTTTTTCAAAGTTTTGGAAATTGAATAACCTCCGGTTTCAGTTTTTGAACATTTTCAGAGGAAAAAAACACCTGTGGTTCTGATTATTTTGAAAAGTTTCAGAATCCAAGAACTTCAGCTTCCGATTTCTTTCAAACCGTCCCAAAGAAAATCCCATGGTTTTCATGAAATAACTGGCAAAGAACGAGCAGTTTTGTAGAAGGTTATTTGATCAGTTCTTAGATATCTTGAGAAGATTGATTATATATAAGAATCGGTTCTGAGATTTTTTTGAGCGGTTCTTAGATATTTTCAGAAGATTGATTATATATCAGAATCAGTTCTCAGATTTTTGAGAACTGCAGTTATGTCAGAACCGTTTAACTGAAAAACACAGGTTATATCAGGGTATCACCAGTTTTCTGATAACCACCCAACACTGGTTTTGTCAAGGATTTATTTTATACTATTCACCGCAAACTATTTTTATCACTATGATATTTACTATTTTCCACAATTAATGTCACTATATATATATTAAGGCAACATGGCATAGATAATGTTGAAGTTCCAATGCTTTAAATATAGCTCAAATGTGCGAGTGTGATGATGCAACAAGTAAAAACATATTTTTGGGCACAAAAACATACAAAAATAAGTTCATCTAAATATTTTGAATTTTATGGGACAATAGAGTGTTATTGAAGGAAAATATTAAACAAGCCTAAGATTGTAAATGTGTTAGGTATAAAATTATTGTTGATGTAACATGACATCACCAAAACAAGCCTTGGCTCCAAACCCCCATCCTCATTCGTGTAATTGCCACACCTACACATTACATAATACATCCCATGTAACATGCGATGGTTGCGATGGCATTCATGGGATGAAGGGTACACTAACCATCACATGTCATCTCATTAGATGGGCCCATGTAACATGCACCGATTTCAAATTTCGTTGTGCAAATCAAGACTATCCAAATAGCCCCATGGTCTTAAACCCTAATGCAATGTAATAGTCCTTTGTGCCCACGTACCATCTCCATCACTAGACCAGCTTGAAGTTCCATCACCATTGTTCTGCAACTTCAAGCAATAATCAATTCATTTATTGCACACCAATAATGCAAACAATTGATTAATGTTCATTGTATCACATTAGGTTTTTTATCGCAACCCTACGTTGAGAGAGTGTGAGGATGAAACTCACACTCTCGAAATGGGGACTTGGGAGTCCTTCGGGACTCTCAAAATTTCAGAGTTCGATTGCAGGGGTCAAAACACCTCGCATTGGGGTGTTCCTTATATCATTGAAAAGCTATCGAAGTGTATGAAAATAGGCTCGCATGAGCCATTTGGACATTTGTAGCACATGTTATGGCAAAAAGAAGGGCTAGGAGTCAAACTGGTAGTTTGATCCCCAACCATTAAAAGTCAGGAATCGACCCGACCCCGGTGTGTGCAGGTGGAGTGTGATACATCGTTGGAAAGCTCTCAAGGAGAGCTACAAGTTTGCTTCAGACCTCATCCCAATCGGAGGTTTAAGCAAAAAGTTATGACCTCGCAAAGTCCTGGGAATCCAAACCAGGACAGTTTCGGGACTCCTCCTTGAGAGTCTCGAGACAAAAAGCCATTCGGATGTGGGTGCCGCGGAGAGGTACAAAGATTCCTATATGGGGGAAGGTGGTGGCTTCCCCCGAGTCCGGGCTGTGGTGAGTCTTGTGAGTCCAGAGTTGCCCGTGGCTTGTCTTAGCATTAAAGGTGTTCTAGAAAATGAACTAACTAACTTGTTGGTTGGTTTGATGCAGGTTCAAGTAAGTAACTAAAGCTTGTCATTCTTCCTAGTCCCATCCTGGAGCTTCAGCACGCCCTTTTACCCCTTCTAGTGTTGAGAGCTAGGAGCGTGCCCCGAATTCCTCACAATTTCGTTGTTTCAATAACTTAGGCCCATCTTGGGTCTAACTAGGAACTTGGGAGCGCGTCATTTTTTAACATGCCTAGAGATTAATGCAATCTATTGAAATACATGTAATGGAACTTTCACGAAACCTGCAAGAGCTTCAAGTGCAAGTGCAACATTACTATTGAATTAAGTTTTTTTCAGTGTTTGATGATGGCTATGAAATACTTATGGAAACGCCCTCTTATAATAGATAATGTGTTGCTAGGGCATTCATGGATTGCACGAAAGACTTCAATGAAAAAACCTTTTGTAGTGCTTAAATGTTAGTAGAGAAGTTGAAATAAGAGAAGTTGAATGTATATTTAATTGCAATTCAATTATTACTTAACTCTTCAATTGGAATTTGTTGTCTTCTTTTGAAAAACGTTGTTGTAGCATGCTTAGAAGTTTTCTTTCGAGGTGAAAAGCATGGGAAGGAATTTGTAGATGTGAGAGGAGGAGAGATATGAACATGAAACTATTTAAAAACACAAAATTTCCTTTTTTATTCAACACATATCATAAGTTAAGTCCGTGATTCATGTGCTATTGTTTGTTACCTTCGATAGTTGGGTAATAGCCAAATTGGGAAGCACTAGAATACATATGGGTTTATTTGTTCTTGGGTCAATGAGAGCATTTGGGCATCCTTTAAACCTATGGTCAAAAAGTCATAGCTTACATGGCCATTCTCCTCCATAATATACACACTAAAAGTCAAGACGATCCTTGTCCCCATTCAATGGTGTCATTCGTGATGAAAATATTTCCAATAGAAGCTCATTATAAAGTTCAGGAGTGACCCATTGCTTTATAAATCGAGTAGGTGTCAACTTCACATAATACTTCAACAACCCCTCAAACCCATCTAGCCCTCCTATCTCCTTCTTTGTGGCCATATTAAACAAAATCTCCAAAACATTAAACTCTTCCAACTACCACCTTTCCGACTATAGTAAGACTTTGTGTTACTTCCTATTGCAATGTAGACGCACCACCATGTTAGAAAGAACTATTTGATAACTAATTGTGCCCATAGTTGTGCAAAGAGATAATCTATATCTAATAATGCGTAGGCATAATTTTTATAATAAAAAAACTCTGAAATCCTACATTTTTTTTTTTGCTACTTGGAGGTTTTCGGACTTTTACATGGCTTCCAACCTTTGTAGTGAATTCTTAAGTTTGAACACGAATTTAGTGTTTGGCACCTATGTCATCATGACTATGCATTTATCACTACCCATGTTTGTTATAATATCAATTCCAAGTTACAAGCTCACCCCATATTACACCACAACGTGCATTAGATTTAAAAAAGGAAAAGTACCTAGTTGTAAACATTGAGGTTGGTAGATTTTGCACAAATTTGAATGTGTACACCTAGATCTTGGTATTTTGCACAATGCCCATAGCACCCTTCAAAGATCATGACCTTGGTTGGCAATATGAAAGATGAATTTGAAAGTGTGAGGATTATTTTTGTCAAACACTTACAACAAGGCACATCATTGTTTTATTTCAAACACCTCCAAGAGAGCCCAAAAGTTTAAACATAAACTTGAAATGAAAACCTTGATGAATTAATTAGTTGCAACACAATCATTAAGCTTCTACCAAATATATTTAATCATCACAACCTAAACATTTGTGGGAATGCATATGTGGTAAAAGCTTAGACAAAGTTCCTATTTTCATGCCCAATTTTTGTTTAAAAATAAGCACACTTAAAATGAATAGCACTTGAAGATCAAAATGTTACAGCAAACTTGAATTTGCTAGAAGCATCACTACTTAGTTGGAGGATCAAACTAAAAAGATGGAAGAAGAAAATGCTGAAACATGGCCCGCCAAAAAACCAAACATAAAAAAAACCTTAATGGGTGGACGATTGGCCATTGACATGCATGGGGCATGGCGTCCCATTCCATTCGATGAGGATGGGATGGCTACAAATTCGATGTAACACGAGTATGTTCCGCAAAGGAACTTGTTAGGATTAGGTTTTGGAAAGAAAATCATTCAAGTCCTGAAAAGGAAGGGGAAAAGGACCAAGCCGAGGCAAAACATGCCAGGTAGTACTTCTATACCTAACGCATTTACAATCTTAGACATGTTTATTATTTTCCATTATTGAATGTCTAATGTAAGCATCTTTTGAATAACATTCAATGTAAGTATAAATGATGGTAAGAAATGAGCACCATTTTTTACCCTTTCAACATATGTTTAGTGTGGGCAACATATTTGCAGAGTGAAGGTAATGTCAGAACTTATTAAATGTTGCAAGAAAATGTGGTAGATTTCAGAACCTACTTTTGGTTGTTGTGTTGTTCCATTATAATTAGTCTAAAATGATGAGACCTACCAATCATAAATAAACCAAAGCACCCCAAAAAGGGGGAATACAAGGAACAAAATGGAAGGATCCACATTTAGAAGAAGACAAAAGAACCACCTAACTTAGAGGGGTTCACAAGGGGAACATCAAGTCTTTGAATCCCCTCATGTTGTAAGAAGCATATTAAATAAGGAAAGGGGAGGACATTCTGAATGGACACCTAGCTTAAAAGAACCTTCACTCATTACAATAACAAGTTTTAAAATAAATAACATCTACACTGTAATGCCAATGACACCTTTTGCTTATAAAATGTGCATAAATTTAAAAGAATAGGGTTTTTAGTGGCCTTCATTCCCCACACCATGTTGGCACATTGAGGAAGGAACTTGTTCGCTTTTTGGTGCAGACATCCAAAAACCTTTACAATTCGAAGGAAAAACATGTATGTTGGGAATCAATCCCAATAAAGACCATCCTTTGCTTGAACCATGATTGTCGCAACAACCCAAAAAGCTACCAACAATGTTAACATAAATTGAGAGTATTTAACTTCATCCAATGCTTTGTAAACATCATAGTAATAGATATAGTTTTGGAATGAATTGTAAGTGTAATTCTAATGCTATTGGTGACACTTACTTTCAAGGTTGGTTGTTTTGTGGTAAGACTTGGAGCTTGAACTAGTGGCAATGGAAAAACATTTCATTTTTTCACCCAACATGAATAATGAGACTCCACTTCTATTCTATCAACTCCCAAAACCAAAAAGAAAAATTCTTTATCATTGTCATTGGCAGAAGTTCGGAATCCCTTGGTGGTGATGGTGGTGGCAAGTGCTGATGATAAGGACAATGGGCGTTTCAACCTTTTTTTTAAACGGCTATATATAGCCAAAAAGAGAATTGAAAAAAAAGTGTTAAAATCAAGTGTTTTTTTATAATTTTCAATAGTTAAAATTCAACAAGTTTGAACCAGCACACCTCAAGGTAGTAGAGTTATTCCACTATGTAAGGTTCCAATGACGAGGCACAAAAATGTTTGGAAACATACCATAACATTTGTGAATAATACAATTGGGTGTGAAATTCATATTGCTATTCGAAACCCATGTATATTGCATCTTTGGAAATTTCCATATCCATGAAAGCCATGTAAGGTCACATGCAATTCATATTATCTACAAAAAGTACTTGGATTAATCTACAATTGTCCTTCAAATGTTTTATTTTTCTCTCATTGATTGCACAAATAATCAATACAAGGGATCAACTACAACATATATAATCATATAGTTCTTACACCATTTTCATTTCCAGGATTGACCCCCTTGGAAGTGAAGTGAAAACCAACAAACTTCATCAATTCGAACTCCATAATCTAATATGGGCTATAAACCATTGTTTATAACCCTATTTCTATGGGTATATCAAAGGATATTCCAATCACATTCTCAAAGTATTGGAGTTTTTGCCAAAAAAAACTTTGTCCACAATCCATGTTCCTATAACAACCAAAAATAAACCATGTCATTGAGCAACATAGAAGAGACATTCTCAACATTTGATAACTTTGCTACACTATTGTAAATACTTCTTCTGATTTCTCTAGTGTATCTAGAGAGTGCCTTGCAGTGTAAAGTCTTGCCAAACTTTTTAAAAACAAAAAGTTTTGTTCATGTGGGCATTTCATTTTTGAAAGTTCAATGTTGTTTTTTCCCATGATACCTAGTGGGACTTCGTATCATGGGAAAAAAAATTAAAAACCAAAATGTGAGTATAAAAAAAAAAAAAAAGGCATAATATCTTCATTTGTTATTATGCTTGAAATTTGGCATGAACATTCATTCCTAAGAATGTAATGAAGAAGCTTAAATTCAAAAGTTAACCTTTGGAACAAAAACACATGACAATCTGTTATAACATATTACCAATTTTAATTTAAGAACATTGAATGGATCAGACACCTTTGGATCTCCTTTCAAATTGGCTATCATGGTCTTCTAATGTGGCAATCATTTAGACATTTATAAACCTCCCACCAACAATCTTTGTTCACCCTCTATCACATCCCAAGAAATAATGGTATGTTGTTTTCCTTGTAACTAGAACAAAGATGATATAAACATACTCAGATGCTAGGCAATTCGATCCCTAAAAATGGATTAGCAATTAACACCCCAAAATTTCCCAAAAGCCCAAAACTATGCTTAGAATTCTCGTAAAACTAGGTACTAAATCCCCTACTCTTCATAGAAACAACATTGCTGATACATCGGGATGAACATAACCTAGAGAGTGAGTGTGCCACAAACATACCAACCTTTTCTTGATCCCCTAGAGCTTGTTATGAGTTTCGTTGATGTTTTCAAGTTCCCTATTTGAATCCATTTACCTTGCATCTCATTCTCTATGTAGGGAAAATTAAAGAGATTGATGCATGAGTAAAAAGATCCTCACATTAGGGCATTTTACCCTTAAATGTGTTAAACCAAAAAACACATTTAATCACTCCAAAACAACTCCTTTATGACCTTAAAAACTATATCCTTTATTGAGTTGGAAATTTTTTATGTTCATTTTTTCCACATTCTACCTTTTATGTTCCTCTCCATTAATCTACTTCCAATTCCAAAATCCTTGCAACCACATACATATCAAAACAAAATAACATTTAAGTTTTATCCCAAAAGTTTTGTTCTTTAATAATGCGCACTCTTATTATTGCAAATTCCACAAATCACATCCCACTCAAATGAATGGTGAAAGACAAAATACAAGTTGGTTGTCGACGTTGAGTCACAAATAAATAATCCCTTATTCACACTATGAACCCTAGAAATCAATGAAATTATTTCGAAGCCACATGAAGTCAATGTTTATATTTGGTAAAACACATGGGCATGGGCATTATTAAAATTGAACAACACTTGGTTGCCACCTCATGCAGGCTTTTAATTTAGTACTGACCTTGTCCTTATGTTTTATTTTGCACTCATTACATTTTCCTTTCATTTAAACACATTTTTGTTGTCATCCATTCATTGTTGTAATTACTTGTGTAATTAGGCAAACTATAAATCCAAGTTCAATTATCTTCCTTGTGGATGTGAAACAACATTATCAATGTTCATTGGACATCATACAACTCATTTTTTTGGATCATGCATTTTATGCTTTTAAGTCTCCCCTATTTTACAATCACCATAATCGTGAAGGCGATGTCACATGACGTTTTACAACTAGTCATTTCCCCTTTTGTTATTTTCATTCATTGTAAATGACATTCACATCATAGGCCCCCCCTTTAATTGTATCATTTGCATATGGGCATTTCCAGACCGAACTTCGTGTAATAGGTCTTTGTATCTAACCTTAGAAATGTGTAACATGGTCCCCTTCTAACCTACCACCTAACTTCGACACCCCATTTGAAAGAATTCGAATATTGGGGGCTTGATTGGGCACCTCGTCATTCACATCATGTTTCATCAAATATGACTTATTAAAGGATGTTCGACATGTTGACCTTTTTTTAAAAATGGGTGATGTTAAGGTAACTTTTATAATTATAACTCATTGCTTTATGTAATGACCATCATATTTATTACAATGCACATCTCCCTTTTCCACCTTCATAAAATCTTTTGTTTCATTTGACTGTTCCTTTCAAATGTTTGGACGCCGGGTCCAAAGTTCTTTGATAGCCCATAAATAATTTTAGCCCATAAACAAGCCTATCTCCTAATAACTTTGGTGGCATTGTGCTCATACCAATAGTCACCATTTACCTTAATTGCTTATTTAAGGTGTTGGGCCCTTGTAGTTTTAATCATAGTTGTTAGGTTTATAATCAATTAACGTCCCTTCTTTTTAAAACTTTAGCATGAATTGACAACAACATTTTTTTCCCACAACACCTTAAGGTGGTTTGCGATCTTTTAAGTATTGCCCCTAGTTTGCACATGTCTTCCTCCCTTTGAACAACTCATTAGGTAGCAAAATATTCGATTTTAAAACTCCATTTCGAAGCGTTTGCACCATCATGCCCTTTCCAACATACTTTTTGATAGGATATTTAAGGCCCATCATGCTCGAATTTTGTCATGTTTTGGCCATGGGGCGAATGTTTTTCTTACATTTCTACTTGTTTTTTAAACCATTCAATTATTTTCCTTAGTTTCCTTCACAATGTTTCAAACATAATTTGGACTAGTACCACATTTTTCAATTTTAAATATTCGTTAAATGCGTGTCCACACATCCCATTGACCCTATGTGATCCACTTTTCACATTGCGCCCGAAAACCCATGATATAATTTGCAACACTTTTGTTACCATTGCACAAGATGTCGGCTTCCACATGGGATGAAAACAACTACATATGTTTCCTTCAACCACTTTCAACTCCTCTTTTCGACAAGTTGATATTGTTTTCACTAAAGATGGAATTCACATCTTAGTTAACATTGTCATTGTTGACCTAATGCAAATGGATTTACTTTTCTGATGTTGTGTAGCTCAAGGATTTGTTGCCTTCGATATAATTCGAATCATAGAAAAAGATTATTGTGACTGACACCCCACTAATCAATTCCTCCTTTTCACAATTGAAATATTTAGATGTTTACACAAACAAGCTGATGTATTTTTACACAATTATGCCAATGCCATTTGGAGCTTGAAAAGGCTTAAGAGCCATTCTCTTTTTGTTTTAATCACTTTTTTTGATAAAATTTTTGAGTTACATTGCAAAGGATGCAAACATCCTCCATATTAAATCGGTTGATAGCAATAGGTCTAGTTACTTTTCAACTTCCACCCCTTGAGAACACACCCCGCATCACCACGACCACTGACGTATTAGAGGCGGTTCGTTATTGAGATGGAGAGATTTTGACATCTAGTTGGTGCTAGCCTGACATCCTTTAAAATTCTCCCATTATTTTTCTTTTTTCCTCCTCCTTCATTTGTACATTTCCGGAATCTGCGGTGTGTTTGCAAATAAATTTTTGCCGGGTTTTCCCCTTCGCGAGCACGATGAGTCTCAAGATGGAGAAGACGAACGTGGCTCAGTTGAAACCGTCGATGTGAGAAATCTTGACAACCCATCTATACTACCGCGCGTCTTTCTCTTCATCACTGCGGCAGTCGAGAACAAGAGGCGGAATAGCGATGGGGAGCACGGTGGCGGATGCGCAGGCGCTCGTCACGGCATTGCGATCGGCATATGCTTCCACTCCTATAAAGCTAAAGGTACAGCATCGGCAACTTTTTTTTCTCTCTGGTTTTTTTGTCCCCCAATTACACGCTTTTGAATTGCGACTGTCGTTCTGGTTTCCGCTATGAAAAGACCGATGCTTCTCATCGGGAAATCGGGTCTTTGGAACCAGATCTGTGGGGCCTCTTTCATGTCTACGTGCTTGAATTCAATAGTAAGATGTGGGCGGGGATGGTACTTGTCTCTCCCGCCGCACTTGGTTTTGTTTTCATGATTTGTCATCGGGGGTAGCAGTGAGGGTTTTTTGTTTCGAGCGCTTGGCAGTTTTTCCTGTTTATCAGCAATCGGTTCGAGTTCTACGAAGAGTAGTAGTAGTAGCGCTGTTATTTGCATTACTAGAGACCCGGAATTGCGGTTGCAAGAGGCATGTACGATAAAGGGAAAAATACAAAGGGTTAGGGTTTTCACTTGTGTAAACCCTAGGGCATGAACAGAATCAGAGTTTTTGAGTGATTCTTGTAACATCTTCTCCAGCGGTTTTGTTACATGGTCAGCTTTTGACTCAGCTTCTATTTTCATGGTGGTACTGATCTTCTTCCTTTTTGATTCATACTCAGGAAGCTGCTAACATGGGCCTGGATCCTTTGGAACTTTGCAGATTATTGACCTATATGTAGTGTTTTTGTTGGCCACAGTGCTGGTTCAGGTCAGCTTCTTCTGATCTGTTTTGGCATGTTATATCCTTCAATAAAAAAGGAGAGATTTTCATGCTGATTCTTACATTAAATCAAGATGAGGAGAAGAGTTTGATGCTGATTTGTTCTGTTTTTTTTGTTGTGGATTGCACTGTCCTTGCACTTTTGACTATCATCAACAGACTTTCTTTGTTGGAACAGGTGATTTACATGTCCTTGGTGGGCTCATTTCCTTTTAATGCATTTTTATCTGGCATTCTCTCATGCATTGGCTCAGCAGTTCTCGCAGGTGCTTTTCTTATCCAACACTTGGGATTTGGTTACAGGTTAGGGCTATTGGTCAAGGCATAAAGTCCCAGCAGGACTAGGCCTCAATGCATGTTTTTTTATTTTGACCATTAGTTATTGCTGGTAACAAGATGCTGTTCTGGTTGCAAATTGAGATATTGTGGGAATGCCATCTTACACTTTTCAGTCTGTAGGAGTATAAGTTTTGCTGATCTTTCTCAGGTTGTAGAGTTCTTTCCAAGAACAGTTTGGTTCTGCTGTCTGTCTGATATTGTGTGGTGTTTTTTGAATGGGAGCAGTTTGTTTGCGCATGCAAGTCAACAAAGAAAACAAGGAGTTCAAGGTTTTTTCTATCCCGAGTTTTTTCTTTGATTGATTATCCAATACACTCTTTATTTGTATCTGAACGACTTGTGGTCCTTTGTTTCTGTGCAGAATCTTCCCCCAGAGAGAGCATTTGCAGATTTTGTCCTCTGTAATCTTGTTCTTCACTTGGTTATCATGAACTTTTTGGGCTGATTTTGGTAAATCAATTCTGTGGGGTCACTGATTTTGTTGAACTGATGGGCTCAGCTTGTGCTGTTTTCAGTAGACTCTTAAGGTGTGTTGGTGTCTGTGTTAATGTTGCTCTATCTCTTAGCTCTGTGTGACTTATTTTACGAGGCATGGATCCTTAGCTAGGAGGTCCAAATTCATGTTGCTAATTTTGTCACAGCTCAAGGAATAGTAGTAATGAATAATTGCAAGAATATGGCTAGCAGTGAAGGACAGTGTGTACAGAAGGAAAAAAATTGTTCAGATTTTCTACTTAGTTTATGAAGTATTAAATTATTTCTAGTTTTGTAGCTTGTGTTTGTACATAGAGCTTGTCTTGTACCTACAATTCACCTCTGTTTAGAAGTAGTCTGCTGGCCAGTATGTCAGATTAGTAGGTACATGCTATTTTTTAGAGTTGACAGCCAATTTATATACTTCGTACTGGCCCTCAGAGGAAATCACTCTCAACTGAAATACTTTACATATTTTGCAGGGTCGTTGTAGCAGTTTTTTCAGTTTCTAAACTTTCCTTTGATGATGGCAGTTATACTATTTGTTCAGATAGTCACTTTTGTATTGTCCTGTCTTTCATGGTAGCTACTTTGTACTTGTCACTGCTATGTGTGCTGTATGTAAGATGATGTGTGATGGTTATCTGTTATTATTTAATTGGCTGTTTATTTCATTTGTGATTGTAGGTGACGAGAGTGAAAGGTGGCATGACTTTCTAAAGTCTGAAATAAGGCAACTTGAATGCCCACTGAAGGATTTTATAAATTTGTGTGTTGACCATGTATTGACCATCTCTTTTTTCCTACCCTAAACCCTAAACCCTACCTATCAATCTCTAGATATATGTAGGTAGTACTTTTTACAGACTAGTCTAACAAGTTGAAACCAGATTTAACCAGTTGAAACACTACCGACTGTCTGTGTGTTCAAATTTGATCATGTAAAAATTGTGCAACTATTGTGTTCCATAATTTATTGTGAGGACAAAATTGTCATTGGGTGGTGCGTGTAACCCTAGTCAAAGCAGAAACCACCCAATGGCCAAAGCTAAAAGTACTAGATTTATAAAATTTATGCTAGATTTCAAGGTATCCTGTGATGCTCAGTTTATATGTAATTCTGGAGGAGTTCCAGACTCCAGACCAACACACGTCCCAAGGTCATAAGACATTATTATCAAGATCAAAAATGACATGACTAGAAAGTAACATATGGTGAGGTTTGGTTTGGTCTGGATGTTCTTGTTCATATTTCATGAATCATATGGATTGTGATTTATTATCTTCGGAGAAGTTGTCTGCCTCTGTGATTTGCCCCCTTCACTCTGTAGTTGAGTTCCCGCACATCTGCATCAAGATATGTGATGCCCTCATTTTGTCTGCAAGAGGGAGAAAGGTTTAGTGTATGTGGGTCAAGAACAGAGAAATAGGTTGAGATGCATTCTAACTCTCTGGTGAAACAAGAAAGAATGCAGACCTTGAGATTTCCGAGTGCATTTGTAGGGACATGTCCTTCAGCTGTCCAATTACATTGCTTAGATCCATCAGTGCATCCTCCTGCTTCAAAGGCCCGTCCTGTTTCAAGTGTTGCATGGCCCACTGAATTTAAGGAAGAGAGAATTTTGCTGAATGTAGTTAGTTATACATGTGTGCTATTTTGCTGTCTTCTGCTTGATCATAGGGACAAGAAGCTTTCAACAGTTTGGAATTCAGACTTAAACCTAGTTCATTTTTCAAGCTTACCCCCAATTGGTGATGTTCTTGAAACCCCCCAGTGGAGCTCAAGGAATTGCTTGACTTCACCACACTGTGACTAGTGTACAGCCCCAAGGCTGTCCTGTCTGCCTCATTACAACTATGTCTCTGGAAGTTCTCACCTGCAAATCCCATAACAAGCCTCAGGAGCTATAAGCCTTCACCATATGCATTCATCACAGCAAATTGCTTGTGATAGCACACCAAGAAACTTGCATCTGTTGAGAGGAGCTTGGAGAGTGTAACAGTTAAGAGCAGCAAAATAGCACCTCCAGTGTCAAGTGGTCCAGTAATAGTGCCCATCAACTTGGGCTTCCATTTCCTGGAAAAGATGCCTCCAAGACTTCCCAATATTTTTTCTGCCTGTAAAAAATGCAGAATGAGTCAAACCATGAAGAAGCTACTATGAGTCTCAGAACAGATGCATTTCCAGCAATCTTGCCCCAAGGCATGAATTCTGATTTGATACTCCTACACTACAGACAACTGATTGGCAGAATAGTCTCCACCATAGCGGGATTGACTACTAATGGTGAGGGGTCCTATCCTAGGGTATACAGGTCACACAACCTCTTGCATGCTAGGCTGCTGTGCACCAAACCATTTACCTATGTGCGTTCATTGCCCAGTAGAAGACAAATTTGAAGCAACATGAGGGTTGCAAAAGGATGCATTCTTACCACAGTGAGGTGCTGGTCCACTTTGACAACAGTTTCATGAGTCCGTTGGATCTGGTCTCCCTGAGCATGCAGCAATGCCATAGTCTCACCAGCAGCATCCTTGGTTTCCTCTGCAACTTTCAAGCAATTTTTGATGGTGGACATGGTCTCTTGTGGTTTGTGAATTGCATAGGCCCGCAAATCATGCATTGCTTGATTTTCTTCATGTCCTTGAGCTCCAATACTCTTGCTTCTATTGCAATTTGAGCTGACAGAGTGCTCACACTGTTCAGAGTTAGGGTTTGACCTCTGTCGCCAGGAACCTTGGATTGAAATGGCTGGAGATGAAAACAGATCACGATCCCTAGTGGGATACTGTCTCTCTGAAGAAGTTGGCCTCTCCCAAGATTCAGCTTCCTGATCCAGGTATTCAGAGTAGCTGGAGATTGGTGTAACATCTCTGGGTGCATTGACATACTTGGGTTGTACAGAGCTTCTCCCTAAGGAAGTAAATTCATCCTTGTCCTTTTGCACATCAAATGGTTTTCTATGATGTGTAGGTCGGGTGTCTGGGCACACTGAGTGGTTGACAAATTGCTTCTCAAAAGAAGCTTGCTGTTCCCCAAACTCCTCTTCCTCTTCCATGTCTTCAGAGCATCTGTGGATGGATATAGGGCTAGTAGATGCCTTCATGCTCTCAAGCTGGGTAAAGGTTGTTGTTGTTGCTGCAGAAGTGGCTTCATCCTCTCCATCACTTACAGGCTTGGTGTAATGCAGAGGGCAGGTGTCTCCACATGATGAGGACTCATCTGAGGAATCAAAAGCATTGTGTGATTGTTGATACCGATGATATTTTCCTCCTGACATCTTCTCCCTGTAGAAGTTCCAGTGAATTTAAATCTGGAAAGCACCCAGATGACAGTCCACAAGGTAAATAAATAGCACAGTCAGAAAAGCTCTACAACATCAAAACCTTGAGAGGCAGAAGAAGAATGAAACCACCCATCACAGACACCGTTTCCTGGATTACCAAATTGGCAACAGACAAGAAACTGACTCAACAAGAAGGGAAAGAAAACAGAAAAACTTGTTTGCATAAGATCATAGCTATCAGAAAACAAAACAATCACAGGCATTTCTTCAATTACTATTGCATAGATAGAGTTTAAGAGGACAACTCAAAGAATTGCATACATGATGGTAGAATTCTGATTCAGGAAACTGACGGAGCTCTTCTGGGTTTTATCAACTAATAGCTGTGAAACACATTTCAAACGAAACCCCATGAGGAGTGAAGTTAGAGTTTCGAGAGCATCATCATCCTTGGAGCGTAGTGATAGTATAGTACCTGGATCTGCTGCTGCCCTTTGATCGATTTCTGATGCACGCGCCAGGGAACCACCACAGCTTAGGATGCACAGAAGCCCTAAAGAGCAGGGCCGGTAACAGAGGAGATTGAGAGAGAAGTGAGTCAAACAGAAGCAAACTTCTTCATACCCATTGCAGAAACTCGAAACTGCTTCATGCGATCACGTGGAAGGACGCATTCTGCGAACACGAAGGATGGACAAAGAACCGCGCTAGAATCTCTCTACTACAACCATAAACTGAAAACGAACTCTTCCCCAATCACAACTACTACCACCACCTTTAGCCTGTGCCACAAACGAAAGAGAGACGAGAAAGCTGTAGAGGGAGCGCGATGCGGAGCAAAAACTGAAGGATTTAATCAAAATGGTGGTACTCTTATTACTTACAACAAAGGAAAGGTTTGCCGGTGTTGTTGATCGATGCAAGATTGTCAATAGTGCCGTTGCAACGACGACAACAACACTGCACAAACACATTCTCCCCCCTCTCTCCCCAACGGTCACTCGGCCGCCAGCAACAACTACGAACGAACGAACAAACAAACAAACAAGCGCTCCCCTAATCTCTGTTCACTTTCTCCAATGTTTTTTTGGTCAATTTTGTGATGTTTTTTTTCTGGCCAAAATGGCAATCATCCATGTCAACATTTAGCCAAATTTGGTTACAAGCTACATATGAATGTAATTTTTTTTGGGAACATCCTTCTGTATTTTTGGCTACCAACTTGAACCGTGTTTAGAAATCTGGAGTTTTTTCTTTAATTTTTGGTCCAATTCTGGCTGTTCGAAATATTAAAAAAACACTTGATTTTAGCATTCTTGTTTTAAAGAATAAAAATCTCGCTTTTTGGCTACATACGGGGTCCCACCACCCCCCTTTCTGCAGCCTTTTTCTTGTTTGTGAAATTTTGCACAAATGTGAAAAATGAATATTTTTTGTCTCATTTTCCCTTTTTTAATGGGAAAACATATCACCAATTTTCTTTTTAATGAAATTGAATTTTGTGGGCCACATTTCTGCTTAGATTTTGATTTGGGTAGAATTTCTTTTAGTAGTTTTAAAAATTGTTTACACAAGTTTTAGGAACCTGTTGCCATTTATAGCTAAATAATAATGTTCCACCAATTTTACAACATTTTTTACTACTTCTTTGTTTTGCAAAAATGGGGAGAAATAATTAACCCACAATTAATTTTGGGGGTCTTCTCGATTAAATTTATTGACTTTGTTGATGAACTTGTAAAATGTATATGAAAAGTGAGGAATTTTTTTTGTTCCCAATGATGGCTCATCAATCTAAAATCTTCCACACAATGTTCCCAACAATATCACACTTTCAACCCATGTGTTTTTCTTGAAGTTATCCTCTTTTCAATCAAATAGGGCAAAGGCGTTTAAAATATTTCATTATGCATTTAATAGATTTTTTTTGGGCATGGGGGGCTTTTGAAAATTTTAATTATTCTTTGTCATGGATGAATCAAACTCACTCATTACCCAAAAACTTTGAAAACACCCATGAACCCCTTTATTTATTAAATTCATAAATGAATAAGTATTTTCAATAAATACCATTCACATACGAGATCAAATAAATCTTATTGTGGACCTTCATCATAATTTTTTTATAAAACCTTAATGAATTTTAATAAAATTTTCTAATTATCCAGTATAAATGACTTGAATATTTTAATGATTGGATATAATTAATGGTTTAGATGATAGTAAAAGATTAATTCATAAAATAAAATAAAATTGTTAGATTAGAGCATTTGTAAGAGTTGTGGTATAATGTTTGGACTTGGTACATAATTTTTCCATTTTTTTAATGCCTAAATTATAGGGGAATATGAATTTAATAAGATCTCTTCATATTAAACATTTTGGTTAATGGTTAAAAGAAAGCATGGAAATACAATTCTTAGGAATATTGTTTAGATTGGAAATCAAATGCAGAATTGTAATTTTTAACATTTTACATTACAAGAGTGAAAAATGATTAAAAATAATATGACAACAAATTTTGCTAACATGTATATTTCACATATTCTTGAATGGGTTTTGTTTATTGTTTACAATTTTACATCCATTTGGGACCAGAGACTCCATTAGATGAAAGGTAGATCATGGAGGACAAATTGTCCTTTGGTATTGGCAGCATGCCACAAACTTGGCCAGGGCGACCGTGTTTGTAGTCTATATGAGCTCAACAAGAGTGCTTGTGTGGGTGAGGGCCAAGGTTGAACAAAAGCGTTCCTTAACTTTCTGTGTATTTGGATAGGCAAGGAACAGGTGTTCTTCATCCTCTACCTTCCCCAAGTCGCAGCGTTGACAAAACCTTTCAGTGTATGGCACGCCTTTCCACGCACCTAGCACTACCACAAGTTGCGTGTTGCCACACCAAAACCGGGCCAAAGTTTTCCGCAGCTGAACACAGCTGATGTCACACAAGTAGCTTTTGCTTTCGTATGACATACTTTTGAAGCGCAAGTATCTTATTTATACATTGGTCTCGGTTTCATGGTTGGTGAAGAGCTTTTCAATGAAAGCCAGCTGCATATTATCCTTCACCCTTTTTACACTCAACATTGTGTGGGGAAAACTTGAAGGGGGTGGGGCCCCAACCTTTTGAGCTCCCATCCGTACGTTGTGCGCATTACACCAAGGTACTTGGCTCTCCGCCCAACCTTTTACCCTTACTAAACGGGTCGGATGTATGTGCGTTGTCTTAGGAACCGTTCCTAGCAGCAATTGAATAGTCCCCGCTTGGAGCGCACGAGTTGTTGCAAGCTTGGGCACCATTTCCAACGGTGATTGAAGCGGAGGCAAAAAACTTGCCACCTCGTAGGGTTGATTCTGGAGTAGCCATTTTTTCACGAATCTAACACAACATTTCTTTCCCGCAATAAGCATAATGAGCTGGGCTTCCCATGCTTTTCCCTAGATGTGGTTTTTAGTGACTGTGCTCACATGGTTATAGTATAGTAACGCTTATCCCCATGCAAAGTGTTCAAAGGGAAATTTGCCAAATTCTACCAACACGATGGACGTGCTGATTGTTTTTTTCACCCCGAGCAGGGATTTGAAGAACTTCGGTACATTATTTCAATAGCCTTTATTTTCTTAGAGTCCACCCAAACCTCACATGCATAGCTTGTTGTGGAACGCACCAATGTGTTGAAGAGGTCACAACGTGGCTTAACGTCCATAATACGTAGCTCCACACAATGGCGGTTTAGTGCGAATAATAAGCCCTTACTAGTAGTTGCCAGATGTTCCATTGCACTATCCAGGTTCAAGGTGGTCTCAAGCAAGATCCCCAGGTATTTAAATGTTTTCACACATTCAATAATGTCACCTTCAAACATAAACTCTTGGCATGGGTCAACAAAATTGAACACCATGACTTTTGTTTATTTAGGTTCACTATAAGTCTATGTTCAGCACAAAACTGTTAGAGTGCATCTAACTATTACTGTAGTCCCACCTCTAATTTTGACGTCAAAGTGAAGTCATTTGCAAAAAGTAATAACCATACATGCACGTATGCTAGGGTTGGTGCATCTCATTTTTTACCGTCCAAGCGCCCCTCTAGGGCATCCAAATATAACCCAAACAATAAGGGTTGAGAGGACAACCTTGCTTCACACTTTGTTGGCACCTGAAGCTGGAGGTGACACCCTCATTTGGGTGGTTGATGCGTACGGTATCCTTGGCATACATTATCTATAGGCATCGCAAGAAGCGCCCCTCCATCCCGAGGCCAGCTAATGCTTGCCACAACACTTCACGCGGCATAGTATCGAACACCTTTTTGAAGTCCACAAAATATAAATAGAGTGGCTTTTTTTTTGCCTTGCTTTGTTCTATCAGAATTCGTAATATGAAGAGTTGGTCAATAGTGTGGTAATCTTTGTGAAACCCAGCTTGACCCTAGGCACGTAACCCATGTTGTTCGGCCCACTCGTTCAGCCTTTTGTCAAGGATCCTAGCGAACAACTTTGTTAGGATAGGCCCAACCGTTATCCCCCTGTAGTTGTCAAATTCGGAGGCATCACCCCCTTTAAAGAGCGCGTGGACCACCCTAGTGGAAAGGGCTTTTGGAAAACCTTCCGCCAGAAAGTAGTTGAGCGTTATTAATAGTGGCATGTGTAGTAGCTTTCCCACATCCAAAATGAATTCAGCTTTCATACCATCCAAACTGACAGCCTTGTTCCTTTGTAGCTTTTTCAATGCTTGAAGCAGCTCAGCAAATGTGATATTTGTGTTCAAGGTGTGGCTAGGTGGAGGTTTGGTCACTTGAGCCAAGTGATTAGTTCGTAGCCGTATGGGTGGCAGAGATTAGCAAATTAGTCGGCAAAAACCTTCCAAAAGCGTAGTTCCACTGATCTTGTCCACAACGGGTGCCCTTGGCCGGTACTTTTTCCAAAACGAAAGTGCATCCACCTTGGCCAGCGCACACATATGTTGACCTCTTACAGTTTCCCAGAAAATTCTTTTCCTTTTTAATAAAATTTTAAGTTTATTTTCTTGATGTTTAGTGGCATGTGAATCGGGGTTGGCTTTTAACTAGAGCCTCAGCTCACGTTTTGTTATACGATAATAAATGTCAAACTAGGGTTTATG